>Ga0209963_1000227_pt1 | contig 161376 bp, 175 predicted proteins | sample ThiBio_1000_biof_2_FD_183957 | JGI IMG/M metagenome (GOLD analysis project Ga0209963, IMG submission 183957) | Wastewater bioreactor microbial communities from Cape Town, South Africa - Thiocy_cont_1000_biof (SPAdes) | ecosystem: Engineered > Bioreactor > Thiocyanate-remediating >... | reverse complement strand
GGATCCGTTCCGGCTCTATCGTTGCCACACCATCCTGAATTGCACCAAGGCCTGCCCGAAGAATCTGAATCCATCGGAAGCCATCGCCATGCTGAAGCTGAAGCTGGTCGAGCGGCAGGTCTGATCTGGCGCGACAACGACCCGCACACTGCCTCAATCCGTGATCACCATGGCCCAGAAGCGCCGATAGGGCGATGACGGCTTCGCGACCGACGCGACGCCGACACGTCGCGCGCCCGGCAACTGAAGATTGGCGCGATGGCCGCTGCTCTCGGCCCATTGCCTGATGGTTTCGGCGCAGGTGAGAAAACCGGCCGCGACATTCTCGGCCGCCAGCCGGCGATGAACCGGCGCGATCCGGACGAAGAAATTGCCATTGACGTTATGGCTGACCGTTTCAGCCCGGGCCATCGCTGCGGCCTGTTGTCGCGCGATCCGATCGAGTGCTGCATCGGCGCGAACGGCTGACAGTCCATGCGCGCGACGATAGGCGCTGATCGCGGATGCGCAGCCCGCATGAGCCGCGCTGTTCGTCATCATGGCCAACGCCGCGACAGCAGCCAGTGAAACGGTTCTCATGCGAAGCACCTCACATCAGGCTCCTTGTGCGCAACATCCGGTCCGCGACGCCCGGCTGCTGCTGCGGAACATCACGCCATATGAACCGTTAGGATCGCAAGAGCCCCCCTGATCCTCGAAGATCATGGAACGGTGATCAAGGCCTGCTGAACGTCGGCCTCGGAATGGAGACAAAGCAATGGGTGATCAACCGACGGAAGTGCCGCCCGTCAAGCCGGGCCGTCCGACGGAGCCACCACGTGAAGATCCGCCGGGCCGTCCGCAGCCTGGTCCCGATGTGCCACCGCCGATGCACGAACCGGACTCGCCCGCGCCGCCGCGAGAATTGCCGGGCAATATGCCGGAGGAATCGCCGCCACAGGCTCCCCCGACTCCGCCCGCACAACCGCCTGCAACCGATGTGTTCAGTAACGACGCACGCTGCGGGTGATGCGCGATGTGAATGCGACCTGAATTGCGCATGCTTTTCATCGCGCGCAACCGAAAATAAATCGGTCCTCACTGCGGATCGCCGCCACATTACAGCCTTATCGCTATCTGTTGATCACGCTCCCGTCACCGTCGGCTGGGCAGGCTTCGTGCCCGTTGCCGAAATTCTTGTTGGGATAAAGATTGTCATGACGAATTTTCGCCTGATGCTGCTGGCCACGTCGGCTCTCACTGTCGCGTCGTTGACGCCGCCGCCGTCACATGCGCAATCCGCGACGGTCCAACTCGCGCAGGCTTCGGCGCCCGCCGAACAGAGCGACGGCGAGGGACGACGGAAACGGCCGCCCCCGAACGCCGCGCCAACTCATCAAGCCCCTTCCGGCGCTCCGGCGCGACCCGCTGCACCACCTCATGCAGAACCGCAAAGGACGGCGCCGCCGCCACCCGCTGCTGCTCGCCCTGCTCCGCCACAGCCTCCGCATGTCGCCCCGCCAGCGGCGGAACGGCCGAGGCCAGTGACGCCTCCGCCGCACGCAACGCCTCCAGCCGCGCCGCGAGCCGCACCTGCGCCGCAGCCGGTAACGCCTCCAGCGGCCCCGAAGCCGCCTGCTCCGCCAGCCACTGCGCAGCCCCCGTCGCCATCAAAAAGCGCACCGCCTCCGGCCGCGACGAAATCCGCCCCGACGCCTGCTCCGACCGCGCAGCCACACGCCACACCGCCGTCAACGCCGCCTGCCAATGCTGAGCCGGGCGCGGCCAGGCGCGGCGAAGGAGGCCGCGGTGGACCGGGCCGCGAGCATACCGGCCCCGGTGGTCGCGGAGGCCCACCGAGCGGGACAGCGCCAGCGCAGACGACCCCGACGCCCAACACGGTCGCGCCAACGACCCCGACGTCACCCCGCGCGGCCCCGGCTGCGCCATCTGCGCCGGCGAGTTCGACCACGACAACCTCGCCGCGTGGCGCGGCTGCGCCGAACGGGACCAAGGCCGAACCTCCGCCCTCCGCTCCCGGCGGCCAGACCGCGCTGCCGCCCGGCGCACCGGTCGCCCGTCACGGGCCACCCACCGTCACAGCACCTCTGCCGCCACCGCCGTCGAGCGCGCAGGACCTGAGACCGATCGCGCCTAACGCAGCAAAGCAGGGGCCGCGCAACATCGATGCGTTCCGCGCCGAGCGACGGCAGACCGAACAGGGCGGCCGCACCGTCATCACCGAGCCGGGCCGCGTCATCATTCGTGATCCGAGCGGGCAGTCTTTCATCCGGCACAACGAGGAAGATCGCTTCCGCTATGGCGCGCGCGATATCCGGCAGGAGCGCGTCGGCAACGACACCCGCACCGTGGTGGTGCGGCCGGACGGCACGCAGATCATCACGATCAATGACCGCGATGGCCGGATGCTGCGGCGAATTCGCCGCGATCAGCGCGGTCACGAAGTGATCATCATCGACAATAGCCGTGGCTATGGCGGCGTGGGGGCAGGCGTCGCCGCCGGCGTGGTGGCCGGAGCGATCGGAGGCTACTTCGTCTCGCTGCCGCCGCCGCGCATCAGAATTCCGCGCGACCGCTACATCGTCGAGGCCGAAGATGCGCCGCCGGAGGTGATCTACGATACGCTGCTGGCGCCGCCGGTAGAACCGATCGAGCGCGCCTATACGCTCGATGAAGTCCGTTACAGCCCGATGGTGCGCGCGCGGATGCCAAGCATCGATCTCGACACCATCAACTTCGAAACCGGATCATGGGACATCGCTCCCGATCAGGCGTCGAAACTGCGGGTGATCGCCGACGGCATCAACCGCGCGATCTCGCGCAATCCGAGCGAGGTGTTCCTGATCGAGGGCCACACCGATGCTGTGGGCAATGACGTCGACAACCTCTCGCTGTCGGACCGCCGCGCGCAATCCGCCGCCGAGTTGCTGACCCAGCAATTCCAGGTGCCGCCGGAGAACCTGGTGACGCAGGGCTATGGCGAGCAGAGCCTGAAGGTGCAGACCGACGGTCCGTCGCGGGAGAACCGACGCGTCACGGTGCGCCGCATCACGCCGCTCCTGAACGGCGGAACGGCCTCAGCCGCGCCGCCACCGCCGCGCTGATACGTGGCTCACGAACGCAAATGGCCGGGAGCGATCCCGGCCATTTTTGCTATACGATTATCTTTCCGCCGCTCTCAGAATTTGACCGATACGTGAAGCGATCGCCCGCGAAAGCGAACTCCCTCTCCCGTGGGGAGAGGGTTTCGACTTATCTATGGGGTATGCCCCCTCACCCGGATTGCTCGGCGACGCAGTCGCGCGCCAGAGCAATCCGACCTCTCCCCATGGGAGAGGTGAAGAGAATTGCCCAATCCATCTCGTAGTAGCAGATCCTATGTCCTGAGCTGCTGTTACAGCCCCAGCTTCTTCCTGCGCTGGCCGAGCGTGCGCAGCCGCAGCGCGTTGAGCTTGATGAACCCGGCCGCATCGCGATGATCGTAGGCCACCGCCCCTTCCTCGAAGGTGACGAGGTCCTGATCGTACAGCGAGTATTTGCTGTCACGGCCGACGAGGATGACGTTGCCCTTGTAGAGCTTGAGCCGCACCTGCCCGGTGACATATTGCTGGCTGTGATCGATCGCGGCCTGCAGCATTTCGCGCTCCGGCGAGAACCAGAAGCCGTTATAGATCAGCTCGGCATATTTCGGCATCAGCTCATCCTTCAGATGCGCCGCGCCGCGATCGAGCGTGATCTGCTCGATGCCGCGATGGGCGACGAGAAGAATGGTGCCGCCGGGCGTCTCATACATGCCGCGTGACTTCATGCCGACGAAACGGTTCTCGACGAGGTCGAGCCGGCCGATGCCGTTGGCGCGGCCGAGTTCGTTCAGCTTCGCGAGCAGGGTGGCGGGAGACATTTTCTTGCCGTCGATAGCGACGGCGTCGCCCTGCTCGAAATCGATGTTGATGTAGGTCGGCTGATCCGGCGCAGCCTGCGGATCGATGGTGCGCGAATACACGTAATCCGGCACTTCCCGCGCCGGATCTTCCAGTACCTTGCCCTCGCTGGATGCATGCAAAAGGTTGGCGTCGACCGAGAACGGGGCTTCACCGCGCTTGTCCTTGGCGATCGGGATCTGATGCTGCTCGGCGAATGCGATCAGTTGCTCCCGCGAGCGCAAATCCCACTCGCGCCACGGCGCGATGATGGTGATGTCGGGCTTCAGCGCGTAATAGCCGAGCTCGAAGCGAACCTGGTCGTTGCCCTTGCCGGTCGCGCCGTGCGCGACCGCATCGGCGCCGACCCTCTCGGCGATCTCGATCTGCTTTTTCGCAATCAGCGGCCGCGCGATCGAAGTGCCGAGCAAATACTGGCCCTCATAGACCGCATTGGCGCGAAACATCGGGAACACATAGTCGCGGACGAATTCCTCGCGCAAATCCTCGATGAAGATGTTCTCATCCTTGATGCCGAGCAACTGCGCCTTCTTGCGCGCCGGCTCAAGTTCCTCGCCCTGACCGAGATCGGCCGTAAAGGTCACAACCTCGGCGCCATAGGTGGTCTGCAACCATTTCAAGATAATCGAAGTGTCGAGCCCGCCCGAATAGGCGAGCACCACCTTCTTCACCTTCTTGCTCATGAAAATCCTGTGGGATGACGTGAATTCGGCGGGACTATAGGCGGAACCGGACCACGTGCAAGGTCTCTCGAGCGCTTCAGACCGGCTTCTCCGGCACAGGCACCGGGCCGACATCGCGGCCCCGCCACCGTTGCCGCATCCGATAGCCGGGCCAGGCGAAGCGCGTCAGCGCGGCATCGATCTCGGCGTCGCTTTTGCGCGTCGACGGCCAGCGATAGATGTAACCATGAACGAGCCAGATCACCAGAAACGCCACCAGACCGGCCGTCGCCACGTCGGTGAAGAAATGACCGCCGAACGCCATCCGCAGCACGCTGGTGACGACGCCGAACGCGACCGCGCCCGCATAGGCCAGCGGCCGCCACACCGGCGGCGTCAGCGCGGCCGGAGCCAGGGTCCAGAATGCGGTCGCGCCCTCGCCGGAGAAAAAGGAACAATTCCGGCCGCACTCGCCGCGCGGGTCCCACCACGCCATGAATTTCCATGGGCCGTTGAATTCCGTCACCATCACCGGACGCGGACGCCCCCAATGGCTCTTGAACGTCAGGTTGGTCAGGACCCCCGCGCTGAGCAGCATGGTGATCAACAGGAACGCCACGGTCCGCCCCGACATCAGCAGCGGGCGATCCGGGCGGAACATCTTCACGACCAGCGCGACGATCGCGGGCAGCGCGAACGCCCACGCCACCCACATCGCGGCGTTGCGCGCAAACGAGGCCAGCGCATTCGATTTCAGCGGAAAGGTTTTCATCGCGGGATCGTAGAACAGCGCCGCGAGACGCAGATCATACTCGGGATGAATCCCGAACACGATCCCGATCGCGAGCGCAAGCCCGAGCGCGATGATCAATCCGGCGCGATTCATGACGCGCGACTTAGAGCATGATCCCGAAAAGTGGAAAACCGGCTTCCGGATAAGATCATGCTCAATCAAAAGGTAAGGCTAGAGTTTGATTCAACGCAGTTGAACTAGAGTCTAGCCGACCGCGGCAGGCATGAAAAGCCCGCGCGGTTCACGTTCGCGCCGGCAGATCGGGCGGCCGGGGGCCGCGTGGTGGGCCGCGCCACGCGCCGGCATTGCGGCCGGCGATCAGCCAATAGGTGAAGCCCGCCATCACCCCCGCGCCGGTCATGATTTCGAGGTGGCGGCGCACGACGCCTTCGAAATGCATGGTCGTTGGATCGAACGGGATCAGCCCGAGATAGCAGGCAGCGCCGCAGATCGCGCCTCCGATAGCGTAAGCGAGTATGCCGCGGATATAAAAGGCTTCGGTGATCAGAACCAGAATCATCGCCGGCACCAGAGCGAAGCCGCTGACGAAGATGAAGCCGAAACCGAGCACGATGTTGAGCGTATCGGGGTCGGGCGGCTCGATGCCGAGGTCGGTGAATTCGGGATACAGCATCGCGACGACGACGATCATTCCGGCAACGAAGCAGGCGGCCAGGAATCCGAACAGGATCACGAACAACCGGCCGATCAGCGCCATGATCGCGGTCCATTCGCGATAGCGGCAAGCATCGCTTTCGTCATACCCGGCGTCATGCCGGACATCGACGTCTCTGCCTCGACGTCAAGACGTCGACGGCCGGAATAAATCCGGCCATGACGGATATATAGTCCATGCTTGACAAGCACATCGCCTCAATCCGTCATCGCCATGGCGCGAAGCGCCTGACGTTCGCGGGCCGACAGTTTTTCGGTTTCGGACTTGAGCTGGCCGCAGGCGGCCAGAATATCGCGGCCGCGCGGCGTACGAACCGGCGAGGAATATCCGGCGTTGAAAATGTATTCGGAGAATTTCTCGATCTGATCCCAGTCCGAGCATTCATAGCGCGTGCCGGGCCACGGATTGAATGGAATCAGGTTGATCTTGGCGTGGATGCCCTTGAGCAGCTTCACCAGCAGCTTGGCGTCGTCGAGCGAATCGTTGACGCCCTTCAGCATCACGTATTCGAACGTGATCCGCTTGGCGTTGGAGGCCGCCGGATAATCGCGGCACGCCTGCATCAGCTCCGCGATCGGATATTTGCGGTTCAGCGGAACGAGTTCGTTGCGCAATTCGTCGCGCACCGCATGCAGCGAGATCGCCAGCATGACGCCGATCTCCTCGCCGGTGCGGACGATGTTCGGCACCACGCCGGATGTCGACAGCGTGATGCGGCGCTTCGAGATGCCGATGCCTTCATTATCGGCGACGATCAAAAGCGCGTCGCGCACCGCGTCGAAATTGTAGAGCGGTTCGCCCATCCCCATCATCACGATGTTGGTGACAAGGCGGTGTGTCTTCTCCTCTCCCAGGGACGACGACACCGGAGAAGGCCAATCGTTCAGCCGGTCACGCGCGACCATGATCTGGCCGACGATCTCGCCCGCCGTGAGATTGCGCACCAGGCGCTGGGTGCCGGTGTGGCAGAAGGAACAGTTCAGCGTGCAGCCGACCTGCGACGAGACGCACAGCGTGCCGCGATCGGTCTCCGGAATATAGACGCATTCGACCTCGTGCGGCTTTTCGAGATTATTGCCGCTCGGCAACCGCAACAGCCATTTGCGGGTTCCGTCATTGGAAATCTGCTCGGCGACGACGTCGGGACGGTCGACCGTGACGTGCTTTTCCAACTCAGCGCGCATGTCCTTCGAGACGCTCGTCATCTCGCCGAACGTCCTCGTGCCGCGGACATACATCCAGTGCCAGAGTTGCTGAACCCGCATCCGGCGCTGTGCCGGCGCGACGCCGATCGCGGCGAGATGTTCGGATATCTGCGCGCGCGACAGGCCGATCAGCGACGGCTTCGCCGGCGGCACATAGGTTTCAAGCGGGGTTTTCTCCAGCGCACCATCGGCCGGCAGCATTCCGCGCGCGCCCGACACGCTCGCCGCAGCGGCGGCCTCGGTTGAAACGGTGTTCAGGTTGCGGGGGGCTTCGCTCATGCCGCATGACATAAGCCTTTCACGCCCCGCTGAAAAGCCGGCAAATGTTCCAGGCCGTTGACGGACCGGGCTAGACCGGCTTTTTCCGTATCATTGCGAAGAGACCAAACGACGGAGCAGCTAGCGCCTGCAATCCTGCCCGACCTTGTCCAGCGCCTGTGACAGGCCCTTCAACGAAAAGATGTCGGTGGTTTGCGTCCCCCTGGACGACACGCCCTTGACGGTCGCATCGGCGGACTTGCGCATCGCATCGATCAGTCGGCCTTCCTCCGCGGCGTTCTTGATCCAGATGCCGTCGCCCTGGGTATACATCTCGAAGCTTGTGCCGCCGACTTCGAGCGTGGCTTCCGAACCCGGCTTGAGCGGATATCCCATCGTGACCGACACTTCGTTCACCACCTTCTCCGCCGGCCGGGTCGAAACGAACGCGTAAGCCGGATCGCGCGGGCGATTCGGCGGATTGGTTTTCGAGGACGACGGCTTGGCGAGAGCGAAGCAGACCTTCTTGCCGTTCGGTGATGCGGTGTAGGCGCCCCACGCGCCGAATTGTCCGAGCAGGGTAGGCTCCGAGCTACCGGCCGTTGGGGCGCCGAATGCGGGAGCAAAACCCATCCCGCCCGTCAGCAGACTTCCCACCAGAACTGTCAGCAATTGCCGCATAGACATCATCAAATCTCGTCCTTCATCATTGTGACTGGAAGATGGTTGACGCGCGCGGTCACGCATCATCGGGCATAGCCGGAAATGCCTGATTTGTGAAGGCGGCTCCATCCTCGCGGCTTGCATCATGATTCGCAAGCGAGCGGCGCGGATTTGACATTCACTGGACAGGCGCAGCGAGAAATATTCCCGCATGCGCAAATAAAATGCGCCGCGTCGCGATTCGCGAACTCAATGGCGCCAGCGAAAATTGCGGGCCAAAGCGTGAGGATGCGACCGGCGACCGGGCGAGCGTGTCATGCGAGACATGGTGACGCATGGGGGAGCCCGCGCATTCGCAGCGGCGCCCGGTTCGTCATGCAGGGAGCGCTTACGTCTCAACGTTCTCTATTCCGCGCTTCAATGCCATGCGCGCAGCCTCGCGATGCTCCGGCGTGATATGGGCAGCGACGATCCTGATCGCTGTCGCAAGCACGGCGGCATCGTCGGTGAAACCGAGCACGGGCAACACGTCCGGAATGAAGTCGAACGGCAGGATGAAATAGGCGATGGCGCCGAGCAGCGACGCCTGCACATGGCGCGGCGTCTGCTTGTCGAAAGCACAGTAGTAGGCGGCCAGCAGGTCTTCCGCGAACGGCACGTTGGCGATGACGCGCTTCAGCTTGCTCCAGAACCTCCGGCGCACGCTGTCGCGGTCCTGCGCCAGCCGCTCGGCCGGCTCGAATCCTACGCTGTGTTCGGATGCCATCATCAAGGTCCTGAAATGTCATGAGCCGCGGATCACCGAAACCGCTACCCCCTACACGTGGGAGTTCCGTTTCCCCGCTGCAAGGCCGATATCGGCCATTCAGGCCACGCCGAACTGCCTTGCGATTGCGTCCATCGCCTCGGCAAGCCTGATATCGCGCTCGGTCACGCCGCCGGCGTCGTGGGTCGCGAGCACGACCTCGACCGTCTTGTAGACATTCCGCCATTCCGGATGGTGATCGGCCTTTTCGGCGGTCAGCGCGACCCGCGTCATGAAGCCAAAGGCCTCATTGAAATCCCGGAATGTGAAAGTGCGGGCGATGGCGTCACGGCCGGCGACCTCCGACCAACCCGGCAGCGCCTTGATCGCTGCTTTTCGTGCGTCCGCCGACAGCCGTTCCGCCATATCTGCCTCCTTTTGCTCGAATCGTTCCGGTCCATGCCACAATGCCGGTCCAGAACGGCACCGATTCTGAACCATAACGAAAACGTAACTCCGGCTCCGCCGGAAAATCGCTAGAATGTAAGTACAAGCGTATTGGCAGCATGACATCAGATTCCAGCCGATTGTCTACCAGACCGGAGGCCGATGGTTCCGGTGCTGTACAATCCCCTGAGTCCCGGCGTTCGGTGCGGCGCAAGTTTGCGCTTGTGCTGCTGGCTGGAGTTCTCGCCCTGACCGGCGCGGTCGCAGGCATCTACTATTACACCATGCGTCCGGTGATGCTGCAGGTCGCCGTCGGCCCGGCGAACAGCGACGACGCGAAGGTCGTTCAGGGACTGGCGCAGGCCTTTGCGCGCTCCCACCAGCAAATCCGCCTGCACCCGCTGCTGACCGATGGAGTGGCCGCGAGCGCCTCCGCATTGTCGAACGGCGAGGCCGATCTCGCGATCGTCCGCGGCGACCTCGACGTTCCGAAGAATGCACAAGCGGTCGCGACGTTGCGCAAGAGCGTCGCGGTTTTGTGGGTTCCGCCGAAACCGAAGGGCAAAAATGCCAAGGCCGCGACAATCAAGACTATCGCGCAACTGGCCGGCCGTCGCGTCGGCGTCGTCGGCCAGACCGACGCCAATGTGAACTTGCTGAAAGTCATCCTGCAGCAATACAACATCGATCCCGCCAAGATGGACATCGTCCGGTTCGCCACCACCGAAGTCGCCCAGGCGATCCGCGCCCAGAAGGCGGACGCATTCCTCGCCGCAGGTCCCGTCAACAGCAAGATCACCGCGGATGCCATTGCGGCCTCCGCACGCGACGGCGGCGCGCCGACCTTCCTCGCGATCGATTCCGCCGACGCGATCGCGCAAAATCATCCGGTGTACGAAGCCGCGGAAATTCCGCCGGGCGCGTTCGGCGGTTCCCCCGCCCGTCCCGACGAAGAGGTGAAAACCATCAGCTTCTCGCATCACATCGTCGCGCGAAAAAGCCTGTCGGATACGACGGTCGCCGCATTCACCCGGCAGCTCTTCGCGATCCGGCAACAGGTCATATCGGACTTCCCGCTGGCCGCTAAAATCGAAACGCCCGATACCGACAAGGACGCCGTGATACCGGTTCACCCGGGTGCCGCCGCCTACGTCGACGGTGAAGAGAAAACCTTCCTCGATCGCTACAGCGATTACATCTGGTGGGCGCTGATGGCGATGTCGGCGACGGGGTCCGTGGGCGCCTGGTTCGCGAGCCACCTGAAAAAGGAGGAGCGGGTCGGCAACGTGACCCAGCGCGACCGGCTGCTCGACATGATCGCGCTGGCGCGCCGGAGCGATTCCGCCGATGACCTCGACCAGATGCAGGCCGAAGCCGATGCCATCCTGCGCGATACGTTGAACCGCTTCGAGAGCGGCGCGATCGAGGAAGGGTCGCTAACCTCCTTCAACATTGCGCTCGAGCAGTTCCATAACGCGGTGGCGGACCGCAAATGGCTGCTGATGAGCACGCCGCCGCGCCCGCAAACCGCGAGCGTTCAGCTCCGGACGACGACCGGGTCATAACATTTGATGCGTCGGAGACCGGAACCCGCCGCTCAAAATCACGAGAAAATATTGATTTCCGGCCGCGTCGGGCGTATGTATAAGGAGCATCTGCAATATATCTTATGGAAGGAATATGCGGCTGCCGCCGGAAGCTTGCCTCGACGATCGAAGCGCCGCTTCCCCCTCGCCGACCCACTTCGGATGCACTTGCATTCTCGTGTTGGCGCAGGCGACATGATCTTCTTGGCTGCGCCGCCCGAATGTATATACGAGAATGGTGTTCGCCGGATCGTCGACGCATTGGCGTCGGGGGTTCCGCGCCTATGCCGATCCGGCTCCTCTTCCTGTCTCGCGGAGTATTCGAGATGACTTTCGTTGTCACCGAAAATTGCATCAAGTGCAAATACATGGATTGTGTGGAGGTATGTCCGGTCGACTGCTTCTACGAAGGTGACAATATGCTGGTCATCAACCCGGACGAGTGCATCGACTGCGGCGTCTGCGAGCCGGAATGTCCGGCCGAGGCCATCAAGCCCGACTCCGAGCCGGGACTCGAAAACTGGCTCAAGCTGAACGCCGAATATTCTTCGGTCTGGCCGAACATCACCATCAAGCGCGACGCTCCCGCCGACGCGAAAACCTTCGACGGCGTCACCGGCAAGCTGGAGCAATATTTTTCGGCGAACCCCGGGCAGGGCGACTGACGCGACGCGGCGCGCTCAGCCAAAGCGCGACCCGCAAAGCAAACTCCGGTTTTGCGTCGATCACGCTCCAGAATATTGAGGATGCGCATGATCTTTTCGCCAAATCTCTTACACTTTGGCGGATCATCCGCCGGAACGCACACGCCCGAAGCAACGATGTGACTCGCATCTGAGCGAAAGACCCATGACGCGGCTTGCGGCCAAAAATATCAGCGTGAAGCGGGCCTACGAGGCGCCTGCGAAAGGCGACGGCACGCGGATACTGGTTGACCGTTTGTGGCCCCGGGGTCTTAGCAAGGCGGACGCCGCCATCGACCATTGGCTGAAAGACATCGCGCCCAGTACCGATCTGCGCAAGTGGTTCGCTCATGATCCCGCGCGCTGGGAGGAGTTTCGGCAGCGATACGCCGATGAGATTCGCGGACATCCCGAACAGCTTGACGAACTGCGCGCCTGCGCCCGGTCAGGGCGGTTAACGCTTGTCTTTGCGGCGCACGATGAATCCCGCAACAATGCGGTCGTCTTGAGGGACGTCCTTCTGGGCCATGTCGGCAGTGGGCCCGCCCACTCTGCCTAGAGCCTTGGCGCTTCTGACGGAATCAGAAGCGAGATTCTATAATAATTTTTTGGCGCGTTTCTCACGCGAACCTGTATCCATCCTCGGATCAGGCCCGAGGACATGCTTCGTCCAAAAACGCCATTGGAGCGCGACGACAATCATCATGATCTGGAGCATGATCCCGAACAGTGGAAACGGGCGGAAAAGATCACGCTCAATAAAAAGATAGGCAACGAGTCTGATTCAATGCAGTTGAAACAGACTCTAGCCCGGCGAGCCGCGCAGTCCCCGCTCGACGATGCGGGCCAGACGCCTGGAAAACTCGAGCGCGTCACTGGGACGGTCGCCGTCGAGAACGCGCGCGTCATCGAGCAGCATCCGCGCCGTGTCCTCCTTGAAGGCGCGATCGCTATCCCCGAGCGCCGCCAGCGACGCGATCAGCGGATGCCTCGGGTTCACCTCGAGAACCGGCTTGGATGCGCCCGGGAGCTGTCCGACGCCGACGAGAATCTTTTCCAGTTGCCGGTCGGGCCCTGATTCGGCCGCGACGAGGCATACGGGGCTGTCGGTGAGGCGCTCGGACGAGCGCACGTCGGAAACAAGGTCCGAGAGCGTCGTCTTGAGAAAAGAGAGGAATTCGGTGACGCCCGTGCTGATCTCCTGCGAAGGCTCAGCGCTCGCATCTGCGCTTGGGATCGCCGCGAGATCCGCCGCACCCTGCGTCACGGACTTGAACGGCTTGCCCTCGAAACTCGGTCCGGACGTGACCCAGAAACTGTCGACCGGATCGGACAGCAACAGAACCTCCACGCCGCGGGCACGGAAACCTTCCAGATGGGGCGATGCCTCGAGACGAGCCGCGTCGTGCCCGGCGAGATAATAGATCGACGTCTGATTTTCCTTCATGGCGCCGACGTAATCCTTGAGACTTCGCAGCGAGCCCGCCGTGGTCTTGAACCGGCAAAGTCCGAGGATGACATCACGCCGGTCATAGGCGTCATAGATGCCTTCCTTGAACATCAGACCGAAGGTTTCCCAGATCTTTCCGTAAGCGACCGGGTCTTTTTCGGCCAGCTTCTCGAACTCGGTCAGGATGCGGCCGGTGATGCTCTTCTTGATCGCGGCCAGAATCGGACTTTCCTGAATCATCTCGCGCGAGATATTGAGCGGAAGATCGGATGAGTCGACGACGCCGCGCACGAACCTGAGATAGCGGGGCAGCAGATCGGCATCGTCGGTAATGAAGACGCGCCTCACGTAAAGCTTGATCGGCCCCTTGCGCTCGGTCTCGAACAGATCGAAAGGCCGGGTCTGCGGCACGAACAGCAGCGCCGTGAATTCCTGCCGCCCTTCCGCGCGGAAATGCACCGTCAACGCCGGCTCGTCGAATTGACCCGCCACGCTGCGGTAGAAATCGGCATATTCGGAAGCGCTGATCTCGCCGCGCGGTTTGGTCCACAACGCGGCGCCATCGGCGATTTCGATCGGGGCAGCTCCGGGCTTTTCGACAAGAACGATCGGAACGGGCACATGGCCCGATTGATCCGTGACGATCTGCTCGAGCTTGGGCCGGTCGGCATATCCCCTGGCGTCTTCCGTGAGATGAAGGGTCACGCGAGTGCCTCGCGCAGGCGCCTCGCTCACATCCACCGGCGTTACCGTGAACGTGCCCTTCCCGTCCGACGACCAGCGCCACGCCTCGCCTGCGCCGGCGCGCCGCGAGATCACGTCGACCCGATCCGCCACCATGAAGGCGGAGTAGAAGCCGACTCCGAACTGGCCGATCAGATTCACGCCCTCGCCTGCTTCGGCGGCTTTGGCCTGCTCGATGAAGGCCTTGGTGCCCGAGCGAGCGATCGTTCCCAGCGCATCGACCATCTCGTCATGGCTCATGCCGATGCCGTTGTCCTCGACCGTCAATTGCCGCGCTTCGGCATCGATCGTGAGAGTAATCTGCGGCTTTGTGTCATCCGGGAGCAGCGCGGGATCGCTGATAGCCTCGTAGCGCAGCCGCTCGCAGGCGTCCGCCGCATTGGAAATCAGTTCCCGCAGGAACACGTCCTTGTCGGAATAAACCGAGTGCACCATCATCTGGAGCAGCTTGGCGACATCCGCTTCGAACACGCGGCTTTCGGCCGCACCTTCCCTGTCGATCGTCGAGGTCATAGTCGCTTCACCTTAGAATATCTTGACGCAAGTCGTCTGCGCCCGATGATATAGAAAATATGCCGGCGGCATTCCAGTAGCTCCGTCACCCATTCCAACACCTTGATCCACCGGAACGCCCGGCTCAGCGGACGCCGCGATATCCCCGCCACCCACATTACGCGGGCCACGCAGCGATGTGGAATGCAGATAGCTGACGCACATCACGAACTGATCGGCGACAGCAACGACGCGGGCCTGGTTCAGTTTAGAACGAACCTAATTTCATCCTGTAGTAAAGCGATGTCGGCTTCGCTAAACAATTTACGCTGATCTGAAAGGCGCCGTTCGCACCTCTTCGATTGGCACGATCTGGCAACAATGACGATTGCGAATGGACAATCCGGATAGAGTGACGGTCGACGGCGACGAACTCTGGAAGCGAAAGAAGCGTCGCGCGTTCCTTATCAACCAGCTTTACCAATGGCATTGGATCAGTTCGGGTCTCTGTCTGATCGGGATGCTGATGTTCGCGTTGACCGGGATCACACTGAACAATTCCGGACGGATCGAAGGAAAGCCGGCCGTTGCGACGCACGAGGCGCAGCTTCCATCTGCCATGATCGCCGATCTGAAATCCGAGCCTGCCGCTGCCAAGGCGCCTCTGCCGCCGGCAATCAGCGCGTGGTTACAGCGCGAACTCGGCGTCAATACCGCCAGCCGCGATACAGAATGGTCGGCCGATGAGGTCTATGTCGCGCTGCCGCAGCCCGGCGGCGACGCCTGGCTGAGCATCCAGCGCGACAGCGGCGCGGTGTCGTATGAGATCACCACGCGCGGCTGGATCGCCTATCTCAACGATCTGCACAAGGGCCGCCATGCCGGCAAGGCGTGGAGCTGGTTCATCGACGTGTTCGCGATCGCCGCGACCATCTTCTGTGTCACAGGCCTCTTGCTGCTGCAGCTTCACTCCAAGCGGCGGCCCGCCACCTGGCCCGTCGTCGGCATGGGCCTGGTCATTCCGATGCTGCTCGCCGTTCTTCTCATTCATGGATAGAAGGTCAACAATGCGTCTCCTGATTTCCGCCGCACTCACCACCCTTGCCGCCGGTTCGTCGCTGGCTTCCGAAGCCACGATCAGCATCGATATTCCGCAGCTCAGCGTCGTCGAGTATCACAAGCCCTACGTCGCCATGTGGGTCGAAAAGGCCGATGGCGGCAAGATCACGAATCTTGCCGTGTGGTACGACGTCAAGCACAAGGACAACGAGGGCACGAAGTGGCTCAAGGACTTGCGGCAATGGTGGCGCCGCACCGGCCGCGAACTGACGATGCCGGCTGATGGCCTGTCGAGTCCGACCCGCGCGGCCGGCACTCACCAGATCAAGTTCGATAGCGCGTCAAAGCCTCTCGACGGGCTCACTCCCGGCAGCTACCAGCTCGTCATCGAGGCCGCTCGCGAAGTCGGCGGCCGCGAGCTTCTGAAAATCCCGTTCGAATGGCCGCCGAAAGCCGCGGCGAACGGCAAGGCCAAGGGCGAACGCGAGCTCGGCTCGGTCTCATTGAAGCTGACTCCCTGAGTCGCCGCCCACGAATACGCCGCGCATCGTCGCCCCCTCAGCTTTCATGGATAAGGATTTCGCCATGACCAACCCTCTCAAGCTCGCCCTGATCGCAGCGACCGCTTCACTGCTGGCTCTGCCCGCGCAGGCACATCGCGGCTGGCTGCTGCCGTCCGCCACGGTATTGTCCGGATCGGACCTCTGGGTCACGGTGGACGCCGCCATCTCCAACGACCTGTTCTACTTCGAGCATCATCCGTTGCAGCTCGACAACCTCTCGATCGAAGGGCCCGACGGCAAGGCGATCACGCCGGAGAACCTGGCAAAAAGCCATTTTCGCAGCTCCTTCGATTTCAAGCTGGCGCAGCCCGGCACCTACAAATTGACGGTGGCCAACCAGGGCCTGTTCGCCAGCTACAAGGTGGACGGCCAGAACAAGCGCTGGCGCGGCAAGCCCGAGGAACTCGCCTCGGCCATTCCTGCCAATGCCACCGACGTGAAGGTTACGGAAAGCCGCGGCCGCATCGAATCCTTCGTTACTTCGGGGAAGCCTTCCGTCGAGACGCTGAAGCCGACAGGCGTCGGGCTCGAAATGATTCCTGTCACCCATCCGAACAATCTTGTCGCCGGCGAGAAGGCAACGTTCCGCCTGATGCTGGACGGGCAGCCCGCCAAAGGCGTCGCGGTCGAGATCGTCCCGGGCGGAATCCGCTATCGCGACGCGCTGAATGACACCAAGGCCACCGCCGACGATACCGGCACCTTCAGCGTCACCTGGCCGGCGCCCGGCTTCTACTGGATGAGCGCGTCGGTGCGCGACGACAAGAGCAAGATCAAGAACGCCCAGCGCCGCAGCAGCTACGCCGTCACGGTCGAAGTGCTGCCGCAGTAACGAAACCGATGAGAGCGTCAGTCGCCCGGCGCGTGGCGATTCCGACAATGCCGGCGAGTCCGCCGGCCATTCCGGCGGGCGGACGCATTCAGGACCTCAGCGGCGCGACCATGGGCACCACATGGTCGTGCCGATTCGTCGGTTCGTCCGCGAGCGCGCAAACGCTACGCCGGACAATTCCCCTCGCGCTCGATCGCGTGATCGCGCAGATGAGCCCGTGGGAGGATCAATCCGACACCAGCCGGTTCAACCGGCTGCCGCTGAATCAATGGCAGGACCTGCCGCGCGAGCTCGGCCAGGTGATGGCCGGCGCGCTGCGCATCGCACAGGAATCGGGCGGCGCCTATGATCCGACCATGGGAGCGCTGATCGATCTCTGGGGTTTCGGCCCGAGCGGACCTCGCACAGCGCCGCCGCCGCCGGAGGAGATCGCCCGACTCCATCAGGCTTGCGGATGGCGGCAACTCGAGTTCGACGCCAGCACCCGCCGTCTGCGTCGCGACGATCGCGGACCGGTCGATCTCTGCGGCATCGCCAAGGGTTTTGCCGTCGATCTGGTCGCGGAAACCCTGCGCGAGCTTGGCATTCACAATGCCCTGGTGGAAATCGGCGGCGAATTGCGGGGGCACGGGGTCAAGCCCGACGGCAGTCCGTGGTGGGTCGAGATCGACCGGCCCGCCGAGGCTGCGGCGGTCGTCGCGGCTGAACCGATGCTCGTTGCCTTGCACGATCTCGCGATCGCGACCTCAGGCTGCGAGCGCGGCTTCGCTCACGGCGCGCAGCATTTTTCCCACACACTCGATCCGCGAACCGGACGACCGATCGCCAACGGCATGGTCACCGCGACCGTCCTGCATCGCTCCTGCATGGAAGCGGATGCCTACGCGACGGCGCTGATGGTGCTGGGGCCGGACGCCGGAACCGATTTCGCCGTCAAGCACAAACTCGCGGCGATGATCCGCTTCCGCAGCGGAGATGCAATCACCGAGCGCACCACGCCCGCCCTCGACGCCATGCTGGCTTGAAAGTCAGGTCAACGCCCATTGCCGCAGCAGATTGTGGTACAGCGAGGTCAGCGACACCAGGGACGGGTGCTCGGGATGGTCGGCGTTGAGGCGGATGATCGACATATCCAGATCGAACATCATCGCGCGCTTCGTAACCTCGGCGATCATGCTCTCGGTCCAGAAAAATGACGCGAGGCGCGAACCGCGGGTCACCTTGGTGACAAGGTGAACGCTGGTGCCGGGATACACGATCATGTCGCCGGCCGGCAGCTTCACCGAATGCGAACCATAGGTATCCTCGATCACCAGTTCGCCGCCATCGTACTCTTCCGGCGACGACAGGAACAAGGTCGAGGACACGTCGGTCCGCACGCGCCTTCCGGTTCCTGGAATGGTGCGAATCGCGTTGTCGACGTGCGAGCCGAAATTCATCTCCCCATCCGCGTCGTAGCGATTGAACAGCGGCGGAAAGATCGTCTTCGGCAAGACCGCCGACATGAACAGCGGATTCCGGTTGAGCGCCGACAGCACCATGTCGCCGAGTTCGCGAGCCTCCGGCGTTCCCTCGGGCAGTTGCAGGTTGCGCTTCACCTGGGCCGATTGATGCCCGGCGGTGATACGCCCATCCGCCCAGGCGGCCCGTTCCAGCACCTCGCGGCAACGCTTCACCTGCTCGGGAGAGAGGACATTCGGGATTCGTATCAGCACCGGGATATTCCTTCAGAGAGAAGCCGGCGCCTCGCGACGCCGGCTCCGATATCGTCAGTTTTTGCTATCCACCGTAACGCCGGCTACTTGCTTACGTAACGCGCGGCCTTCACCGGATAATCGGCAACCGGCGGCGGCGGCTCGAAGTGATAGCGATAGGTCAGCATCGCGGTGCGGCCGGCAGCCGGAACGGCGTGGCCCTGATAGAACTGAGAATAGTACAGTTCATCCGTTACGTTGTAGACGTTGAGCTGCAGCAGCGAATCCTTTGTGACCTTGTAACTCGTCATGAGATCGAGCTTCCAGTAGTCAGGCACGTAGGACGTGTTCTGTGGATTGACGAAAGTGCGTGCGGCATAAGTCAAACCGCCGCCAACAGTCCACTGCGGCGTGAGATCATAAGCGGTCCACAGCGTGAAATTGTGCGGTGGAGTATTCGGAAGTTGGTTCCCCAGCTGGGAGAGATCGGTCGTGTTGACGATCTTGGAGTCGAGATAGCTGTAGCCCGCGAACACGCTCCACTGGTCGGTGAGCTTGCCTGCGACGCCCAACTCGATACCGTCCACGCGCGCCAGACCACCAAGCACCAGCGCCGTATTCAAGACCGGATCGACCGGGATGCGGAGGTTGGTCTTCTCGATGCGGAACACCGCACCGCTCAGGGTCAGCTTGCCGTTAAGAACGTCGGCCTTGGCGCCGACCTCGAGCGTCGTATTTTTCTCTGGCGGCAGCAAGACGTTCGCGGCGTTATTGCTGGCGTCGCTGAGCGTCTGGAACTCGGCGGCTGGATTGTACGAGACGCCATAGGCCGCGTAAACGCTCGAATGATGCGTCGGGTGAAAGACACCACCGACCCGCCAGCTAACCATATCATCGGTCCGGCTGAGATGCTGGCTCGCGGGCACCGCAGCGAGATTGGTGTAGTTCGAACGAAAGTTGTCGTAGCGGATCGACCCGAGCAACTCGAAGTATTCGTTGAGCTTAACCTGATCGAAGCCGTAAACCGCGTAGTTGGTCGACACCGTCGAATTCGGCAAGCCGAACCCGGTATTCGGCCCTCCATAGGACGTATCCACCGGATCCCAGACGCTGGTCCGGCACGCCAGGTTGCCCGGTACGCAGTAATTGGCGCGGGACTGATCGCGGGTTTCGCGCGCAGCCTCGACGCCCATCGCGAACGTATGCTGCCAGCCGCCGGTCCAGAACTTGCCGGTCAGGTCGGTCTGGTTGATGAGCAGCGTGTTGTCGGTCAAGGTTTCAAAATGCTGCCGTCCGATCGTCATCAGTTCAACCGGATAGCCCGGCGTGATCGGCGTAACGTTGTCGGCTTGCGCCTCGCCGCGCGGAGCAGTCGGCCGCGCCATGCGGTTGACGGCAATATAGCGCGTCGCGTTCGAAATCTTCAGATCCTTGTCGAAGTCGTGCTCGAAGCTCATCGTTCCGATATGGGTGTCGGTCAGCACCCGATCCGCCAGCGGACCGCTCGCCACGCCGAACCAGTTGCTGCGCGGAATCGGCATCGGCGGCGTCGGTGCGCCGTTCCCGAAATAGCCGGGGTTGGTCAACGCGCCGGTCGACGAACTGTAGGCCGGCGCCGGCAGATAGCGGCGGCCGTAATCCGGCACACTGTCCTCGCCCTGATAGACGTAGCTGAGGATGGCGCGGGTATCCGGCGAGAACTCCGCCTTGAACGACGGCGCGACGCCCCAACGCTTGGTGAAAACGTGATCACGACTCTCGGTGGGAATGTCCTGATACATCGCGGCGATGCGGCCGGACAAATTCCCCTGTGTGCCATTGGCGTCGACCTCGGCACGGTAGCCGCCGCTGGTGACGCCGCTGATCGTTCCGTCAACGAAGTCCCGAGTCTGCGGCAGCTTGGAGACGGTGTTGATGGCGCCGCCGGTCGAACCGCGGCCGAAAGCGAAGCCGGACGGCCCCTTGTGCACCTCGACACGGTCGGCACTGAACAGGTCGCGCGTATACCAACCCGGATCGCGGATGCCGTCGCGGAACATGTCGCCACGCGCCGCGAAGCCGCGGACGATCGGGCTGTCGCCTTGCTGCCCGCCTTCGCCCGCGCTGAAGGTGATGCCCGGCACCGTTCGCAGCGCATCCTCCATGCTGAGGAGACGCTGCTCCTGAAGGACCTGCTGCGTCACCACGTTGACGGTCTGCGGCGTATCGGCGAGAGGCACCGGAAGGCGGGAGATCCCGGCCTGCGCCGGAGCCTGATAGCCGGTGACGCCATGGCCGTCGCCGACGATGGGGTTGACCTGAACGTTGCTCGGGGAAGGCGCAACAACCGGCGCCGGCGCGGCCCGCACCGGCGCACGATGCGCGGTTCTTTTCTTGGCCTGCCGCTTCGGCGCGGTGACGCGAACCTGCGGGAGATCGTCGGCGCTGGGCGCCGGTTGAGCATCTGCGGAGTCGGGAATCAGCATCACCGCGGCGATGCCGATCATCGCCTTGCTCCAACCCACGACTGATGACTGTCCCGTCACGTCGCCGTTCGTACCATCCGTGTGACCTACCGATGAAATACCCATTCGCCCCACCCATCCTTAAAAATTGCAGACATCGATTTCAGACATCACGGGAGCAAATCCGCATCCGCGACATGTCGCTCGTCATTAACTTAAAAATTTTCGTGAGCAACATTCATGCGCTGCAATTCGCGGCAGTCTATAGAGGTTCTAGTCTTCATCGCCTTCGTTTGGGACGGTATGTCGCAGGATCATCAATGCCGCAGCATTATCGCGTGCATTCGCGCTTCGTTGAGTCACGCGCCTTAAAGAGATTCTAAAATTGCCGCACCGTTTCCCTGTTTGATTCAAAAAGTTCAGACGCTAGACCAAGCGTGGATGCTTCCGCATCCGTCTACGTTCCCGCGCGAAAGTACAGAACGGCGCATGATCATAGAGTTTACCCACATGAAGCTGTCTCTGAATCGCTCGACCAGCACGGCGCGCAACGAGCGAACGCGAGCCGGGAAGGCCTCTGCGCTCGCGCTTGCGTGTCTTTTGACGTTCTCGTTCGCGCCGCATGTCGTTGACGCGCAATCCCTGGCGCAGCCCGGCTCGCACGAGCCGGCTTCGTCCGGACCAGCTCCGGCAGCCACGCAATCAGTTTCTCCCCCGCCCCAGATAGCGCAACCTGTAACGCAGCAGCCCGCTCCTCAGGCGCCGCCCGCGGAGCAGCAGGCTGCGCCGCCCGCGGCGCCGGCGGAGCATCAGGCTCTGCCTGCAACGGAAGTAGCCGAAGCCCCCGAGCCGATTCTGCCGCATGAACTGACGCCCATCGGCATGTTCATGGCCGCCGATTACATCGTGAAGGCGGTGATGATCGGCCTGGCTTTCGCGTCGGTCGTGACCTGGTCGGTGTGGCTTGCCAAAACGATCGAATTGCTCGCCGCGCGAAGCAAGCTCATGCGGGACCTCCGCAGCGTGGAAGGTGCGCGCTCGCTCGAAGAGGCGAACAAAACGCTGGAGAACTCGGGCAGCGACATCGCGATCCTGACCCACGCGGCGCGCGACGAGATTCGCCGCTCGCAGGACGCCATGATCCATGACGGCGTCAAGGAGCGGATCGCTTCGCTGTTCAGCCGCATCGAGGCGGCCGCGGCGCGGCGCATGACCCGCGGCACCAGCATTCTGGCCACCATCGGATCGACCGCGCCGTTCGTCGGCCTGTTCGGCACGGTCTGGGGCATCATGAATGCCTTCATCGGCATTTCGAAATCGCAAACCACCAATCTCGCCGTCGTCGCCCCCGGCATTGCCGAAGCATTGCTGGCGACAGCGATGGGACTCGTCGCGGCGATCCCGGCGGTGATGGTCTACAACATGTTCTCGCGATCCATTAACAGCTATCGCGGCTTGCTGGGAGACGGCTCGGCGGAGTTGATGCGCATGGTGAGCAGGGATCTCAACCGGGCGGAAATGATTCCTCATCAGCGAGCCGCGGAGTAGCGCGCGTGGGCGTTTCGCTTCAGCAATCATCCTCCGACGACGAGATGGCGCAGGTCAGCGACATCAACGTGACACCGTTCATCGATGTCATTCTGGTCCTGCTGATCATCTTCATGATTGCCGCGCCGCTGGCCACCGTCGACATAGCCGTCGATCTGCCGGCATCGACGGCAACCAAGCAGCCGCGCCCCGACAAGCCGATCTTCGTCACCATGAAGGCCGACCGGACGCTGGCCATCGGCAACGATCCTATCTCGCGCACCGGTCTCGCCGGTTCTCTCGACGCCATCACGTCGTCGGACCGAACCAAGCGGTTGTTCGTTCGCGCCGACAAGACCGTCCCTTACGGCGACGTGATGACGCTGATGAACGACCTGCGGACTGCCGGCTATCTCAAGATTGCGTTGGTCGGGCTTGAGTCCGCGGGCGGAACGCAATCCGTCGGAGCCCCGCAATGAGCATGCCGCGCCGCTATCGCAACATGACGCGGAACGAACTGCTGCGCTGGGGCACCTGCTTCGTCGCCATGCTGTCGCTCCATGGCGCGGTCGCGGCCGCCTTGCTCATGACTCCGGAGGAAGGCGATACATTCGATACCGTCACGGCGATCGAGGTGGATTTTACCACCGAGTCCTTCCGTGACGCCGAGGCGCGGGACGTCGCGCCGGGCGAAGAGCAAATGCAGACCGACGAGGCTCCTCCGCCTCAGGAGAAGGCGGAAGTCAAGACGGAGAAGGTGCCGGAGCCGGAGCCGCCGCTTCCGCAGGTCGCCGAACCCGACGTGGCGCTGGAAACGACTCCGGAGAAAAAGCAGGAAGAAGAAAAGAAGGAAGAGAAGGAAAAGACGCCGAACGCAACGCCCCCTCTGGTTGCGGCGTCAGCCACGACGGCTCCAACGGCTGCGGCCTCGCGCAAGGCAAGGCTTGTGAGTTGGAAGCGCCAGTTGGCCCTTCACCTGCAGCGAAGCAAGCGATACCCCCACGAGGCCCAGAGACGTCGCGAGACCGGCACGTCACGGGTATCCTTCGTCGTCGACCGCCAGGGCCACGTCGTCTCCAGCAGAATCGTTAAAGGCAGCGGATCCGACGCCCTCGATCGCGAAACGCTCGATCTCCTGCAACGCGCCCAGCCGTTACCCGAGCCTCCAAAGGATGTCGGCGGCACGCAATTCGCTTTCACGATGCCGATTCTTTTTGAGTTTCGATGATCCTGCGCCTGGCTCGGCGCGCGCTGAATTTCGGCACTCGCCGGAAACTGACACGATACGAAACGACGGCCCGCCGGATTCTCTCCCTGGAAGCAGATCACCGGCGGCTCTCTGCCGGCGCGTTGCGCGATCGCGTCGCCGACTTGCGGCAGCAAGTCCAGGCCGGCACCCCCCTTGATGAGGTCAAGGAAGAAGTCTTCGCACTGGCTCGCGAGGCCTCGCACCGCGTGCTGAACCAATACCCCGTTCCGGCGCAGATCATCGGCGCTCTGGTGCTTCACGACGGCTTTATCGCCGAAATGAAGACCGGCGAAGGCAAAACGCTGACCGCCACGCTGGTCTGCGCACTTCATGCCCTGACCGGCGAGGGCGTCCATATCGCCACGCCGAACGACTATCTGGCCGAGCGCGACGCCAACTGGATGCGTCCGGTCTACGAATTGCTGGGGCTGAGCACCGGCGTCGTTACCCAGGAGATGGACGACGACAGCCGGCGTGATGCCTATCGCTGCGATATCACTTACGGGATCGCCAGCGAATTCGGCTTCGACTATCTGCGCGACAACATGAAATTTTCCGCCGCGGAAACCGTCCAGCGCGGTCATGCCTTCGCATTGGTCGACGAGGCCGACGCCACGCTGATCGACGATGCCGGCATGCCGCTGGCGCTGTTCGGCCCGCTTGGCGATCACTCGGATTTCTATCAGGCGATCGATGCCGTCATCGCCTCGCTACAGCCCTCGCACTACGAGATCGATTTTCGGCGTCGGGTGGCGTTGACCGAAACGGGGTACAGCGAAGTCGAGCGACGGCTGCGCGAACAAGGACTGCTGAAGGCTTCAACGACGCTGCATGACATCGCATCGATCTCACTGCTCCACCATGTCGTGCAGTCGCTGCGGGCTCACGTCATGCTCGTCCGCGATCGCGACTACGTCATCGAGAACGGCAACGTGACCATCGTCGACGGGCTGACCGGACGACCGATGCCGGGACGACGCTACGACGAAGGATTGCATCAGGCCCTGGAGGCCAAGGAAGGCTGCGCCATCGGCGAGGAAACGCATACGCTCGCCGCGATCACGTTCCAGACCTATTTCCGGCGCTACGCCCGGCTTGCCGGCATGACCGGCACGGCGATAGCCGACGCCGAGGAATACAACGAGATCTACGGCCTCGATGTGATCTCCATCCCGACACACCGCCCGATGATCCGCACCGATGAATCCGTGCTCCACGCCTCCACCGCCGGCAAATTGCGGGCGATCCTGCGGGATTTGGAAGACGCGGCCGCGCGCGGCCAGCCTGTGCTGATCGGCGCGCCAACCATCGAACGATCGGAAGCGCTGGCGGCGATGCTCGAAGCCAATGGCTGGCGGCAGCGCCACGAGCAGACGGATCACGACGCTACAACGCGCACCTTCGCCGTGCTCAACGCCAAACATCACGCCCGCGAAGCCCAGATCATCGCCGCGGCTGGCGCGCCCGGCGCGGTGACCATCGCCACCGCAATGGCCGGCCGCGGCACCGACATCCGTCTTGGCGGCGAACACGCGGACGAAGCCACCCGCGCCCGGGTGATCGCCGCCGGCGGGCTGCTGGTAATCGGCACCGCTCATCACGATCACGGACGGATGGACGAACAGTTGCGCGGCCGCGCCGGACGACAGGGCGATCCGGGACGCTCCATATTCCATGCCTCGCTGGAAGACGAGCTTCTGACCAACGCCGCAATCACCACGCAGCCGGCGGAACAGACCGCACGCATCGCGCCCGCGGTCGGAAGCCGCCTGATCCGCGCCGCGCAGAAGCGTCATGAGATCCGCAGCTTCGATCGACGTCTCGGACTGCTGCGATTCGACACGATCATCCAGCGCCAGCGCGAGGACTTCTACGATTTGCGCCGCAATATCCGCGACGCCAACGATACGCTGACATTGGCAACGCGCCTCCGCCATGAGACGATCGACGATCTGATCGACCGCTTCGCAACGCCGGCCGCCCCATGGGACATCGCCGGACTGGATCACGCTGTCCGGTCGGTCCTGACCCTGGCCGTCGAGATCAATCCGCCATCTGCCGATCCAAAGGCGGCCGCGCAAGCTCTCGCGCAGCATATACGCGCCATGGCCGACCGTTGGATCGACGGCAAGATCGCCCGCATGGGCGAATCCATGTTCGTCGACATCCTTCGCCGGGTGATGATGGCGCTGATCGATCACCTCTGGTCGGAGCAATCGGACCGCCTGGATCATCTCAAGCGCCGGATCGGGGACCGCCGGCTTCCGCCGCACAAGGTCGTCGCGGAATTCCAGCTTGAAGCGTTCGCGCTGTTCGAACGGATGATCGCCGATTTCCGCCGCCAGGTGACCGCTTATGCCATGCGGGTGGGCATCCTTCCGGCCTGACGACCGCTCCGCCTCGTCGAGCGGGGCCTTGTGCTCCCCTCACGGCGGTATCGACGAAAGCCTTACTTGACGCCGGCGCGGGGCGCCCCGAGGGTATCGAGGTGCGCGAAACCGCATCGCCGGGGCGTCGCGGACCGTGACGCGGATTCGGCCATCATCGGAAGTTGGAACCAAAATGCTAGCGCATTGGTTGTACAGGTTTCCGAGGCATTCCATCCAGAACCACTCCCGCCGGGCAACCGATCGCAACCAAACACAAGACCCGAAAAAACGGGCGCCGAAGATGAGGAGGTTAATCACATGCTGAAATTTTCTGGTCTGTCGGGCGCTCTGGTCGCCGCTGCCGTTGCGTTGGCATCAGGTTCGGCTGTGGCAAAGGACATTGTCCTGGGGGCATCCGTGCAGCTCACGGGACCCGTCGCCAATACCGGACGGTATTATCGCGACGCCTACCAGCTCGCCGTCGACAAGATCAACGAGGCGGGCGGGGTCAAGGTCGGCAACGAGACATACCAGCTCGCGCTCAAGCTTTATGACAATCAATCGGACGTGAATTTGAGCGTGCGCCAGTACACCCAACTGGTTTCAAGAGATAAAGTGAATTTCCTGCTCGGGCCGTTCGCAAGCAATTTCGCGCTGGCCGATTCTGCCGTATCGGAGAAGTACCAGATTCCGATGGTCCAGGGCGGCGGCGCTTCCGACCAGATTTTCGCGCGCGGGTTCAAGTATATTTTCGGAACGCTGGCGCCGGCCAGCAACTATTTCGGCTCGACGATAGAGATGATGAAAGGGCTCGACCCGGTCCCGCAATCGGTCGCCCTGCTCTACGCCGACGATGCCTTCGACGTCTCGGTCGCGGAGGGCACGCGGCCCAAGCTGAAAGCGGCGGGATTCACCATCGCCATGGACGAGCGTTACAGCACCAACGCGACGGACTTCAACTCGCTCCTCTCGCAGCTCAAGAGCAAGAACGTCGATGCGGTCCTGGTAGCCGGCCACGAAACCGAAATTCTCAATTTCGTGCGCCAGGCCAAGAGCCTCGCGGTTGCCCCGAAAATGTATTCCTTCACGGTCGGCGTTCCGAGCGAGGACTTCCGCAAGGCTCTCGGCAAAGACGCCGACTATGCCTTCGGCATGGCGGCCTGGCTGCCTTCCGCCGACCTCAAGGACCGCTGGTTCGGCGACGCTGCGCAATTCGCCTCCGCCTTCAAGGCGAAGTTCAGCTATGATCCGGACTATCATGCTGCGTCCGGCGCGGCCGACGTCGAGGCATTGGTGAAAGCCATTGAAGACGCCGGCACGATCGAGCCGGCCAAGGTGCGCGACGCGCTGGCGAAAGTGAAGTTCGAAAGCCTTTACGGCCAGATCGAGTTCGATAAGAACGGCCAGATCGATCTGCCGCAGACGGTCATTCAGGTCCAGGGCGACGCACTGGTGGCGATCCAGGGCGTGCACGGCAAAATCGCGCCGCCGAAATATCCGATGCCGGCCTGGAACGCGCGCTAGCGGAGCGGATACGGCAAGCGCGGCCCGCTCGGCCGCGCACCGGAGATGCAAGTATCAAAATGATCTCGCGATTCTGATATTCGCAAGAAGACCCGCCGAAACGGAAATGCAATATTAGAGATTAGAGGCGGACAACTAGAGGCCAATCGCGAACGATCGCAGGCTGAACAGGGGCACGGACGACGTTGGATCTGCTCGGGCAAGTCCTCATCAATGGCGCCCTTCTGGGCGGGCTGTACGCCATGATGGCGCTCGGCCTCGCGCTGGTCTGGGGCGTGCTGAATATCGTCAACCTGGCGCACGGCGCATTCATCATGCTGGGCGCCTATGTGTCATTGTATCTCTTCACCTACGCACATATCGATCCCTTCCTGGGATTGCCGATCACCGCAGTGGTGATGTTCGCGGTCGGGTATGGCGTCCAGAGGGGCATTCTGAACCTGATCGTCCGCGCCCCGATGTTCAACACGCTGCTGATAACCTTCGGGCTGGAGGTCGTGCTGACCTATCTCGCCCAGCTCACGTTCTCGGCAGATTTTCGCACCATCAATCCCAGCTATGCGGGCGACAGCATCGTGCTGGGGCCGGTGGTCCTGCCGCTGGCGCGGCTTCTGGCCTTCGGCGTCGCCATCGCGCTGACGGTCGGCATGTGGCTGTTCCTGCTGCGTACGAGGCTCGGACGCGCAATCCGCGCCACCGCGCAGAACCTGGTGGCTGCCCGCCTTTACGGCGTCGAGCCGCGGCATCTTTACGCCGTCACCTTCGGTATCGGTATCGCGCTTGCCGGAGCGGCCGGTGGCCTCTACGGAACGGTCTCGCAGATCAATCCCTATATCGGCGCGGCGTTGACCGCGAAGTCATTCGCGATCTCGATCATCGGCGGGCTCGACAATCCGCTCGGCGTGATCGTCGGCGGACTGTTCCTGGGAATTCTCGAATCGCTGGCTGCGCTTTATGTCGGGCCGACCTACGCCGACGTGGCGAGCTTCGGCGTGCTGGTGCTGGTCCTGATCGTGCGGCCGACCGGCCTGCTCGGAAAAGCAGCGTGACGGCGCTGCGCATCATACTCATCCTGGCGGCGCTCGCCGTGCTTGCGGCCGTGCCGTGGTTCGGATCCGATGTCCTGATCCAGTTCGGAATCAACGCCCTGCTCCTCGCCGTTCTGGCGCAGGGCTGGAACATCATCGGCGGCTATACCGGCTATGCGTCCTTCGGCAATTCAGTGTTCTACGGGCTGGGCAGCTACGGCGTGGCCATCGCGATGGTGCAGTGGCACCTGCCCTTCGCCGTCGGCCTTGCGTTCGGCGTGGTACTTGCGGTCGCTTTCGCCGTTCTGCTCGGCATTCCGGTGCTGCGGCTGAGAGGGCATTATTTCGCGATCGCGACGCTGGCGCTTGCTCAGGTCATGACCGCGATCGTCTCCAACGTGGAACTGGCCGGCCAGAATATCGGGCTTGTCTTGCCGCCGCTCAACAACGATCGTCTCTTCTACGAGTTGTCCCTTGGGCTGCTGGTGCTGGTGACGCTGACGGTTTTCTGGCTGACGCGCAGCCGCTTCGGTTTCGGATTGATCGCGATCCGCGAGAACGAAGAAGGTGCGGAAGTGATGGGCGTCAATACGACATTATACAAGACGCTGGCGTTCGCACTGTCCGGCGTTTTCAGCGCGCTGGCGGGGGGCATCCATGCCTACTGGGTGACCTTCATCGATCCGGAAAGCGCATTCGATATCAGCCTGAACGTCAAGATGATCATCATGGCGGTGTTCGGCGGACCCGGCACCGTCCTGGGGCCGGTGGTCGGCGCGCTTTCGCTCTCCGCGATCTCCGAATTCCTGTCGAGCGAAGTCACGAGCGTCGCGGGACTTTTCTTCGGTATCGTCGTCGTGGCAGCGGTCGTCCTGATGCCGCGCGGTCTGGCGGACGTGTTTCGGCGATTCCGCAAGACGGGCTGGCGCTATTTCGCTGAAAACATCCGGGCGCATCGGCTATGACCCCGGCGCTCGAAATCAAGCATGTCACCCGCCGCTTCGCCGGCCTGATCGCGGTCAACGATGTCAGCTTTCTGCTGCAGCCTGGAGAAATTCTCGGAGTGATCGGCCCGAACGGAGCCGGCAAGACCACGCTCATCAGCCTGATCAGCGGAACGCTCGCGCCGACCTCCGGCGACGTCCTTTTCGAAGGACAATCTCTCACCGGCATGCCCGCCTATCGGCGCGCCCGGCTCGGCATCGGGCGCACGTTCCAGATCATGCGGCCGTTTCCCGGCCTGTCTGTCCTGGACAACGTCGCCGTCGGCGCCCTTTTCGGTCACGGCGGAGGCCACGCGAGGCTCGCGAAAGCCCGCGAGCAGGCCCGTGCCCAGCTTGATTTCGTCGGGCTGGGCAAGTTCGTCGATCAACGCGCGGACGAGTTGGGAGGCCCCGGACGCAAGCGGCTGGAACTGGCAAAGGCTCTTGCGATGCAGCCGAAGGTTCTGCTTTGCGACGAGGTCATGGCCGGGCTGAACCTGGTCGAGATCGACGAGGTGATCGCGGTGATCCGCAAGGTCCGTGATACCGGAATCAGCGTTCTCGTCATCGAGCACGTCATCAAGGCGATCAAGAGCCTGTCGGATCGGCTGCTGGTCTTGCACCATGGCGAGAAGATCGCCGACGGCGAACCCGACAGCGTGCTTGCAAACCAGACGGTCGTCGAGGCGTATCTCGGCAAGAGGCGGATATGAACGCGAAGCCGGCGGTCAGGGAGCCTCTGCTTGACGTCCGTGCAATCAGCGCGGGCTATGGCGGAATGCCGGTCCTGCACGACGTCGCCCTCACGATCTATCCGGCAGAGATCGTGGCGCTGGTCGGCAGCAACGGTGCGGGCAAAACCACCTTGCTGCGCACGCTGTCGCGCGTGCTGTCCGCAACCGGCGGCATCGTCATGAACGGCCATGACCTGATGCCGATGACCTCCGATCAGGTCTTTGCCGCCGGACTGGTCCAGGTTCCGGAAGGTCGCCAGCTTTTCGATCGCATGAGCGTACAGGACAACCTGCTGATGGGCGCCTACAGGCGAACCGACAGGGCTGCCGTCGCCCGCGACCTCGATCGGATGTATACGATGTTTCCGCGCCTGTCGGAACGGCGGCGGCAGCTCGCGGGAAGCATGTCGGGCGGCGAGCAGCAGATGTGCGCCATGGCGCGAGGCCTGATGGCGGCGCCGGTCCTGCTGATGATCGACGAGATGAGCCTGGGACTGGCGCCCGTTATCGTCGAACAGTTGATGGACGTCCTGACTACGATCCGCGACGAAGGCGTAACGGTTCTGCTGGTCGAGCAGGACGTCAACCTGGCGCTGTCGACGGCGGATCGGGGCTACGTGATGGAAACCGGCCGCGTCGTTCATAGCGGCCCGGCCAAGCAGCTTATCGATGATCCCGAAGTGCGGCGAGCCTATCTCGGGCTTTGATCGGCTGGTTTGGCCTGGAAGAGCTTTCGCCTCGATCGATTTTATCGATTTCGCCCAAACCAACCTTGCGTCGGATTGAATCCGGTCAGCCATAACGACGCTCCCGCCCGCTACGCGTACTCGGATTTCTCGTCAGTTATCGATGCGGAATAAGTGCAAGGCTCGTCCACCAGCGCAATGGCCTCGCGCAGCACGTCGAGGCCGGCGCCATCCTTCACGCCGTTCTCGGCGAGATGGCGCCGAAATGCCCGTGCGCCCGGCACGCCATGAAAGGCGCCGACAAAATGCCGGGTGATGGAATGCAATCGCACGCCGCCTGCCAGTTGATCCTCGATGTAAGGCATCATGGCCTCTAACGCGCGCTTCATGGTGGTGTGCGCCGCCGCCTCGCCGAACAGTTCGGGATCGACCTTCAGCAGACGCCATGGCTCCTGATAGGCGGCGCGGCCCAGCATGACGCCGTCGACATGCGCCAGATGTTGTTTCGCTTCTGAAAGTCCGCCGATTCCGCCGTTGATGATGACCGGCATGTCGCGCTGCGATGCCTTCAACCGATAGACTCTATCGTAATCGAGCGGCGGAATATCCCGGTTTTCCTTCGGGGACAGTCCTTCAAGCCACGCCTTGCGTGCGTGAACGATGAGGGCGTCGACTCCAGCGGCCGTGATCTTGCGCACGAAGGTATCGAGGCTGGCCTCAATATCTTGGTCATCGATTCCTATTCTGCACTTCACGGTGACCGGAACGGACACCGCGCGCTTCATAGCGTGGACACCTTCGGCAATCAGATCCGGCTCAGCCATCAGGCAGGCACCGAACCGCCCGTCCTTCACCCTGTCGGACGGACAGCCGACGTTCAGATTGATTTCGTCGTAGCCGAAATCCTCGCCGATGCGCGCGGACACCGCGAGATCCTCTGCGCGCGATCCGCCAAGCTGCAGCGCGACCGGATGTTCGACATCGCTGAACCCCAGCAAGCGTTCCCGCGCGCCGTGAATGATCGCTCCGGTGGTCAGCATCTCCGTATAGAGCAGCGCGTTGCGCGTCAGCAGACGATGGAATACCCGGCAATGCCGATCGGTCCAATCCATCATCGGCGCCACAGCGAAGATCGGAGGCTTAAAATACCTCGTTCTTTCTTTTTTATCAGTCTGTTGCGTCATCTGACGTATGACTCGTTCGCGCTAGTTCCGGACCAAAAACGGCGGCTTCGGTAGTAGATCGCTCCAATGGACCACATCTCATCCCGTGGACCAGGTCGGGACGTGGGACATCGACACCATCACGGCACGCAAGCGAAAAAGACGGCATGGGCTATCAAGCACGCGTGCGGGTGATGCGGGATAGCCAGACGTACCACGGGACGGAGACCTTTGACAGGCGGCCGGCCACAACCGCTTGGATAAAACAGCGCGAACGGAAGCTCGCGAAACCGGGCGTGATCGATCATGTCAAGTCGGGCGGGTCCAACCTGCGAAAGCTATCGATCGCTACACCGGGAAATCCATCGAGGAAATCGCTCGCACAAAAGCCGGGAAAAAAACCCAGCCGCTGGCAACAGATCGGAAGTCGCGCTTCCTCGCACGGGTCGCGGAACATCTTCACGCTCACCAGATGCCCGGCACGAGCCGGAATCGCGTGTGGCGCGCATAGTCGGCATAGCCGTCAAGCGCTGCGCGGAGCAACGCATCTTCCCAGCTCGTTCGCAGGATCAGGATGACGATCGCGAAAGCGGCCGGGATCAGCGCCCACCATGACGCAAGCGAAAACGCCATACCGACGAATAGCATGATCGCGCTGACATAGCCTGGATGTCGCACGACCTTGTAAGGCCCGGAGGTGATAACGTGGTGACCGCGTTCGTGCTGGATGCGTACGCCGGGCTCAAAGAAGCGATTGACCGCTTGAGCCCATGTGCCGAGCGCGATGCCCGCGGCGATCAGGATGTAGCCGAAGACAACGATCGAGAACGGGACGGACGACCAAAACATTCTGCCCGCGTCCAGTGTAGCAACCGGAATCTCCGCGACCATCGCGGGCAGCATCAATGCAAGCAGGATGCGGTCCCAACGCTTCGTGCCCGACTGGAAGCGGCTGCGCGCCCGATAGATTATGGGGTTCACGCGCCAAAGGACCAGCGCCGATATGCCATAGACGGCAATGAGAAAGATGACGAAGAACCATCCCGGTGTCCAGTCGAGCCGGCCGACCGGCAGGAATACCAAGGTAAGCAACGCCAGCGGCAGACCGATCGCGTAGGCGACCGCGGCCGTGCCGGACATCGGTTCGGGTTCGGTAACGGTCATCTGTCCACATTCCTTTCCTGGGAAAAAGAAGGGACCGTTCGCTCGCATCGGTTATCGCCGCTTCTTCCCCTGCTGATCGATCAAGACCGCCTGTTGCCATCGGCTTGGCGCTTTGTCGGTGCGGTGAATGCAGCCCGCCCAGCAGCAGGGACGTTTCTTGCCCTCCAACAGTTCGTCGCGGGTTCGCTCGATGCGACGTTGGCGCGTCTTCGGTTGCTTTGCATCATCCACCCAGCAGATGAATTCATTGCGACCGAGCGGCGTCAGATTTTCCCACAGCACAAGAACCTTCGGATCGGATCGCAAGGCTGCCTGAAGGTCTTCGCCTGCTTTGTGAACGGTGCCATGCGGAAAGGTGTTTGCCATGCAACCTCCAACAATACGGCCAGCTTGAAGCACGTCAGTCGATGATCTCGGCACTCCAGGTCGCTGCATTCAGCGTAGCCGCAAAATACACCCGGGACAGCGGCTTGCCTTCGATAAAGTTGGACTGGACCTGTGACGATCAGATCTCCGGGCCTCAGATCGGCAGTGGTTCCGTGGAAGAACGATTGTGAAACATGCTGACAGTCGACCCCCTGCTCCCCTGATTTTCATCGAGGGCTGTCCTGCGTCATCACCGCGTTCTCGGGAATCCCGCGTCGCTCATTAAGCCTCATCAATGGGGCTGCTGATAGTTGTCCTGCTTGAGTCGCAAGTACGCGGCGCCGGCGTTGAGTCGCCCGTCAAAGAAGGCTGCCTTAAGACCGCCTTCCGTATTGATGCCTTCGACCGGCGGGAGCGGCTGCGCGTCGGAAGGCCTGGTTCGCAAGTTTGAACAGGCTCTTCGATCAGCGTCCCCTAAGGGGAAAATACGTCTGCCGGTTGCCCATGGCGGGCTGGCGATCGCCGACCGCGACGCCAACCGGTTGTTTCAGGCGGCGGTGACACGGATGCAGCAGGAAACGACGGTCGGCTCCATTCCGGTGCCGGCAATCGGCGACAACGCTGAATTCGTCGTTCACCTGCTGCCGCTGCGGCGGGCCGCCCACGACATCTTCGGCGGCGCCGATACCCTCATTATCGCCACCCCGATCACCCCCACCGCGCTGGTACCGTCCGCCAGTCTTCTCAATGCCCTGTTCGATCTGACACCGACGGAAGCGCGGCTGGCAACTGACCTCGCCAGCGGATTGACCCTGGCCGAGTCCGCAAGCAAGAACGGCGTGACGACCAAATCCGCGCGCACATATCTTGAGCGCATCTTCCGCAAGACCGGCGCGCACAAGCAAGGTCAACTCGTGGCGATGCTGAAAACCGTGCAGCCGCTGGTGACGCCGCCGGCGGACCCGAATTCAATGGCGGGGTCCCGCGCTGGTCCGAACGCTGACGACCATATGAAGTCCTGAGTCGGTCTCAAGCACCGGACTTTACGCCACCGCCATCTGCCCGCTTCTTCCCGGGAACGGCCTGAAGGCCATCAGGATCAGCATGGCCACGAGCCCCATACCCCACGAACAGACATACAGCGGCGCGTAGCTGCCGAAACGGTCGTAGATCAGCCCACCCAGCAGCGGGCCGATCGACATTCCGAGGCTGCCGGCCATCGCCGTGCCGCCGATGATCGTGCCCATCATCCGCAGCGGAAAATTCTCCCGGATGATCACGGCGTAAAGCGGCATCGTGCCGGCATAGAGGAAGCCGACCACCACCGCCACGGCATAGAAGCCATCGAGACGGTCGACGAAAGCATAGGCGAGCACGCCGAAGGCCTGCGCCAGCAGTCCGACCGCCAGAACGCGTTGCGCGCCGAATCGGTCTCCTGCGACGCCGAAGCCGATACGACCGAACATGCCGGAGAAACCCTCGATGCTGTAGATCGACACTGCCGCTATCATCGGTATGCCGCAGGTCACCGCATAGCTCACGGTGTGGAAGATCGGGCCGGAATGAGTGGCGCAGCAGAAAAAATTCGCCAGCATCAAGATGATGAATTGCGGCGAGCGGACCGCCTGCCTGACGGTCATGTCCGATTGCGGCTCCCCCGCAGCCATCATTGCCCCTCCGTCCTCCAGCGCCGGGGGCCGGCGCACCAGCAGCGCCGCCGGAACCATCAGCGCGGCGACGAGAACGGCGATAATCAGCATCGAACTCCGCCAGTCGTGAATCGAGATGAGCCAGGCCGCCAGCGGCGCCATGGTCATCGGCGCCATGCCCATGCCGGCAGAGACCAGCGACACGGCAAGACCGCGCTGCGTGTCGAACCAGCCGGTCACGCAGGCCATCATGGGCGCGAGGACGGCGGCAGTCGATGCGCCGACCAACAGGCCAAACTGAAACTGAAACGCGATCAGCGATTCCGCCCGGCTGGCGAGCGCCAGGCTCGCCGCCAGCACGACCGAACCCACAAGCACCACCGGGCGCGGGCCGAACCGGTCGGAGAGATTGCCCCACACCATGCTGGCGACCGCCATGGCGAGAAAACCGATCGTCATGGTCGTGGATATGCCGGTGACGGACCACCCGGTCTCCTGCGACATCGGACGCAGGAACACAGGCAGCGAGAACATGGCGCCGATCGCGACGCAACCCAGAAGGCCGCCCGCCGCGACGATCACCCAGCGATAGGGACTGTTCATGCGATTGGCCCGGCGCTCCCGGAGCATGCGTTCAGCCCTGCTTGGGTTTCCAATCCGCCGACGGAATGACATTGATCATCCAGGGGACGCCGAATTTGTCCATCAAAGTGCCGAAGCCGGGCGACCAGAAGGTCTCGCTGAACGGCATGACGGCCTTGCCGCCTTCGGATAGTTGATCGAACCAGCGGCGCGCCTCGGTCATGTCCTGGGTGTGCAGCGTGACGTCGAAGCCGTTCTTGGGCTTATCGATGTTGGATGCCCATTTGACGTCCATATCAGCGCCCATCAGCGACTGATCGCCGACATCAAGCCAGCAGTGCATCAGCCAGGTCTTGTATTCGTCCCCGACCGGCATACCCGGCGGCGCATCGCTATAGGGTATGGCCGCCTTGATTTTTCCGCCGAGAACCTTGGCGTAGAATTCGAATGCCTCGCGGCACTGCCCACGGAAGCTGAGGCTTGTCACGATCTTCATGATTGTCTCCTTGCCTATAGGCCCTGACTCACATCGACGTTGATTGACGACCACCCATATAAGTTGATATCAACGTAATGTGGCCGGAGAATGGATGTCAACCTGACAGATGCAAGTTCCTTTCGAAACCACCATTCCGGTCCGCGACAGCTGCCTGTGCCTGCATGCGCAGAGAGCAGCGCGGGCGATCGCACGCCGCTTCGATGTTGCGTTGAAACCGGCAGGCATCACCAGCGGTCAGTTCTCGCTGCTGATGTCGCTCAACCGGCCGGAACCGCCGAAGCTCAGCAGCGTGGCGGCGCTGCTGGCCATGGACAGGACGACGCTGACCGCCAATCTCAAGCCGCTGGAGCGTCGCCGCCTCATCAAGACGGCGGCGGATTCAACCGACGCACGCGCGCGCCTGCTCCGGCTGACACCGGCCGGTCGGGCCGTTCTGGCCAAGGCCGTGCCGATCTGGCTGCATCTTCATGCAGAGATCGAAAGAGAGCTGTCAGATCCGGACGGCCTGCGCGCCGAACTCAATATCCTCTCGAAATCCGGCGACCGAAACGGTGTCGCCAAGTAATGCCGGAAACGACCGGAGCGCGACCCTCGCCCAGAGCGTTTTCAAGCGAAGGGCTACCGGTTCGCGTAAAGAAAACGCGTCAAATCAAAAACATAGGGCTCCGCTTCTGATTCCATCAGAAGCGGAAAGGCTCTCGACCCGCGAGGCTTCCTGATCCGAACGCGCTGGAAACCAATCTGCATCGCTATCGCCGACGCACGCGCGCCCGATCGCGTCCGCTCGATCAGCCTGCGACCACCGGTCCGCCGGCTTTCTTCCAGGCGTCGATCCCGCCCTCGATATGGGCCGCGTTGGTCAGGCCGGCCTCCTTGGCCGCGGTGACCGCCATGGCCGAGCGCTCTCCGAAAGCGCAGAAGAACACGATGCGGCGTCCGGTTGCGGCCGCCACTTCGCGCAGCATGCCGCCGGACCTCAAGCTGTCCGCGATATCCGGATAGGGCGCATGCAACGCGCCGGCCAGCGTGCCGCTCTTGGCGCGCTCATGAGTTTCGCGGAGATCGACCAGCAGGACGTCGGGCTGGCCGAGCCGGGCAATCGCCTCGCGCGGCGTCAGCGCAAGGCCCTGTTTCGCCAGGTCGTCCTGCCTGAGGCCGACATGCATGTTGGCGGGGATCACCACGTCCATCAGTTTCGGGTTCGGCAGTTTCAGGTTGTTCATCAGTTCGACGTATTCGTCGATCGAGCGCACCTGAAGCCGCGGGTTGTGGCGCTTCTCCTCGCCGATGGTGGAGACCGTGTCGCCCTTGTAGTCGTGCGCGGGGAACACCATGGTCTCGTCGGGCAGTTTCAAAAGCCGGTTGAAAATGGAATCGTACTGCGCCCGCGCGCTGCCGTTCTGGAAGTCGGTGCGGCCGGTGCCCCGGATCAGAAGCGTGTCGCCGGTGAAGACGCGGTCGCCCATCAGGTAGCTGTAGGAATCGTCGGTGTGTCCCGGCGTGTACATCACATCGAGGCCGATGCCCTCGATCGTGAGCTTGTCGCCGTCGCTGACGCGCATCGAGACCACGTCGGCTTTGGTCTGCTCGCCCATCACGGTGACGCAATGGGTTCGATCGCGCAATTCGCCGAGACCGGTGACGTGATCGGCGTGAAGATGGGTATCGACGGCCTTCACGAGCTTGAGGTCCAGTTCGCGCAGCAATTGGCAGTAACGGTCGACCTTCTCGAGCACCGGATCAAGAATCAGCGCCTCGCCGCCGGCGCGGCTTGCCATCAGATAGCTGTAGGTTCCGGAGACGCTGTCGAAGAGCTGGCGGAAAATCATGATCGTACGACCCTGAATGCCGGTGCAAATTTTTCTTGCCCGGACGGTATCGTAGCAATTTATGCTGCTTGCGAGCGATTACAACGGGTCAGAAATCCAGCTTGTCGCGGATCGCATCCAGCCCCGCTCGCGCGCAGGCCTCGTCCTTGTCGCCGCCGGGGGCGCCCGAGACGCCGATGCCGCCGACCAGCGTTCCGCCGGTTTCGATCATCACGGCGCCGGCCAGCATCGCAATATGCGGCAATCGCGCCAGACTCGCATCCATCGTCCCGTCGCGCACCATTTTAGCCAGCTCGGACGTGTCGCGACGAAAACTCAGCGCCGTATAGGCCTTGGCGGTGGCGATGTCGGCCGCGGGCAGGCCGGCATAACGGTCGCGCAGCAGCACCTGCGGCTGGCCGAAGCGATCGACCACGGCCACGGCAACCTGATAGCCGTCGTGGCGGCACTTTTTCATGGCGCTCTGCGCGGCTTCCAGCGCGACGTCCGGCGTCAGCGATTTGTAGGTCACGAGCGCATCGTCGCCGGCATGAGCCGACGAGATCGCTAGCGCGGCCGTCACTGCCGCCGCGAATGCGCGACGCTTCAGCGCGTTCGCTGCACGATCACGGCCGCACATAGCTCCAGCCCTGCTCCTGCAACTCCATCAGCCGCACCATGCCCAGCGGTACGACCGTCGTTCCCGGCAGCAACTCAAGCGGACGGCCTTCCTTCTTCTCCATGCTCTCCTTGGTATTGTTGCAAGCCGAGAACTGGATTTTGCTGGGGGGTGGGATCTTGCTGAGGTTTTTGATGCGCTCCTTCACCGGCGAGGTATCTTCGCGCAGCATGTGGAGGCCCGGTCCGCATGCCATGATCTCGACGACTGCCGCCTGGTTCACGCCCTGATAGTACCGGATCACGTCGGTGGCGTTGGTCAGCGCGAAGTCCATGGTATGTCGATCGTTGGTGTCGACCTGGATTACAAGGTGGTGCTTCGCCTCATCGGCGAAGCCATTCGCGGCGAATGCGAGCAACGGGCCGGCAGCGGCGACGAGAAGACCGAGAAGGCAAAGAAATCGGCGCATAACAACTCCCTATGGTCTGACCAGCGTGTAACCGTTTTCCGTAAGCGACAGGATGTGTCCGACGCCGACCTGCACCGGCCTTGCGGACGGGATGATGGCCGGCCGCTTGCCGGTCTCGCGCTCGATGGTGTCGAGCGTATTCACGCAGACGTCGAACCTGACACCCTGCGCCATCAGGCTCTCGACGCGAGCGCGACTGGCATTCTCCGTCCGCAGCAGATCGATGCCCGGACCGAAGGCGACCACTTCGATGGCGATCTTGTCCGGATCGTAGGCCTTGATCAGGTTATTGGCGACGCTGAGCACGAGGCCCTGCTTCTTCGCGTCGCCGTCGGACAATTGCAGGACGACGCGGTGCTCGGCGAAGGGTTTGTCAGGCAGCGGAGCGGGTTGCGCCCGGAGCATGAGCGGCGACAGCGCCAGCGTGAGCGCAGCCGCTGCGACCGCGCCTCTTCGTGTCAGCATGTCGGTCATCCTGCCCAGCCTGGATTGCCCTCGACGCCTTTCACCGTCACGCTATCGCGGCGGACGCTGCTTGTCATGCCGTTACGCAGATGCTTGGCGAAGACGTCCCAGACCGGCGCGCCGTCCTGCTTGTTGACCGAGGCCCAGCCGGCGACTTTATAGCTCTTGCCGGCTTCCAGCGAACGGCCGTCGCCCAGCCTCAGCTCCGAAATGCGATGGCCGGCGCTCTCGGCGGGCGTGCAGGCATACAACAGGCCGCCGACGCGAACCATGTCGCCGCCCTGCTGATAGTAGGGATCCGGATTGAAGAGATTGTCGCAGACGTCTTCCAGAATGTCCTTGATCTGGCCACCGGTCATGCTCTGGACGTAGGTCTCGGGATAGGTGCAGGCGGTTTCCGCGAGCACGTCCTCCATCGTCACGCCCTGTCCGGGCAGCACGCTGGTGCCCCAGCGGAAGCCCGGCGACAACGCTACCTCGGCATCGAACGCCGTACGCAGCGCGTCGCAGATCAGCGTATCCATGGTGCCGTTGAAATTGCCGCGGCGATAAAGCAGGCGGTCCGCGGTCGCGATCTTCTGAGCATAGGCCGCCGCATGAGGCGCGCGCACTTTCTCGATCAAAGCTTCCATCGCAGGATCGGCCTTGATCAGTTCGGAGAACACCGGCAACAGCCGATAGCGTACGTCGCGGACCTTGCCTTTGGCAAGATCGAGGTCGAGCACGCCGAGGAATTTCCCGTTCGAGCCGGCATTGGTGACAAGCGTCGTGCCGCCGGCATTGCCGACAGGAACGGGTTGCGGCACCGCATCATGGGTATGGCCGCCGAGGATGACGTCGATGCCGCTGACGCGGCTTGCGAGCTTGAGATCGACGTCCATGCCGTTGTGCGACAGCAGGACGACCGCATCGACCCTGTCGGCATCGCGCAGCGACCGCACCAGTTTCTGCAGCTCCACCTCGTGAATGCCGAAGGTCCAGTCCGGCGTGAATCGCCTCGGATGAGCGACCGGCACATAGGGGAAGGCCTGGCCGATCACAGCTATGCGGTGGCCGCCGATCTCCTTGATCGTCGCCGGCTTGAACACACGCTTTGAGGCGGCATCGAAGGCCGGCGCGTCGTTGAACGCGGCCTCCTCGGTGAGGAAAACATTCTGCGCCAGGAATTCCCCCTTGAAGCGGGAGAGATTGTCGCGCAGCTTTTTCTCGCCATAGGTGAACTCCCAATGCCCGGTCATCGCGTCGATGCCCAGCAGGTTGGCGGCGTCCACCATGTCGGCGCCGTGCATGACGTTGGCGAGGCCGGAGCCCTGCCACAGATCACCGCCGTCGAGCAGCAGCGAATTGTTCGGACCGGCCTCGCCGCGCAGCCGGTCGATCAGAGTCTTGAGATGGGCAAAGCCGCCGAGCCGGCCGAAGTGCGCGGCCGATTTCTCGAAGTCGAGGCAGGTGAAGGCATAGGCGTCGGCGCTGCCGGGCTTGATTCCAAAACGATCGAGGAAGGCGTGGCCCACCAGGTGCGGCGGCTGTCCGCGCATCGCGCCGATGCCCAAATTGACGCCGGGCTCGCGGAAGTACACCGGCAGCAACTGCGCGTGGGTGTCCGTCATGTGCAGGATGCGCGCATTGCCGAAGCCCGCGAGTTCGTACACCGCGTGATCGTCGGCCGCCCGAGACATGCGTGGCAGCGCCGCGGAAAGACAGGCCGCGCCGGCGGATTTGAGAAGGTCCCGGCGGCGAACAGTCATACGATGAACCCGTCTATCGCAGCATCCTCTCCCGAGCTAAGGCCGGGATGCCTGCTCGCGACGACGGCTCGGTCTGATCTGACGTCCAATCAACGGATCTCCATCTTCCTCCACGCGTCCTTCTGTTCGTTGGACTGGAAGATCGCAGCCTTCGACAGCGTTTCGGATTTTCTGGATTCCGCGACCGCCTTGTCGAAATCGCCGGCGGCTGCGGCGGCCTTGGCATCCTTCAGCGCCGATACCGCCGTGGTCCACTGGTTGCGCAGTTTGCCGGCTTCGTTATTGGCTGCTTCGGCCGCGGCATAGGCCGCCTTGTAATCGTCTTCGCTGCTCGCGGCGCGAACCGATGTCGCGCTCGCGGCCATGAGCATCCAAAGCGCCACGAGGGCAGGAACACGCATCATGCTGTTTTTCATGGCCGTGCTCCCGGTCCCGAAATCGGCAGCCCGTTGCTGACGTAAGACAGATAGTATTCGAGATCGCGGTATTCGTCGTCCTGCGGCGTCAGCGGCACCGCGCGTACCTGGCTGTTGCAGGTGGTGAAGCGGCGGCTGGTCGTGCCCATGCCGCCCCATGCCGAGCGGTAGATCGGCATCGCGTTGAGAATGCCGAGCGCGGGCGCGAGGACCTCGGCCCGGATGTGGTTGCCCGGCGTCTGCACATGGCAGGTGGCGCAGGAGAAATTGAGCTGGCCGCGCCGCGTGTAGAAATAGCGCTTTCCGTTTTCATAGGCGGCAAGCGCCCGCGGGTCTTTCGGGATCTTGATGTTGAACGGCTTGCCGCGCGAGGTGAACGCCATATAGGCCGTCACCGACGCCATCTCGTCCTTGGTATAGGACAGGGGCTTTTCGCCGTTGCTTTCCAGACACTGATTGACGGCAAGCTCGAGCGTGACGACCTTGCCCTGCTTCTGGTCGAAATAGGGATAGTTCTGCCGGATGCCGATGCCCTTGTGGGGGAAACAGTCCGCGAAGCTCTTGCCGTTCTTGAACGGCTTCTCGAACATCTCCTTGCCGGCGGCGAGCGCGAATTCGTAAGGAGGAAACTCCTCCTTCTCCTTCCACTGCTTGTACAGGCCAGCATCCATCGAATACGGCCCGTTGACGAAATCCTTCAGCTTCAGCTTGGGGAACTTGTCGGTGAAGTATTTCTGGAACGCCTTGAGGTCGGCAGGCGGATTGGTCTTCTCAGTCGCGTGAGATGTCTGCACCGCGGCGAACGTCAGCGCCAGTCCGGTTGCCACCGAGCGGAAGGTCAATCGCATGTCTGTTCTCCGCCTGCCCAGCGCCGCCATTACTGAATCTTAGCCGTCGAGGAGTCGGAAGCTCCCTTGTTGTCGATCCAACTGATCTTGAGGTCGTCGCCCTTCTTGCCGCCCTTGAAGCTGAATTTCACATAGGGATCCTTGGAAACGGCAGGTCCCCAGTCGGCGACGAAGACCGGCTTGCCGCCGTGTTCGAACGTCAGTTGCTGAATGAAGTGCGGCGGGATCAATTCGCCCGCGGAATTCTTGACGAAGCCCGAATCCATCGGATGCTGGATCAGCGCCTGGACCTCGGTCGTGTCGCCGCTCGACGTTGCGCGAATGCGGATTGTCGATGCCATGACTGTCTTCCCTTAACGTTTCGCTTCCATTGGAGCCTGACCCATTTCCGTTGAATCAGATCCCAGCCTTATCCCTTGATTGAGCATGACTTATCCGAAAACCGGTTCCCGCTTTTCGGGATCATGCTCTAGCCGCCGCAACCGCCGATGGTGACCTTGATTTCCTTGCTGGCGCTATAGAGCTTGCCGCCGGCTTCCACGACCGCGATGACATTGCTGGTCTTCGCCATCTTCAGGCGGTTGGCGACGCTCGGCATGGTGCCGGCCGGAATGCGATATGACGCCGCCAGCGCGTTCGGATTTTCCGCAACGAAAATTGCGATCGACGTCACGTCGGGCAGGCTCGTGGTGACGGAAACCGGAACGACCGCGCCGTTCTCGGCGATCTCCGGCGCGTCCATCCTGACCTTGTCGGATTTCTCCGCGGTCTTGCCGTAGAGCGCCTGGATCGCACCGTCGGCTCCCTTGACCTTGAAAGCGGCGTCCGGATAGGCGTCATTGGCGGCGGCGAGCGCGGGCGCGAGTCCGAAGCGAATGCCGGCGAGGCCTGCCAGCGCCACGACCGCCGCGCCTTTCAGGATCAGCCGCCGCGTCGCATCAACGCTGCCGGGCGATGAATGGATCATGTGTGGTCTCCTTTGCGCGCGGCTGACGTCACAGCGTTTGCAGGAAGTCGACGACCGCATCGATTTCCGTCCCGGTCAGGATGTGGTTTCGTCCGAACGGCGGCATCACCGTGAGAGGATTTCGCCTGGTCTCGTCGGAAACGATCGCGACGAGGTCGGCGCGGTTCGGATATTTGCTCTTGATGTCGGCAAGAGCCGGCCCGATGTTGCCGGCCTGGCTGCCGCCCTTGATCTCATGACAGGTCAGGCAGTTGCCCTTGTTGCGATCGAAGGCGAGCTTTTGCCCTTCGGCGGCGGCAGTCTGCGCACCCGCGGGAAAGGACGCGACGGTGACGGCGGCAGCGAGCAGCAGCGAGGCTGCCAGCGCCGACGGAGCGACGGACTGCGTCAAAGGAATTTTCGTCAAAGGCGGTTCCTGCGATGCTCTGTTGATTGCTTCGTTATTCGGCCGCCGCGTTTCGTGCGGAGCTGCCGTGCACTCATTTTCATATCCCCGGCCTTTGTACAAGGCTCATGGACGGCTTCGGCCGCCATGCTAGACCCCGACTCGGTCGAGGTGAAGCGATCACTGCGGGGCATTGCCTTCCGGCAGCGCCTGTCGCATCGTCGGCCGCCCCCCCCGAATGAAGGAGGTCGCCCTATGGTCGACTACACCGCGGAATTCGGCAAGCGCGGCCGGCAGGCAGACTCCGATGACCGTCTCGACGCGGCTGCGTTTCATCGCAATCATGAAGCGATCTGGGCGGTGCTGGAAAAATTCCTGCACGGCAAAACGGGAGATGTGGTCGAGGCCGGCAGCGGCACCGGGCAGCATGTGGTTTTCTTCGCGCGGCAAACGCCCGGGATCACCTGGTGGCCGAGCGATCTCAACGACAACCATCTTCGCAGCATCGCGGCGTGGACCGCGCATGAACAACTCGCCAACGTCCGCCCACCGCTGCGGATCGACCTGTCGAGCCCGGAGTGGTTCGCCGAGGCGGGCGACGGCCCCGGACCCAACGCCCTGCTCGCGGTGTTCTGCGCCAATGTGATCCATATCGCGCCGTGGCGCGTCGCCGAGGGTTTGATCGCTGGCGCGGCACGCTATCTGCGTCCGGACGGACGGCTGTTTCTGTACGGGCCGTTCAAGCGTGGCGGTCGGCACACCGCGCCGAGCAACGCGGCCTTCGATGTCAGCCTGCGCGACAACGATCCCGAATGGGGCGTGCGCGATGTCGACGAGGTGACGGCGCTGGCGCAGCGCAACGGCCTGAAGCGATTGGACGTCGTCGAGATGCCCGCCAACAATCTGATCCTCGTGTTCGAACGACATGCAGGATGACATTACGGCCCCGTCGACCAACGAGTGCGTACATTGCGAGCGGACGGTCTAGCAGGTTGTTGAAAAATCTCTGTCGTCATTCCGGACGCCGCGCAAGCGGTGATCCGAAATCCAGAAATGCGAAGAAAATCAGTATGGCTGGATTCCGGGTTCGCACCTTCGTTGCGCCCCGGAATGATGGTTGGAGACTTCTTCAACAGCCTGCTAGGACTCGCGCTGGCGAAGAAGATCGTCGAGATCGAGCCGGCGCGTGAACATCGCAAGACCGCCGTCTGCATCGCGCGGCCATTGCGCTTGCGGCCGGTCCCAATAAAGCTCGACGCCGTTCTGGTCGGGATCGCGCAGGTACAGCGCCTCGCTGACGCCGTGGTCGCTGGCGCCATCGAGCGGAATGCCGGCGCTGCTAACCCGATGCAGCGCATCAGCCAGCGCGGCGCGCGTCGGATACAGGATCGCGGTGTGAAACAGCCCGGTCGTGCCGGGAGCGGGCGGCGAACCGCCCTTGCTTTCCCACGTGTTCAGTCCGATGTGATGATGGTAGCCGCCGGCGGAAATGAACGCGACCTGATCGCCGTCGCGTTGCGTCAATTCGAAGCCCAGCACGCCGCAATAGAAGCCGAGCGCACGTTCGAGGTCGGCGACCCGGAGATGGACGTGCCCGATCCGGGTGGCGGCGGCGACGGGAATCGACGCATCGGGCATGGCGCACCTCTGTAATTCAAGCCTTCACCGGGATCGACCCGGCGTCCCTGTTATTTGTGAAAGCATCGGCTCATGATCAAGGCCGCCTGCGACATCGATGCCGCCGGCGCCTCGCGCGTCGCCTACCGCAGCGGCGGAGCATACATGATGCCGCCGGCATTCCAGAGCTGGTTGAGGCCGCGCGGAATCTTCAGCTTGGAGTTGGCGCCGACGTTGCGGTCGTAGACCTCGCCGTAATTGCCGACGTGGCGGATGATGCGCGCCGCCCAGTCCTTGGTCAGCCCGAGATCCTCGCCGTATTCCCCTTCGGTGCCAACCAGACGCATCACGTCGGGCTTCGTCGACTTCATCGCCTCATCAATGTTTTTCGAAGTGACGCCGAGTTCCTCGGCGTTGATCATCGCGTAGAGGGTCCATTTGACGATCATCATCCAGTCGTCGTCGCGCTGACGGACAACCGGCGCCAGCGGCTCCTTCGAGATCACGTCAGGCAGGATGAAGCTCTCGCCCGGCTTGGTCAGCCGCAGGCGCAAGGCATAGAGCTGGGACACGTCGGCGGTCACGACATCGCATTTGGCCTCGTCATAGGCCTTGAGCATGTCTTCCAGCTTCCCGAATTTGACCTCTTCGTATTTCAGGTTGTTGGCCTTGAAGTAATCGGCGAGGTTGAGTTTCGTGGTCGTGCCGTCCTGCACGCAGATTTTCGTATCGCCGAGATCGAGAGCGGAGTCGGCCTTTCGCGAGGTGCGGACCATGAAGCCCTCGCCGTCATAATAGGCGACTGCCGGAAAATAGAGGTCGTAATTGGTCTCGCGTGACATGCTCCAGGTCGAGTTGCGGGCGAGAATATCGATCTTGCGGCTTTGCAGTTCCTTGAAGCGTTCGCTGGCGTCGAGCGGGACGAACTTCACTTTCGTCGGATCGTCGAAGATGGCGGAGGCGACGGCACGGCAGAAGTCCACATCGAAGCCGGACCAGTTGCCTTTTTCATCCGAATTCGAAAAGCCGGGCAGGCCGGTGTTGACGCCGCACCACACGGCATCGCGCCGAAGCGTCCGTTTCAGGGTCTTGGTGTCGTAGCGCTCGTAGGCGATCGCGACGACCGCAACGGCGGTGGCAATGGCGAGCCCTATCAAGAGACCGCTTCGGAAAGTCCGCATGGATGCCCCCTCGCAAGATCGGAAAATGTCGGCGCCGACGTGGTGATGGATTAAAGCTGAGGTTTTTGCCGCACGATCACGCGCGTTCCGACCGGAACACGGTCATAGAGATCGGCGACATCGGCGTTGACCAGGCGGAAACAGCCCGATGAGATCGCCGTGCCGATCGTATCGGGGCGGTTGGTGCCATGGATGCGGTACACCGTCGTGCCGAGATACATCGCACGCGCGCCGAGCGGGTTGCCGGGGCCGCCCGCCATGAAGCGCGGCAGGTACGGCTGCCGTGCGATCATCTCCGGCGGCGGGGTCCAGTCCGGCCATTCCGCCTTGCGCGTGATGTTGAGAATACCCTGCCACTGAAACCCTTCGCGCCCGACGCCGATGCCGTAACGGATCGCGCGACCGTTGCCCTGAATGAGATAGAGATGGCGTTCCGCGGTCTGGATGATGATGGTGCCGGGCGGCTCGGTGGTCCGGTAGAGCACCACCTGCTTGCGGTATTCGGGGTCGAGCTGGAAGGAATCGTCGGCGACCAGGCCGGGCTCATCGCCGACGTCGGGCCGCGGCTGCTGCGCAAAGCCATGCGTCGCCGAAAGCAGCAGACATGCCGCGGCAGACACCGCCAGGGTCAGGTCCCGAAACCCGATCATCGCTTGTTCTCCTCGCTGAAATGGCGGCAGATGCCGGCCGCCAGCGTCCCCGTCAAATCACACGCAGCATAAAATATCAGCGGCTGCGCGATGGCAAGCGACCGCGGCCCGGCTGGAAATTCTAAAGTTTTCATGAAACAGCGCCGCGATACGGGCGAGCGTCATCGGATCGCGCCGCGCGGCAAACCAACTCGTCGATCGACGGCCTGCCGCGGTGGACAGAACGCCGGGGCACGGAAAGGTATTCCCGCCATCCACATGAGAATGGGCGACAATCCGAACAGGCCGCCGGTCAGGCTGCGATCGTTGCGATGCCCGCGCCTTTCAGAAGCTCCGCAAGCTGCTTGCGGGCATAGAACATGCGCGTCTTCACCGTGCTCTGCGGGATGCCGATGATCTCGCCGGCCTCTTCGACCGTCTTCTCATGATAGTAGACGAGGTTGATGATCTCGCGATGAGCCGGCGACAGCTTGGCGATGCAGGCACGCAGAATGGCGCTGACGTTGCTGCGATCGAGCGTGGTCTCCGGCGTATCGGCGCCGTCGGCGATTTCGCGGACGTTATCCTGGTCGATATCTTCGTGGCGCCGCTGGCGCATCGCGGTCAGGGTCTTGAAGCGGGCGATCGAAAGCAGCCAGGTCGAGACCCGCGAGCGGCCTTCGAACTGGTCGGCGGTGCGCCAGACGTCGAGGAAGACCTGGCTGACGATGTCTTCGGCCGCGGTCGCGTCGCGCAGGCTGCGCAGCACGAACCGATAGATCCGCACATTGTGGCGGAGATAAAGAGTATGCATCGCCGTGCGGTCGCCGTCGGCAATCTGCGCAAGCAGCATCTCGTCGGTGGTCGCCTGGGCAACGATAATGCCTTCGCGGGCGGCTGCATTGATTGCAATAACGTTTTGCATGACGGCTCCCCTTTATTTGTTAGGCAGATTTTTAGCCAGTCACGGTTTCAGAACGTCTGCACGCCAAGCGGAAAATGGTTTCGCGAGCATTGAAATGTTTCGTCCCATCGCCGGCGACGAAACAATCGGGGGGTAAGTCCCCGCCCGGAGTCCGCAAAAGCGGATCACGTTTTGCGATCAAAATATGGGCAAGTTGTTGATCGGGAGGGTTTCTTTTCACGCTCACCGGATCCTGCCAGGCCGGAAAAGGTTCTGGTCGGGCGAGCGTTATAAGACTTTAGCCGTATTATTAGACTTTAGCCGTAGAGACCGGCTTTGCAGCGTTCCGATGAGTTTTGAGGCCGAATGTCCTGGGGTTCTGAGACCGAATGCCCATCGCGCAGCGAGCTTACGTTTTGTCGCCGGCGGGCGAGAACAGATAGCCTCCTCCACGGATGGTCCGGATCACTGCGGGTTTCGCGGGATCGGGCTCGATCTTGCGCCGTATCCGCATGATGCGCAGATCGATCGCGCGATCGAAGGCTTCGCTGTCGCGGGCATTGGCGAGCTCCAGCAGTCGCTCTCGCGACAGAACCCGCTTGGGATTGGCGGCGAAAACTTTCAGCAGGCCGAATTCGGATGCGGTGAGCGGATGTTCGTTGCCTTCATCGTCGCGCAAGGCCTGGGCATCGAGATCGAGCCATTTGGTGCCGAAGCGGACGAGTTGCCGGGCCGCGGGCTTGACGTCGGCGGCCGGCGGCGGCGCTTCCGTCTTCGGCGCGCTCCGACGCAGGACCGAACGGATGCGCGCCATCAGTTCGCGCAACTCGCAGGGTTTCGCCACGTAATCGTCGGCGCCGAGTTCGAGGCCGACCACGCGATCGATCGGACTGGCCGTCGCCGTCAGCATGATCACCGGTAGATCGGTGTGGCTCTTGAGATCGCGGATAATCGAAAGCCCGTCTTCTTCCGGCATGTTCAGGTCGAGCACGACGAGATCGGGCGTGGCGATGCCGATGGCCTCGCGCAGGCTCTTGCCGCCGTCGCACAATGTGACGGCAAAGCCGTGCATCTTGAGATAGTCGCCGACCATTTCGCGGGCGGGCGCTTCGTCGTCGACGACAATGATATGCGGATTCCGGTTCATGTCAGGCTGTCGTGGGCAGGATGATGGTGAAGGTCGATCCCTGTCCGGGCCCTCCGCTGTCGGCGCTGATCTGGCCGTCATGCATGTCGACGATCCGTTTCACGATTGACAGGCCGAGGCCGGTCGAGCTCTCGCCGGCGGTGGGTTTTGCGGACAGCCGCTGGAAGCGGCCGAACAGCCGCCCCAGGTCCTCCGGCGACAGGCCGGCGCCCTCGTCGGTGACACGGATGACGGTATGCTCAGCGTCGTAGTCGACCAGCAGCGTGATCCTGCCGCCGACCGGGCTGTATTTGATGGCGTTGCTGACGAGATTGTCGATCGCCTCGCGCATCCGATCCTGGTCGCACATCGTGACGCGGCCGGTGGGCGCCGAGACCGAGATGGTCTGCTGCTTGTTGACTGCGGACGGCCGGTTGGCTTCGGAGACCTCGGCGATCAGTGCCGCGACATCGACCGGCTCGCGACGGATGGTGATATCGAAGGCGTCGGCCATGGCGTCGGAGATCAGATGGTCGACCATCGTAATCAGACGCCTGGTCGCATCGCGGATATGATCCACCTGCGAGGTGACGGTGTCCCTGGACGACGTCGTGCCGATAAGTTCGACAAGCATCTCGGTACGACCCAGGATGACGCCAAGGGGATTTTTCAGGTCGTGCGCGACGGTGCCGAGAATCTCGTTCTTGAACCCGTTGGCCCGCTGCAGCCGCAGCCATTGCGCGGAAAGCCTGCGATTGGCCTGCATCAATGCGCGGGTGCGCTGCGCGACCCGGTCTTCGAGCTGGGCGTTGGCGTCCTGTAGTTGCTGGTAGAAGATCACGTTATCGAACGCGATCGACAGCCGGCTGCCGAAGATTTCGACCAGCGAGCGGTCGGTATCCGACAGATCGCGCTCGGCCTGCAGCAGGATCACGACCTCGCGGCCGCTGCCGGTGCGAATATAAAGCACCGAACGGTGATCGGCGAATTCGTGCTTGCGCCGCCGGAAGGCGGCTTCGACGGTCTGCTTGAGATCAGAATCGAGCGACGCCTGACCCGCGGACCCGATGAGGCTGCTGTAGCAGCCCGATCCCGCCAGCACTGAAAAATCATCGTTGACCGCGCCGCCGTCGCGCAGCACCAGAATCCCGGCGCAATCGACGTTCAACAGCGATGCGATCTGCGTCAGGACGCCTTCGGCGAGGCGCTGCATCGACTTGAAGTCATAGAGCGTCGAGGCGGCGTCGATGATGATCTCGAGGCCGCGGCGGGTCTGCACCATGCGCTCGAGCTGCTGATAGCTGCGCAGCGCCGCGGTCAGCGAGGTGAACAGCTTGTCGGCGGTGAGTTCGGTTTTCGCCTTGTAATCGTTGATGTCGTAATCGACGATCACGCGGCGCTCCGGCGCCTGCCCCGGCTGTCCGGTGCGCAGGATGATGCGCACGGTTTCGTTCTTGAGCTCGTTGCGAATGAATTCGACGAGATCGAGGCCGGCTTCGTCGGTCTCCATGATGACATCAAGCAGCACCGCGGCGATGTCGGAATGCGCGCGCATCAGCTCGCGCCCCTCGGCGGCGGAATAGGCCGAGAGGATCTCCAGGGTCTGGCCGTTGAGGCTGTAATCGCTCAGCGCAAAGCGCGTGCCCTCGTGTACGGCCCGGTCGTCGTCGATCACGGCGACCTTCCATTTTCGTACCGTCTGAGTTTCCGGTGAATCGGCTCCGGAATCGTCGATCAGGTGGAGGACGTCATCCTGGTCGGCCATCGCTTGGTCTCGCTGTCTGTTTCATCCTTGCCCGTGCCACCGCCCGCGGCTGCTCGCGGCATGATAATGTGAAAGGTCGTGCCTTGTCCCGGCCCCGACTTCACTGTCATACGGCCGCCGAGCTGCTGGGTGACGAGATTGTAGACGATATGCAGTCCAAGGCCGGTGCCACCCTCGTTGCGGCGCGTGGTGAAGAAGGGGTCGAACGCCTGCCGCTGGACGTCCGGCGTCATGCCGACGCCATTGTCGGCAAAAATGATCTCGATGTCATCATTGGCGCACGCTTTTGCCGTGATGGAAATCGCGCCGGCCCGTCCGGCCGGAAACGCATGATTGACGGCGTTGAGAAACAGATTGGTTAAAATCTGCCCGTATGAGCCGGGAAAGCCATCGATCATCAGGCCTTCCGGAACCTCGACCACGATGCTGATCGGAGACCGCTTGAGTACCGGGCGCAGGCTCGCGACGATCTGGTCGGTGGATTCGCTCAAATTGAACTGGCGGCGTTCGGCGTGGGACCGGTCCACGGCGACCTGCTTGAAGGACTGGATCAGCTCGCCGGCGCGGTGCAGGTTTGCCACCAGTTGCTGGGCGGCATCGCGGCAGGTCCGCACGAATTCTTCGAGCCGCGACCGCTTCAGCGGGGCTGCAGACCGCAGCTCGGCATCGAACATATCGGCGCGCCGCGCGAAACTCGATGCCACCGTCAAGCTGATTCCGATCGGGTTGTTCACCTCATGCGCGACGCCGGCGACCAGCCCGCCAAGCGCGGCGAGGCGCTCCGCGTCGATCAGGTTCCGCTGCGTCGCGCTCAATTCCAGCAGGGCGCTCTCGGCCCGTTCCTTCGATGCCCGCAATTCATCCTCGGCGTCACGCTTGGCGATGGCGTTCTTGCGGAATACCTCGACGGCGCGGGCCATGGCGCCGATTTCGTCCCGCGCGTCGGTGCCGGCGACCTTACGGTCGTAGTCGCCGGACATGATCGCGCGCATCGACGACATGATCTGCCGCAAAGGCTGACGGATGCTGAGCGCGATGACGACGCCGGCGACGATGATGATCGCAAGGAAGGCTGCGGCGATCGACAGCATCTTGCGGGAAATATCCGCAAGGGTGTTGTCGAACGTCATCTGCGCGCTCTGTTCGCGCTTGCGCATCTTGACCGACAGACCGTCGATCGCGGCGATGGTCTGCGCCTGGCTCGCGTCGATCGAGTTGCGCAGCAGGTCCGTTCGCTTGGTCAGCAATTCGGAAAGGTTTCCGATGCCGTCGTGCAGCGCCGCTGTCCGGCTCTTGAGTTTCTTCAGCGCGTCCCGCTGGAGATCGTTATCGGAGAACTCGATCATCGCCGGAATGGTGCGTTCGATCGCATCGGTGTTCCGGCGGACCTCGTCCGCGCTGGTCGATGCCGGCGCCAGATAATAGGCGTTCGCGGTCACCAGCATCGCGGTGAATGTCTCGCGGGACTTCTTGAGCGTCGGCCAGATCGGGGCCTCGCGGTGGCCGGTCGCGCCCTCGATGATCGAGTAGAGCCCCGCCATATCCTTGGCCGGCGCGAGGATCTGGTCCTCGTAGGTCTTGGTAATGTTCGTCTGTAATGCGCGCAACTCGCCGAACCCGCGGAGGAAATGTTCAGTGGCGCGCTCCAGTTCATCGACGGAGCCCGACAACATCGGGTCGGTCGAGGCACGCGTGCTCAAGGTGCCGAGCACCGCCTCGCGCAACAGCAGGATTTCCGCAAACAGATCGGGGCTGGGCTGGTTGATGTAGCGATGGATCAGATTTTGCAGCCGACCGGTCTCGCTCTCGAGAACCGCCAGGACTTTGTCCGACTTCCGGACCTGACGGACATCGTCCCACGCGGACCCCAGCGTCTTGGCGCCGCTCCATATCAGCAGCGCCAGCACCAGCACCACCGCCGAATTCAACGCCGCGATCGAGAGAATGCGCCAACGGATCGGTATCGCGCGAACCAGGCCCACGATACTCGAGCGGCCCTGCGTCCCCGGATCTTCCTGCTCCGGCGGTTCAGCACCCGTGCGGTTATGGGATTGAGCTGGGACCAAGTTCTCTGACCTTGCGGATTCGTGCGATGCGGCTTGCGGTCTGCAATCCGCGCCATGCCTTCATAGCTCCGGCGAGAGTGGCTTAAAAGGACTGACAAGCAAGGATCTTAGCGCCCGCCGGCTTCGCCTGTCGATGCGAGCAAGTCTGCCAGAACTCAAGACATCGCGACGATGGGACACCGGCACTTGTCCCCTAGGATGAAGTCATTTCGACAGGAAAAAGGTTCAAACGATTGCGCCTCGACGCGATCATAGACGGCGCTCGTGAATTGCAGCGACCGCGAGTTGGTCTTAATCAGGAGGTCATTTAATCAGGGGGTCATGGCAGCGGCGTTAGCCGCCCTGCCGCAGGCGGAGGAGCGGCAAGATGCGGACACCGGCATGGAAACTGGCGCTGCTGTTCTGTGCGCTTCAATTCACGGCCGCAATGCCGACACCGGCCCACGCCGTCGTCGAGATCGCATGGTGGCACGCGATGTCCGGCGAGCTCGGGCGGCAACTCGGACGACTCGCCACCGAATTCAATGCGTCGCAATCCGAATACCGGATCGTGCCGACTTACAAAGGCACCTACTCCGAAACCGTGAACGCGGCAATCTTCGCGTTCCGTTCGCGGAGCCAGCCGGCAATCGTGCAGGTCAACGAAATCGCCACCGCCACCATGATGGCGGCCCAGGGCGCGATCTATCCGGTCTTCGAACTGATGCGCGACGAGAAAGAAGCATTTTCCCCGACGGACTATCTTCCGGCCATTACCGGATACTATGCCGATATCGCGGGCAATCTGCTGTCGTTCCCGTTCAATGTCTCGACGCCCATCCTCTATTACAACAAGGACCTGTTCCGCGCCGCCGGTCTTGATCCCGAGAAACCGCCGAAGACATGGCCGGAGGTCGGCGAAGCCGCAAGGAAGCTGCGCGCAGCAGGCATTCCCTGCGGCTTCACCACATCGTGGCCGTCATGGGTCAATGTCGAGAGCTTCCTCGCCTTGCACAATCTGCCGATCGCAACACGCAGCAACGGGTTCGGCGGGCTCGACGCCGTCCTCGTTTTCAACAACCCGCTGATGGTCCATCACGTCGCTCAGCTTGCCGAGTGGCAGAAGACCAAGATCTTCGACTATAGCGGCCGGGGGACGACCGCCGAGCCTCGTTTCCAGCACGGCGAATGCGGCATCTTCATGGGCTCCTCGGCGACGCGCGCCGATATCATCGCCAACAGCAAATTCGCGGTCGGCTACGGCATGCTGCCTTACTGGCCGGATGTCGAAGGCGCCCCGCAAAACACCATCATCGGCGGCGCCACGTTATGGGTGCTGCGCGATCGCCCGCGCGAGGAATACAAGGGTGTCGCGAAATTCTTCGCCTACCTGTCGAAGCCCGAGGTCCAGGCGGCCTGGCATCAGAACACCGGCTACCTGCCGATCACCCGCGCGGCGTTCGACCTCACCCGCGCGCAGGGCTTTTACAATCGCAACCCGGGATCCGCGATCGCGATCGAACAGATGACCCTGAAGCCGCCGACCGAGAATTCGAGGGGATTGCGGCTTGGCTCTTTCGTTTTGATCCGCGCGGTCATCGAGGACGAACTCGAACAGGCCTTCAACGGCAAGAAGAGCGCGCAAGCCGCGATGGATGAGGCGGTTCAGCGCGGCAACGAGTTGCTGCGCCAGTTCGAACGCACCAATCCGTGAGAGGCCAGCACAGGGCGCGCCGCGAGGCCTACTCCTTCTTCGGCTCTTTCGACATCCGTTCGAGCCGTTCCTGCATCTCTTTCATCTGGCGGCGAAGTTCATCGATATTGTCGCCCTCATTCGGTGCATCGGGCGCTTTCTCCGGCTCGGGCGCGGCGCCGCCCCCGCGCGGCGGCACGAACGGCTTGAACATCGCAAAGGTGCGCTCGAACAATTCCATGTTGCGGCGGACATGCTCCTCGAGCGGCGCGAAAGGAGTGCCGCTGAAGGTGCTTGTCATCTGCTTGCGAAACTTCTCCTGCTCCTGGGTGAGCATGTCGATCGATCGTTCGAGATATTTCGGCACCACCATCTGCATGCTGTCGCCATAGAAGCGGATCAGCTGCCGCAGGAACGTGGTCGGGAGCAGATTCTGTCCGGCCTTGTTTTCCTGCTCGAAAATGATCTGCGCCAGCACCGAGCGGGTGATGTCGTCGCCGGTCTTGGCATCGAAGACCAGGAAGTCTTCGCCCTGCTTGACCATCGCCGCGAGATCTTCGAGCGTCACATAGGTGCTGGTTCCGGTATTGTAGAGCCTCCGGTTTGCATATTTCTTGATGGTCGTCGGTGTCTCTGATTTCGCCATAGGTCCCACACGTCCATACAGAGGACAAGAAACCCCGCCGGCGTCCACGATGGGGTTAACAAGCGCATTGCAGCAAAGTAAGCACTTTCGGCGGCCTTCGGCTACCGTTTTATGAAGGACCAGTTAATTCCAAAGCACAGAGACTGCTCAGGAATATGCCCGGGGCGCGGCTCCCGGCCATTCGTGGAATTGACACACTCTCGTGAGGTTAACAGGGTAAACGTCCGACACGGGTTGCCGGCGCTGCGGCCGTCGTCAAATATTGAAATACCAAGTCGCTCAAGCTCCAGGAGGTGTCCATGTCAGACGATGTCGTCATCGTCAGCGCCGCCCGCACACCGGTGGGAAGTTTCAACGGTGCGTTCGCCACCATGCCCGCACATGATCTCGGCGCGGTCGCCATCAAGGCGGCGCTGGAGCGGGCCGGAGTCGAGCCGGCTCGGGTCTCCGAGGTCATCATGGGCCAGATCCTGACCGCCGCGCAGGGCCAGAATCCGGCGCGGCAGGCGTCGATCGCCGCCGGCATTCCGGTGGAAAGTCCCGCCTGGGGGGTCAACCAGCTCTGCGGTTCGGGCCTGCGCACGGTCGCGCTCGGCTATCAGGCCATCCTCAACGGCGACTCCGACGTCGTGGTCGCCGGCGGGCAGGAATCCATGAGCATGGCGCCGCATGCGCAGTACTTGCGCGGCGGCGTGAAGATGGGCGGAGTTGAACTGATCGACACCATGATCAAGGATGGTTTGTGGGATGCGTTCAACGGCTACCACATGGGAACCACCGCCGAGAACGTCGCCCGCCAATACCAGATCACCCGCCAGCAGCAGGACGAGTTCGCCGCCGGTTCGCAGAACAAGGCGGAAGCGGCGCAGAAGGCGGGCCGGTTCAAGGACGAAATCGTGCCGGTCACGGTCAAGAGCCGCAAGGGCGAGGTCGTCGTCGATACCGACGAATATCCGAAGGCCGGCGTGACGGCCGAATCCATCGCCAAGCTGCGTCCCGCCTTCGAGAAGGACGGCACGGTCACGGCGGCGAACGCGTCCGGAATCAACGACGGGGCCGCGGCCGTCGTGCTGATGTCGGCTAAACAGGCGGCGAAGGAGGGCAAGAGCCCCCTCGCCCGCATCGTCTCCTGGGCTCATGCCGGCGTCGACCCGAAAATCATGGGCACCGGACCGATCCCGGCCTCGCGCGCCGCGCTGAAGAAGGCCGGCTGGACCATCGGCGACCTCGACCTGATCGAGGCCAATGAGGCCTTCGCCGCCCAGGCCTGCGCGGTCAACAAGGATCTCGGCTGGGATACCTCGAAGGTCAATGTCAATGGCGGCGCCATCGCCCTCGGGCACCCCGTCGGCGCATCGGGCACGCGCGTGCTGGTGACGCTGCTGCACGAAATGCAGAAGCGCGATGCCAAAAAAGGCCTCGCCACGCTGTGCATCGGCGGCGGCATGGGGATCGCCATGTGCGTCGAGCGTGGCTGAGCGGCGGCGGACGCTTCAGATGACATCGAGTCACCGCAGTTCATTTTGACCACGGAATGCCCGGTCACGAGCCGGGCATTTTTTATCTGCAATATCTTTCCAACGGCGGTGACGATTCCGGTTTCTCTCAGGGAGGACGACGCAATGGCACGAGTGGCACTGGTGACGGGAGGAACGCGGGGCATCGGCGGCGCGATCAGCAAGGCGCTGAAAGCGGCGGGATATACGGTCGGCGCGAGTTATGCGGGCAACGATGCCGCGGCGGAAAAATTCAAGACCGAGACCGGCATTCCCGTCTACAAGTGGGATGTCGCCTCCTTCGAGGCCTGCACTGAGGGCGTCAGGAAGGTCGAGGCTGAACTCGGTCCTGTCGAGGTGCTCGTCAACAATGCCGGCATCACCAAGGACGGCGCCTTCCACAAGATGACGCTCGAGCAATGGAGCGCCGTCATCAACACCAATCTCGGTTCGCTGTTCAACATGACGCGCCCGGTGATCGAGGGCATGCGCGCGCGCAAGTTCGGCCGCATTATCAATATTTCCTCGATCAACGGCCAGAAAGGCCAGTTCGGCCAGGTGAACTATTCCGCGGCGAAGGCCGGCGACATCGGTTTCACCAAGGCCCTGGCGCTGGAAAACGCCAAGACCGGGATTACCGTGAACGCAATCTGCCCGGGCTACATCAATACCGAGATGGTCCAGGCGGTGCCGAAAGACGTCGTCGAGAAGAACATCCTGCCGCAGATCCCGGCGAGTCGCCTCGGCGAGCCCGAGGAAATCGCGCGCGCGGTCGTGTTCCTCGCCTCCGACGACGCCGGTTTCATCACCGGATCGACGCTGAGCATCAATGGCGGGCAATATCTGGCGTGAAGAAGAATAGCGCATAGTGTGGACACGCTGTTTCTTTTCCCCCTCTCCCCTTGCGGGAGCCGAGACGAGCGAAGCTCGCTCTTAGGGGGCGCGCGTCAGCGCGGCCGGGTGAGGGGGACAGCGTCAGCGTGACAGAAGGCCCCTCATCCGACGCGGACTTCGTCCGCGCCACCTTCTCCCGCAAGGGGAGAAGGAAGAGTTCATGACCTCCCGCACCGCCACGCTCGTCGGCCTCACCGCCATCCTGATGTGGTCGCTGCTCGCGGTCATGGCGGTCGCGACCGGGCGCATTCCCGCATTCCAACTGGCGGCGATGACGTTTGCGATCGGTGGCCTTTCCGGCTGCGCGAGTTGGCTGTTTCGACCCCAGGGCGTCCGCGCATTGCGACAGCCGCCGGTCGCGTGGCTCGTCGGGGTCGGCGGACTGTTCGGCTATCACGCGCTGTATTTCATCGCGCTGCGGCTGGCGCCGCCCGCGGAAGCCGGCCTTTTGAACTATCTCTGGCCGCTGCTGATCGTGCTGTTTTCGTCGCTGCTGCCGGGCGAGCGGCTGGCGCCGCATCATCTGATCGGCGCGCTTCTCGGGCTCGCCGGAACGGTGCTGCTGGTCGCCGGCAACACCTCGATCGCGTTCGAACCGACCCAGATCCGGGGGCTCGCGGCCGCGTTCGTCGCGGCGTTCGTCTGGGCGGCGTATTCCGTGCTGTCGCGCCGGCTGGCCTCGGTTCCGACCGACGCGGTCGCCGGCTTCTGCCTCGCGACGGCCGCGCTGGCCGCGATCGCGCATATGCTGTCGGAGCCGACGGTATGGCCCGACAGCGGCGCGCAATGGCTCGCGGTCGCCGCGCTCGGCGTCGGCCCGGTCGGCCTCGCCTTCTATGTCTGGGACATCGGAATGAAGCGTGGCGACATCCGCGTGCTCGGCGCGGCCGCCTATGCGACGCCGCTGCTTTCGACCACGTTCCTGATACTGGCCGGGTTTGCCAAGCCGACGGCGGCGCTCGCCGGCGCGGCGGTGCTGATCGCAGGCGGCGGTTTGATCGCGGCGAAGGACATGCTCAAGAGATAGGCGCGCCGTTTGCCACGGCCGATGCTGCTACATTTGCAATCCGGCAAAGTGCCCGCGCCGCTGCAGCCAGCCGAGCAGGATCAGGCTCGGCACCGCCGCGACGACGCAGATCGCGAAGAACAGCGGCCATCCGGTCGCCTCGGCGACGAAGCCGGCGCTGGCGGACAGATAGGTCCGGCCGACCGCGGCCAACGCCGTGAGCAGCGCATACTGGGTGGCGGTATGCAGCGGATTGCGGCACAGCGCCGAGAGGTAGGCCACGAAGATCACCGTGCCGATGGCGCTGGTGAAATTCTCCGCGGTGATGGCGACCGCCAGCGCCCACTGGTTGACGCCGACCAGCGCCAGCCATGAGAACGACAGGTTGGCCAATGCCTGCAGAACGCCGCCGATCCACAGGCTCGCCGCCAATGAATAGCGCCGCGCCACGAAGCCCCCTGCGAAACCACCGATCAGCGTCGCGGCAAGACCGACGCCCTTGACGATGGCGGCGTAGTCGTTGCGGGTGAAGCCGAGATCGATGACGAAGGGCGCGGTCATGCTGCCGGAGAACGCGTCGGTGAACTTGAACAGCACGATGAAGGCGAGCGCGGCGATCGCATCCTTGCGGCTCAGGAATTCCGAAAATGCGCCGACCGCGGCCTGCATGACGCGCGTCAACGCGGTTTGCGCGGCCGTCGAAGCTTCGGCCTGCACGGATTGCTCGGGCTCGGTGGCCGCCAGCGCGGTGACGGTTCCGATCAGGACCATCGCCGCCATGCTGACATAGCCCCACGTCCATGCCGAGGCGCGAACCAGGCCCGTGCCCTCGAACGCGCTGACCAGAAACAGCGCGCCCGCGGTCGAGACCAGCATGCCGATGCGGTAAGCTGCGACGTAACCGGCCATGCCGGCGGCCTGCTCGCTTTCCGGCAGGCTCTCGACGCGAAAGGCGTCGACCACGATGTCCTGCGTCGCAGACGTCGCCGCCACCAGCAGCGCGCCGAGCGCGACCAGCCAGGGCGCCTTCACCGGATCGGTCGATCCCAGGAGCAGGATCGCCGCGATCAGGAGCAGTTGCGAGAGGACGAGCCAGCCGCGGCGGCGGCCGAACCGGCGTGTCAGCAGCGGAATGTGCAGGGCATCGACCAGCGGCGCCCATAGAAACTTCAGCGTGTAGGGCGTGCCGACGAGCACGAACAGTCCGATGGCGCGCAGGTCGATGCCGGATTCCTTCATCCAGATCTGCAGCGTCGAGCCCGACAGCGCCAGCGGCAGGCCGGACGAGAAGCCGAGCAGCATCACGATGAGGACGCGCGGTTGTAGATAGACCGCAATGCTCTCGCGCCATGAGGCGCGCGGCGCGGCGTCGGATTCTTTCGGCGAGGCGGTGGCGTCCGGAACAGTCATGCCGCAGTGCTAGCAGATTCTGCTCCTTTCCCCCTCGCTTCTTTACTACTCCCCCGCCTGGATTTTCGGGGCGAGTCGCGGCGGAAACATCTCCGGTTCCCCGGACCTTACGGCCCGCTGAGTCTCCACGGGAGACTCGTCCTTGCTGAAATCAAGCTCCTCGATCTTTGTCGCGCGCTTGCCGATCTTGCCGACCGAGATCAGCACCTGCCTGACATCCTCGCTGACCTGATCGAAATGGCTGCCGAGCTTGCTGACGCGGTCGCGCAGCCGCTCGACATCGCCCATCATGTTCATGACCTCGATCCGGACCTTGTCGGCGGCGTCGCGCATCCGCGCGTCCTTGAGAAGCTGCTGCATCACCTGGATCGCCAGCATCAGGAGTGACGGCGACACCAGCACGACCCGGGCGCGATAGGCCTTCTGGATCACGTCGTCGAAGGCGTCATAGATCTCGGCATAGACAGACTCCGACGGCACGAACATCAGCGCGTTGTCCTGGGTTTCGCCCGGGATCAGGTATTTGCCGGCGATGTCGGCGACGTGTTTCATGACGTCGGCGCGCAGCCGCTGGCTTGCGAACTTCCTTTCGTCGTCGCTGCGGGCGTCGTGCAGCGCCGTCATCGCCTCCAGCGGAAATTTCGCGTCGATGCAGAGCGGCCGCTGATCGGGGAGAAAGATCACACAGTCCGGTCGCTTGCCGTTCGACAACGTGTACTGGAAAGCAAACGAATCCTTCGGCATGCCGTCCTGGACGATGGCTTCCATCCGCGCCTGGCCGAATGCGCCGCGCGACTGCTTGTTGGCGAGCACATCGCGCAGCGTGGTCACCTGCGTCGTCAATTCGGTCAGGTTCTGGTGCGCATTGTCGATGATTCCGAGCCGTTCGTGCAGCACCCGCAGGCTGTCCATGGTGTTGCGCGTGGTCTGCTCCATCGACTGCCCGACCCGATGGGTGACCGAGTCGAGCCGGTCGCTGACCGCTCGCGCCATCTCCGCCTGCCGACCGGCGAGCGCCTTGCCCATGGCATCGACCCGACCGGTCGCCTCCGCCTGCGAGCGCATCAGATCGATGAGACGTTCCTCCAGCTCGTCGGCGCGGCTCGCCTGCGCCACCGCCATGTCGGTTCCCCGGCGGCCCGACCGCGCGATCACGATCGCGATGACGAGCAGCAGCAAAAGCGCCAGCGCGCCGAAGCCGATCAGCACGGCACCGGTCCGCACCGGCATGTCGCCCAGCATGAAAAGGATGTCGTTCATCCGCCCATTGTAACCGATTCGGTCGCGCGCGCGAACGAAAAGGGAACACTTAAAGTTAACGACAGCTCAACGGACCTGCTTATGAGGGCCAGACGGTCGGTGCGGCTCGCGGATTGACCCCGACAGGCCCGGGGATTACATCGCCCTGCATGGCTATTCGCGAAATAATCGTCCTTCCGGACAAGCAGTTGCGCCTCGTTTCCAGACCGATCGAAAAGGTCACGCCGGAAATCCGCAGGCTCGCCGACGACATGTTCGAGACCATGTACGACGCGCCGGGCATCGGGCTTGCCGGCATCCAGATCGCGCAGCCTGTCCGCATCATCACCATGGACCTTGCCAGACGCGACGAGGACGGCGAACTCAACCCGCGACCGCGCGTCTTCATCAACCCCGAAATCCTGTCGGCGTCGGAGGAACTGTCGGTCTACGAGGAGGGCTGCCTGTCGATCCCCGAATATTACGAGGAGGTCGAGCGGCCGGCTCGGGTGCGGGTTCGTTTCACCGATCTCGACGGCAACGTGCATGAGGAGGATGCCGAGGGTCTTTTCGCCACCTGCATCCAGCACGAGATCGATCATCTCAACGGCGTGCTGTTCGTCGATTATCTCTCGAAGCTCAAACGCGACCGCGTGATGAAGAAGTTCACCAAGGCTGCGAAGCTCGCTGCGAAATAGAGCGGGCCGTCACCGCATACGAATTCAGAAAATGCCGCTTCGCCTGATCTTCATGGGCACGCCGGATTTCGCGGTGCCGACCCTGCTGCAGCTCGTCGCCGATGGCCATGAGATCGCGGCCGTATATACCCGCGAGGCGAGGCCGGCGGGCCGCGGCATGAAGCTGCAACCGAGCCCGGTTGAGCGGGAAGCGCATCGCCTCGGCATTCCCGTGCGGACGCCGAAAACACTGAAGACGCCGGAAGCGCTTGATGAATTCCGTTCTCATGGCGCCGACGCCGCGGTGGTCGTGGCCTACGGCATGATCCTGCCGAGGGCGATCCTCGATGCGCCCAAATACGGCTGCTACAATCTGCACGGCTCGCTGCTGCCGCGCTGGCGCGGCGCCGCACCGATCAACCGCGCCATCATGGCCGGCGACCTCGAGAGCGGCGTCATGGTCATGAAGATGGATGCCGGGCTCGACACCGGCGACGTGGCCATGACCGAGCGGATCGCGGTGACCGATGCGATGACGGCCTCGGACCTCCATGACGCGCTGGCGCCGCTCGGGGCCGATCTCATGGCGCGCGCGATGAAGGCATTGGCGCGCGGCGAACTGCAACTGACGAAGCAGAGCGACGACGGCGTCACCTACGCCGCAAAAATCGACAAGGCCGAGGCGCGGATCGACTGGAACAGACCTGCACGCGACGTGTTGCGGCATATCCACGGCCTGTCGCCATTTCCGGGCGCCTGGTGCGAGATGCCACTCGACGGCGAGCAGGTGCGCGTGAAGATCCTGCGTTGTGAGGTGGCGAAAGGCTCCGGCGAACCCGGCGAATTGCTTGACGACCAGTTGACGATCGCATGCAAGATCGGTGCGATCCGCGTCCTTGAATTGCAGCGCGCCGGAAAGCCGCCGATGAAGGCCGGCGCCTTTCTGAACGGCACGCCGCTTCAGCCGCCCATGCGGCTCATCTGATGCCGCGCTACAAGCTCACCATCGAATATGACGGCGGCCCGTTTTGCGGCTGGCAGTATCAGGACAACGGTCCCTCGGTGCAGGGCGCGCTGGAAGCGGCGGTGAAGGCGATCTGCGGCGACGACGTCCGCGTGCATGGCGCGGGCCGCACCGATGCAGGCGTTCATGCGCTGGCGCAGGTCGCGCATTGCGATATCGCCAAGCACTTCGCGCCGAACCGGCTGCGCGACGGGCTCAATGCGCACCTGCGGCCGCATCCGATCGGCGTGCTCGAAGCCGAGATCGTGCCCGACAGCTTCGAGGCGCGCTTCTCGGCACTCAAGCGGCATTACGTCTATCGCATCGCCAACCGGCGTGCGAACCTTGCCATCGATGTCGGCCACGTCTGGCGCGTCGCGCGGCCGCTCGATACCGACGCGATGCATGCGGCGGCGCAGCGGCTGATCGGCAAGCACGACTTCACGACCTTTCGCGACACTGAATGCCAGGCCAAATCGCCGGAGAAGACGCTCGATCAGCTGGACGTCGTCCGGAACGGCGACAACGTGACCATCATCACCTCGGCGCGCTCGTTCCTGCACAGCCAGGTTCGCTCGATGGTGGGATCATTGGTGTGGGTCGGGCATGGCCGCTGGAGCGCCGACGACCTGTCCACCGCATTGGCCGCGCGCCGCCGCGAGGCCTGCGGTCCCGTCGCCCCGCCAGATGGACTATATCTGGTGCGGGTGGATTATTAGAGCCTTTTCCGGCGAAGTGGATACCGGTTCGCCGCAAGAAAATGCGACAGGACAATAATTTCTAAAGCATGGTCCGATTCAAATTGATCGGATCATGCTCTAGGAGCGAATCCGGTCCAACGTTTCCCAGAACAGGCTCTCGCCGTCCTTCACGTTGGCGGTCCAGTCCTGATGCGCGAGATCGTTGGCGTCGTCGGTGATGAACTTGAACGCACGCCACGGCAGGCCGTGACTCCGGCAGACCTGCGCGATCGCGAACAGCTCCATGTCGACGACGTCGATCCCGTTCTCGATCAACCAGGCATCCGACGTGGTGACGAAGCTGTCGCCGGTGCCGCAGACAACGCCGGCCTGACCCGAGTTCAACAGGTCGAGCTCCGGTGCGAACGGCGTGCGGCCGCGCGGCGCCAGCGGCATCGCCATCATGTCGCGCTGGACCACGCCGGACACTTCCACCAGACCTTGCAGCGTCTCGTTGATCTTTCCCGCGGTGCCGTAATTGACGACGAGCGCCGGGCGCAGCGTCAGCAGCGCAAGCACCGTTGCACTGGCCGCGTTGATTTTGCCGACGCCGGTATAGACCACCCTGACGCCGTCGGGCGCGCGCGCCTTGTCGAGTTCGTCCTCGATGGCGGTGAGCACGAGGATTTCGCTGCTCATGCGAAATAGCGATCCAGCACGCCGCGATAGATTCGCGTCAGCTTGTCGAGATCGGCCACCGGCGTTCGCTCGTCGATCTGGTGCATCGTCTGGCCGACAAGGCCGAATTCGATCACCGGGCAATAGTCCTTGATGAAGCGCGCGTCCGACGTACCGCCGCCGGTGTTCAGTTCAGGTCTGCGGCCGGTGACCTCCTCAATCGCCGCGACCACGAGATCGGTGAACGGACCCGGTCTGGTCACGAACGCGTCGGCATTCGAGCGTTCCCAGATGATGCGGGTTCGAACGCGGTTGCCTGAAGCTTTGGCGACACGCGCCTCGATCAGCGCGCGCAGCGATTCCTGATTGTGATGGTCGTTGAAGCGGATGTTGAACTTCGCGCGCGCCTGCCCGGGAATCACGTTCGTCGCGGGATTGCCGACATCGACCGAGGTGAACTCCAGATTCGACGGCTGGAACTGGGCGCTGCCCTGATCCAGCGGCTCGCTGACCAGCGCGGTGATCAGCGCGGCGATGTCCGGAATCGGATTTGACGCGCGGTGCGGATAAGCGACATGGCCCTGCACGCCATCGACAACCAGCGTGCCGGACTGCGAGCCGCGGCGGCCGATCTTGATGCAATCGCCAAGCTCCGCGACGTTGCTGGGCTCGCCGAGCACGCAGTGGTCGAATTTCTCGCCGCGCGCGGCTGCCCATTTCATCAGTTTGACGGTGCCGTTGACGGCGATGTCTTCCTCGTCGCCAGTGATCAGGAACGAGATCGAGCCGTTGCCATCCCGTCCCGGCTGGCCGCCATGCGCCGCGAGATAATCCAGCGCGGCGGCGACGCTGCAGGCGATACCGCCCTTCATGTCCACCGCGCCGCGCCCGTAGAGGCAGCCGTCCTTTACCTCGCCGGCGAATGCGTCGTGGGTCCACGCCGATTCGTCGCCAGGAGGCACGACATCGGTATGGCCGGCGAATGCGATGTGGGGACCGCTCGTGCCGATGCGGGCATAGAGATTGTCGATGTCGGCCGCGCCCGGTTCGCTGAAGGTGACGCGATGCACCTCGAACCCGGTTGCCTTGAGCAGCGTCTCGATCACGCCGAGCGCGCCGGCATCCGCGGGCGTCACCGACCGGCAGCGGACGAGATCACGGGCGATTGAGAAAGCGTCGGCGGCCATAGGTGGTCCGTTATTGATGCAGCATGACCTCATCCGAAAACCGGTTCCCACTTTGCGCTAACGCGGCCCTTTGGGTCGGGATCATGCTACAGTGGTCCGATTTAACATTTGTACCCCGTTGCGGCAGGAATTTCTGCAAATGTTAGAAGCAAAGGACCACTAGCAACTGTTAAGTTTCCAGTGGAGTTCTGGATTTGACATTCGCTCGCCGGATTTGCTGCAACGCAGATAGCGAATGTCAAATTCACTCCGCTAGTCCCGCAGCAGTTCGTTGATGCCGGTCTTGGAGCGGGTGCGCTCGTCGACGCGCTTGACGATGACCGCGCAGGCGGTGGACGGACCGGGCTGGCCGTTCTTCAACGGCTTGCCCGGCAGCGCCCCCGGCACCACCACGGCGTATTCCGGCACTTCGCCCATGAAGACCTCGCCGGTTTCGCGGTCGACGATCTTGGTGGAGGCGCCGAGGAACACGCCCATCGACAGCACCGCGCCCTTACGCACGATCACGCCCTCCGCCACCTCCGAGCGCGCGCCGATGAAGCAATCGTCCTCGATGATGACAGGCCCGGCCTGCAGCGGCTCCAGCACGCCGCCGATGCCCGCGCCGCCGGAGATGTGGACGCGCTTGCCGATCTGGGCGCAGGAGCCGACCGTGCACCAGGTGTCGACCATCGTGCTCTCGTCGACATAGGCGCCGAGGTTGACGAACGACGGCATCAGCACCGCGTTCTTCGCGATGAAGGCCGAGCGGCGCACGATCGCGCCGGGCACGGCGCGGAAACCGGCGTCGCGAAACTTCTTCTCGTCCCAGCCCTCGAATTTCGACGGCACCTTGTCCCACCACGCGGCCTTGCCCGGACCGCCGGGGATCGTTGTCATGTCGTTGAGGCGGAACGACAGCAGCACGGCCTTCTTGAGCCACTGATTGACGGTCCACTTGCCGTCAGCTGCGCGCTCGGCGACACGGACCTCGCCCTTGTCGAGCAGGCCGAGCGCCTGATCCACGGCATCGCGCACCTCGCCCTTGGTCGCGGGAGTGACGGTGTCGCGAGCGTCGAAGGCGGCGTTGATGGCGGACTCAAGGGAAGCGGGGGACATCGGATTTCCTGCGGCTCTACTACGCGATTGTGGTTGTCAGCGCCGTGTTCCCTTACGGCGACGGACCTGTCAAGCCGAGCGGGCTGTCAACCCTGCCAGAAACCCGGCCAGATCGTCGGTGACGTGGTCGACGTGCGCCGCGCCGCGCCCTTCCATCTCCCAATCCTCGCGCACGACCTCCCGGGTGCCGTCCGGCACGACCAGCACGGTGGTCATGCCGAGTTGATGCGGGACGGCGAGGTTGCGCGCCAGATCCTCGAACATCGCCGCCTTTGCGGCATCGACGTGATGCCGTTCGAGAAAACGGCGATAGGTCTGCGGCGACGGCTTCGGCTCCAACTCAGCCGCGATGATGTCGAACACGGCCTCGAAGTGGTGGCCGAAGCCGAGCCGCTCCAGCACCTTGCCGGCGTGAGCGGTCGAGCCGTTGGTCAGGATCAGCTTGCGGCCCGGCAGCCTTTCGAGCGCCGACCCCATCGCAGGATTGGCCTCAAGCGGCGAGTGGTCGATCTGATGGACGTAAGCGAGATAGTCGTCGGCGGAAACGCCGTGCTCGGTCATCATACCGCGCATGCTGGTGCCGAAGCGCTTGTAGTAATCCTTCTGGATGCGCCGGGCCTCGATCGGATCGACGTTGAGAAACTGCCCGATGTATTCGCTGATCCGCGCGTCGACCTGCTGCCAGAGATTGACGTGATGCGGATAAAGCGTGTTGTCGAGATCGAACACCCAGGTGTCGATGTGGGCGAAGCCGCGCCGCTGCTGGGATCGCGCGTCGGTCACTTGTGGATCAGCGTTCCGGTGCCCTGGTCGGTGAAGAGTTCGAGCAGCACCGCATGGGGGGTCTTGCCGTCGATGATGACGACGCCGCCGACGCCCTGTTCGAGCGCGTAGATGCAGGTTTCGACCTTGGGGATCATGCCGCCCGAAATGGTCCCATCGGCGATCAGCCTGCGCGCGTCGCTGATCGACAAATCCGGAATCAGGGTCTTCGACTTGTCGAGCACGCCGGGAACGTCGGTCAGCAGCAGCAGCCGCTTGGCCTTCAGCGCGCCGGCCACCGCGCCGGCGAAGATATCGGCATTGACGTTGAAGGTCTGGCCGTCCTTCGATGTGGCCAGCGGCGCCAGGACCGGAATCAGTTCGTGGCCGATCAACTGGTTCAGCAGCGTCAGGTCGACGTTGTCGGGTTCGCCGACGAAGCCGAGATCGACGACCTTCTCGATGTTCGAATCCGGATCGGCCATGGTCCGCGTCGCCTTCGAGGCGGTGACCATATTGCCGTCCTTGCCGCAGAGCCCGACCGCCTTGCCGCCGGCTTCGTTGATGTAGCCGACCAGTTGCTTGTTGATCGAACCGGCCAGCACCATCTCGACGATCTCGATGGTCGCGGCGTCGGTAATGCGCAGGCCGGCCGCGAACTCCGATTTGATGCCGAGCCGTTGCAGCATGGTGGCGATCTGCGGACCGCCGCCATGCACCACCACCGGATTGATGGCGGTCTGTTCCAGAAGCACGATGTCGCGGGCGAACCGCCGCGCGACGTCCTCCGAGCCCATGGCATGGCCGCCGTATTTGATGACGATGGTTTCCTCGTCATATTGCTGCATATGCGGCAGCGCCTCGGACAGCATTCGAGCCTGATCGAGCGGGCTGATTTGGGAGGCATCGGACATGAAGCGGGTCTCTTGGCCGGCGGGATGGCTCGGGTTCTAACCGATCGACGGCGGGACCGCAAAGCCGCCGGCTCGCAATCCGTCGTCAGGGACGGGCCGCGGCGCGCGGCCAGACGGCGGCGAGCGCGATCAAGAGCCAGCTCAGGATCATCAGCGTTCCTCCCGACGGCGCGGCCATCGGGAAAAGCCGGTGTCCGAGGAATTGCAGCACGGTCAGGTCGGTACTGAACAGGGTCGCGCCGGCGACAAAGCCGCTGGCGGCGACAAGACCCAGACGTGGACGAACGATCTGCCGATCCGCCAAAAGCGCCGCCAGAAGCGCGGCGGGCGCATGAAACAGCAGCATCGACGAGGCCGCGGGCAGAAGGGTGCCGCCCGCCTTGTGCGCCGCGACCGCGGCCAGGATGACGCCGGCGGCGCCCATCAACCCCGCCACCAATACGATGATGCGAAACCAACCGAGGTGCGTCATCGCTGGCGTTCTCCAATCAGGCGGGCCATGGCGGCGCGCAATTCCGGCATCCCGGCTCCCGTGCGCGACGAGGTGACCAGCACGTCCGGGAAGGCCGCGGGATGTCTGGCGAGCAGCGTCCTGGTCGCATCCATACGCTCGGCCATCTCGGCGCCCTTCACCTCGTCGGCCTTGGTCAGCACCACCTGGTAGCTGACCGCGGACCTGTCGAGCGTGGTCAGGATGTCCTGGTCGGTATCCTTGATGCCATGGCGGGAGTCGATCAACACGTAGACGCGCGCGAGGCTCGCCCGCCCGAGCAGGAATTGGTGGATCAGCGAGGTCCACGATGCGATTCTGGCTTTCGGCGCCGACGCAAAGCCGTAGCCGGGCATGTCGACCAGCCGGACGCCGGCGCCCTTCGGACCCTCGAAGAAAATCAGTTCCTGGGTGCGGCCCGGAGTGCGGGAGGTCCGGGCCAGCGTGCTGCGGCCGGTCAGCGCGTTGATCAGGCTGGACTTGCCGACGTTGGAGCGTCCGGCGAATGCGACCTCGAGGCCGGACATCGGCGGCAGCGTTTCGATCGACGGCGACGCCCAGATGAATTGCCAGTCGCCGGCAAACAGCCTGCGGCCCCGCTCCATCAGCTCCGCATCGGTATCCGTCGTCATGCGAGGGCTTTCACAAGCGTCATTTCCGAGATCTCGGCAGATCCGGCTTTGCCGGTGTCGCGGGCGAAGCATCCGGCATGGCGCGTCCCGGCCCAGGACTGCTTCATCGCGGGTCGGGAGGACGCTACGCATCGCCCGTGAGCTTCGCGCGGCAGCGACCATGAAACTCTACGTCGTCTTCGCCGGCTTGTCGGAGGATTTGCGGCGGAAGGTGGACTTCACGTTGTTGAACAGTTCCACCTTCACGCCATTGCGGCGCATGATGAAGCTCTGCTGGATCACCGACAGCGTGTTGTTCCAGGCCCAGTAGATCACGAGACCGGCCGGGAACGCGGCGAGCATGAAGGTGAAGATCACCGGCATCCAGTCGAAGATGATCTTCTGGGTCGGGTCCGGCGGCGTCGGATTCAGCTTCATCTGGAACCACATCGTGATGCCCATGATGATGGGCCACGCGCCGATCGCCAGATAGGGGCCAAGCAACGGCACCGCCGAGGGATCGTAGGGCAGCAACCCGAACAGGTTGAAGACGTGGGTCGGATCGGGCGCGGACAGGTCCTTGATCCAGGCGAAGAACGGCGCGTGACGCATTTCGATGGTCACGAACAGCACCTTGTAGAGCGAGAAGAACACCGGGATCTGCAAGACGACCGGAAGACAGCCCGAGATCGGGTTGATCTTCTCCTTCTTGTAGATCTCCATCATCTCCTGCTGCAGCTTCATCTTGTCGTCGGGAAAGCGCTCTTTCAGCGCGTTGATCTGCGGCTGGACCGCCTTCATCTTCGCCATCGAGGCGTAGGACTTGTTGGCGAGCGGGAAGAAGATCAGCTTGACCAGCACGGTCACAAGCAGGATCGCGATGCCGAAATTGCCGAACACATGGAAGAAGAAATCCAGCGCCAGGAACATCGGCTTGGTGATGAAGTAGAACCACCCCCAATCGATCAGCAGGTCGAAATGGTTGAGGCCGAGCTGCTTGTTGTAGCCGCCGAGCTGCACGAACGGAAAATTGATGCCGACGACGCTGGCTTCCTTGGCGCCGGCGAACAGGCGCGTATTTGCCGAACCGGTGCCGCCGGCCGGGATGGTCTGCGCGTCCTCCAGATAGTCGGTCTGGTAGGTCTTGACCGAGCCGGTCTGGTTGGATGAGAAGCGGGCCTGCAATCGCGCGCTGGTGTCGGGCAGCAACGCCGAGGCCCAGTACTTGTCGGTGATGCCGAGCCAGCCGTTGGTGACATTGAAGCTCACCGATTTGGCTTCGTCGATCTTCTTGTAGGTGTATTCCTGCAGCTTCTGGTCGCCAAGATAGCCGATAAGGCCTTCATGCAGGATGTAGTAGCCCGAAACCGCCGGCGTGCCGTGCCGCGAAATCAGCGCGAACGGATACAGCGTCACCGGCGCACTGCCGGCGTTCGTGACGTCATCCTTGATCGTGAACAGGTAATGGTCGTCCACCGCGACGGTGCGACGGAAAGTCAGCCCTTCGCCGTTGTCATACTTCAGAGTGACCGGGGTGGACTGCGTCAGCGCGCCCGACCCTTCCTGCTGCCACACCGTGTTCTGGTCCGGCAGCTTCACGGTCGATCCGGCGGCCGGGACCCATCCGAATTCGGCATAATACGGATTGGCCGTGCCGGAGGGCGAAAACAGCTCGATCGCAGGCGAGGCGGGGTCGACGGTCTCGCGGAACTTGGTCAGCAGAAGATCGTCGATGCGCGCGCCCTTCAGCGAAATGCTTCCGCTCAGACGGGGGGTGTCGATCTTGATTCGCGGGGTGGCCGCAATGGCGGCGTCGCGGCTGACCGTCGTGGTTTCCGCCGCAGCGTGATTGGGCGCGGCCGAATTTTTCGCCGGCTCGGTCTGGGACTTGTCCGTCTGGCTCTGCGCCTGCTGCGCGACGCGATCCTTTTCCATCTGCGGGATGTTGTAGAAATACTGCCAGGCGATCAGAATGAGGCCCGACAGAACGACGGCGATGATGGTGTTGCGGTTGTCAGACATCGTTCAGGGTCTCGTCATTCGGTTCGGGTTGCAGCTCGGTTCGCCGTTGATACCGCCGATCTTGACGCCGCGATCATCCTGGATGCTGGCGGTCGAGGCGGCGGAACGCCGAACGCAGGTCAGCGAGCATGACGGCGAAACCGCGCTCGAGCGCAGCACGGCGGCCGATTACCACATAATCGCTGTGCGGTCGCATGGATAAGGCGTCCACGCGCTTCACCAATTCGCGAAGCCTGCGGCGGATGCGGTTTCGCTCGGTCGCGGTGCCGTTCTTCTTGGTCACCGTGAAGCCGATCCTGATCGGGCCGTCATCGTCGCGGCGGCGATTTTGTACCACGAAGGCGGGCGTGTTCACCCGCAGCCCGCTGGCAACGGCGAGGAAATCCGCCCGCTGCCTCAACCGCTCCATGATGAAATCTCGGGCAGATTCGCTCAGGCGCTCAGGCGCTTGCGGCCGCGTGCGCGCCGCGCGGCGAGAACCTTGCGGCCGCCGGTCGTCGCGAGCCGGGCACGAAAGCCGTGACGGCGCTTGCGCACCAGTTTGCTGGGTTGATAAGTCCGTTTCACGGGGATCTCCGCTGACCGGGCAAGTCGCCTGATATTGAGGTTAAGCCCGGGAATGCCGACCCGAACCAAGCCGATTTCGGCCCGAACGAGCCGCCCCGGTTGAAACCGGGGCATCGCGGACAGTTGGCGCGGCTTATAAGGGAGCGACCTCTTTTCGTCAATCTTGCCCTGTAGCGTTTCGCGGCGATGGCCGAATTGGCCAAATCCCGCATTGGGTTTATATTATTTACGTGTTTCAGCAGTTTTCCCGGGCACCGGTTCGGGACAAATGCGGATCACTGTCAGTTTGCCGCAGGTCCGCGGAGGGCAGCCGTGTCACAGGCGATCGAACAACTCCGGGTGCGGGCAGCGCGTTTGTCATTGCGCGGCCGGCTCGGCCTGTCCGGCAAGCTGCTGCTGCTGACGATTCCGCTGGTGATGATCGCTGAAGTCCTGATCTACGTCCCCGCGATCGCCAACTTCCGGATGAACCGGCTCAACGACCGGCTGGCGGCCGCGAACACGGCCGCGCTGGTGCTCGACGCGGCGCCGTCTGGCACCGTGCCCGATTCGCTCGCACGGCAAATTCTCGGCAGCATCGGCGCGCGGGCCGTCGCCATCAAGATGGGCCAGCAGCGCCGCCTGCTCGCCAGCGCCGATCTGCCGGCGGCGATCGACCATGACATCGACATCCGCACCATGACGCCGTGGTCGGCCGTCATGGGCTCGTTCGAAACCATGCTGGAGAGCGGCAACCAGGCGATCCGCATCATCGGACCGGGGCCGCGCGGCGCGCAATTCATCGAAGTCGTCACCGACGAGCTGCCCTTGCGCCAGTCGATGTACCGTTTTTCGCGCAACCTGTTGCTGGTCTCGCTGGCGATCGCGGTGCTCACCGCGGCGCTGGTCTATCTGGCGCTGCACTATCTGTTCGTCCGCCCGATGCGGCGCCTGACCGCGAATCTCGTGGGCTTTCACCAAAATCCCGAGAGTTCGGCGCGGATCATCGCGCCGTCGCAGCGGGGCGACGAAATCGGCGTCGCCGAGCGTGAACTCTCCGACATGCAGCGCGACCTGGTGTCGATGCTGCATCAGAAAAGCCGGCTCGCGGCGCTCGGCCTCGCGGTCTCGAAGATCAATCACGATCTCCGCAATCTGCTGGCGTCCTCGCAGTTGCTGTCCGATCAGCTCGCCAGCGTGCCCGATCCGCGGGTGCAGCGGTTCGCGCCGAAGCTGATGCGCTCGCTGGAGCGCGCCATCGCATTCTGCCAGTCGACCTTGTCCTACGGCCGCGCGCAGGAGGCCGCACCCGACCGGCGGAAAATGGCGATCGAGCCGATCGTCAACGAGGTGCGCGAATCGGCGGGACTTGCCGCGGAAGGATCGATCACCTGGGTCAACGCGATCGAGCGCGGCCTCACCATCGACGCCGATCCGGATCAGCTTTTCCGCATTCTGCTCAACCTGGTGCGCAACGCGGCGCAGGCTCTGGAAAGTCAGCCGCAAGGCGACGCAGCGGCCCGGCAAATCAGGATCACCGGCCGCCGCGAAGGTTCGGTGACGATCATCGAGGTCTCCGATACCGGACCCGGCGTGCCGCAACAGGCGCGCAACCACCTGTTCGAGGCTTTCCAGGGTTCGGTGCGCCCGGGCGGCAGCGGCCTCGGCCTGGCCATCGCGGCGGAACTGGTGCGCGCGCACGGCGGCGAGGTCAATCTGGTGGAAGGCACCATCGGCGCGACCTTCCGGATCGCAATTCCCGATCGCCCGGTGGAGTTGCAGACCATTCGCAACGAGCGCGCGCGGGCATAGGGGCCTCGAGTCCATTCAACTGAGTTGAATCAGACCCGTCGTTTATCCTTTTGTTTGAGCATGATCTTTTCCGAAAACCGGTCCACTTTTCGGGATCATGCCGCTAGCCTCCGACCCGCTTCAGCTCCGCGACCAGCCGGTCCAGCGCCTCGGACAGCATCGGCCCGCCGCATACCGTGAGGTCTTCCGGAATCACGAGGCGCCGCGACGGCGGATACAGCTTTTCGAGCGCCGGATGCAGCAGCAGCGCGCTGCCTTCGTCCTCCGCGACGTCGCGGCCGTCGGATATCAGGATGAAGTCCGGCCGATCGGCCACAATGGCTTCGAGCGTGGCAAACCCGCTGGACTGGCTGCCGAGGCCGGCCGCAGCATTCGACAGCCCGGTGATCGAGAGCAACGCGCTGGTGATGCTGTCATCGCCCGAAACCCAGCCGCGTCGCGACAGCGCCAGCACCCGATAGCGTTTGCGTGCCACCGCTTGTCTCGCGCGGGCGATCGCGGCATCGAGACGCGCGACCTGGGCTTCCGCGCGATCCGGATGCCTGACGAGATCGCCCATCCGGCGGATTTGCTCCTTCACGTCGTCGATCGATCTTGCGATATCGAACTCGGCGACCCTCATCCCCTGGCGCTTCAGCAATTCGCGCGTCGCGCGCTTCATGTAGAGGGCGGCGACGACCACATCCGGTTTGAGCGTCAGCAGGTCTTCCGCTTCGCCGGACAGCCGCCGATATGTCCGCGCCTCGGCCGCCGCCCAGGAGCGCGCGGCATCCCGCGCGTAGGGACTGAGACCGACGATCTGAGCGGGATCGGCAAGCGTCAGCAAAAGCTGGTCGGTGCAGACGTTGATCGATGCAACGCGCGGCAGATCGGCGGCCTGCGCCTGCACGCCGATCCCCAAGATCAACATGAGAACGGCCGCGACAAAACCGCCGCTGCTTCGCGCGATGCAGGCCGGGATCGCCTTGCAAGGGCGATGCAACCACGTGACAGGCGGCATCGCGATCACGCCTCCGACCATGGCACGATGACGGTTTCGCGTTGATAGTCCGCCCGATAGATCCTGACGCGAAAGATGTTCTCGATGACTGCCTCCGAAAGCGCCTCGGCAGGCGGCCCCTGCGACACCAGACGCCCCTCGGACAGCACGAGAGCGATATCCGAAAACCGCGCCGCGAGCCCGAGATCGTGCGTTACCACGATGACGAGCGTTCCGTTGTCGGCCGCGGTCCGCAGCCTGGTCATGACCTCGATCTGGTAGCGCGGATCGAGCGACGCGGTCGGCTCATCGGCCAGCACAACCGGGGCGTCCACGGCCAGCACCCGCGCCAGCGCCACCCGGCTGCGCTCGCCGCCGGACAATTCCGTCACCGGGCGATCGCTCAAACCTGTCACGTCGGTCGCCTGCATCGCCCGCATCACCGCCGCGGCGTCCGGCCCGGCCAGCCGCGCCGGATCGACAGCGCCATGCGGATAGCGCCCGAGCGCCACGATATCCCGCACCGGCAGCGGCCAGTGCATCTGGTGACCCTGCGGCAGGTAGGCGAACCGGCGCGCGCGCGCATCAAGGGCGAGCGAAGACAGCGCATCGCCGCAAACCTCGATCGTGCCGTCGGATGGCAACAGGCCCGCCAGCGCCCGCAGCAACGTTGTCTTGCCGGCGCCGTTCGGCCCCACCAGCGCGACAAGGCGGCCGCCAGGAAGCGCCAGCGAAATGTCGCTCAGGACAGATCGCTTTCCGAGACTCACCGACAGCGAGGAGGCAGTGAGAATGGCGGCTTTGCTCATGCGAGGCCTCCGCCCAGCGCGCGACGCTCGCGCACGATCAGATACAGGAAGAACGGCACGCCGATCAGCGCGGTCAGCACGCCGACCTTGATATCCGACGTCGAGGGAATGAGGCGGACCGCAACATCGGCCGCAAGCAGCAGCGCAGCGCCGGTCAGCGCGCTCGGCACCATCAGCCGCGCGGGATCGTAACCGATCAGCGGACGCATCAGATGCGGCGCGACCAGGCCGATGAAGCCGATGGCGCCCGCGACCGCCACCGCGCCGCCGACGCCGAGCGCAACGCCGAGAATCGCCCACAACCGCAACCGGCCGACATCGACGCCGAGACTCCGCGCGGATTCCTCACCCAGGCTGAGCGCGCGAAACGCATGCCGCCGGCTCATCAGGATCGCGGCGCCCGCGACGATGAACGGCAGTGCCAGCGCAACATGGCGGAAGCTGCGGTCTTCCAGCGAGCCCAGCAGCCAGAATGCGATCTCCAGCGCAGCGAACGGATTGCGCGACAGGTTCATGGTGAGCGACGTCGCGGCTCCTGCGAGCGAGGAGATCGCAAGCCCGGCGAGGATCAGGATCAGCAGGCTGGCATTGCGTCCGGCGATCGCGAGCAGCACGAATACGGAAACAAATGCCGCGGTGATGGCGGCGACTGGAAGCATGAAGGACCGCACATCGATCCCCCCGAGCGCAATGACCAGCACCGCGCCGAATGCCGCCGCCTGCGGCGCGCCGAACAGGGAGGGCGATGCCAAGGGATTGCGCAACAGTCCCTGCAGGGCAGCCCCCGACAAACCGAGAATGGCGCCGATCGCGAGCCCGAGGATCGCGCGCGGCAATCGGATGTCCTGCACGATGATTCGCTGAACCTCGCTGCCGCCGCCGAACAAGGCTTCGAGAACGGCGACCGGCGACAACTTCACGGGGCCGACACCCAATGACACCAGCGTCAAAACCGCGACCCCCGCACACAGCGCGACCGTCACGACCGCTCGCCGGCGGGCCGCGATGTCCTGCATCACCATGTGTCTCTGGAAGCGCGGCAAACCATCGGACCGGCCGGCCCGGCAGCACAGCTCGGGAACCCCAAAACTCGGGAGACCATGACGCCCTTTCCGCCGACCCACCGTCGCGCGCGCCAGAGTTCTGATTCAACCGCGTTGAACCAGAATCTGCCTTTTCCTTTGATCGAGCATGACCTTAGCCGAAAACCGGTTGCCGCTTTTCGGGATCATGCTCGGGAAAGCGTCACCGGCCGGTCTCCTGGCTCGCGGCCGTTGTCGGGATCCGTTCCTCACATGCGCGGCATGTTCGCAGCGGAATGGACGCGGATGGCCGCTTACAGTTGCGGGGGCAGCCGCGGCGTTGGGGTCACCCCCGCACCGCGTTCCCGTTTCACCTCCTTCGGGAGGCACCGATGACGCCGCAAACAAGCACAGCGGAATACCCCGTGCAACCGTGAACGCATCCTCTGCATTGCCGCGAATACAGCGAGGCCGCGAGGTCATCAAAGCCGGGTGAGATAGCGCGGCAGCTCCTGCTCGAATTCAGGGAAGTAGCGTGAAATCACCGAAATATCGAAGCGCGCGAGGATCGACTCCTTGGGCTCCCGGTCGAGCAGAAAGCGAAAAGCGGCCTCGATGCAGCGCTCGGGCGTGTGCTTGCCGGCTGTCAGCTGCTTGCCCTTGGCGTCAGACATCGTGACGTGGTGGCGGCTCTCGCCGTTTCCGTCGCGGACCACAACCTCGAACTCGCCCTCGCCGACGCGTTGAACCTTGATCATGCGGTGGCTCCATTCAGCAATCGGTCCGTTTCCTGCCGCACCCTATCCTGCCCCCCGCCGTCGCCGGAATCGTTGGCTACGACCGAAAACAGGGGGCTTGAAATGGCGTTCAAACGCTGGCGCTTGGACATATTCCACCTGAACGGCGCGATATTTGAAACATCGGCCACGCAGGACGTCATTGATCGATTCTCGCGATATGTTATCGGAAACGTGCTTGCCGTGCAGGGCAGCAAATCAATTCCCTATCGAGGCTAGAGGAAGATCAATGATCGAGGATGATGAATTCAATGGCTTCGTGGTCGGCTCGCTGCGCCGGGCCCTGGAACACGGCGCCGAGGCTTTTAATCGATTGATGCAAAAAGACGATTCGTTTCTTCGCGAAAGTTTTGCGCGTTGCAGCATCGTGTTCGCCTTGTGGCCCGATGCCCAGGCAAAATGCGGCTTTGCGATGATGCCCATCAAGCGCGAAGCACCGCCGGACCCGCACAACGTGAAAGGCGAGGTAATGCCATGCCCGAGCAGAGAGGCCGCGTTCGCCTTGCAGGAGCGGTTTGGCGACCCGTCGTTGAAAGACGAATTCCAGCACTTCTCGGTCGATGGTGAGATTCCGTTTCCGAACCGCTTGAATTGACGCACGGCGCGCGAAAACTGCGCCTCTGAGGAAATTACCCGAAGAACCAATATATTAGGTGATTTGACGGGTCGTACGGGATAGCGACGATAATCAGGTTCACGCTGCTATAGCTATCAAAGCCCGGACGGAGCGTCGGAATGTCGGAAAAGAATTGGGACAGGGTGCCGATCGACGCACAAAGCATCGACGCGCCCCTGTCGCGGGCAGCCGTTTTTCTGGTGGTCACCGTCGCTAGCGAACAAACCGCTCTCGCAAAGGTCTGCTCCGTGCTGGACGGTCTTGATGATCTAATCAAGACCGTCGGATTCCGCGATCTTCCCGCCCGGCTGTCGTGCATCGTCGGAATCGGTCGCGCTTTCTGGGATCGTCTTCATTTCGACCAGCGGCCGCAGGAACTGAGACCATTTGCGCGGATTGAGGGAGCTGCCCACGTGGCGCCGTCGACGCCGGGTGATCTTCTTTTCCATATCCGATCTGAGCGTCCCGATCTGTGCTTCGAATTTGAACGCATTCTGCTCGACAATCTCAGCGACGGCGTGACCGTCGTCGACGAAGTTTCGGGCTTTCGCTATTTCGACGCGCGTGACCTTCTGGGCTTTGTCGACGGCACGGCCAACCCGACCGGCCTGGCTTTGCCCGCTTCAGCTCTCGTAGGCGATGAAGATCCCAACTTCGCGGGAGGCAGTTATGTCGTCGTTCAGAAGTATCTGCACGATCTCAGCGCGTGGGGGCGAATTCCAACGCCTCTCCAGGAGGAGATCATCGGTCGCACGAAAATAGACAATATTGAAATCGATGACGACGACGCGCCGCGCAAATCGCACAAGTCGCTCACTACCATTGTGGACGCTGAGGGCAACGAATACGACATATTGCGAGACAACATGCCGTTCGGTCGCCCGGGGCAGAGAGAGTTCGGCACCTACTTCATCGGCTATTGCCGATATCTCTGGGTAATCGAGAAGATGCTGCAACGGATGTATGTAGGCGACCCGCCGGGCCATTACGATCGCCTGCTCGATGTCTCGACGCCGCACACCGGCACAACGTTCTTCGCCCCGGCTCGTCCGACGCTGCAAACACTTGTTCAGGCGGCGCGGCAAGCGCCAGCGACGCCCGGGCGGTGACCCCGCAAACCTCGCCGACAATCGCACAAGACTGCCGGGCGTCTCGGCGTTCATTCGCGCGAGAGCTTGCGTATTCACCTCGCTCCCATCGCTCGCCTGACAGCTTGCTTCTCCGCCCGCATGGCTATGGCGGAGGGAGAGGAACCCGAAACTAACATTCTCTGAAATTCTCCCGTGCTTTCAATTGAATACGAAACCGTACTCCAGAGATAATTTTTCGGTCAACGGTTGAGAGAGCGACTGAGACACGATCATCGGACGCATTCGGCGAACCCTCCTGGGCAGGAAGCCGTCGATGACCTTAAAGCAAGCAAGTGCCCCCGCTTCCGCGTACAGAACGAAAGGAGCTTAAGATGCGTCTAGTAGCGCCATGAATCCGATCACATGTGGTGCTTGCCAATCGTCCAACCGCCGCGGGCGAGATATTGCTGTGCAACCTCGATCGGCTCGTCCTCCAGCGGCGTGGCCATCGTGTCGTTCCAGCGATTGAGAAACCCGAACAACGAAATGACGCCCACGATCTCGACGATCTGTTCTTCGGTCCAATGTTTGCGGAGTTCACTAAACATCTCGTCGTTGACCGCGTTTGGAACGGAAGCCGCCGCAAGCGCAAAATCTAGCGTTGCCCGCTCGGCTTCGCTGTAGAGCGGGCTTGTCTGGTAATCCCAGACCGCGGCGAGCTTCTTGTCCTCCACGCCAAAGTGAAGAGCGCCGCCTGCGGTATGAGCCATGCAATATTGGCAGCCGGCCGCACGGCTCGCCACGTGCGCGATGATTCTTTTGAAGGCACGATCTACCTCGCCCTCTGGGTCCCACACAGCGGCAGTCATCTGGGCGAGAGCCCTCGCGAGCTTCGGCTTGCGCTGCATGATGAGAATACTGTTCGGGATGAACCCGAGATTCTTTCGCATCGCCTCAAACTGGTCCTTGAGTTCGGGAGAGTGCTCGGGAGGAAGTGGCTTGATCCTCGGTGATGGCCTTGTGCGCTGATCCATTGGGGGCTCCTCTCAACTCGTGATGTTTCTGCGGCTGAACGCCACGTCTGTGGTGTTCATTCTCGTCTCAGGAAGATCGAAGCGCGGTTGGCGTGAGCCGCGAGGCGATCCAAGCCAACAGGGATCGACCAAAAACGCTCGCCAGACCCGCGATGAGTGCTGCCGACCCGAGGTTCCATACCAGGATCATGACCGTCGCATCGAGATCGTGGAAGAGGGATAAGGCGAATGACGTTATTGCTGCGACAGCCAAACCTCCGGCCATGGAGACCGCTACAGGACGCAACAAAGCTGCATAGCGAACCATCACAAGCATTGCGATCGACAACGGCGCACTGGTCATCAAGAGTGTCGCAAAGCAACGAACAGCTTCGCCCATGCGTACGCCATTCGATCCAATGCTGACCCAATCAGTCAGGCAGCCATAGCCGATCGTCGAAATCCAAAGAACAAGGGCCGGAACTGGCAACAAGAGCCAAGATCGCGAGCTGTCCGGAAGGCTCGTTTTGAACGATGCAATGGCCGCCAGGATACCGGTCGCAAGCGCGCCAATCATGCCGGTGACAAAAATCGGTTGCTGCAGTCGCTCGGCGAGGTCCGGCCGCACGCCATGAGCAACCGCGATAACCGCCAGAACGAGCGCTGCGAACACAAGCCACAGCGCCGCGCGCACGAGCGGTGGACGAAGACGACGGACGGGCGTCGCGCAATCGACCAAGGTATCAATGAGGTCAGGGGTCTTCGTCACGGCTGTCGGCCCTGTTGCCCAAGCATCTTCCGCAAGCTTTTTATGGCTCGGTGAGTGGCGACTTTCAAAGCCGCGATGGATCGCCCGCTTGCTGCCGCCGCCTCTTTCAAAGACATCTCGTTCAGTTTCAGCATCCGGATTGCCTGCCGCTGCTCGGGAGGCAACTTTTCAATCGCCTCGCTAAGGGCAGCCGCGTCGAATTCGACCTCGTTGAGGTTCGTTGCAGGAGCCGAAAAGGTTTCATGTTCGGTGGAGAGTGCGATCTCCCGAGCCTTCTGGCGCGTCTCGCGCCTGAGCCGATCTATCATGCGACGGTTGGCGATGGCCAATAGCCATGGCCCGAAGGGACGACTCGGATCATACGCATGGCGAACCATATGAACCGTCATCAGAACATCTTGCACGGCATCTTCCACATCGTTCGGCTGCTTAAAGCACCGGACTGCGATCGAACGCAGATAGGGCGCCAGATCTTCAAGCAACATCCGATAAGCTTGGCGGTCGCCATCCTGCGCTCGCGCCATGAGCTTCGACCAATCGAGCCCGCCGCTCGCCCTCTGAGCGTCGTCTGCTGCGGATGCAGCGACAACGGTCAGGGACGGTGGGCGGCTATGCCGGCCGGCCGACACGAAGTACGCTCCTGGATTGCAAAGACGACGGCAACCTTGTTGTCCTTCAACGGTGATGACGCCATCGAATACACCCGGCGGGGTGTCCCCCGGTAGCAACATATTTTTTTAAGGACCGCTAACCTTTCACAAGGCCCGCCGAACCTCCGTCCGTGAAGTCTCGCCCCGAGACGCAAATGGAGAGGTAAACGTCATGAATCGCCGTCTGTTCGCCGCGTCCACGCTGACAACCGCCATCGGTCTCGCTCTCGCCATGCAGGCCCCGGCCGTGCGGGCGCAGGGCATGGCCAATCCGCCCCAAGTCGTGAAGGACAACATGGCGCGAATGCAGCAGAACAAGCTCCAAAAGTGCTACGGCATCAACGCTGTCGCCAAGAATGACTGCGCCGAGGGCGTGCATTCCTGCGCCGGTCAGGCGACGCAGGCGCGTGATGCAAAATCGTTCGTGCTCTTGCCGGCGGGTGACTGCGCCAAGATTCAAGGCGGCAAGCTCACGGCTTCGTGATTGCGAAATGCCGATGTCTCCTGCGATCGGCAGCTGCGCGACACCGATCCCGGCGAAGGCCGGGATCGGATTGCGCTTTCCGCACCATCAAGCGGTGCTCGACATGCGTCCTGATGTCGCTTGGATGGAAGTCCACACCGAGAACTACATGGGCGGCGGAACAGCACTCCGCTATCTCGATGCCATTCGCCGCGATGTTCCGATTTCGCTGCACGGCGTCGGCCTCTCGCTCGGCAGCGCAGAAGGACTCGACCCCGCGCACCTGCAACGCATCAAGGCGGTCGCTGAGCGAATCGAGCCGGGGCTGATGTCGGAGCACATTGCCTGGAGCGTCATCGACCGGAACTACCTCGCAGACTTGCTGCCGTTGCCGATGACGGAAGAGGCTCTCGACGTTGTCTGCCGGCACGTCGACCAGATGCAGAGTTTTCTCAATCGGCGGATTTTGGTCGAAAATCCGTCGACCTACATCACGTTTCGCCACTCGACGATTCCCGAGTGGGAGTTCATGGCAGCCGTCGCGGCGCGCACCGGCTGCGGCATCCTCTGTGACGTCAACAACATCTACGTCAGCTCGCAGAACCACGGTTGGGATGCATCGACCTACCTCGCGAGCCTGCCGCCCGCTGCAATCGGGGAAATGCACCTTGCCGGTCACGCCGTTCGCCAGCTTGCCGATGGCAGAACGTTGCGCATCGACGATCACGGCTCCTCGGTCATCCCGGAGGTATGGGCGCTGTACCAGGAAGCGCTCGCCCGATTTGGGCCAGTCCCGACTCTGATTGAATGGGACAACAATATCCCGCCGCTTGAAACGCTGCTTGGGGAAGCACGGCGGGCAGCTAGCTTTATCGCCGTTGCCGAACATGAGGCCGAGCATGCCGACGCTGCTTGAGGTGCAACGCGCCATGTGCACAAGCATTGTCGAGCATGATCCGGCGACAATCGTCGACGATCTTGCCGACGGCATCGGGCCGGATCGACTCGACATCTACCGCAATACGATTTTCTTTGGCCTGACCCGAGCGCTGCGGCTCGCTTTTCCGGCCGTGGAACGCTTGGTCGGCGCCGAGTTCTTTGAAGGCGCAGCTGACATTTTCATCCGGGAGCATCTCCCGCGAGCCGCCTACCTCGACCAATATGGCGGTGAGTTTCCCGAATTCCTGCGGCGCTTCCCGCCGGCGGCGGGGGTGCCTTATCTCGGCGACGTCGCGGAGCTCGAATGGGCAGTCAATCGTGCGCTGCACGCGCCCGATGTGAAGCCATTGGAGCTCAAAGAACTTGCCGAGGTTGGACCCGACAATCAGGGGGACGTGGGCTTTCAGCCGCATCCATCCGTCAGCCTGATACGGACCGAGCACCTGGCGGATGACATTTGGCGCGCCGTTCTGGCTGGCGACGATCAGGCGCTGGCGGCTGTCGACCTTGGCGCCGGGCCGGTCTTCCTGCTGGTTGAGCGCGCGAAAGGCGACGTCGAAGTCAGCCGCATGCAGGGAACGGAGTGGCGCTTCCTGAATGCGTTGTGCCGCGGTGACTCTATGCTGTCCGCTATGGATTCCGCACACGGTCTCGATGCGGCGAGCCTGCTCGCGCAACACCTCTCGGCTAATCGTTTCGTGGGTTTTCGGCGCCAGGACGGTGAGCGCGGCTTGTCAATATCGGAGTTCAAGCAATGAGCCAGTCCGGCATGCAAATGTGTCCGATCTGCGCGGCGGCCGGCGGCCTGGGCGGCTTGCTGTGGCGCGGTTATCGCTCGTTGGAGCGGGTGCCTTATGCCCTGCTCGCACTACCGTTACGGGCGGCGGTGGCGACAGTGTTCTGGAATTCGGCGATGACCAAGCTCGCCAATTGGGACACGGCCATCTCGCTGTTCACCGACGAATATCAGGTGCCGCTGCTGCCGCCGGAGCTCGCTGCCTACATGGCGCTGACAATCGAATTGACGACTCCGGTGCTGCTCGTGCTCGGCCTGTTCACGCGTTTCGCAGCGCTCGTGCTGCTTGGCATGACCGCGGTCATCGAAGTCTTCGTTTACCCGCAGGCATGGCCCACGCACATTCAATGGGCGGCGATGCTGTTCGTCCTGCTCTGCCGCGGGGCCGGCGACGTCTCGTTGGATGGCTTGCTTTGGCGTCGTTTCGGACAATGGTTCAGCGCGGAATCGGAGAGCGCTGAGAGCCGGGTCATGAACAAGATGTGAGGTAATGATCGAGAGTGTGATGAACCTTCGATCGTCAGCCGATCTAAAAAATCCGCCATCAACCACACAGGAGCCACCATGCTCACACGCCGTTCCGCCCTGATTGCTGCTGCCGCCGCCGGTATCGTTGCGCTGAATCCGGCGCTTGCGATGAGCCCGCAGCCGTTCAATGCGCAGGCCTTTGCGGACGCTCAAAAGGCAGGGCGGCCGATCCTGGTCGCGATCCATGCCTCGTGGTGCCCGACCTGCAAGGCGCAGACGCCGATCCTGGGCGAGCTGACGGCCGACCCGAAATTCAAAAACCTTGCGTATTTCGTGATCGACTTCGACAGCCAGAAGGACCTGGTCCAACGCTTCGGCGCGCGGATGCAATCGACGCTGATCGCATTCAAGGGCAGCAAGGAGGAAGGTAGGTCGGTCGGAGACACCAACCGTGCGTCGATCGCCGCGTTGCTGAACAAAACGCTCTGAGCGTTCTTGCGCCATGGCCACCGGCAATACATTGCTAGCCTTCATCGCCGGCACGCTGTCGGTCTTGTCGCCGTGCGTCCTGCCGATCCTACCGATTGTCCTCGGTGCCGCGGCATCAAAGCACAAGCTTGGCCCGGTGGCACTTGCTGCCGGGCTCTCGATCTCTTTCGTGATCCTCGGGCTGTTCGTTGCCACGATTGGCTATTCTCTTGGCATCAGCGGCGACGCGTTCCGCTACGTTGCCGCCGTTCTGATCCTAGCCATCGGCGCAATTCTGGTCTTGCCGTCCCTGCAAGCGCGGCTCGCCGTCGCGAGCGGTCCGATCGCTGCCTGGACCGACCAGCGCTTTGGAGAGAGCCGCGGCGACGGACTTTCCGGCCAGTTCGGGATCGGCGTCCTCCTGGGTGCTGTGTGGAGCCCTTGTGTCGGACCGACGCTCGGAGCGGCATCTCTCCTCGCCGCACAAGGCCGTGATCTTCCGCAGGTGGGCCTGACAATGTTTGCCTTCGGCCTGGGCGCAGCGGCTCCGCTGCTGGCACTTGGGCTGGTCTCCCGCGAGGCCATGGTGCGATGGCGCAATCAGTTGATGGCAGCTGGCCAGGGAGCGAAAGGCGCACTCGGAGCCTTGTTCATCACGATTGGCCTCCTTGTGCTGCTTGGCCTCGATAGGAATGTCGAGGCACTGCTGGTCGATGTGTCACCGCAGTGGCTGACCGATCTCACGACGCGGTTCTAGGCCATGACCATCTATCGTTTCATCGCGTTTGGTGTGGCGGCAATCAGCGCCGCGGCCATGCTCTATGTGGGGCTCTATCAGAGCCGCTTCGTGGGACGTCTGATCTGTCCCATTTTCGCCGATGGTTGCGAAGGCGTCGCCGATGCGCCGTTTGCGCGGCCGTTCGGCATTCCCGACGGATATATCGGCACCGCACTTTACATTCTTATCGCAGGCCTGTTGTTCGTCCCCGCAGGGCGGGGAGTCTGGCTTGCGCTTTTGGCACTGTCCGTTTTGGCGACGGTCGCAAACATCATCGGGGTGCGCGACATGATCAACCTCGGCAGCTTTTGCTTCTATTGCCTGACCACAACCATGCTCTCGCCGGTCCTGTTGTGGGCCGTCTGGCAGCTCAAATAGACAACCGACAGACCGAAAGGGCGGCAGCGTCCGTACTGAAGCAATGAACACCGTTCTCGACGCCCAAAGGATTGCGAGGGTCACGGATCGTTCTCGTGCCGACTCAGACTATGTATTTCACGAGCTCACCAGAAGCATCTGTCCGCTCTGCCGTCGCGTAATCGACGCGAAGATTCTGCTGCGCGACAATCAGGTTTATGTGAGCAAGCGTTGCCCCCAGTGCGGGCCATTCATGGCGCTGATCTACGCGGACGCGAAAGCCTACGTGGCGCACTCCCAGCACAATAAGCCGGGGACTATCCCGCGAGCCTACGGGGCAACGACCGAGCGTGGCTGCCCCCACGATTGCGGCCTCTGCCCCGAACACGAGCAGCACGCCTGTTTGGGCATTATCGAAGTGAATAGCACCTGCGATATGGATTGCCCGTTGTGCTTCGCCGAGGCTGCCCCTGGGTTCAACCTGACGCTGGAAGAGGTCGAGCAGATGCTCGACGACTACGTGCGCACTGAAGGCCGTCCCGAAGTGGTGCAGTTTTCGGGAGGCGAGCCAACCCTCCACCCAAAGATCATCGATTTCATTCGCGCAGCACAGGCCCGCAACATCCGCTTTGTGATGCTCAACACCAATGGCAAGCGCATCGCTCGCGATGACGGGTTTCTTGAACAACTGAATCAGGTTCGGCCTGCCTTGTACTTTCAATTCGACGGCTTCGAATCCGAGACCTATCGAATCATCCGCGGTGAACCGGACCTTCTGGCGGAAAAGCTACGCGCTCTCGATCGGCTGGCGGAGATCGGACTGAATGTCACGATTGTGCCGGCTATCGAGCGCGGTGTGAACGAGCATGAGATCGGCCGGATCGTCGAATTCGCAATTGACCATCCGGCGATCCGCGGCATTACCTTCCAACCGGCATTCCGGGCCGGGCGTCACCTGTCCGGCGATCCTATGCGCCGGATGACCATTCCCGACGTCGTGCGGCAGATCGAGGCACAGACGAACGGCAAGTTCATCGCCAGCGACTTCGTGCCGGTACCGTGCTGCTTTCCGACGTGCAATTCCGTCACCTATGCCTTTGTCGAGGGCGACCGAGTCACCCCGCTGCCGCGCATTCTCAACGTTAACGACTACCTCGACTACATCACCAATCGCATTGTGCCGGATTTTTCCCATGAAATCAGGACGGCGCTGGAAGGGCTATGGTCCTCCTCCTCCATCGCGGGATCGGAGAAATCGGTTCAGCAGCTCGCGATTTCCTGCCAAGCCTGCGAACTCCCCGACAGCTTTGCGATCAACGACATCGCCAAGAGCATGATTATGATCATGCTGCAAGATTTCATGGATCCTTGGACCTTCAATCAGAAGAACGTGATGAAGTGTTGCAAGGAATTCTTGCTCCCTGGCGGCAAGCAGATTCCGTTCTGCGCCTACAACACGGTGGGCTATCGCGAGCAAGCGCGCGCGCAGCTTATCGCCATGGAGCCCGAACGCCGGCGAGCACGGCGTGAACGGCGGCCCTATCACCCGCGGCCAATTGCTTTCGATTTCAAGAGTTGGAGCCCTGCTTGAACGATATTGCGTCGCGAGAGACCGCGGTCACTGACGCGCAGCGTTCCGCGCCTTCGGTGGTCAAGCAATGCTGTGCCGCCGTCTACAACAGCGACGCGGCGCGGATGCTCCTCGGAGACTCGTTCCATCCGGGCGGCATGGAGCTCACCGAACACCTCGGCGACCTCTTGAATTTGACGCCCCGATCTCGCGTGCTGGACGTCGCGGCAGGAAGAGGAACAAGCGCCATCTTTCTTGCCGAACGCTTCGGCTGCGAGGTCGTTGGCATCGACTATGGTCATGACAACGTCGAGGCCGCCAGGTGGGCTGCTCAAGTCAAAGGCTTGGATGCCAACGTCACTTTTCATTCGGCGGATGCCGAACAGCTGCCGTTTTCCGATTGCGCTTTCGACGCGGTTATCTGCGAATGCGCATTCTGTACCTTCCCCAACAAGGCGGCCGCTGCCCGCGAATTCAGCCGGGTTCTGCGTCCTGGCGGTGTAGTCGGGCTCAGCGACCTGACGCGGGATGGAGCCCTGCCACCGGAGCTCGAGGGGCTCATGTCCTGGGTCGCCTGCATCGCCGACGCCCAATCACCGCCAAATTACGCAGCCTTCCTTTCCGATGCGGCGCTCACCGTGAGCGTGACGGAGCGCCATAACGACGCCCTCGCCGAACTCGTGAACCAGATACGTACACGGCTGCTCGCTGCCGAGGTCATGGCGGGTTTGCGGAAGCTGGTGCTTCCGGGCTTCGATTTCGAAGCCGCCAACACACTCGTCAAGTTTGCGCTTGCGGCAATCAAAGAGGGCAAATTGGGTTATGTGATCATCACAGCGTCCAAGGCGGCGGCAACAGGCATTTAAGGCACGGCACATGTTTTCACGTCGGGCAATCGCAGTTGGCTTGGGCGCCGCCACTCTCACATCAGCAACGAAAGCGCAGGTCGCACGCTGGGGCGAGGCCCCACCGACACTACGTACAACGCGCTCGCAATTCGTTGAGCTCCGGCCCTTGGAAGAGGTCCCGGCTCTATCGCTGGAGCGTATCGATGGAAAATCGGTCACGCTGAATGAGTTTCAGGGTAAAGTTGTCCTCGTGAACTTCTGGGCGACCTGGTGCCCGCCGTGCCGCCGCGAGCTTCCACTGCTGGATGAGCTTCAACAGACGAGCGCTCGGCAATCTTTGGAGATCATAGCAATCTCGATCGATCAGGCCGGACGGTCCGTCGTGAAAGGCTTTCTGAAGCAACTGAACGTCACCCACCTCCGCCCCTACCTCGACGCGGAGGGCCGGGTCGCCAAGCGGGTAGGAAGCGACGCGCCGACGCCATTCGTCCTGTGGGGCATGCCAATCTCCTACGTCATCGACCGACAAGGACGGCTTGCGGGTTATATCACCGGCGAAGTCGAGTGGAGTTCCGACCAGGGGCGAGCCTTGTTGAACTACTATGCTGGCGGATGATCGGATGAACTGATCGGTGGGTTATCATCGCCCCTATTTGGTGACTTCAGAGCGCCTGGAGAGGCGTGTCCCATGACAGAAACAAGCAAGAGTTTTCGGCTTTCCGGGATCCAAGCCTGCGTTTTTGACGCCTATGGCACACTGTTTGATTTTGCAGCAGCAGCGAGACAATGTCGCGACGTTCTCGGCGGCGAAGCCGATCGTCTCACCGCGCTGTGGCGCGACAAGCAGCTTCAGTACACATGGCTCCGTGCGGCCCAGGGCCGCCACGCTGATTTCTGGCAGGTGACGGGCGACGCGCTCGACTTTGCCTTGGAGACGCTGGGCATCGACAAGCCAGCCGTCCGCAATCGGCTGATGACGCTCTATCTGACGCTTGATCCCTTTCCCGAGGTCGCCGATGTACTTGGGCGACTAAAGAGCGCAGGCATCCGAACGGCCATTCTTTCGAATGGTTCACCCAAGATGCTTCGCGCGGCTGTCGAATCGGCAAGATTGGAAGCGCTGCTTGATGCAGTCCTCTCGGTCGAGGATGTTGGCGTCTACAAACCCCATCCAAAGGTCTATCAATTGGCAGTCGATCAGTTGTCGGTGCCGGCCTCATCGATATCGTTTCAATCATCAAATGCTTGGGACGCCTATGCTGCGTCGGCATTTGGGATGAAGGTCATTTGGTGCAATCGTTACGGCCAGCGCCGTGAACGCCTGCCGGGCGCGCCAGACTTTGAGGTGAAATCACTGTCCGAGCTGCCAGCGATCGTGGGCGCCTCCTGAGCGCAGGGCCAAAACAATATGCAAGATGTATTATCGATCCTCGGTCTCGCCTGCCGATACGCGGTCTCGGATGGAATTCCGATGCGCTCGCTGTGCGTGGCAATCGTGGTAGGCACAATTCTCAACCTTATCAATCAAGGCGATGCTTTGTTTGGAGCGGTGCAGCTCAATTGGACAAAAATTATGCTCACGTATTTTGTGCCCTATGCTGTGAGCACCTATGGGGCGGTTTCCTACCGGCTGGCTTGCGAGCCGACATCGACCTCGCTGACTTCCGTCAAAGACCGGCAGCCATGACCACAATCTACGGAGCGAGCCAGCCGGCATAGATTGCCGCCTGGTAGAAAAAATACATCGCCGCCGCAAGCATCAAGACGCCGCCGACACGTTCGACCGAACGCGTGAAAGTGCCTGTATAGCGTAAGTGCGCGAGCGAACCGGCAATAGTGCCGGCAAGCATGATCGGAATGCCGCGCGCGAGCCCGAATGTGAGCATGAGCGTTGCCCCCATCAATGGGTTTGCGGTCACGGCTGCGGCACCGACCACCGGCAGCATCAGCGGCGTACAGGCCGGGCAAGCCGACAGGCCGAACGGGAGGCCAAGCAAGTAGGTGCCAAAAAAGGTCTTTGTTGAACTGGCTGACGGAGACAGCATCGGAATGACGATGTGGATCACGCGAAGCAGGGCGAGGCCGATAACCGTCAGAATGATTCCGAGCAGGGCATACGCCAATCCAAGGAAGCTCACCAGCACACGCATAACCGCAAAGCCCAAAAGTCCAAACAGCGCGCCGACGATCGCGTCCACGGTCGCAATCCCAAGCACAAAGCCAGTCGACAACCAAAGGCCACGCGTGCGAAGAGGGTTCTTGCCGGTCTCGCCCTGGCCCGTGCTGAGGCCGGCGGCGACTGACAGAAGCGGAAACGAGCTTGGCGCGATGCCGACGATCAACCCCGCGAGTGCGACCAGCGCGATCGCATACGGTGTGAGTTCCGTGATGGTTTCGAGAAGCTCACGCAGCTCATTCATCGCGTTTGCCCGACTGGCCTGCCGACGCTGAGGATCGCCTGGAAGAATAGCGACGGCCGGCCCCACAGTGAGTTGAAGAAGATGGTCGTGACGCTCACCGCCATCGCCGCCATCGCCCACACCGGATAGACGAGGCCAGTCGCCGCCAATGGAACGCCAAGGCCGTTGAACAGGAAAGCGAGCGATACATTTTGCAGCATCTTGCGGTAGCTGCGACGGCTGATCTCGCGCGCTTTCACCACGCTGTCGAGCCGGTTGTTAAGGATGATGATGTCGGCCGAGTCGATGGCGATATCGGTACCGCCGCCCATGGCAACTCCGACATCGGCCTGCATCAACGCCGGCGCGTCGTTGATTCCATCACCCACCATTGCGACCCTGCCCTTCTGTTGCAGCCGTCGCACTAGCTCCGCCTTCTCTCCCGGCAGCGCGCCGGCATGCACTTCTTCGATACCGACTTCGTTCGCAACGCGCCGTGCAGCACGCTCATTGTCACCCGTCACCAGCACGGTCCGCAGTCCCGCGTCGCGCAATGTCTTGATCGCCGTCGTCGCTTCGCTCCGAATGACATCGCCGAGAGCGAGGAGACCAAACAACTTGCCGCTGCGGCCAACGACAATGACGGTGCGGCTCGCTGCCTCCAGCGCCGCAATGCGTGCATCGAGCGGCGCAACTGAGATGCCATGGTCCATCAGCAGGCGTGGGCTGCCGACCAGGATTTCCTCTCCAGCAATCAGAGCGCGCACCCCTTTGCCAGGAGTGGCCTCGAAGGAGTCGACGTGTGATGGCGTGATATTGCGTTCAAAGGCGGCGGTTACGATGGCGTCGGCCAACGGATGCTCGGACGCGGATTCGGCGGCTGCCGCGACCGCGAGAAGCTCATCTGCGTTTGCATCAACTGGTTCGATCTCGCGTAATGTCGGGCGTCCTTCGGTGAGCGTCCCGGTCTTATCGAAGATGATCTGCTTGACCAGTCTGTACCCCTGGAACGCCTCGCCGGTGCGCATCAGGATGCCATGTTCGGCCGCTTCGCCTGCCCCGCGCACGATCGAGAGCGGCGCCGAAATGCCCACGGCGCAAGGGTAGCCCATCACGAGCACGCTCAGGCCGGCGAACACCGCCCGCTGAAGGTCAGGCTCGCCTCCCACGAGCCACGGCACCACAATCCAGCCCGCCACAGCAAGCGCGGCCACGGCGAGCACCGCCGGCGTGTAGATGACGAGCACGCGATCGACCAGATGCAGGAGGCCCGGTTTGAGCGCGCGGGCATCCTCCACTTCACGTGCAACCCGTTGCAGAAAGCTCTCTTGTCCAACGGCCGAGACGCGGACGAGCAGCGTGCCGGTGCCGTTGATAGACCCGCCAATAACCGGGTCGCCAGCCGCGCGCTCGACAGGTACAGGCTCTCCGGTGACCAGCGACTGGTCGACCGACGAGTGACCTTCCACCACCTCACCGTCAACCGGCACGCGTTCGCCGGGACGTATGCGCACCAGGTCACCTGCGACCACGGTTTCAATTGGTCGCTCCTGCTCGCGACAACCGCGCACGACGTGTGCCACGTCCGGCTGCAGGTCGAGCAGGCGTTTGACCGCCTGCGAGCTGCGCGTTTTGACGATGAGCGACAACCACTCGGAAAAGAGGTGGTACGTCGTCACCATGACCGAGACTGCAAAAAACGGAGCGGTGGGATAACCGGCTGGATGGAAGACGAGACCGATTGCGCCGCCGCCGATCCCTGCAAACGCTCCTAGCTCCAAGAGAACGTGCTGATTGAGGATGCCGCGACGCAAGGCCTGCACGGCCATGGTGAGGATGTGTCGGGCGACGCCGAAGACAAGCGTGAGCGCGAGCAACCCAATCAGCCAGGGTGTCGCGGCTGTCAAACCCAAGGTCTCGCGGTACAGAAGCATTGCACCGGCCAAGGCGCCAAGTGCGCCGGCGCTGAGGGAGGCAACCCACAGCCCCTGTGCCCGCAGCACCAGGAAGACGAAACCGATCAGGCCGAGCGTGGCAACAAGGGGAAGCGCCATCGACCACATTTCTGTTGGCGTGGCGATAAGAGCGATGGCAATCAGGCTGAAAGCGACGGCAGCAAGAAAACGCCGCCCCTCGCGTACCAGATCACGCTCTTCTTCCTCGAACGGCCGAAGCTTGCGCGGATCGTGCAGCGTGTAACCGATATCGCGCAGCGTCTGCAACAGCTCGGCGGGATCGATGTGCGCGGGATCATATTCGACCAGCGCCTGCTCATGGGTCAGGCTCACCGCCACCTTGTCGACACCCGGTTTGCGTCGCAGGGCTTTTTCGATCGTGCTGGTGCAGAGCGAGCAGTGCAATCCGCCGATGCGCGCGCGGATGCGCGCACGTCCGGGCTGGCTCGCCGGTTCCTCGGTCCAAAGCGGATGAGCCGCAATATCGGTTGCCGCGACAACACTCATGGTTGCCTCCCGTCGGACAACGAGACGGGCCAGATGTCCTCGCACCGTCCGGTCAGGTCCTTTGAGGCGCAGCCTGCACCCCGTACCAAAGTCCGGAGTCAAGGGCCGAAACGCTGCGCAGGGGTGTCGCCGGTCACGCGCGCGTGAGGATAAACACCGCGGTCAGAAGGTGAGGCGCACCGCTCAGGTCGCCTCGCCGGCGACGGAGTAGCCGGCCTTGCGAATCAGATCCACCAGCCGCCCTTCGCTTGCAATGTCCGGTTCGAACAGAATACGGGCTTCGCGGCTGTCATAGGATACGATCGCTTTACGCACGCCGGGTTCCGTTGCAATCAGTGCTTCGATGGTTCGCGCACAACCGTCGCAGTGCATGCCATCAATCTTGAAAGTCACCGTCCTCACACCGTGTCCTTTCGCTTTCTGGCGGTGCTGCGCCCGATCCGGAGGCTCTTGTTTTCCCGTTTCCGACTTGGTCGCCTTGTACCCTGGAAATCCGTTTAAGGCGTCAATGATCGTGCAGGCGCGCAGCGCACCGCCGCCGGGACAAGAAGCGATCAATTCGTCGAGGGCTGAGCCGATATGTTGAAGCTGCCCGATCTTGCGCTCGACCTCGGTGCGCTTGGCGATTGCTTTCGTGCGCACATCGGCGCAATCCGCAGCCGGGTCCGCTTGCAGCGATAGGAGTTCTTTGATCTCGCGCAACGAAAAGCCGAGCTCCTGCGCCTGCCGGATGAAACGGATGCGGTCGACGACATCCTTATCGTAATAGCGGAATCCGCCACTGCGCGGCTTGGATGGCTGCTTGATCAACCCGCGCCGCTCGTAGAAGCGGATGGTCTCGACGCCGACACCGGCGCGCTTCGCCGCGCGACTGATGGTCAAGTCTGCTCTCATGACCCTGTTCTTTGTTCGCGGCCGTATTTTCCGTCCGTACCGCAGTACGGAGTCAAGACGGTCTGCCAGCCCGCGGCGCCGTTCAGGCGCCGTTGCGGGGCGGCCGAACGTCGAGAATGTCAATCACCGGGCAGTCGGGAACCTGGCGGCCTGAGCATTTTGCAACGGTCTTGGCCAGGAGGCGTTCAAGCTTCTTGAGATCGGCGATTTTGGCCCGAATATCGGTCAAGTGCGCGCTAGCGACCGTGCGCACCTCGGCGCAGGAGGCCTTACCCGGCCCACCCAAATCCAGCAACGTGCGGACTTCGTCCGGTGTGAAGCCGAGTTCCCGCGCGCGGCGGATGAAGGCGAGGATTCGTGTCTCAACAGGCCCATAAATGCGCCGTCCGCCTGTGGTGCGTTGCGGCACCGGCAGCATTTTGACCTTCTCGTAATAGCGGATGGTTTCCACGTTGACGCCGGTCCGGCGGGAAAGCTCACCAATGGTGATCGCTTCCGCTCGCGCATCTGTGATCGGGCGCATGGTCGGCCGCCTTGCTCCTGTAGTGACTACAGGAAGTATATAGTTCAGCGAACAACGAAGGACAATGATCGTATGAGCAGCCAGGTTCACGACGAGCCGGACACCGGACGGAGCCTCGCACTCGGTCAAAGCGATGACGTTTCGCTGAGCCGGGGTCAAAAGCTCGCGGCGGCGGGCGGCATCATCGGAGCACTGGCGGCTTCGTCGTGCTGCATTCTACCTGTAGCTCTCTTCAGTTTGGGCATCAGCGGTGCCTGGATCGGGAACTTTACGCAACTTGCGCCGTATCAGCCTTATTTCATCGCGGCGACGCTTGCGTTCATCGGCGCCGGTTATTGGCTCGTTTATCGCTCGTCAAAGATAGCTTGCGCTGAAGCCGAAGCGTGCGCGCGGCCACTACCGAACAGGCTCGTCAAGGTCGCGCTTGTTGCAGCAACCGTCATCGTGATTGCCGCATGGGCCTTCGATTACGTCGCGCCCTACGTGCTGTCATAACCAACGGAGCAATGCCCATGATGAAACTACTCGTGTCGGCCACGTTCGCGCTTGGCTTACTCAATTCTTCGGCAGCTTTTGCGGCAGACAGGACCGTCACGCTCGCTGTGCAGAACATGTACTGCGCAGCATGCCCGCACACCGTGAAGTCGAGCTTGCAATCCGTACCGGGCGTCACGGCGGTCTGGGTCTCTTTTGAGAAGAAAACTGCTGTTGTGACATTTGACGATGCCAAGACCGACGTGAAGGCTCTGACGACCGCCACGACGAATGCGGGCTATCCGTCCTCGCCGAAGGGCTGAGTCGCGTGAGAAGCGCCGATACCACGATTGGCGCACTGCTGGTCGGCGCCCTCGCAGTAATCTGCTGCGCGGGACCGCTGCTTGTTGCGGCGATGGGCGCGACTGCCCTTGCCGCATGGCTCTCCAAGTCCGTGTACGTGCTAATTCCTGCAGCGCTCATTGCTGTTGGAATAACTGTGGTGGTCTGGTTCCGGCGTCGCAGCGTCAGCGCCCAGAACTGCTGCCGGCCGGAGACTTCCAATAGGACATCCCGCCATGAGTGACTGTTGCGTTTCAGAAAAGTCGGGCAAGAATTTTGACCTCGCCGTCATTGGCGCGGGATCGGCTGGCTTCTCGGCGGCGATTACCGCGGCCGAGCAAGGCTCGCAAGTGGCATTGGTTGGCCACGGCGTCATCGGCGGCACATGCGTCAATATCGGTTGCGTGCCGTCGAAGACGCTGATCCGAGCCGCTGAAACCTTGCATCAGGCAGGTGCCGCCGCGCGCTTTGCGGGCATCAGGGCCAAAGGACAGGTGGACGATTGGGCAGCAACGGTTCGGCAGAAAGACGAGCTTGTAGGGACCCTTCGTCAATCGAAGTATGCCGATCTTTTGCCCGCCTACAACAACATCTCGTACGTCGAGGGGCAGGCGCGGCTTGTCGAAGGCGGCGTTGCGATCAACGGCGATCTTCTCAAAGCTCGACGTCTTGTCATCACGACCGGCGCACGGCCTGCGGTGCCGTCGATCCGGGGCATCGAGACAGTTGATTACCTGACCAGCACCTCCGCGCTGTCTCTGGCAGTCTTGCCAAAGTCACTGCTTGCGATCGGTGGCGGCTATATCGGTGCCGAACTTGCGCAGATGTTCGCGCGCATGGGTGTGAAGGTCACCATCGTTTGTCGCAGTCATCTGCTCCCGGCAGCAGAGCCTGAAATCGCGGAGGCCCTTTCGGGCTATCTTCGTGATGAGGGTGTCCAACTGGTATGCGGCGTCACCTACAGGCAAGTGCGAAGGACCGATACGGGCATCTCTCTCACGGTAACTCGGGACGGTCGCGACGAGGCACTGACAGCAGAGCGCATTCTCATCGCGACGGGCCGTTCGCCCAATGTCGAGGGGCTTGGCCTTGCGGACGCAGGGGTCGCGCAGGACTCAAAGGGTAACATTTGCGTCGATGACCAGATGCGGACGACCCGCGCCGGCGTGTATGCGGCGGGCGATGTCATCGGCCGCGACCAGTTTGTCTACATGGCAGCCTATGGGGCGAAACTGGCGGCCAAGAATGCGCTCAACGGCGACAGTCTGCGATATGACAACGCCGCAATGCCGGCGGTTGTGTTCACCGACCCGCAGGTAGCGAGCGTCGGCATGACCGAAGCAGCCGCCCGCGCCGCTGGATACGAAACGCAAGTGTCAGTGCTGCCGCTGGAAGTGGTGCCGCGCGCCCTTGCGGCGCGTGATACGCGTGGTCTCATGAAGCTCGTTGCCGACAAACGCACGCGCAAGCTTCTAGGTGCGCATATTCTTGCGCCTGAAGGCAGCGACAGCGTTCAGACAGCCGCGCTCGCGATCCGGCATGGACTCACCATCGATGACCTCGCTGAAGCGATCTACCCCTATCTCACGACGGTTGAAGGGTTGAAGCTCGCGGCCTTGGGATTTGAAAAGGACGTTACCAAGCTGTCTTGCTGCGCCGGCTGAAATCTCATCTTCAAGTCCACCAGAAAGAGAATAGGAGCAGGCGATGTCCAACCTCGCGACATCTGCAAACCTCGCCGAACGACTGGTCGCCAGCGTCCGCCAAGGGGGCAGCGCCCGCGCCACGCCGGGTCTATACCGTGTACTGGTGCGAATGCTCTCTGACGGTGAGCCAGTCACCGTCGCACAGCTCGCGGCGGCTGCTGGCCAACCTCTGGATGAGGTCCAGCGTGCCGTTTTGCGTTGGACAGACACCGAATATGACCGGCAGGGGCGCATTGTTGGTTGGGGTGTCACCCTACGACCTACGCCACATCGGTTCAACGTTGACGGCAAGCAGATGTATACGTGGTGCGCACTCGATACACTTTTCTTTCCGGCTGTGATCGGCCGTCCAGCTCGGATCGAATCTCCCTGCGGTGCTACCGGCGTCTCCATACGCCTCGTAGTCGATCCGGCGGCCGGAGTGACCGCGCTCGATCCCGCGACCGCCGTTGTTTCGATCGTTACCCCTGAAAAGATAAAATCTGTCCGCACGGGCTTCTGCAACCCCGGTCGCTTCTTTGCCGCCGCTGATGTGGCGCGCGACTGGCAGGCGAAATACCCCGGAATGGAATTGCTAAGCGTTGCCGACGCCTATCGAGCGAGCCGCCCCCTAGGCGAAATGCTTCTCGATGACCGCGCGTAGAAAGTCCGGGCACCGATTACGCGGCGCGCGCACTCCTTGTCTTATCCCAGGATGTCCCGCCGCTTCTGCAAGTATTCGTCGCGATTGATCTCGCCACGGGCATAACGTTCATCTAGCGCCTCAAGACCAGCCGACCGCCGCTCCAGCCGCGATGGATAATCGCCCCAGCCCGCCGCATATCGCACAAGCAACACCACAACCGTGATGATGATGGCCAAGAACAGCAGCGGGATGATGAAATGAAATGGCCAGAACCAACCCCAACCATCCCAACCACCCATCATTCCGTATGGTCCGTTCCACATCGTTTTTAGTTCTCCGATGGTCGGAAGTAGCCGTTGTGCCGGTTGATGACGAAACGCTGCACAAGCGAATTGTCCTTGGTGACAACGTCGGCCGTGATCGCATCGGCATCCTTCTCCTTCACGTCACCAAGCCTCAGGCGCGGATTTCCTTGCCAAGCGAGCCAGCGTTCCATGTTGGTCTTCACATTGTCGACCGACAGGTTGAGATCACCCCAATCCGTATTCCATCCGGGTGCCGGGCCGTAGCCGCGCATCATGCCGGGTCCGTATCCGCCCCAGGGACCGGGACCGTTCATCATGCCTGGTCCCATTCCCCACCATCCACTTGCCGAATAGGGCGCGACGAACGCTCCATAGGCCCACATCAGCACGAAGAGGGATACGGCAAGCGTCACGATAAACGGAAATGGTGTGCGCACCGTGTGCCCCTCGCTTCCAGTCACCGACCCTGCGCGATCGTGCGGCGCCGCTCGTCGTACTCGGCTCTGTCGATTTCGCCCTTAGCGAGGCGTTGGTCCAAGATATCGAACGCCCTGTGGTGTGGAGGCAGCTCGCTTTCGCGTTCGTAACTCCACGGCCGATGCCGCGCCATCGGACCCATGACGGCCATCAGCACGACAAGACATAGAAGAATGAACAAGACCGGGAACATAAGGCAAGAACTCCTTGCCTATTCGCATACTCCTGATCTGATCCAGAGGATTTGCGCTAGATCAAGCCAGGCGATCACGATTCTTTGGGCCTCCAACGTTCGGCGGAATGCATCGCGATGTCGGCCGCGTCTATCGCGACTCTGCGCAACTGCTCAGCCGCGGCCGGAATCACCAGAGACGGCTAGTCTGATCGGCCCGATTGCGGTGTCGTCTTACGCTGGATTCTTGCCTGATATGATCCAGGACGATGAGTCCATGACGATCCCGTCGGCATCTTTCTTCTGAGCATTGATCGCCGCTGCCAGCGCGGCTTCGATCTGCCCTCGCTTCGCCTCCGCATCCGCGCCCGCTTCCCTGAACACTTCGCCGGCAGGGCCGATGGCGAGCTGGAAACCGATCGCGTCATCGACGCTCTTCCCGACTAGCACGGGGGCGTCGACTCGCTTGAAGGTGATGTCGCGATAGCCAGCAATCTCCATCATCTTCGTGACCATCGGCTCATCCGCCATGGAAAACGGTCCCGGCCCGCAGGTGAGCGCGTCCTCGCCGGGAGGCGGCAGAAACTTCAGTACGACTTCCTTGGCCATGCTGAGCCACGGATTGTCGTTGCGTGTCCGCCAAACGATATGCGTCATAATCCCGCCGGGCTTCAGCGCCGTCCGCATGTTTCGCAGTCCTGCCACCGGGTTGGCGAAGAACATCGTTCCAAACCGGGAGAAAACGAAATCATAGTCGGGCTCGAAGTGATCGAGCAGCGCATCGCCATAAATGAACGAAATATTTTTCAGTCCCAGTTTGGCGGCATCTTTACGGCCGTACTCCAAAAATGCCTCACAGCAATCCAGCCCAACCACCCTGCCTTTCGGGCCCACGCGCTGCGCGAGTTTGATCGCCGTATCGCCAAACCCGCAGCCGATATCGAGGACCCGATCACCCTCCTTGACCGGCAGCGATGGGAAGATCGCTTCGCTGTGATGGGTCAGCCCGTCGACGAGGATATGCTTGTACCTGATGAATTTCGGGACCAGGATCTGATTCCAGAAATCCACGTATTGCGCGCTTTGCACGTTTTCTGCGACTGCGCTCATGATCTTCCTCCCAGATTGCTCCCGCGATTAGTTGTCAGGCGCCGCTCGTGACTACAGGCAGGCCAGCCACACGCCACTCGGGAAGACCATCTTCCAGCCGGCGGGCCTTGAAGCCGCGCGCGCGCAGCGCCGCGACTGCCTCGTAGGACAACACGCAATATGGGCCGCGGCAATAAGCTACGACCTCGTGCTTGGGATCGATCTCGCCGAGGCGGGCTTCAAGCTCGCGTAATGGGATACTCAACGCACCGGGCAGATGCCCCAACGCAAATTCATCTTCCGGCCGCACGTCGAGAATCGTGACCGTGCCCGCGCGTGATCGCTGCACGAGCTCCGCACGCGACACCGGCTCAAGGCTGTCGCGCTGGTCGAAATAGTTGCGAACCACTCGTTCAACCTCGGCCACATTTCGTTCGGCGATCCGGCGCAGCGCGGCCAGCAATTCGAGAACGGCGTCATCGGCAAGCCGGTAGTAAACGAACTTGCCGTCACGCCGATTTGTCACCAGGCCGGTGCGCCGCATTTGCTGGAGATGCTGGGAAGCGTTGGCGATCGAGAGGCCTGTCCGGTCCGCTAGCAGATCAACACTGCGCTCACCCTGAGCAAGCTGCTCCAACAATTCGAGTCGGTGGGCATGCCCGAGCGTTTTCGCGACCGCGGCGAATTGAGCGAATAGGGCTTGTTTCGGACCTTGCCTTGACATCGCTCTGCCAAATTATATCATTCAACAGAATACTTGAATGAATACCGGCCCGCTGTCAAGCGGAACAAAGGCCTCGCGGTGCCAGCACCAGGAGAACAGCCATGATCCTACGCCAATTCCTCCATTCCGATCCCGTCGCGGCCTCCTATCTCTTCGGCTGCGGAGGGCGTGCCACGGCGGCCGTCGTTGATCCGGTAGGCGACATCGCTCCGTATCTGAGTGCGGCAGATGCGACCGGGATGCACATTCACTATGTGTTCGACACTCACCTTCATGCCGACCACGTTTCGGCGGGCCGCGCACTCGCGGACGCTGCCGGTGCTGAATACGTACTGTTCGCCGACGCCAAGGTGACGTTTCCATTCCGCGGCGTGCGTGACGGCGAACGGCTCGATCTCGGCAACGTATCGATCACAGTCCTGCATACGCCGGGACATACGCCGGAGCACATCTCGCTGCTTGTCACCGATCGAACCCGCGCCGACGAGCCCTGGTTTGCGCTCACCGGCCACACGCTCATGGTGGGTGATCTCGGCCGAACAGAACTGGCGACTAGCGCTGCAGACGGAGCACGCGCCCTATTTCGGAGCGTGCAACGATTGAAGGCCTTGCCGGACCATCTGGAAATCCTGCCCGGAGCGTATTCCGGCTCGGTGTGCGGGCACAGCCTGAGCGGCAAGCCAACCTCGACGATTGGATTTGAGAAACGTTTCAACAAGGCGTTCCGCGTCGGAGACGAAGGCGAGTTTGTGCGCGCCATGATCGCCGACGTCCCACCGCCACCTCCGCAAGCCGCACAGGTCCGTGCCATCAATTCCGGCTTGATGGCGGCTGCGGAATGACCACGGCCGGCACCGACACGTCAGCCACATTACGCCCGAGCGGCGTCAGGCTCGGGTTGCTCGCCAATTGGCGACAGTTCGCGTTGCTCGTTTTGATCAACGCTTTCGTGGGCGGCATGGTCGGCATCGAGCGCACCGTCGTGCCTCTGATCGGTGCCGAGGAATTCCACCTGTCTTCGACGACGCTGATTGTTTCCTTCATCATCAGCTTCGGCGTGATCAAGGCGTTTGCCAACCTCGTCTCGGGACAACTCGCCGACACGTGGGGTCGCAAGCATGTGCTGGTTCTGGGTTGGCTGTTCGGCCTTCCGGTCCCGTTCATGATCATGTGGGGACCGAGCTGGGAATGGGTCGTTGCCGCCAACGTGCTGCTTGGCATCAATCAGGGCCTCGCCTGGTCGATGACCGTGATCATGAAGGTTGATCTGGTCGGACCCAAGTCGCGTGGGCTGGCGGTCGGCCTTAACGAATTTGCCGGTTATCTCGCCGTCGGCGTGACGGCATTCCTCACCGGCTATTTGGCGGCCGAGTACGGTCTTCGCCCGACACCGATCTATCTCGGTGTCGGCTATGCGTTCCTTGGTGCCATCCTGTCGATCTTCCTCGTGCGCGACACACGTGAACACGTGCGTTTGGAAATCGGCAGCAGCCCGCGCCCGGCCTCCGCGATCGGCTTCTGGGAGGTGTTCACGCTCACCTCTTTCCGAGATCGCAACCTCTTTACCGCATCGCAGGCCGGGCTTGTTAACAACCTCAATGACGGCATGAGTTGGGGCATCTTCCCGCTGTTCTTTGCGGCCTTCGGCCTTGGCGTTGAGCGAATCGGCATCCTCAAGGCGGTGTACCCGGCAACCTGGGGAATTCTACAGGTCGCGACCGGTCCGTTGAGTGACCGGTGGGGCCGCAAGGGCCTGATCGTCGGAGGCATGTGGGTCCAGGCCGCCGGTCTCTTCCTCACCGCACTCACGCGCGAATTCGAGTACTGGCTGGTCGGCAGTCTTCTCCTCGGTATCGGAACCGCGATGGTCTATCCGAGCCTGATCGCTGCGGTTTCCGACGCTTCGCATCCGACGTGGCGCGCCCGCTCGCTCAGCGTCTATCGCTTCTGGCGTGACCTCGGCTACGCCATCGGCGCGCTGTCCGCCGGCATCATCGCCGATCTCTTCGGACTGGCGTGGGCGATTGGGTCAATTGCTGGATTGACGTTCCTCTCGGGCGTCATTGTGGCGGTGGTCATGCGCGAGCAACGGACGGCATGTCTTGACCTTGCGCAACGCGCACCGACACGCGGCGAGGTACAGCAGCCCGCCACTAAATGATCCGAACGGTCATGGACGCTTGTCGAGGACATCGATCATGAAGGCTCTTTTCATCATCAATGACCCACCCTACGGCACTGAGCGTGTTTATAACGCGCTCCGACTTGCGCACGCACTGCTGAAGAAAGATCCCCAGACAGAGGTGACCGTCTTCCTGATGGCCGACGCCGTCGTCGGCGCCAAAGCCGGCCAGAAGACGCCGGACGGTTATTACAACGTCGAGCGGATGCTCAAGCGCGTGCTCGCAGGCAACGGCAAGGTGTTGCTGTGCGGGACCTGCATGGACGCGCGTGCCTTGGACGATGCTGCTCTCATGGCTGGCGCACGGCGCAGCACGATGGATGAGCTGGCGGCGGCGACAACGGAGGCGGACAAGGTCTTGGTGTTCTGACCATGCGGCACATTTATCTCGACTATAATGCCAGCACGCCGATCGATCCGGCGGTCGCCGCCGCGATGCGCCCGTTTCTTGTTGAGCATTTCGGCAACCCATCCAGCGGGCATTGGGCTTCGACTGGAGCAAAGGCTGCGCTTGAGGCGGCGCGCAGTCAGGTCGCCGCCCTGCTTGGCTGTCACAGCGACGAGATTGTCTTCACCAGCGGCGGCAGCGAAGCCAACAATCTTGCGCTCAAGGGCGTGTTCTTCGAGCTGCGCGAAAAGGGCGATCACATCATCACGACCACGATCGAACATCCGGCGATCATCGAGCCCTGCCGGTTCCTCGAACGCCTTGGCGCGCGTGTGACGTTTCTGCCCGTCGATGGTTCCGGCCGGACTAATCCGGATGACCTGCGCCGGGCGATCACGCCGCGCACAATCCTTATCAGCATCATGCATGCCAACAACGAGGTCGGCACTATTGAGCCGATCGAGGAATGCGCCCGGATCGCCCATGAGCACGGCATTCTGTTTCACACCGATGCGGCGCAGTCGATCGGCAAGATTCCGACCGACGTGAATGAGCTCGGTGTCGATCTCCTTTCGATCGCCGGTCATAAAGTCTATGCCCCGAAAGGAGTGGGCGCCCTGTTCGTGCGCCGCGGCGTATCCCTTGAGCCGCTTATCCACGGTGCTGGACACGAGGGTGGCCGCCGCGCCGGCACCGAAAGTGCGTTGCTTGCGGTCGGCCTCGGCAAGGCCTGCGATCTCGCACGCGATCTCTTACCGATGGATCGGGTGCGCACCTTGCGCGACCATTTCTGGATGGAATTGCAGAAGCGATTCGGTAATCGCGTCGTCCTCAACGGGCACCCCTCGTACCGCTTGCCGAACACGCTCAATGTTTCCTTCGTCGGCTGGGTCGGTGCCGAGATATTGGCGCGGCTCGATGGGGTTGCCGCCACGACAGGTTCGGCTTGTCATTCTGGTCGTGTCGAACTCTCGCCCGTTCTCGAAGTAATGCGAGTCGAACCAGATGTGGGCATGGGTGCGGTTCGCTTCAGCCTCGGGCGCGGCACCACGCGCGACGAAATCGATGCTGTAGTTCAACAGCTGACTGAAATACTCGCCACCGCAGGATGACAAACCAAACATTCGCAGAACTGACTGAATCCTACGCACGATGGCGATCGGACCGCCTTGGTCAGATCACGGACACATTAGAGCAGCAGTTGCTCTTTGAGCTGCTCGGCCCGGTTGTCGGCAAGACACTGCTGGATGTTGGTTGCGGCGATGGTGAGTTGGCGTCGAAACTTGCGCGGCGTGGCGCTGCCGTCACGGGTCTCGATGCAGACCCCATGATGATTGCCGCCGCGCACCGGCGATCCGAAATCGAGAATACTCGACTGACGCTTGTCGAGGGACGCGCGGAACAGTTACCATTCGAAGACGAGAGCTTCGACTGTGTTCTTGCGGTGACTGTGCTTTGCTTTGTTCAGGATGCCGAGTGCGCAGTGGCGGAAATGGCCCGCGTGCTTAAACCCGGCGGACGCCTTGTCATCGGCGAACTCGGACGATGGAGCTGGTGGGCTGCGCACCGCCGTATTCGCGGCTGGCTGGGTCATTCAACCTGGCGAGCGGCAAAATTCCGCACGAGCAAAGAGCTTTGCAGCTTGAGCCAGACCGCGCAGCTCCGAGTGGTCGAGGCCCGCGGCGCGGTGCATTATCCGCCATGCCGGATAGCTGCCGAACTCTTGGCCCCAATTGATTTGTGGCTCGGCCGAAAAACGACCTTCGGATCAGCTTTCATCGCTGTCTCCGCGATGAAGGCGGCCTAGATCGCGTGCGTGAAACAGCACCAGGACGAGACCCGTGAGCAGGACAAAAGCGCCCCCGATCCTTTCACACAAGCACTACGATGCTCCCTCTGCCTTCATGCCGGAGAGCTTATTGCGCGAGGCGCGGCGCCAGAAGGGCCTGACCGCCGTCGCGGTCCCAGAAATCTGCATCCTCGATCCGGACGGCGACATCGTGAGGCACTTGCGTGCCGTGGGGCACGCTATCCGCCATCCTGGCTGGGCCTGCTACCACACCGATCTCTACGTCTTCCGACACGAAAGCTATGAATACGGCATCGTGGGCAACGCGGTCGGTGCCGCGTTTGCCGTCCTGATCGCCGAAGAGCTATTCGCGTCGGGCTGTCGGCTTCTCATCAGCATGACTTCGGCCGGCCAGATCACACCAATGCAAACTCCGCCTTACTTCGTTGTGATCGATCGTGCCCTGCGCGACGAAGGCGCAAGCTACCATTATCTACCGCCATCCGAGTACAGTGAGGGGAATGCCCGTCTGATTGAGTTTGCCCGCGAGGCGCTTGCCGCGGCCGGAATTCCGGCACATGTCGGCGCTACTTGGACGACCGATGCCCCCTTTCGGGAAACGCATGAGGCTATCGACGCTGCGGCGAAGGCCGGAATTCTTGCGGTCGAGATGGAGGCGGCAGCACTCTACGCCTTCGCTAAGGCGTGCGACCGACCTGTGCTGTGTTTTGCGCACGTAACGAACCAGATGGGCCGGATCGAGGGAGACTTCGAAAAGGGCGTCGCGGACGGCGCCAAGGAGTCCGTCAGGGTGCTCTCTCTCTTCGCCAACCGGTGGCGCGCGAAAAAAGAGCCGTGAGTCTACGAACGATCCCGAATTCGCGCCGTTCTTCGATCTGGTAGCGCTTCAGGGCCAGCACGCAGAACACCGCATCGGGCTGGTTTCGGCCGCCTTGAAGATGGAGGGGCCTTTAGACGACAGATTTAGTGGATTCAGTAAACTTGCGGTCAGGGATGCCTCGATACTGGCGCCTGCTCCAGGCGGTCCACGCGCCGCTCGATGGCGTTGAGTCGCTCGTCCTGTCGCGCAGTCTGCACCACAACATCGGCAAGCTGCTGGAGAGTTGCCTCGATTCGAGCGACGCGTTGATCGACATTCTGCAACTCCGCCTTCATTCCCAAGAATGCCGCCGTTCCTGCAACGACAAAGCTGATCGCCGTCAGAATGTGACCGTACGTGATGGTTCGATCGAATAGCGGCTTTGGCCTCTTCAGCCCGACTTCGTTGTCACTCATCGAGCACCTTTGCATCGTGCACACGGCAGCACTGACCCGGACGGGGCATGTCGGCCTGCTGTGTAGGATTATGAGTTGCGGCGCCGCAGAATGACGCCGCTATCGCCGGAAAATCCGCGCGACCTTCTCGATCGAGCGTCCACCGACGTAGGCCGTGATGATCAGCCCGGTCCAGTCGGCGATCATGCCGGTGATCGGGTCGGTACTGCCGAGCCCGAGCACTTTGTCCCACACGATCACCTTCCAGAAATAGATGATGATCGGAAACGCGAGCAGCGGCCGGATGATCGCCGTGTACCAGCGGCCTTGCTCGGCGATGATGATGGCGGAGGCCTGCTTGCGCGCTTCGATCTCGGCCTCGATTTCCTTGGCGGCGAGATCGGCCGCGATCCGGTTCTGCGTGTTCGCCGCGTCGAGCTTTGCCTTGTAGGCGTTGATCAGGCCCGAAACGACAGGCCCGCCGATGAGGCTCGCAAGCCAGGTCCACATGGCGTCACTTCTCCTGCGGCGAGGGCGACCCGTTGCCGAGTTCGATTTCGTGCCGCCTGTCGGCGAGGTCGCGGAAATATTTCATGACAGCCGTCACGGCGATCAGGATCAACGGCCAGGCCCAAGATGGCACCTGCGCCGCAATCGAGCTCACATCGACGCCGCTCACGATCGGCGCAAAGAAGTCGTAGCCGCTCACGATGGCGCTTGCGGCGATCACGACCACGGACGAGAGCTTCTGCTTGATGCCGGCAAACTTCGTGCGCAGGGCGGCGAAGAAATTCTCCTCTTCCTGGTAGAGCTCGCGGAGGGCCGGGCGGGTTTTGAGGATCGGGCGAATCCAAAACCAATAGATCGCAACGAGCGTTGCGGCGATCGAGATGAATAGAAGCATGGGCAACTCTCCTGTGTTCAGGCGGTGGCGAGTGCGGGGACGATGGGCGTTCCGGGGATGGCGGCTTCCTGCCGGCGCTGGTGCCAGCGGTTGAGCGCGTAGACCGAGCCGCCGACGATCAGGACGATGCCGCAGCCGAGCGCTGCGGTTTCCCACGGATGAGCGATGACCCAGTCCCAGAAGCTGCCGCCGGCGGCGACCGGAGTGGCGGTGCCGGTCCCTACGATCACCTTCTTTGCGGCTGCGGGTGCCGGCACGACGCCCTTGCCAGGGACTGGCCCGGCGTCGGGAACGATCGAGGGCGCCGGCGCCTGTTGCGCGGCCATGTGCAGGCTGACGGATTTGACGGCCGCGACACGCGCGCCCCAGCCTTTGCCGAACACCGGCCAGGTCTTCAGGCGCTTGAGGAAGGCAAGGCGCTCGTCATTGATCGCGACGACAAGCGCTTTCGGGTCGCGCTTGGCGACGGCACGTAGCACTTCGTCGGTGACGACATGCGTGTTGTCGGGAAGGCCGACGATCCGGTGCAGCACTTTGCCGCTGCGCCCGATCCCGCTGTTCACGCCGTAGTCGAACACCGAGTAATCGACACCGGCCGGCAGTTCGTCGCAGCGCTGTGCGTCCCAATATCGCTTGCGGTAGATCGCCTTGGCCTCGCCGACCGTCATGGCGCGGACGTCGGCAGCCGTGGCGTTGGGCTTCAGGTATTTGCGGTAGTCATAGATCGTGATGCCGAAATTCGTTGGGCCGCCGGGGTCGGACGGATGGTTGGTGTAGCCGCCCTCGTGCGCGAGCAGGCGCCGCAGCGCCTCGTCGTAGGTCGAAGCCGCCATGTCGGTTCTCCAAATGAAAAAAGCCGCCCGGAGGCGGCCTGGGTTGAGGATCGGAAACGGGGGGACCGGATCAGCCCGGCGGCGGGTCCGGCTTGGCGTCGCGCGGCTCCTTGGCCTTCGCGAGTTCGTCCTGGAGCGCAACGATGCGCGCGAGAAGGAGCTCGCTCTGCTCGTTCGCCGCGGCCAGGTTGGCAGCGAGGTTCGCGGCGCGCTCCGACAGCACCTGGATCTGCGCTTGCAGTTCGCGGACGTAGCCGCGGACGCCGGTCGGTAGCACGATCTGCTCTGTCATGACCTCTCCCTCATCAGGCGATGCGCGCGCCGCAGAAGTTGTTGGTGTTGGCGGCGACGTAGCCGTCATTGGTGATGAACTGGATGCGGGCGTCGACCGTGTCGCCAGCGCTGAGCTTGAGGACCGCGGTCGTGTGCAGGAACGTGCCGAGGTCGACGACGGTCTTGGTCAGCACCTCGGACTGGGTGACGATCGATCCGTTGAGATAGAAGGCGAGATCGACCTCGCTCGGCAGCGTCGCGTTCTTCTTGAACACAAAGTGGGCGCCGAAGAGGTAATAGCCCACGACCGGCGCCACGAAATTGCTGTTCGCTGCGCTGAATGCGTTCTGGTCGTTGTGGTTGGCGTTGTTGAAGCCGATCTTCGCCCAGGCGCCCGCCGCGTGATAGTCGTCGAAATTCACGTAGGCCGAGAACTTGGCACCTTGCGTGTGATCGATCTTGCCGCTGCTCTTGTCGATCGTCAGCGCCGTGTAGAAAGTCGAGGCGTCCGGCGTGACCTTGATGGTGAAATTGTCGTCGCCAAGGAGCCCAAACAGCGCCCGCGTGCTGAAATTGTCCTGCAGCGTAAAGCCCGCGTCCTTTCCGGCCGCGCTCTTGTTGATGGTGACTCGCATGTCGCCGGAGGCATCCTTGTTGAACAGGACGCCGTCGGCATTGACCGCGAGCCAGTTGTTGGAGTCGGGCGAGCCGTTGATGCCGATGTGACCGTTGCTCTTATCGATCACGATCGCGGTCTTGAAGGTCGAGCCGTCGGGTGAAACCTTGATGGTAAAGTTGTCGTCGCCGAGCAGGCCGAACAGGGCGCGCGTGCTGAACCCGTCCTGGAAGTTGAACGCTGCATCCTTGCCGGCAGCGCTTTTGTTCAGCACGATCCGCATGTCGCCGGTGCCTGGCGTTACATCGTCGTGGCTGAAGAGCGCCGCGTTGGACTTGAGCGCCAGCCGGTTGGTGTTGTCGGCGGCCGTCAGGATGCCGAGCTTGGTCAATGTGCCGTTGCCGGCGCCGGTCAGCGTGAGATAGCCGCCGGCCGTCCCGAAGTCGGTCCAGGCCGACCCGGTCCAGACCGTCAGTGCCCCGGTTGCCTCGTCGAAACAGGTCCAGCCCTTCCGGGGCGTGAGCTTCACCCACTGGCCGTTGGTGTAGAGCGCGACATTGAGGTCCCACGTGGCCCAAACGCCGGTCGCGCCGGACGCGACCTTGTAGCGGTCGCCTTCCGCCGGTGAGCCGGGCGGTGCCGTGTGCGTCGAATCGATCACCGACAACATGACGATCGAATCGAGGATCACGATCGCCTGGTTGTGGGTGACGTGCTTCTGCGACTGGCTTGCCGCGATCAGCGGCATGCCGAGGTGGGGCGTATCGATCATTTATGGAACCGTTCTGGTCGCGCTGGTGCCGCGCCCGTAGGCGAGGCTGACCTGGTAGACGGTGAATTTCACTTGCACCTGGTTGCTGCCGAAATCGGCGACCTGCATCGCCGAGGTGTAAGCGAAGCTTGGTTGGCTCACGCGGGCGGTGCGGACGACCGAACCAGAGCCGATGTTGATGATGTCCACGTCGTAGAGCTCGACTTCTTCGCCGAGCGGCACGTCGGGCGCTTCCCAGTTGTCGCCGTCGATGCGCGTGCGGCGAATCCAGCTGAGTGTCCAATCGAACGTGCTCAGGTTGCGTATGCCGGCAAGCTGGACTGGGCTGTACGGACGCAAGCCGACGCCATCGAAGGTAAACGAGGTGACCTGGTAGGTTGGATCGTCGATGGTCTTGGTTGACGGACCCCATTTCCAGTTCCAGGGGTTATGCCGCTCCGTGACCGCGATCGACGACTGCATGACGGTGCTGTCGAGCACCACGAATGGCGCGCCGGCAGCGACCGGATCGCGCATAGCGTATTCGCTGCCGAGTTGGCCGCGCAGCAGCCGCGTCAGCTTGTATTGATCCGCGGCGATCAGCTCTGCGGTCGCGAACTGCAGGATTTCCCACTGGCCGTCGGCGTTGCGGATCGCGCAGGTGTTGCCGCCGGCGAGCACGAACAAATCATCGAGCGACGAGAGCCCCTGGGTCGACGGAATCTGGACAGTGAGGCTATTCGCCATGTCCCAGTTCCAGAGCGGTCCGGAATAGAAGTCGAACAGCGTCCTGCCGATGGTCGAGCGGTTGATGACAAGCTGGTCGAGCAGGTAGCCGCTGGTCGTGGGCGAGCGGAACACGTTCACCCGCGCCCATGGCTCGGCATAGGCGGCGAGGCGCGGGACGCCCGCCACTTCTGTCGGCGTCAGGATCGGCAAGTCCATGATCTCAAGGAGTGCCGGCCCGGGCTCGGTGACGGGCTTGGGCTGCCGCGTGGGCGGCGGACCATCCGAGGTGCCGTAGGTCGCCTCGTCGGTGCGGACGAGCTTGGCGGGTCGGCTGTATTCGAAGCCGATCGAGTCGGCCCGCATCTCGAAAATGCGGCCGTTGAGGTCGAGATAAACGACATCGGTCGGCTCGATCGCAAAGGCCGACGGCGGCAGCGTGAGCTCGGCGCGCTCTCGCATCACCCAGGCATCGACCAGCAGCGCATCGACAATGCCTTGCGCTTCGGCAAAGTCGAACACGATCGCGGGCTGCAGTTCGATGGTCTTTTCGCTCGATCCGCGCAGCCGCCGCGCATAAACGTCAGCCGCCTGGAAGTCGTTGTCGGGATCGAGGAATTGCAGGTGTACGGTCCGCGGCAGCTCTGTCTCCTGCGCCCGGGTTAGGCTGTAGAGACCCTTGCTGTCGCTGCCGGTGTCGATCAGCTGATCAAGCACAAACGTCTCGACCGCCGAGCCGCCGCGCTGCACGAACTTGATCAGGCCGCTCGACTCGCAGGCATCGAAGAAATAGAGCTGCATCAGCGGCCCGAGCGCCGAGCGCGGGCTCATGACCTTGTCGATGAGATAGCCGCGGACAATGCCGTTGATGCCGGACACGTCGATCGAGACGCCAAGACCTGCACAGATCTCTGCAACGACATCCGCAAGCGTGACGAGACCGAGCCGGCCGGTGAGCCAATGGCCGCGGCGCCAGTTCGGACCGTCGCGCCAGACCAGCGAACTGTTCGGGTACTGCGGATAGGGCCGCGCGTCCCAGGTCCAGGCCCACATCGAGGCGCGATCGATCATCGGGCCGCCGTAGACCGCGGACGTGGGGTTATGGCCGTTCGCCGGCTCCCAATAGGTCAGGTGTGCTTCAAGGAAGGCGCGCTGGATCAGGTCGTCGCGCCGCCCGGTCGAGAAATAGGGATAGAAGCTTTCCGACGATTTCGGATCATAGAAGACGTTGGGCTGGTTGCTGCCCTTGTCGATCGCCGGGCAACCGAACTCGGTGAACCAGATCGGTTTGCCTTGCGGCACCCAGGCGGTCGGCGAGCCGCTCTCGACACCACCTGGTCGGTCGTAGTGCTGGTTGGCCCACCAGCTATGAAAGTCCTTGTAGCGGAACACCCACGGCTTGCCATAGGCGCCGTCCGTCACCGTAGTTCGGGTTTGCGTCTTGCGGTCGGCGCTTGATGCATAGAACCAGTCGAATAGCTCGCCGCCCTCGATATTACCTTGCAGGTAACCCTGGTCGTAGATCGACGGCGCGCCGGCCTCGGCGTCGAGGTGAAGCCGCCCCGAGCGCCAGTCGGACTGCGGCATGTAATTGTCGACGCCGACAAAATCGATGTTCGCGCTCGCCCACAGCGGATCGAGATGGAAGTAGACGTCGTTCGAGCCGTCGCTTGGCCGAAAGTTCGCGTATTCGCTCCAGTCCGCCGCGTAGCCCACCTTGCATCCGGCGCCGACGATGGCCTTCACGTCGGCCGCGAGCGCGACCAGTTTCGAGACCGCCGGGAACGCCGACGCGCTCGATCGAACCGCGTTGAGCGCGACCATCTCGGAACCGATCAGGAAGGCATCAACGCCGCCGGCCGCGACCGCGAGCTTGGCATAGTGCAGGATGAAGCGTCGGTACGACCATTCGGCCGGCCCGCTGTACGGAATGGTGTCGCCGTTCCAGGCGCCGAAATCGGACGGCGCGGCGCTGCCGAAGAACGCGTCCACCTGGGTCGCGGCGGTCGCGGTCTTGTCGACGGTGCCGGCGTAGCCCGGCGCCGGCGAGCAGGTGATCCGGCCGCGCCAGGGGAAAGGCGGCTGTCCGTTGGTCGCGGCGTTATCGCTGTACGGGTTCGGCAGGCTGTTGCCCGCCGGGACGTCCATCATCGCGAATGGGTAGAGCACGACGCGGAAGCCGCGCGCCTTGAGCTCCGTAATGGCTTGCACGATCGAGCGGTCGGCCGGTGCGCCGCCGAGCAGCGGACCGAAGCTGTCGGAGGAAACCACATCGGCGCTGCCACGGGTAATCCCGGAGACCTGCCAGCTGCACGGCGTATTGGCTTTGGCGGCGAACTCGATCTTCGGCTTGATCTCGCAATTGCCGCAGCGAAGATCGGTGCCGTGCCAGGCGACCACGAGTGACACTGTATCGATGTTCGGCGCGGACGATTGCAGCTGATCGAGCGAGACCAGAAAGTCGGCCTTGCCGATGCTGCCGTGGCGGTTCTCCGCAATGGTGTGTCCGAAGCCGTCGTCGCGATAGACGGTGTCGGTCGCATAGGCGAACTCGCCGAGGCTTGGAATGAGCGTGACGCCGGTGAGGATATCCTCGAGGCGGACGCCATTGGCGGTGGGCCGGCGGATCACCTCGACGGTGATCTGCGGGATGCGGTTGCCGAATTTCTCGACCGGCATCTCCTCGAACACGAGATAGGCAAGCCCGCGAAAGCCCGGCACGTTGCCTGAGCCCTCGACCGCCTCGATCTTCGGGTCGGCGCCTTGGGCTTGGTCGCCCTTGTAGAGCCGCCAGGTGAACTGCGACATGTCGAGTGGCTTGCCGTCAGCCCAGACCCCGCCGATGTCGACGATCGGGCCCTCGCACAGTCCGAGCGCGAACGAGACGTAATAAGTGTAGGTCGTGGTGGTCGTGGTGATGGTCTGCCCGCCACCACCGCCGCCCTTGCCGCCGCCGCCCTGGGTCTGGGTGGTCGTGGTCACGACCTCCCGAAAATTGGTCGCCCAGATCATCTGCGGGCTCACACGCATGCGGCCGTAAACGCGAAGGACCGCGGCCCCCTCGCTTGAGGAGGTGACAAACAGGTTTGTGAGTCGCGGACCATCCTCCTGGTTCTGGATCGGTCCCGGCGCAAAGAGCTTCTGGTCAATGAAGCCGCCCGCAAAGGCGCCGACCAGCGCGCCGATCGGACCGCCGACCGCATAGCCGGCGATCGACAGCACAAGCTGAGCCATCGGTCAGTCCGCCACGCCCGGAAACTGGAACGCGTAGGCGATACGCCGCCGCCAGGCAGCCGGCAGCGCGTTCTCGGCCACCGCGTGCCGATCGTAGGCATGGATGATCGTGTCCGGGCCCGAGACGATGGCAGCATGCTTGGCGGGTCCGCGGTCCCGGACGCGGATCAGAATCACGTCGCCATCGCGCAGCGGCTCATCATCGCGGAACGGCACCGCATCGATCTCGACGAGGTGCCGGCACGCCGCATCGCGCAAGGTCTCCTGCCCGGTCTCCTCGGCCCAGTTGGGCGAATAGGGCGCGATCGGCTCTTTCTCTGGCCCGCAGAACACGCGATAGACGCCACGAATGAGCCCGAGGCAGTCGGCGCCGGCGCCCTTGAGCGAAGCCTGGTGCCGATACGGCGTGCCGATCCAGGAGCGGGCTTCGGCGACGATCTCGCCGCGGCTAACCTTGGCCGCCGACTTTTGATCCGCCATCGTTGGCGTCTCCGGTGTTGGCATAGCTCGTCACGGCGTCGTTTCCGGGGATGTAGGGGAAGCCGCGAAAGTTCGGGACGTTGTTGAAGCGGTCGCGGCAGGTGGCGAGGCTCTTGTCGCAGCCAGCCGTCACCGCGAAGGTGTCGCCGATCGCGATGTCGAACGGCATGGTCTCCCAGAGCTCAAACGAGACCTCGGCGCCGTTGTTGACATGGAATTTGATTTCCATGATCGCCCCGGCATTGGCGCCGGTCAGCCACGTCACCTTGCCGCCGGTGAACCAGCCATCTTGGTAGCCGTCGAGCCCGCTTGCCGAGAACGTGTGATTGGTGGCGACACCGTCGACCGTGCCGCTGCCTTTGTAGGTAGGCGAGGGGAGATCGACGGTGCAGCGGGCATCGCCGAGGTCGGCGTCGCACGAGCGCTGGTAAAGTCGGCCGCGCTCCTGGTTGAGCGCATGCGAAAGGCCCCGCATCTCGGTCGTGAACGCGTTGAGCCCCCGCGAAATCTCCCCGACCGAACCGCAGAACACGATGTCGCGGTCATTCACATCGGTCCAGTCGACCAAGAACAGCGTGAGGGATGCATTGTCGTAGAGGCCCGCGGCCAGATCGGATTCGTTCAGATGGTCGCTCTGCAGCGCTCCCGCGATGTCCATCGTGTCGACGTTGAGCGCGAGCGTCTGCGTGACGGCCGACGCCGTCATGCCGGCAAGCCCCTCGTAAGTCACACCGTCGAACGTCAGGTCCTCATCGTGGTCGGTGAATCCGATCTTCACGCCATCGGTCCGCTGCAGCAGCCAGCAATGGCAAAATGTGGTGAGCCCGCTTGCGAGTTTGTCTCGCATCGAGGTTGACAGGTCGCGCATGCTTGAGTTTGGCCCCTATTCGCGGACCTCGACGAGGTCGATCTGCGAGACCACCTGCTGGTCGAAGGCGTTCGCCTGCACCGGCAGGTGGTCGGTGTCGAAACGCACCGGTACGTCGAATTCGAAACTTGCAGTCGGATTCGAACCGGGCGCCGACGCCAAGGTGACCTGGCCGGTTAGGTAATCAATGCCGGCCGGCATAACCGGTGAACCACCGACCTTCACGATAACCGTCCCGACCACCGGCTTGGTGATGGTGCGGACATGCTGGAATCCGCCGATGTCGTAACGCTTGACCAGTTGCCAGACGGTCGGCGTGATCTCGACCATGAGCTGGTCGGCGGCGTCGTAATCGTTCCAGTCCTTGAAGCGGAACGAATAGGCCCGGCCCTTCACGACATGAAAGAACGCGATCACATCGAGCATCTGCTCGCGCGTGCGGATGCCGGTCGAGATGTTCCATTTGCCGCGCGCGTTGGCCCACAGGACGTTGCGCTCTTCGGCGCCGGAAGCGAGCGTCACCACGTTGGTCGAGAATGACGGTCCCCCGGTCGCCCCGCGCGCCACATAGGGCGGGAACGAGATGTCGCGGAACGGCAGGGGCATTTTCTCAGCTTCCGCGCATGCCCATCCGCACCGCGCGCGCGAGGTCGGAGGCGACCTGGGTGCGGCTCGTTTGGAACGCGGCCGGGCTCGGGGTCTGGATCGTCACGTTGACCACGGGGGCGACCGGCATTGCGCCACGCGCGCCGTAGGTTCGCGCCTCGTCGCGGCTGAGCACCCGCTCGCCGCGCTGCAGGATTGCCGGCACCTCATCGGGAGACAGGAACGCGCCGTCGTGGAAACGCGGCGCCCCACGGAATACGGAGGCCGGAACAACCGCTGCCCTTCCGTCCAGTCCGACGAGGCCGCCCTCGTGGAATTTGAACCCCTTCAATATCCCACCGAGCAGCCCCCCGACATCTCCGAGCGTGGTGAGATTGGTACCGAACAGGAAGTTCTTGAGCGGATTGAGCACCGCGAGTTTCAGGATTTCCTTCTCGATGTCGGCAAGAGCTGCGCGTCCCGCATCGGCCCAGGATTTCCAGTCAAGCTTGCCTTGGACGATCAGGTCCGCGAAATGATTGAAGGTCGTATCCGTCATACTCTGCAAGGACTGCATGGCGCCTTGCGAGCGGGCGAGCGACTGGTTGAGGCGCTCGATGTAGGCCGCATTGGCAAGGATCGCCTGGCCTTCGGCGCTGGCGAGGTCGATGCCCTTCTGGCGGAGCTGCTGCTCGGCCTGCAGCTGGGCGATGATGACGGCGCGCTGGGATTCGCCAATGCCGGCGAGGTTGATCTGCTTCTGTAATAGCTCGACCTGGTTGCGCTGGTTCTCCAGCGTCTGCAGTGCCGCGGCGCGCGCTTGCTCGCCATGGAGCCGGGCATAGGCGCCGCGCAGCGCATCGATGACTCGGCCGAGTGTCGCCTTGGCATCGCCCTCGGCGAGCGATTGCGCGATGATGAGCGGCCGCAGCGCCTGCTCGACCTGCATCTGCCGCTGTGCCTGCTCGGTCGAAAGCCGGCCGGCAAAAACGGCGTCATTAAGCCGCCGCTGCGCCGCAGCCTCGGCCCCGAGGTCGTTGACGGACTTGGCCGATTGCGCCGCCTGTTCAGCGATCTGCTCGCGCAGCAGATCGCGGGCGCGGCTCTCGACATCGACGCCATTTTGCACCGCCTCAGTCAGCGCCTTGCGGCGGACTTCGGCCTGCTGGGCAGCCGCGGCGCCCTTGAGCCAAGCGTCGGCGAGGCCAAGCGTCGCCTTGGTGTTGACGTCGAGGACCCGCGCCTGGTCGATCAGCGCCTGCGTTGCCTCGGCGCGCGCCTTGGCGCCGGCCCGGGTGATATCAGCTTCTGCAATGGCGACCGGGATCGCCTGCCCGGCGAGTTCCAGCCGGCGCCGCTCTTCGGCGATGGCCGCCTTCTGGGCCGGGGTCTTGGCGGCAAGGGCCTGGATTTCCAGCTCGTCGAGACGGCGGGCTTTCTCGGCCGGATCGAGCCAGGTCTGGATCGCGCGGGTGACCGCATCATAGGCGGTCTCGACCTGTCTGAGATCGGCGACCTTTTGCTTCGCGAGCGGATCACCGAGCGCGGTGCGAATCTGCGCTTCGCGTGCCCGCAGCGTCTGCAACTCTTCGAAGCCCGGAGTGAGATCGCGCGCCACCGTGCCGGCGCGGACCGAGAGCTCGTTCGCCTTGGCTTCCTTGGCGCGCTGCTCGATCGTGTTGAGCTTGGCTTCGATCTTGGCGATCTCGGCGTCGACCTGTGCCAGCATCCGCGTGTTGAAGTTGCGCGCCTGGGCGGCAAAGCGGGTCGGCGGGTTCTCGATCAGCGCCTGCAGGCGGGCGCGCTCCTGCTGCAGCTCCTTGAGCCGCTCCTCGATCGGGGCACCGTCCAGCACCCGCGAGATCGCGCGGCCCATCGCGTCGTAGGCATTCGATGCCATTCGCCCGACAAAGTCCCAGGCGCGGCCAAGCGCCGTGGTGGCATCGGCCGCATTGATCAGGCTTCCCTTGAGCGCCTCGAGCAGGACGCGCTGCGCGGCGGTGCGATCGTTGTGATCGGCAAGCGTGCGAACGTATTGCCGGGTCCGGTCATCGAGGAAATTGAGCTTGGCGTTGAGCGCATCGGCGCCCTTGATCGGATCGGCGAATGCGCTTGCGAGCTCTTTGGCGGCGGTCGCGACATCGGTGCCGGTGGTCGCGGCGTAGTTCTTGGCAACCTTGATCAGCCCTTCGAAATTCGAGACGGCGATCCTGCCGGTCTGCAGGAACGCGGCCTCCATCTCGCGGGCCGCGGCGACCGACACGCCGGCCGTCGACGCCGATCGTTCGGCAATGCGCTCAATCTGGCCGACGGTGGCGCCGGCGGCTCGGCCGGTGCCGCCAAGCGCGACTTCGAGCTCCTTCTGCGACTCGATGTAGCGATAATAGGAGTAGCCGACCGCAGCGCCGATCGCCGCGATACCGGCGACCACCGCCATGGTGGGCGAGATCAGGCCCGTGAGACCCTTCCAGACACCCTGGAGCAGTCCACCGAGGCCGCCTTCGCCCAAGGCCGCAGAGGCTTTGATACCCTCGACGGTCAGAACCCGCATCGGGCTCTGCCCGGAGATCAGCGCGTCAACCGTGTGACGCGCAGCCGACCCCAGGATCAGGACCTGATTCGTGGAGAGTGCTGCGCTGCCGCCGTATTTCTCGATGACGGAGGCGGCCTCCTTGTAGCGGCTGTTGGCGAGCGCGACCGCCGCCGCATGCTCGGACTGCGTAATGGCGCCGGCCTTGAACAGCGAGCCCGCTTCGGCGACGTCGGTGTTGAGCTTCTTTTGCGCCGTCCCGAGCGGATCGATCTGCGCTCGCAGCGCCGAGGTTCTGGCCTCCAGGTCCTCGGCGGCCCGAGCGGTTTCCTCGAAAACTGCGGCCGACTCGCGTGCCGACTTGGGCTGCGCGGTATCAACGCCCAGGACCTGGTTGAAACTGCGCTGCGACTGGTCGGCGGCGCCCGCCTGTCGCGCAGCTTCCGCCAGACGCTGGAGCCGCTGGGTCTGCCGATCGGTGGCGGCACCCGTTGCGTCCATGTCGGCCGCAACGCCGCGGAACGCGTCTTGCCCGGCCTTGCCGACCTCGTCGAAGGCGCGCTTGACGTCAGCCTTGCCCTCGACGCCCAGGCGGATCGAGACCTGTGTGGTGCTCATTCGTTATTCCGGCCGTAGGCCCGAACGATGATCGGCTCGATCTCGGGGAGGAGTTCGACGAGCAGCGGACTGAGCGCGCCCATGGCGTCGGCGAGCAGCAGCACCGCCGCGAAATCGACCGCGTAGACGCCACCCATGACGGCGCGGACCTGTCCGGCTGCGCGCTTGAGCACCGCCCAGGCCGCAATGCCGTCCGCCGTCTGTGGCGCGTGTTCGAGATACGGACAGCCGGCGCACGATTCCGGGCAGGCCGCGCAATAGCCTTCGCCCCCGCCGAAGTGCCATTCGGCGAGAGCGATCAGACGTTTTTTTCTGCGTCCTGGATCAGCACGGGTCCGACGTAGAGCCGGTCAATGGCGTCGAACACCGGCCATAGTTCAAGCGCCGCGTCGATCGTCTCCTTGCTCGGCTCAACCGGATTGCCGTCGGCGTCGCCAATGCCCTCCCAGGCAGCAATGCCCGAATGCGCGAGCGAGCTCGTGAACGCGACGCCTGCCTTGACCATTGCGTCGTCGCCGCCGGCGCGCAGTACATCGGCAGCGGCGGTGCGCGCGAGCAGGATCGCGGCGACCGTAATCGGCCGGAACTGCACACGCACGCCGGGAACGAGATCAAGCCAGACCGACGCGCGGTCCGTATTGAGCTTGAGCATCGGCGCATTCGAGCGGGGCGCGGCATTGGCCGACGCCTTGGATTTCGCCTTGGTCATGTTCGGAATCCTATTTGTCAGTAAGCGGCGACGTCGTTGATCAGCACCGCGGTGCAGGTCTTGAGCAGGGTCGGGTCCTTGGCGGCCTGCCAGGCGAACGCCGCTTGGATGCCGCCGGGCCCCTGGATCGGCGTCTTGGGCTTCGGCAGGAACGCGCTGTGCACGGTGAACAGCAGCGAATTGTCGGCGTCGATCACCCAGCCGAACGAAAGCTCGCACGGATCGCCCGAGGTCGCCTGATCGAGCAGCACGGTGTCGGCGAACCGCACGTTGACGCTGCCGGTCACAGCGACCATCGCCGGGTCGGCGTCCTCGATGCGCCCGTCGGGACGAATGACCTCGACCTTGTCGAGATTGTTCATGTAGGTGAGTTCCGCCGACACGATGTGGCCGAGCGCGGTGCCGTTGCGCTTGATCTCGCCCATGAACTGGGAGAAGCGCTCGATCGCAGCTTCGCTTGGCGATCCTGCAGCGGACACTCCCGCTTTGGTTTCGCCCTGCGCGATCAGGCTCATGGTGGCGTTGAGGAGCCCCGACCGCTGCAGCTGAATCTTCATGGTGTTGGCGCGGACGCCGACGTTCATGCCGAAGCTTGGAACTTCGGGCATGCCGATCTCGATTGCCATGGACGGGAGCGTCAGCGCGCCCGAGACGAACGTGTGGGTAATGACACCGGAGTTGTCGACCGAGGTCGGGGCGCCCATCAGGAGCTTCAGCCAATACCCGAAGTTACGCAGATCAACCGGCACGACAACGTCGCCGTCGTTGTTCACCACGTCCCGGCTCGGCGGCAGCGGCTCGCGGCCGTAACCCAGGAGGTCGCTTGCGATCAGGTTCTGCTCGTCGCCGAGTGCTGAAGAGACGAACGGCAGCTTCTTGTAACCGGCAACCGGTGCGGTGCCGTAGGTGGTCTCGAATGCAGCGGCCATGGATGCGTTGGCCCCTCGGGCTCGTGCCATTTGTCACTCCTGTTTTTGAATGATTGGCGCGCGCGTGCTTAAGCTGCGCGCGCGAAGCCACCGAAATGGCTGACAGCGGCGCAGCGATACGCCTCGGCCGCCATCGCTAAATCGCGGAAGTAACCGAGATGAACGTTTCGACTGCCTACCTTGATCGCAGCCCGCCAGCGCTGCTTGTGCGTGCTCCAGGAGACGCCCTTGTGTCCTGATGAGTTCTTCGCGCTACGCCTTTGGTTTTGAGCATTCTGGGATTTGGATGCGAGCCGCAAATTATTGATCCGGTTATCGCGCGGATCGCCGTTGACGTGATCGATCTCCTCCAGTGGCGGACTGTCATGCACGTAGAGCCATGCCAGACGATGGGCCAGGTAGTTCTTTTTGCCGATCATGATTTGCACGTAGCGCCCACCGATCGATCCAGCAGCCCTTCCGGCCTTCTGGCCAGAGCGCCACGTGAAGCGTCCTGTTTCGGGGTCGTAGTGGAGCAATTCGCGCACGCATGCAGCCGGCGGCAGCGACCGCGGCAGCGCCATCGCAAATCTCCGAAAATTTGAGAAGTCAGTTCAGCGGATCGGGCGTGCCGTAGATGGCCACAATGACCATGTCCGCCCAACGGCCAGCCCGCGCACCTGCGGTTTCGATATCGTCTGTCGCCGGCGCCTCGGCCTCGATGAAATCGCAGAGCCCGCCCAGCGTCCGGTTGGACACGACCGCACTCCCAATCGCACCGAGCATGGCGTCGAGTACCCGTTCGCGGGTTTCGCTCGACGTTTCGTAGGCGGCGAGCTCGATCGGGATGCGGTGGGAGTAGACGTAAACGAGCGGCGACAGGATGACTTCCGGCTCGCCCGGATCGCCATCGCGGATGATCGCAAGCCCGCCGGGCGGGATGCGCTCCGGTTTGGCCAGGTTACGCTTAACGTCAGCGTTCGGCAGCGCGGACGTGACCAGCGCCCTGATCGCGTCGAGCACCTGTTCTCGTCGGCTGGTCATCGTGCTGTCGCCACGAGAACCGAAGCAATGAAGGCGAACGACAGGAGCGTCATGAAGACCGCAATTCTCTTGTGATCCACCATCATCTCCAATGACTCGCGAGCAGGCCCGGGACGCGATCAGCCCAACGCCGAGCCGCGCTCGCGATGTCGAGCCGCTTTTGCAACGTGACCTGCGGCACCAGGATGAACACCACCACGGTCGAGCGGCCTTTCAAGCGGGTGAACTGCGCACCGGCGCGAGTGCGCCCGATATTCGGTCTTGCCAGCCCCTTCTTGCTCAGCCGCGCATTGTCGGCGACGAGCAGCGACGGTCGCCCGCGGCGATAGACAAACCGCAACCGCATGCCTGTGCGCCGCTCCCAGCCGCCCGGCGTGATCCGCTTCATGCCGCCGGTCGCGCTCAAGCCCTTCAGGCCTGCGGCCGGGGTCGGGATTGCGAGCCAGAAACCGCGGCTTGACTTGATGGTCACACCGCGATCGAACGCATCGACGATGTTGGGCGCCTTCGACCAGACGAAGGACGCTGCTTCGAGACTGACGCCGCCTTCCGGATAGGTCTTGCCGCGCCAGGTGTTGGCGAGACGCTGTCCGAGGCCGGCGTCGACCACATCGGCCCGAAGATCGCCCTTCAGGCCTTCGGTCGCCTCCCGCATGGCACTGGTGACGGAACGCGCCGCATCCCCTTCGGCGTCACTCAAGCCCTTCGCGAGGTCGTCGGTCTTGAGCGTGAAACGCATGGGTTATGCAGGATGTGCAGCTTCGCAGGTCCACACGAGCCGCAGGCTGTCGAGAGTCGGCGTCGCGATGACCTCGAAGATTTCGTTTTCGATCTCGACGGTATCGCCGCTCGCGGGCTCTGAGACCTCCGACCGGCGCACGTCGATCAGCGTGGTCGGCAGAATCGCCCGGCTATCGCCGAAACCGACAACCTGGTCCGGCCGCCGCGTGATGACCCGTGCACTGGTTCCGGCGCCCACGCCGCCCGCGCGCCAAGTGGCGTCGCGGGCCATGTTTGGATCGGCAAACAGCGCGTCGGTGGCCGCGGCGAACGCATCCATCGTTCAGTTGCTGGTGAGAATCTTGACCGCAAGGCGCGGCCGCTTGTTCACCGGCAGCGGCGAGGCCTCGGTCTTCACATCGATGGCGCTGCCGTCCTGGCGCGCGATCTGCCGGGCATAGATCGGCAGGCCCATTGTGTTGACGGTCTCGATCAGGTTCGCAGGCGCCCCATAGGTCACGAAGGTGTCCATGGTGCCGAGCGGGAAGGCGATTCCTTCCCCCGCAGGAACCAGCGTCTCGGTCGCGCCGGTCGAGAGCGTGACGGTTGCGTTGTATTCCTCAAACACAATGCCGGCGAACGGGAAGCGCCGGCGGGTATCCTCGCGCAGCGGCTGCGCGCCGGTTGAGGAGAAGTACTTGTAGGCATCCTCCACCTTGGCGTGACCAATCAGCTTGTCGAAGAAGCCGGGGCTGACCAACGCCAGCACGCCGTTCATGGTCTCGCCTTTGAGCTCGGTTTCGATGTCGCGCAGCACCTCGCGGCACTTGGCCTGGACATTCGTGGTGCCGGTACCGAGCACGAAGTCGACCGACTGCTGGGCGAGGCCGAACTCGTCGAAGTAGTCGTAGAGTTCGGTGCCGGCGCCGTCCTTGACGACGCCGCGCAGGGCATTGATCTCCATGTATTCGCGGGTCTGCGCATGCTTGGCGCGCATGCGGGTAAGCTTGCGTTCCATGACGGTCGCGAGCGGGTCGGCGGCGTCCGCCACGCCGAACCCGCGCACGCCCTGGATGTCCTGCGGGGTGATCACATCGTCGTGCGGAATCCAGGGCACCGTGAACGAGCGCATGGAGCGGGTATCGCGGTTGGCGACAGTTGCCGGCCCTCCGAGCGGCACGGTGGGGAGCAGGTTCAGCACGCCCTCGGCCTGCTCGATGATGACGCTACGCTGGGTGATGCCCTCGAAGCGGAACAGGCCCATCTCGCCGAGGCGGGTGTAGATGTTGGGCAGAATGTTGATGGCTTGGGTCATCTCGGCGAGCGTGTAGCCACCCGCGTCGAAGGGATTGATCATCGGGGCCATGGGGTCGAGTCTCCTTGAAAATGCTGCGGGCCTCGACGGAGATTTCCGTCGAGGCCCGATGTGAAGTTCTGGTTGGAGTGGAAGCGAATCAGGCGGTGTCGCGCGGCACGATACCGGCAGCGGAAAGCTGAGTGTCCTTCGCTGCCTTTTTCGTGTTGTCGTCGACCGAGGCGTCGAACACGAGCGCCGCCTTGGATAGGATCGCCGGGCCGCGTGCGACCACGAGACCAGTCTTGTCGGTAGCCGTGGCATCGACCGCTTCGAGCAGGACCGCCACGGCAGTCTCCGCTCCTTCGTCGCCGACGACCTGGGCGTTCGGCGAGAGCCGGTACTTGCCCGAGGCCGTGATCTTGCCGAGCACGGAGCCGAGCGCGTAGTTCGTGCCGGATTTGAGCGTCACTGTCTCGCGGCTGTAGTTGCCGTTCATCTCGTATTTCAGCAGGTCGCCAAGCGTCGGCGCCATGGTGAGCGTGGGCATGTCAGATGCTCCTTATGTTGATCAGGTGCGGGCCGCGGCGGCGCGTTCCTTCGCGCGCCGCACGATCGGGCTATCACCTGCGGTTGGGGTGGACGGCGCCGCGGCAATCACGCTCGTCGCCTCGGCACGCGCGGCGAGCGCGTCGAGCACCGAGCGGCGCAGCGCGTCGGCCGAGATGCCCTTGCGCATGGCGTCCGCCGCGTCGACCGTAACGCCAAGGCGCGCCGCTTGCGTCGCGATTGCGGCGATCTCGGCAAACTCCGCGCGCAGCTTCTCGGCCGTGCTCGCATCGGGCGCAGGTCCCGCGGCAACTGCCGACGGCGCAGGATCGGGGGGAGCCTCCGCCGGTGCCGGCGCCGCTGGAATCGACTGCGGCGGCTGCTTCGGTTGATCGTCAATCTGTTCGGTCTCGGTCGTTGCCATGGAGAGGCTCCTGTTGGGTGTGGGGATGACGGTGGGGCGCGGCGCTGACGCAGCGCGGTCGAGTTCGGCGGCCATTTCGGCAATGGCGAGATCGAGGGTGCCGAGGCGGTCGACGAGACCGGCGCGGACTGAGAGCTCACCGCGATAGATTGCTGCGTTCGTGCCACGCACCGTTTCAACGGGCAGCCCGCGATTGGCAGCGATCAGCGCGCAAAATTCGGCGTAAAGCCGGTCGACATCGGCCTGAATCGTTGCGCGGGCACGTTCCGAAAGCGGCTCGTGCGCGTTGCCATCGACCTTGCGCTCGCCGGCAAACACGAAGGTCCAGGCGAGGCCTGCTTTCGCATCCGCCCCGCTCTCATCGACATGGACCGCAACCACGCCGATCGAGCCGACCTCGCCGGTGCGGGTGACGTAGACCCGATCAGCTGTGCTCGCGATGGCGTAAGCGGCCGATAGTGCGCTCTCGTTGGCGACGGCCCAGAGCGGCTTTGAGCTGGCGCTCCTGATGACACCAATTTGCTCGACCAAATCGAACAGGCCGCCGACCTCGCCGCCGGGTGAGTCGACGTCGAGAATGACGCCGCGCACCGTCTGGTCATCCATCGCGGAAGCGAGCGCGTCGCTGATCTCTCCGTAGGACTGAAGCCCGCTCGCTGCGTCGAGATAGCCCGAGCGACTGACAAGGGTCCCGATCACCGAAACCACCGCGATCCTCTCAACGGTGATCGAGGTGAGCGCCGGCGGATCGCTTTCCGGATCGACCACCTCCAGGGCACCGCCAGAGAGACGAGGCGCGAGCACACCGAGAATGATTTCGAGCTTGGCGCGCGCAATCATCAATGGCGTCCCGAACACGCGGGACGCCAGGTGCGGAAGATCAACCATTGGCGTTGTTCGCTTCTCCGAGAGATGATGTATCGGCCGGCAGCGGCGCCGATCCTGCCGCCGATTGGAAATTCAGCCCAAGCGACTGCTCGCGCGCCTTGTCCGCGGCAATCTCGGTGTCCACCTGCTCGGCGTCGTAGCCGCGTTCGGCGAGCGCCTGCGTGCGGCTCTTGAGCCCTGCATCGATCTGCTCGATCTCGGCGCGGGCATCCTTGAGCGGATCGACCCAGTCCCACTTCGGCGGCAGCCATCCGCAGGCCAGGTACTCGCGCCGACGCTGGTCGTAGTCCGGAAGATCGAGTGCGCCCGCGAGCACCGCGGTGTCCATCCAGCGCGCCCACACCTGGCGGCAAAGCTGCCAGACCACCACGGCATGCTGATAGGCCTCGATCCGCCGGCGGAATTCGAGCAGTGCCAGGCGTGAGTTCGAATAGTTGGCCTTGAGCATGTCGTTCGAGAGGTACGCATAGGGCACGCCCAGCGCCGCCGAGACCTGCAGCAATGTGCGATACTGGAACGGCTCGTAGGTCTGGCCCGAATCCGCTGGCGCGGAGGTCTGCACCTCCTCGCCCGGCTCCAGCATCGTGATTTGTCCCGGCTGGAGGTCGATCGTGCGCTCGTCGTTCTCGTCGCGACCTTCCGCGGCATCGAGCGGCTCGGCCGGCGCAGGCGTCGTGATGAAGAGCGCGTGCATTGCCGCGACCTTCTTCCGGTCGAGTTCGGCGTCGTCGTACTGGTCGAGCAGAAACAGCTTCACAATGCCTGCGGCAAAGCGCGATATGCCCCGGTGCTGGCCGGCATCGACCGGGTCGATGACGTGCACGACCTCGAACGCAGGCACGCGCACGATGTCGCTAGCCAGACCCGGATCAGTGAAGTCGCCCGGGTGCCGCCGCAGGAAATGGTACGCGACGCGACGCCCGATCGCATCGAATTCAATCCCTTGGCGGATGACATTGCCGCCAGGAACCGTCTCGTTGCGATTGAGCGGCAGCATTTCCGAGGGCAGCATCTGCAGCTGCAGCGGCACAGTGAGTCCGTCCTGCGGCCGCCGCGGCCGGAAGCGAAAGAACACCTCGCCCGCGATGAACACCTCGCGTGCGGCACGGCGTTGCAGACCGTAGAGATCGGTGAAACCCTCGGCATCGGCCTCATCGGTCCAGTCGAGCCAGAGTTTTTGGACCTGAGCCTTGAGCTCGGAATCCGAGATCATCGACGACGGCTTGATGCCGGCGCCGACCACATTGCCGGCCCAGCTCTCGATCGCGTTGGCAGCATAGCCGTTGTTGCGCACGAGCCAGCGGGCGCGCGCCGTGATGTCGGGACCGGCCGCGGCGATCAGGGTGTTGAGATGCGCCCGGCTCGGCTGGAATCCTTTCAGTCGCCGGTTGGCAAGCCCCGCCTCGAACCCGCCGATGAACGCTCCGACGCGGCGCCGAAAAGCTGTCAGCGAGGCGAGCACTCAGAGCCCCTTCGAAGCGGACGTCAGAATTCGGCGCTTGCGGCCGCCCTCTTGGGCTGCCGCGATCCGGCGTTCGAGATCCGTGACGGCGGCTGCCATTTCGGCGTCGGACGCATAGGTGACCCGGCGACCGTCGATTTCGACCGTGCGCACGCCGCGAAAGCGCGCCGCGAGCAATGCATCGCGCTGCGCCGTCATCTCTTCGGGCGTCATGGTTCAGCTCATATAGCTCGATCGAAACACGCGCCGGGCACGGCGCTCCGGGCGGCGCCGGATCAGGCCGGCAACGCTGTCGTTTGCCGATTGCGGATCGGGCGATTGGTCATTCTCGACCTCATCCGGGAGGCCGACCTGGCTCTCCAAGTCGCGCCACATGGCTTCAGTCCAGCGGTCGGCGCCCGCAATCCATGCGGCGGCGCGGGCGTAGACCCGGCAGTCGAGCGCCTCGTTTCGCTCGCGCAGCTTCTGCCATTCGAGCCGGCTGAAGCCGCGCTTGGTCTTCACGGTGACGAGCTGCTCGGCGACGAGCTGTTTCACCCACTCGGCTTCGGCACCGCGCGGCAGGTGCACGTAGCCGGCCGGAAACTTCGCACCTGCCGCGATCTCCTCGTCGGTTGGCGTCGACAGGCGCAGGTAGCGATACGTCTCGCTCTTGAAGGTCGCGACCGCGATCGTCCACAGCCGCGCACCACGGCGGAGCTTCTTACCACCCTCCGTGACGTCGACGTGGGTCGGGCCCGCGACCGGTGCTGCCCGATTGAACCCTTCGACGCCCTTGATCGGTGCGACCTGCGCGTGGCCCGCCTTGCGAGCCCAAGCATAGACGGCAGGCGCCTCGTAGCCGGTATCGATCGCGAGCTTCGCTACTCCGATCCGCGTACCGTGGGCGTGCAGCCAAGTCCGATCGAGCAGGAGCCCGAGCTCTTCCCAGGTCTCGGCTTGCTCGGGTCCGCCTTCGATCACGGTGTGGTCGACGAGCCAGCTTTCGAGACCTCTGCCCCAGGCCCAAACATCGACCTCGATGCGATCCTTCTGGACGTCAGCACCCGCCGTCAGGAACAGGCCGCCTCGCGGCACCGTGCCGATCTGCCAGGACTCGCGGCGCTCATAGAGCCGCTGCCAGTCCGGCGCCTCGCCGGTCTCGATCCAGGTCTCGCCAAGCACGCTATTCTTGAAGCTGCGCTTGGCCTCGTCGGTAGTCGCCGATTCCCACAGCCGCGCGATGTTCTCCCAGGAGAACCAACCGACCGGCGAATAGAGCGCCGAAATATGGAACCCGATCGTGCCGGGGTCCTGCGCCTCCGCGGTCGGGCGCCACTCGCCCGCCTCGAGCATAGCGGTCTTGTGATGCTCTTCGATCCGGCCGTCGCAGGCCGTACACTCATAATGTGCGCTCTCGGGCTGTCCTTTCTCCCATCGCAGCCGCTCGAATTTGAGCCACTGCATTTCCCCGCAATGCGGGCACAGCACGAAGTAGCGCCGCTGATCCGATGCCTCGTACTCGCGCTCGATTCGCGACAGGCCGTGAATGGTCGGCGTCGAGCCAAGCAGAATCTTGGAGCGCCACGAAAAGGTGCGGGTGCGCGCCTCGGCGAGAGCGACCGGATCGCCTTCCTCGTCGGCCGAGGGAGGATACGCATCGACCTCATCGAGGAAGAGATAGCGCGCCGGCATCGAGCGCAGGCCGACCGCGCTGTTCGCACCGGTGATGACCAGGAGCCCCGCCGGAAACTCCTTCGACAGCACCGTGTTGCCGGCGTCGCGCGAGCGCGCAGGCTTGACGCGCTCCCGCAACGCCGGGCTTTCGCTGACCAGCGGATCGATGCGCTGGCGCGAGAACCGCTTGGCGAGTTCGACGGTCGGCTGCACCGCGAGCATCGGCCCGGGCGCATGATGAATGACGTATCCGATCCAGTTATTTCCGCCTTCCGTGAAGCCGATCTGCGCGGACTTCATCACCACGATACGGCGCGCGGGATGCGTCGGCGACAGCGCATCGACGATCGCCCGCATGTATGGCGTGCGGTCGGTGCGGTATCGGCCGGGCTCCGCCGAAGCGCGCGGGCTCAGCAGCCGATGGCGATCCGCCCATTCCGAGACGGTCAACGACGGATCGGGCGTCAGGCCGTCACGCCAAGCCTGGTCTAGTTCCTCCGCGCCATCAAATGCGAACAGGTCACCGGAATTCGGGCCGGACATCGGCGAGTTCACTGAGGTGAGCGCGGACATGCCCTTCCACGATCTTTTGTACCGCGTGCGCTTCGACGCCGAGCTCCGCAGCAATCATTGCTGAAATTCGCGCCGGCCAGTTGAGCCAGGAATCCCTTTCCTCGCGCGCCAGCCGGAACACCAGCGCGGTCGAGCGGGCGCGATCGACGAGTTCGCCCTTCATGCGCTGCAGTCGCAGGCGAGCGAGATGCGCCTTGGCGATCTCGTGCGCAGTGCGCGCCTGGACGAAGGTGACGTTGCCGCCGGCCGGCAGCCCTTGCTCCTTCAGCGTCTCGCGCACCGAGCCGAGCGCGGCTTCGCCGACCGGACGAAGTTTCTCGGCGGGAGCCTTCGATTTCGCTCGCGTGCGCGCCGGATCGCTTGAGCGCTCCCACGACGCATCGGCCTTGGCCGGATCAATGGAGCCGTCCGGCTCGACCGGGACCCGGCCCTGCTTGATGGCGCGCAATACCGCAACATGGCTTACGCCGCGCCGGCGGGCATAAGCGCGGATCGATAATCCCATGATGGTCCTGGCGCGAAAAAAGCAATCAAATGATCCGATTATCCGCTTGGCTCCGGGCCGAAGCAGCGCGTTTATGGCGTCATCACCGAACGGAGACCACCATGACCAAGATCGCCACATTGGCCAGCAACAATGAAGCCTGGGGCTTCTTCGGCACCATCCGCCACCATGCCGATCCCGCCGAAGCCTGGCCGCTCGCCATGCGGGCCATCGGCGAAGCGACCGGATGCTCAGACGTCGGTGTTCGCGATTTCCTCGACAGCCGCCATGGCCGGCACTTCGCCGACGACGTGGCCAACGGCTTATTCGAGGGACGGATCCTGATGCAAGCAATCGAAATCGCCATCGATCGCTGGATGACTTGGACAATCGATCGGCGCACGTCACGCGAGACCGGCGTTCCGCGCGGGCTGCCCTATCTGGTCGGCTTCGTCACCGACTGCGAAATCATGGCCGAAGCGGCCGCGTGATCATCGAGAGGAGCATCGTCGTGGAAGACTGGAGCGGACTCACTCCCGCAGAGATTCGCGCGCGCGTCGCCGCCGCGCGCGAACCGGCGCTGCGAAAATTCCTGGCGAACTGCGGCGCCCAAGTTTTGCCCGGAGAGACACTCGAACAGGCAGTCAGGCGCGTACAGGCTGGCATATTCGGAGTGATCCGGCACGCCGCAGAGACTGCACTCCCCAACGAAACCTTCCAGCAGTCCATGGACCGCGTGCTGTCGCACCGAAACTGATTGGCTTCTGCCCCTCAAAGCTCTGCCCCGCCCCAACGCGGGGCTCGGGGTCGTAGAAGGGTCGCGATAGTCGCGCCCGACTACGAAGGAGCCCGAGATGGCAAAGACAAGCAAGGCGAAGACCAAAACTGCTCAGAAGCGGAAGGCCCCAGCAAAAGCGAAGACCCCCGGCACACGCGCCAACAGCAAACAGGCGCAACTCATCGAAATGCTCAAGCGTCCCGAGGGCGCCACGATCGATGAGATCGTCAAGAAGTTCGACTGGCAGGCGCACACGGTGCGCGGCGCGCTCGCCGGCGCACTCAAGAAGAAGCTTGGCCTGAACGTTCAGTCCGAGAAGGTGGAGGGGCGCGGACGGGTCTATCGAATCAAGGCCTGACCGTACATCGCCTCTGACTTCAGGCGCCGGCTCGCGTAGTCTTTGACGCGCAGCCGGCGCCTCTCTCATTGTCCATTGCGCCACCGGAGCCGAGCGATGTCTGAAGCCCCAGCCCTAGCCAGTCCAAAATGGCGGCAGATTCCGGGAGGTGTCTGGGCGCTCGGCTTCGTGTCGCTGCTCATGGATGTCTCCTCCGAGATGATCCATGCCCTACTGCCGCTCTATCTGGTGACCGTCATGGGGGCATCCACACTGACGGTCGGGTTCATCGAAGGGATCGCCGAAGCCACGGCCTCGATCACCAAGGTTTTTTCGGGCGCGATCAGCGACTGGCTCGGCAAGAGGAAGTTTCTGGCGGCACTCGGTTATGGTCTTGCAGCCTTCACCAAGCCAATTTTTCCGCTGGCCGCAACCGTCGAATGGCTGATCGCCGCACGCTTCATCGACCGGGTCGGCAAGGGCATTCGTGGTGCGCCGCGCGATGCTCTGGTCGCCGATCTGAGCCCTCCGGAGGTGCGCGGCGCAAGCTTCGGGCTGCGCCAGTCGCTCGACACCATCGGTGCCTTCATGGGTCCGTTGCTCGCCATCGCCTTCATGTGGTGGGCCGCGAACAATTTCGTCGTGGTGTTTTGGATTGCCGTTATTCCGGCGTTCCTGTCGTTTTTTCTCATCGTTTTCGCCGTGCGGGAGCCCGAAAGACCGCTCGAGCTCCGAAAGGTCCGCATGCCGCTCAGCCGTGCCGAACTTGGACGATTGGGAAGCGCCTATTGGTGGGTGGTTGCCGTAGCAGCCGTGTTCACACTCGCCCGTTTCAGCGAAGCGTTCCTGGTCCTGCGGGCCCAGTCCATCGGACTCGCGATCATGTGGGCGCCGGTGGTTATGATCGTCATGAATATCTTCTATGCCGTGTCGGCCTATCCAGCCGGTGTGCTGTCCGACAAAGCCAATCGGGCGACCGTCATGATTGTCGGGCTTGTATTCCTGCTTGTCGCCGACCTCTGTTTGGCCCTTTCGCCCAACATCTACGGGATTCTTGTTGGAGCTGCTCTTTGGGGCCTCCATATGGGTTTCACGCAGGGTCTGCTCGCAACGCTTGTTGCCGATGCCGCACCGGCCGAACTGCGCGGGACCGCCTTCGGTGTGTTCAATCTCATCACCGGCGTGGTTCTGCTGTTGGCCAGTGTCGTGGCCGGGGCGCTCTGGGATGTGTCCGGGCCGCAAGCGACGTTTTTCGCTGGTGCGGTCTTCACGATCATTACGCTTGTCGGGCTGTTTCCCTTGAGACATCGGCTCGATGGTCGCAAACCCGCATAAGCAGGTGTGCTCGACGTCGAGGCACGACCAGTGCCCATTTATTTGGAGAGCCGTCTGGCTCCTATCTCTTCGAAACTCCGTTCATCGCCGGCGAGGATCGCCTTGCCTCCAGCGTGTCGTTGCCAACGCTGGATAACCACATCGCAGTAGCGCGGATCGATTTCGATGGCGAGACAGACGCGACCCACGGACTCGGCAGCAATGACTGTCGAACCGGATCCGGCGAAGGGCTCATAGACGAGGTCGCCCTTGGCGCTATTGTTGACAATCGGCCGGCGCATGCACTCGACCGGTTTCTGGGTGCCGTGTTCGGTCGCCTCGTCGTTCTCGCCGGTGGCGATGGTCCACAACGTGGTTTGATCGCGCGCGCCCTGCCAGTGTCCGCTTGCTCCCTTGCGCACCGCATAGAAACACGGTTCGTGCTGCCAGTGATAGTCGCCGCGGCTCAGCACCAGGCGGGGCTTGGCCCACACGATCTGGGCTCTGACCAGGAAGCCGCAGGCATCGAGGCTCTCCGCCACGGTCCGGGCGTAAATCCCCGAGTGCCAGACGTAAGCGACCTCGCCCGGAAACAGGCTCCAGGCCTCGCGCCAATCGGCGCGGTCGTCATTGTTGACTTTGCCGGGCCGCGCGGTCGAGGAAACACCTGATTCCACTCGCCAGTTGGGATCGTATTCGACCCCGTACGGCGGGTCGGTCACCATCAAGTGCGGGTGCGCATCATCGAGCAGTCGCTCAACATCGGTCGCAACTGTCGCGTCACCGCACAGCAGGCGATGCGGTCCAAGCAGCCAAAGGTCGCCGGGCCGGGTGACCGCCTGGGCAGGCGGTTCGGGGACTTCATCCTCTCCCTCGGATGCCCCACCCCCGTTGAGTTCGTCGAGCAGTCGATCGAGCTCGTCCTCGGCAAACCCGAGCAAGGCAAGGTCGACGCCATCCTCCTTGAGTCGTTCCAGCTCGACAGAGAGCAGTTCGTCGTCCCAACCGGCGTTGAGCGCAATGCGATTGTCGGCGAGCCGGAAGGCGCGCGCTTGCGCATCGGTCAGGTGGCCGAGCCGAATGACCGGGGCCTGCTGCAGCCCGAGCCGCTTTGCCGCGACGATCCGGCCGTGGCCGGCGATGAGTACGCCGCGGTCGTCAACCAGACACGGCACGTTGAAGCCGAACTCCGCGATCGAGCCGGCAATCTGAGCGACCTGTTCGTCGGGATGCGTCCGCGCATTTGCCGCGTAGGTCAGGAGCCGGTCGATCGGCCAGAGCTCGATCTGCAGCGGGTCAGTCGTCGTCGGGGATTGCGACCCCGCGCTCGCGCGCGACCGCTTCGAAGCTTTGGCCTTCGCCATCGAGTTTCACTGGCTTATCGGGAAAGAGTTTGCGCCACCGGCGGAGCGCGACATCGACATATTCGGGAGCGAGCTCGATTGCCCGCGTCCGTCGACCACATCGCTCGGCCGCAATGATGCTGGTGCCGGAGCCAGCGAACGGTTCGTAGACGTTGTCGCGTTCACTGCTGTAGGCGCGCATCACGAATTCTGGCAGAGCAACCGGGAACACCGCGGGATGCTCGGTCTCGATGCCGCGTGCCTTGTGCCGGGTGATGCGGATGACGTTGTCGGGGATCCGCGTCTCCTGGACGCCTTGGCCGGCATGTGTCCACTCGCCGACGTGGCCGTCCTTGTGCCGGATGCCGCCATGCGTGTCGTTGACGTGGCCCGCCCACTTGCAGGGCACGATCTTGTTGGGCTTGCGCGCCTTGCGATTGAAGTGGAAGACAAACTCGAACGCCGGTGCCAAGCGTCCGTTCCAGTCGCCCGGCAATCCCGGGCCCTGGTCCCACACGTAGAGCCCGAACCGGCGCCAGCCCTGCTCGCGCATCCAGTCGAGCCAGGTCTGCCAATAGGGCTGCCATTCGTTGTCGCGGTGGACCAGCCCAAGATTGACCAGGACTTGAGCCGAGTCCGCGACCGGCAACGTCGCGAAGACACCGCGCATGAGCGCGTCCCAATCGCCGACGCCACCGGTGGTGTAATCGCGCTGGTTTCCGTAAGGCGGCGACGTGAACACGAGCACCGCGCGCTCGCCATTCATGACGCGCGCCACCACCGAGGAATCGGTGCTGTCGCCGCAGAGCAGCCGATGCTTGCCGATTAGCCAGAGGTCGCCCGCGCGAGAGACCGCCTCGCGCGGCGGAGCCGGCATATCGTCGGCAGCGTCCTCGCCATCATCGTCGATGGTCTCGGTCTCATCACCGAGCGGCGCCATGAGCGCATCGAGCTCGGCCTCCGAGAAGCCGGTGAGTTCAAGATCAAAGCCCTCGCCATTCAGTGCATGCAGTTCCGATGCCAGCAGCTCCTCGTTCCAGCCGGCGTTCAGCGCCAGCTTGTTGTCAGCGATGACGTATGCGCGCCGCTGTGCTGGAGTCAGATGGTCGAGAACGACGACCGGAACCGTGTCGATGCCGAGCTTGCGTGCCGCCAGCAGCCGGCCATGGCCGGCGACGATGCCGCCCTCCGCATCGGCCAGGATCGGATTGGTCCAGCCGAATTCGACGATTGAGGCTGCGATCTGCGCGACCTGGTTGTCGTCATGCGTGCGGGCATTGCGCGCATAGGGGATCAGCCGGTCGATCGGCCAATGCTCGACCGTGTCCGGCAGTTGGGGCGGCATGAGAAATTTTCGGACGGTACCGGCGACGACTCGTTGGGTGGTACGGGGGCGGCCTGGTAACCACCAGTGCGTTACCACTCGGCAGGCGCCAAAAACCGCGCCATTCCGCGCCTTTAGGGCACACGGGGGCCAACGTCGGGTGGTAACTGGTAACTCAGATTTTGCGGCTGGCTGTAGCGAAATTCCGGGCCATTGCCCCCCGCATACCAATGCGGCCAGGAAGGAACCGTGATTTCAATGGGTTAGCAACGAATTGCGCCGAGAATGATTTCCGGATACGTTTCCGGAAACGGACAAGGGATCAAGTTCGATGACAGGCGTACAGCACAAACGTCTCTCCGCCCATCGCCGCCGCCTCAAACGGCGCGGCGTTGTGCGCGTCGAAGTGCAGGTGCGCAAGGAGGATGCTGCGCTGGTTCGTGGCGTGGCCCAAGCGCTGTCGGACCCAACACGTGAGACCGAGGCTCGCGCTCTGTTGCGGGAGCGCTTTGGTGCGGCCAACGCCAAGGGCCTCAAGGGGCTGCTTGCTGCCGCGCCGCTGGAGGGAATCGATCTGACCCGTGAGCGCGACTTCGGGCGCGATATTGTGCTGTGAACTACCTAATCGACACCAACGTCATTTCCGAGATTCGCAAGGGCACAAAGTGTGATGCCAACGTCGCCGCCTGGTGGGAATCGGTTGACGACGCCGATATCTATCTCAGCGTCTTGGTGCTCGGCGAGATTCGCAAGGGCATTGAGCGAGCCCGTGCCAACGATGCGGCGCGTGCCCGTGCCTTGGAGACATGGCTCTCAACGCTCGTGCAATCCTTCAACGAGCGTATTCTGCCCATCGATCAGACGGTTGCCGATGAATGGGGCCGCATGAGCGCCAAGCGTTCGGTGTCGACGATCGATGCGCTGCTCGCGGCCACTGCCAAGGTGCACGGCATGACGTTCGCGACGCGTAACGTCGCCGACATTGCGGATCTGGGGGCGACGGTTATCAATCCTTTCGAAGTAAAAGTTTAAGCGATCCGACGCGCAGACGATTTAAGGGGCGACTACGATGGACGTAACACCGATCAAGACCAGGCGGGACTATCGTCGTGCGCTCAAGGAAATCGAAGGGCTCATGGATGCGAAACGGCGTACGCCTGAGGGCGACCGGCTCGACGTGCTAGTCGCGCTGGTCGAGGCCTGGGAAGCCAAGCACTACGATCTGCCCGACCCGATCGAGGCTATCAAGTATCGAGCAGAAAGGCCTCGAGCCCCGTGACCTTGTGCCTTACATCGGCACTCGCAATCGCTTCTATGAAATGCTCAATCGCAAGCGGCCGCTGACGCTACGGATGGTGTGACGCGAGATCGAACAGGAGGTCGCGCTGCGCGCCGCATAAAAATGGAGGCCAACGCTGGCACCCCTGATCTTCAGGCTGGCGTGCGCGCGCCTCTCGCGAGCATGGCAGAAAACTACCTCTCCGGCCGCGAAACTGTCCATCCAGAAAATTCGCCTCGGCTGCTTTTCCGTGAGACATTTTTCGCAGAGCCGCGTCAGGCTGCATTGGACAACGCGCGCACGCGCGCGCGCAGGAAACGGCGGGACCATTTGCGGGGTAGCGGACGCTTGTCGAGTCGCCAGACGATCACGCTCAATGCATACTCCCAGCGGCGATGCGCGGTCGCCCGCGCAATGCCGAACCGCTGACAGATCGTTCGCCAGCGCGCGCGCTCCGCGCGCATCCAGACGAGTCTGGCCTCATCCGGTTCGAGCCAGACAAGCCATCCAAGCGTTTCCTCCATGCGGCTGATGGCAGCGGGGGCGGGCGGCGGGCGACGCAACCGCGGCGGTTCCTGACCGACGAGGTCGGCGAACTCGCGCACGATGCTTGGCCACAGATTGTAATGGCCTTGCACCTTGACCGGCGGCAGCCGCTTCATGACGTCAGCCGCTTCGTAAAGCCGCTCTTCCACCTGTTTGCGTGTCCATTCAGCCATGGCGCACATCCTTCGTGTCTCGTTTGCCGTAGAGTTTTCTGCCGAGCTGCCGGATCAGTTCACGCTCCGGCCAGGTGAGCCGCTGATCGTCCTCGCTGACCACCAGGATGCCGTGCTCGTGCCAGCCCTCGCACTTGACGTCTTCGGGCGGACGCCGGTGGCCGCCGTATCCCTTGGGCATCCACCTCATGGCTGCGCCTCGCGAGCGATGAGGTCGGCAAGCGCACCAATGACGGAGGCAGGCGTCTTGCCGTCGCCGAGCCGTCCCATGCTGTTGGCAAGCGCCGTGGGTTCGACGCCGTGCTGCAGCAGAAGCGAGAGCGCGATGCAGGCATCGTCGAGGATGCCGTCCATGGCGGAGCCAACCTTGGCGCCGTGGGTGAACACCTCGCCGATGCGGCCGGTGTTCGGGTCGAAGCCGAACGTCACCGCATAGGACTGGCAGTCGTGCACGAACGTGGTCGTGACGCTGGGCCGGCGATCGGGAAGACGCTGTCGGCTCATGGCGCGCCTCCCAAGTGCAATGAGGCATCGAGGGCGCGCCGCATCACGGCACCCCCTTCAGCCAATCGGGGGACTCATTCAGCGGGGAACGTGGGGAACGTCCGTTTTGACGTTCCCCACCATGTTCCCCGGTGCAAGTGTCTGAACTGTCACCGTTTTGGGAACGTGGGGAACGTTGGGAACGTGTTTGCTCCTCTTTTATATTATTTTCGTCGTTTTCCTTGAACGCACACGCGCGTAGGTCAGAAAAACGTTCCCCACGTTCCCCACGTTCCCCAACGCCTTTTCTATCAATGGGATAGGCGTGGGAACGTTGAGGGGAACGTTGCTGCAAAACGGCCTGACGTTCCCCTTTTTCGGCGTCGGACGGGTCCGGAAAACGTTCCCCACGTTCCCCATGTTCCCCTTCGAGGGTGAGCTGCCAGCGCTGCGCCTGATGGAGCACGCCGGTTGCCCGGATGCGCACTTTCAGTCCGGCGACGTCGAACACCCGGTCGCGCATGCGCGCGAGCGCCTTGCCGAGCCGCGTGCGCTGAGACCGGTCGCCGCCCTTGCCGAGCGGCAGGGGCGGCTCGCAATTGGTGGCAAGCTCGTAGAGCCCGCTGGTGCCGACCTCGGCGGTGCCGAAGCGATCCCACCATTGCCCGACGAATACGCGCCAGACCGCGCCCTCGCCGTCGGAGGCGTCGAGCATCTCGTCGATGTTGCTGAGGAAGCCTGGAACCCCGATCGCTTCGAGCAGACCGCCCATGACGGCGGCCCAGGCTTCGAAGCTGCCGATGTGCTTAGCTCCGCGCGGCATGCCCGCCGCGATCCAGCCGCGGCAGAGCGACAGGCAGGCGGCGACGAGGTCCGCCCGGTTGGCGTTAACCCAGCCAATGAGGTCGGGATGGCGGAAACCTTTGCGCCGCCAGGGCTGGTCGACGCGGGCGTCGAGCCGGATGCGCACAAGACGGCGCGCCATCTCGCCCGAGAACTCGGGATTATTGCCGGTGGCGATCCAGATGCAGCGGACCGGCAGCCGCGTCGTCTCCGAAGCGCCGAGCACGCGGTCTTCCCAGAACGGCGCGGTGAGCGCGGCCGCGAGCGCCGAAGAGTCGAGCGGACGGCGCAGATTGTCGATCAGCACGACCGACGGGATCTGGCGCAGCTTGGCGGTCAGACGCTTGCGCCATTCCTCGTCGTCGCTGCCCTCGACCATGACGCTGGCGCGGCAGCCGGTCGCGATCACCGAAATCGCGTCCACCATCAAGGTCGCGCCGGTGCCTTGGGTTGGCTTCTCGACCAGGTGCAGCGGCGTCGGCCCGTCGATCATGGCGCGCACGAAGCCGACAAGCAGCAGCGCCAGCGCGTGTGCCCGCTCGGCCTCGCCGGTGAACGGAAACTCGCCCAGGAGATCGTCGAGCAGCAATGACCGCGCCGCCGTGATATCTGCGGGCGTCGGCTTCATGGCGATGGGCGGCAGGACGAAGTCCTTGGGCGGGTCGTAAAGGAGACGCGCCGCCGGATGGTAGCCGGGTTCGGTTATGAGATCGCCGTCGCGGCCGAACACCGGCGTGGTGACGATGCCGGCGAGCACTGGCAGTGCCGGATCGGGCGTGGCGAGGATCGACTTGATCACCGCCAGGGGCGGATGAGCCGGGACGAGTTCGCCTTTGCGATTAATCTTTCGCCAGTCGACGAGCTGGGCGAGGACCGGGCGCAAGCGATCCTCGGTGAGCGGCTTTGCCATAGGCAGGCCGTCGTCGTCGCGCACCACCCAAGTCGGGCATCCGGCGGCACGGAACAACCAGGGCGGATTGTTGGCGGCGAGCAGGATTCGCCAGGCCTGCGAGACCGCACCGGCGAGATCGCCGTTGTCGGCGCGCAGTTGCGGTCGCGCGTTCTCGGGCAACGAGAGACCGATTGGCCTGTGGGTGCCGCTGTCGACGACGAGGGCCATGCTTTCGTCGCTGCCTTGGCCGTTCCACTCGACCGCCGACTCAACGACCCTACGCACGGCATCGACGCCTTCGCGCACCAACAAATCATTGAAGTCCTCGCCTTCCTTGGGCGGCATGGCGATGAAGACGCGCCGGCCTTCGGCATGCAATCGGGCGGCAGCGGCCGCTGCGGCACGTGCGCCGGCGCCGGAAGGATCGTGGTCGGCAAGAAGCACGACCTTCCGCGCTTCCGCGGGTAGCACCACCTGTTCAAGGTTGGAGGTCGAGAGCGTGGCCCAGACCGGCAGGCGTGCGCAGGCCATCATCACCGAGAGCGCGGTCTCGATGCCCTCGGCGAGTCCAACGACGTGATCGTCCGTCAGATTGGCAAGACGCACGGCGCCGCCCGCGACCGAGGCCAGCATCTTGCGCGGGTTATCGACCGGCGCTTTGGCAGTCCCGTCGTCGGCGAGATAGGTGCGGTGGAGCGCGATGCGATTGCCGCTGCCGTCCCGCACCACCGCGACGAGGCCCGAGAAGCCGCGCCGGCTCTCCCAATGCGTCAGGTCGGGATGGAACAGAAGGTCCGTGCAGTCCGGAGCTGATAATCCGCGGGAAGCAAGGTAGCGCTCTCCCAACGTGCCTGCGAGCGGCACGGCCTTGGAGAGGATATGGTCGATCTCGCGCACCTGGTCGGCCTGCTTGGACGAGGGCTTGGTGGCGACCCGCTTCGGCTGCGGGCCCGCCCTGGTCAGCTCGGCCGCGTAGATGATGAGTTCGCGACCGCTACGATGGATGGCGTGCTCCAGCGTATTGATGGGGCCGCCTCCCTCGCCGCCATCAAAATCGATCCAGTCCCCGGCATGCTCGCCGGTGAGCGCAATCACGCAGGAGCCGTTCTTGCGCGGCGCATCGCCCCGGATATTGGCCAGCCGCCATTCATCGCCTACCCGCCGGCCGTTCGGGAAGTGCCGCGGCACCCAATGCTCGGCGGTCGCGCGCAGCCGCGCGACGATTTCGTCGAGGTCGAACCGTTCGGACGATCGCGGAAGTTCTCCCTCGTTGAGGTCGAGCATCGGCGCCTCAATCGAGCAGCACGAGACCGCGCTCGGCGCGGGTGATCGCGGTGTAGAGCCAGCGGGCGCGATCTTCGGCGGTGCGGCCAAGGCCGTCGTCGTAGACGATGATGTTCTCCCACTGCGAGCCTTGCGCCTTGTGGCAGGTGATGGCCCAACCCCAAACCGCCTCGATGATGGTCTTCTTCTTCCAGTGGTCGCGACGCTCGCGCTCCGGATCGGGCGTCACGTGGTCGTCGAAGTACCCCTTGTAGATGCGGAAGCGCTCGCGTGCTCCGTTGGTGCCACCGATCTTCTGCCCGTCCTCAGTGGTGACGACGGCGGTGAACGAAATCTCGTCTTCGTCCTTGACCTCGGTGAGATCGAGGAACATGCCGTTGACGAGCCCGAGATCGTTGCGGTTCTTGAGGCAGATGATCTTCTCGCCCTGGCCGGTCGGATAGACGCCGTCGAAGCCGGACGCCCGTTTCATGGCGAGGTTGAGCTGCAGGCGCGTGGCGTTTCGGCCGCAGATCACCTGGCCGCCGCGCAGCATCTGTTCTGGCGCCACATCGAGCCTGCGCATCTTCCAGACGAATTCATCGTGCGCGCCGTAGGGGATGGATTTGCTTTCACGCGCCAGCGTGGCGAGACGGATGATGGCGCTCTCGCCGGCCTGGCGATGGATCTCGGTCAGCATCACGTCAGGCTGACATTGCGTGAACGCGCCTTCGCCCCTGACGGGCGGCAGCTGGCCAGGATCGCCCAGCACCAGGATCGGCTTGCCGAAGGCAAGAAGATCGCGGGCCATGTCGTCGCCCACCATCGACACCTCGTCGAGGACGAGCAGCTTGGCTTCGCGCAACATAGATTGCTCGTTCAGGACAAAGCGCGGCTTGTGGATGTCGGATAGCCGCAGTTCGAGCGAGCGCAGCTGCAACTCGGCGAACAGGCGCTCGGCCGCAGCCAGGGACACGAGCTTCGCCTTGAGATCGGCAATCTCCTCCTTGACCTTCTCGATCTCGGCGGGCGTCGCCTCGGAGACGCGGTAGATCAGGGAGTGGATGGTCGAGGCCGGCGTGCCTTTGCGCGTCATCACCAGCGCCGCCTTGCCGGTGAAGGCGGCGTAGAGCACGCCGTCACTCGCACCCGTTTCGAGGCCAAGCTCGGCAATGGCGTGCCGGGTGATGGTGGTCTTGCCGGTGCCGGCATAGCCGAACACCCGGAACACCTGCTGCGCGGCGGTGCGGTTCGTGAACCAGTCCTTGATGGCCGCAATCGCTTTGGCCTGGAGCGGCGAAGGCGAAAAGCTCATGGCTCACTCCTCCCAACAACGGCGCGCATAGGGACAGGAGCGGCAGAGGTAATAGTCCGAGGCCGCAGCGATGCGGGGCGGCAGTTCGCCCGTTTCGACGGCGCGCAGGATGTCGACGGCCTTGTCGGAAAGCGCCTGCGCTTCAGCGGGATCGAAGGAGACCACCTCGTGGTGGAGCGCCTGGCTGTCCTTGTTCAGCGTGCTGAACAGCGTGACGCCGATCTCCATATAGGCCATGTAGATCTGGACCTGCGCAAAATAGAGCGGCTTTGAGGTGCGCAGGCCGCGCTTAACAATGTCGTTCCAGGACTTGGCGTTGAGGGCCTTGTGCTCCCACAGTGCCGGCCAAGGCACGCCGATGTCGGGGCCGGCAACGATCACGCCGTCGATATGACCGCGCAGCCGCCCGCCAGCCGCCGCAAAGCCGAACTGGCTGCCGTCGCGCCGCTGCGTCCGCAGATCGAACCCCGCAGCGCGCAGCCATACGATCGACAACGCCTCGAACCGGTGGCCTGCTTCGAACACCCGCAGCATGGCGCCGTCGAGGTCGTGACCGTCATCCGGTGGCGTATGGGTGATTTCGTAGGCGAGCCGGCGGCAGCAAGGCTCTCCCAGCCTCGAGGCACCGAGGTAATCGCGCTCGGGCTGCTCGCGCCGAGCCATCAAAAGAGCAGCATCGATCAGCGTGTTGACGCGCTGCGTCACGGATATCTCGCACGCGCCGATGCCGTACACATATCCGGACCCGTGGTTGAGATCGACGACATCCATGGCAGGCCTCAAAATGGAATGTCGTCGTTAAGTGTTTCGCGATGCATGGCGGCCTGGAAACCGTCGACACAAGCCTCGATGATGCGATCGATCTCGTTGGCCGATCGGTCATGGAACGGCGCCATCAATCCGAGCTCGGTCAGCACCTCCGCAAAATTGCGGCGTGCCGCCTTGATCGCCTGCGTTTCCAGCTCGGTCTTGTCGATCATGCCGTGGTTCCTCTTGGCGATTGCGGCGCCGGCGTTGAGGCAGCGCAGCGAGCAGAAGGCGAAGGTCGGATATCGGTCGGGGCGCAGCTGGTGCGTGTAGTAGAAGCCGCGCGCCTCTCGACTGCAGAGCGCGCAGGCTCTCAGCCCATGAGCAGCGTCGAGAGCTTCTGCGACTCGGGTTCGCCGGGTGCCTCCGCGATCCGCTGCGACGCCAGCACGATGAAGCGGCTGATGGCGTTCTGCGCCAAGGCTTCGAGCTCGGGCATGGTCAAAGAGCGGATTGGCTGATGCAGCCGTCCTCTTCCTTCGAGCCATTCGCCGATCGCCTTGGCCGCTTCATGCGCAACGTGCGCCTGCCATTCGTCGTCGGTCATGGTTCAGCCGTTGAGCCATGCCGGGCCTGGCTGCTTTGCCGCCGGCGCGCCAGCGCCGGACGCCGGTTGCGACCAGGCGGGTGCACTGGGTGCCTGCGATGACCGTGGTGCAGCCGGGGGCTGGCCGCCTGGGGCTGCGCCTTGCGTCCAAGCGGGCTGCGCGGCCGCGGCCTTGCTGCCGGCGCCGCGCGAGCGGCTCGGGCTCGCCGGCACGTCCTTGCCATCCATAACGAGCTTCCATTCCTTCTCGTTCGGCAACACCACGCGGTCGAGACGGTTCTGATCGCTGTAGCGGGCGTCCTCGCTCGCCTCGACCTTGATCTTGGCGACGAAGGTGATGCCGTTGAGGTCGGCAAGACCGCGCAGGATGCGCTTCTGCTTGGCTACCTCGCTCATGTCCTGCGGGTCGAGGCCGAGCGCGCTGTCGATCATGGCGCGGAAGGTGCTTTTCGAGATCTTCCAGGCGATCGAGACGCCGTTCTCGTCAACCTTTCCGCCCTGCACGGTGAACATCTGCCAAAACTTGCGCTTGGCATGCGGTCCCTCCGCCACGGTGAATTCGCAGTCGAGCATGCGCACGTCGCTTGACGGATCCTTGGGCGCCTTGAGCAGCGCTTGGTCGATCTCGCTCTGGCCGTCGACTCCGCCTGGGCGGATGCTCATGGTGACCTTGGCGAAGGTGCCATCGGGAATGAGTTCGCCGCTCTTCTGCGGCTCGGCATCGTTCATGTCGAACATGATGGTCATCCTTTGCTGGGCTGGTTGATCTTGCGGATGAGCGCGCTCAGGTCCGGCGGCTCGGTGAGGTCGAGGCGGCCGGAACGATCCTTGCCCGGCAGGCCGAAGGGGTTGGCCGCCTGGCAGACGAAGCGGCGCACCTCGCCGCGCTCGGGCTCGTGGCGCCACGCGTCGCCATCTGCGGTGAACCGGCTCATGGAGATCACTTGGTCGACGATGCCGGGGAGCTCGCGGGCGGCCTTGCCGCCTTCCATCTGCGGCTGCCAGGTGACGCGATTGAACTCATCGGTGATGCGCTCCAGGATGCCGACGAAGATGACGGTGCGGCCGGGCGCATGCTGCAGGTGCTTCAGGAGCCCGATGGTTTCCCGTGCCAAGAGGCCGTAGGCGCCGCGGGTGTCGGGTTTGCCGGTCCGCTCGGATTGCGCCTCGGGCCGCGTCTTCGCCCACACCATGGCGAGCCGCGTCAGATCGGTGATCGAGTCCACGAAGATGATGCGCTTGCCGGCAATCATCCGGACCAGGTCGGGATAGGTGTCGACCAGGTGCCGGTAATGGCTCTCGCAGAAGAACGTCTTCTCGTCGGCCGCCGGATTGACGCCGCCGATCAGGCAGCCGATGTCGAGCGCATCGGCGAAGCTGCGCACCGGAATGCTGTCGCCCGGCCAGTCCTGGACCGACTTCATGCCGGCCTCCAGATCGATGCAGAGCGTATCCGCCGGCGGCAGGGTCTTGAGCAGCGAGGTCTTGCCGACCCCCGAGGGCCCGAAGATCGCCATCGTGGTCTTGGCATGAGCTTCGGCGAGCCGCTGATCGGCGGTAATGATGCGCAGCGCCATCAGCAGCCTCCTCCGGAGATCGCATCGACCGCGCGGTCGGAACCAAGCGCACCGGCCTGGCGAGCCATGTTGTAGAGCTTGCGCAGCGCATGCAGCCGGTCGCCAACGGCGTTGAATTCCGCCTCCGCCCCGAGCATCGCGAACGCGATGTCGTCGAGCGTAGCGTCCTGGATCGCCTTGACGGCGGCCGGCCGCTGTCGGGCTTCGAGCGCCGGGATGGATACGGTGTCGGGCAGTGCTTCGAGCCAGATATGGCGCTTGCGCAGCGCGGCCACTGCAACTGACGTGGTCATTGGGCGACCTCTTCGTTGGTGCTGAGGTGAAATCTCGGCTTGGCTTGGTTGCGGCCCATCACGCGACCTCCGCCAAGAGCAGCGATGAGAGCGAGGCCGAGGCCTGTTTCGGCTTCGAGCGCGCGATGGCGAGATAGCTGTAGTCGTCGGCGCCGTGGCGGCGCTGAACGAGATGGATCAGCTTCTGCTCGCTCGCCCACCAGGCGCGGCGCGCGACGCGCATGAGTTCGGCGCGCTCGCGCTCGGTCAGGCGCTTGGCTTGCGAGAACGTGTCCAGAGCGAGAAAGCCGCGGTAGTACTCCAGCGCCTCGCCGGGCGCGGCTTGGCCGATCCAGCCGCACAGCTCTGTCTCGGTGAGGCGGAGCTTGTGCGGAGGGAATTGGACAACGGTGATCATGTCGGTCTGTCGGTCGCTCATCAGATGAGCTGCTCTCTTGAGTCGAGCCGCCTGCTGCTGTCGCATTCCGGATAACTCGATCGGCATCGGGCTCAAATTCGAACGTTTTCGCGGCGCTTCTCTCAGCGAAGTCGTGCGCGTTGGAGCGAGAAAGAAGTTATTGCTGCGTGGGAGCGCGAAGCGGCGCGTGCTCATTCGGACTCTTGCTGGGGATTGCCTTGCCCTCTCGGGCCCGTTCCGACTCGAACGCTTCGATGTCCTCGAGGCGATAGACGACGCGGCCGACGATCTTCAGGTAGCGCGGGCCGAGGCCCAGCCAGCGCCAGCGCTCAAGCGTGCGCGGACTGATGCTCCATCGACGCGACAGCTCGATCTGGTTCAGATGTTTCGTAGTCACGAGCGGTTCCTCCAACTGAATCGCAGTCACGCGATGCAGAGTGAGGCCGTGCGCCGGGGGAAATCGGGACCCGCCGAGGGGGATTGCGTGGGGGATTGGAGTTGAGACGGACCTATAAGCGGTCGATCAGCGCCGACGCCGGATGCGACCGATGGAATTCAGTTGTTTCCGCCGGTGTCCAAACAGAAACCGCACATCCCATCGCGCTCGGTGAGCAGTCGATTCCAGGCCGGGCTCTTCTTGAAGAAATCGCGGATGCGGGCGTTGGCACGAAGATCAAGCGTTGCCACGATCTCGTCCGTGGAGGTCCATCGATGACCTTGCTGATAGCGCTTGTGGATATGGCAGATGATTTGGCGCTGTTTCACGCCTTTGGGAAACCGGAACGTCTCCCCGAAGAACCGAACCTCCTTGCCGTCGCCGATCAACACGATCGGGTCGCCGGTGTCCACGACCTGTAATCGATCAAGCCGCGCCGCGATGACGACGGAATCCAGGGCCAACCCCTCGCCGATGACATCATGGATCGAAATCAACACATGGCCCGCGGGCGCCTCAGGGAGCCGGTCGGAGCGGGTGCTCGTCAGGATCACACGCCGCTGTTCAGATGGCCGAGTTTCCAAAGAACGTCGGACAGACTGCCAAGTCCCGACGTCATGCAGACGACGGCCAAACATGATCGGGGTCTGATGCGTCCGCTGCCCGAAGCGGGTCTTGCCGATTTCCCACAGGTGGTCACCAATTAGGGCCACCGGGGTCGTCCGCGGCGAGAAGTGCATCTTGGCGGTCAACGCTGCCATCACACCGGCAACGTCAACGCTGTAACTCGCGATATCGGCATGCGGCACGCTGATCCAGCCGGCCGTCGGACTGAAATATCCAAAGCCTCGATGGTCGGCGGACCACGTCAGCATCACCGGGACATCGTCGTGGTCGGTCAGCGCCGTTCCGACCGCCTCATGCCCATCCGGCTTGATCAATGCGGCGGCTATCAGCTGAGCCCCGACCTGCGCGGGAAAGCTCTGCAGGGCGGCGGCAGACAATGCCGGGCGTGGCGCTTCGAGCGCGGAAAGAAGAACTTCGATCGCCTGACGATCGAGTGCTGGCGTCGCCTTAGACATCCTTCACGATGTACCAGCGGCGCAAGTATTTCTCGCCAATCATGCGCTCGCGCTCGGTGCGGTCTTTCAGATCACAGCCGTGCGGCATGGTCACGGTGAGTGGCAATGTGCGCCCCCGGCGGGATCCCGGCTCCGGTTGAAACCTGATCGTAAGCTTGGCCTGCGTGATGATCCAGCCGCCGAGCAGCGGATCGGTGCTGCCAAAGTGATCTGCTGCCATCTGCCAGATGGTTTGCGATGCCTGGCGGGTGCATTCGAGCGTAACGCGCTCCCCCACCGTGTCCATGGGCATAAGCCGCAGGTAGTTCACGCGCACCGACTCAACGCCATCTTCCGGATCAGTCGGGAAATCATAAGGCCGCAGCAGGATGCCGAGGTCGTACCTCCGCCAGGGCAGCCGCTCCTGCTTGAATTCGCTTCCGAGCAACTCGCGCGCGAACAGGCGGACGAAGTCCTCGCGGCTCTCGCGATCGTTGGCCACAACCTCAATGACGCCGGTGGCGGGCTCATAGGTCAGGGCCGCTTCGTAAACCGGCCGCCGCGGCCGCCGATCGAGCGTGCCGTTGACGAACTCGAGGAAGTCATCGAGCCGGCCATCCCGATAAACCGTTGCCTGGATGAGCTCACAGTCGTCTCCATCGAAGGTCGGGCGCTGGCGATCGAAGATGTCGACGTGCACGTTCTTCGACTCGAATCGTTCGCGGACGGCCATCTTGAAGCGGTCCAGCACCTCCGGCTCCCGCCGAAGCGTGAGCCCGGGCTGTCCGATGAACCCATCCCACATGCGCCCGCGCCGGCGCTCATCGGTGAAGCGCACCTCCTCGGCATGGCGAAACGCATCCGAATCGTTCAAGAACATCCAGAGCGCGCGGGCATGCCCATTTTCCAGAGCATCCAGCGCATCCCGGTTCTGGGTCACCCCATAGAGCGCTGTTTGTCCGGCTTCGTCGGCCATGCTGCCGACGCGCTCGGCGTCATTGAGAACCCGCGCCCGTGAGGCCTCGTCCATCTCGTCGACGGCGCGCACCAGGGGGCGCACAAAATCGGTTGTCGGCGCCGACCAGTTGACGGTCGCCGGCAGAGCGATGCCGGCGTGCTGAAAATAGGCGCGCAGTGTCGCGGTCGGAGTGTTGCGGATGAAGGTCGCCACCGAAGCCATTGCCGCCTCCTAACCCTTAATGTTGCGAGGGTCATGGCCGTGGCTGTCGCTTTGGCCGATTCGCCCGTCCAAATTGTGGATTTTCAACTCGGTGCCGGCGTTGCGACTGATCTCCCGCGCGCTATCCACAGCCTGCGCCTTGGTGGGAAGTGGCCGCTGGCGCGTTCGGCGCCGCCGCGCCGAACGTCCCACCCGCCGCCATGGTTGGGCACCACATGATGAGTTCCAGGTCCACGCTTTGAGTTCGACATTCCGATCTCCTGAGCTATGACGCCACCCGCGACTCTGCGGATTAGCGTAGTTTGAGCTCAAGGGTATCGCGAGTCGCCGCGTAGTCAATCGAAAAACTACGCAAATCAGCGAATCGACGTGGAGAGATCAGCCGAACAGCGATGGTTGCTGGGTCGATACGGTAAGGAGCCCGAGCTTTAGAAGCCGCACGCGCGCTGCGTCTTCCGACACGGAAAACCGCGCCATTACGTCATTTATGACCTGTTGGCCCGGCTCCGAAGCTAGGCTAACGGCGGCGTGTAATCCCCGCTTTCCACAGAAGTCGGAGACGAATCGGCGAAGCGGCCCGACCGGCATCAAAATGGCGCCGCTGACATAGCCCGCCTGCCACTCCATCCAGTCCGAATCCTTGGCCTCGAGAATCGAATCGCGCTTGCAGATCACCTTGTTTTCGGTGCTCCGCCGATCGAACAGGCGGCCAGTCATGAATTTTTCGGCCCAGAGATGGCGGTGAAAATGCACATGCCCAAATTCATGGGCGAGCGTCGTGCGGAGCCGGTTTTCGCGGCGAGCGTCATTAGCCAGCCGGTCGGAGATCGATACCTCAGGATTCCGATCCGGAAAGAACTCCGTCATTCCTTCGACATCTCGCCCATACTCGGTCAGGTCGACAGACGAATCGAGCGATGCATCGTGTTGCTCGATCAGGATAGAGATCTCGTCCGTCGTCACCGGAAGGCGAAAATGGCCGTGCCGGCCCGTCAGAAATGCCGAAACGATGTGCTCGCATTCGCGGTCGAGCTCGGCCGCAGTGTAGTAGGGGCGTTCAGCGAAGCGGCCAGTGTTGTCCCGAACCATCTTCACCACGACGCCCGCTCCTACTTGGTAATGGTCTTTCGGAAATTGGCGAATCCTTCGACGATCTTATCGCGATCTTTGGCGCGGCGGCGCAGATCCTCGGGGATCTTGCCGGCGAGGACAAACAGGTATCCCTCTTCCTCGTCCAGGACCTTCGCAAAACGCCGAATAAGATAGTCGGACGTCGGACTGCGTCGATCGTGCTCGATGTCGTTCAGGTACTGTGGTGAAATTGGGCCTTCGTCCTCGTCCTTGACGATGAGCGCGGCCAGCTCCTTCTGGCTCAACCCCTTGGCTTTGCGCGCCTTCGCGATTGCCTGTCCGAATGTGATGGGGCGAGACGCCATCGCTTTGTCATCCTCCGCTTATCATTGCCGCCTGCTGCTACGCGGATTTGCGTATCGTGGCATCGAAGGGCGGTCAAGATCAACCGAATCACAAGACTGTTGAGTTCGGCACGGCGGAGCCCGCCTCCCTTGGGTTGAGAGACCAAGGCGGCCTGTCGAATTGCGCGATCCTTACTTCTTCTTCGAACCGCTTCGCTTGCGAGTCGATTTCGCTGTTCATCTGGGCCGGTCGAGATAATCGTGCGCGTCATTGCAAGGCGCTCGCCATGAATGCACTCGATCCCAATCAGATGACTCCTGCGGAACGATTGGCTGAAATCGCTGATCTACTGGCCGCGGGCTTCATTCGGCTGCGCAAGCGGAAGTCCAGTTCTTTATCGGGCGACCACGGAGAAATTCGCCTCGACTTCTCGCCCGACCAACGCGGTCATGGCCAGGACGGAGAACGTGAGGCGAGTGCATGACCGACGCCGTACTGGCCAAATTGGTGGCCCTCAAAACGACGCCAACTCCCAAGCTGAAAGAGGAGTGGCGCGAACTCTTTGACACTGAGCCGCCACCGTACAATCGCCGTTTCCTGGAACACCGCCTGGCATATCGCATTCAGGAGCTCGCCTACGGTGGCCTCAAGCCCGAGACGATCGAGCGATTGGAGGCCTTGGCCGAGGACCTGGATGGTGGCGATCCGAATCGACGACGGCAGCCGGCCAAGGACCGGCCGATCGCCGGCACGCGTCTCGTCCGCGGGTGGCAAGGTGTCGAGCACTGCGTGACGGTGCGCGACGACGACTTCGAATATCAGGGACGCCCGTACAAATCTCTGTCTGCCGTCGCCCGCGCGATCACCGGCACGCGATGGAACGGGCTGATTTTTTTTGGCCTCAAGAACCAGCGGGCGGCACGATGAAAAAGCCCATCGTCCGCAAACTCCGCTGCGCGGTTTACACCCGCAAGTCGACCGAGGAAGGGCTCGACATGGAGTTCAACAGCCTCGATGCGCAACGCGAAGCATGCGAGGCCTACGTGGCGAGCCAAAAGGCGGAAGGCTGGCTGCTGTTGCCAGACCGGTTTGATGACGGCGGCTTTTCCGGTGGGACATTAGAGCGGCCGGCGTTGCAACGGTTGACCGCCGACATTGAGGCTGGGCGTGTCGACGTGGTGGTCGTCTACAAGATCGATCGCTTGTCGCGTTCACTCATGGACTTTGCCAAGCTTGTCGAGGTGTTCGACCGCAACAATGTCACTTTCGTGAGCGTGACCCAGTCGTTCAATACGACGACGTCCATGGGGCGGCTGACACTCAATATCCTGCTTTCATTCGCGCAGTTCGAGCGCGAGGTGATCGGCGAGCGCATCCGCGACAAGTTTGCGGCCTCCCGTAAGAAGGGCATGTGGATGGGCGGCTGGATCCCGCTCGGCTACGAGCTGAAGGAGCGCAAGCTCGTGATCAACGAGGCCGAGGCCGCCACCGTGCGCACGATGTTCCAGCGCTTCTTGCGACTCGGCTCGATGACCAAGTTGGTCGTGGCGCTCCGGTCGGAGGGCATGACCACAAAGGGCGGCAAGCTGGTCGACAAGGGCTACGTCTACAAGATTCTGAATAACCGGGTTTACCTCGGGCAAGCAGTCCACAAGGGCACGGCCTATCCGGGTGAACATCAGGCGATCATCGATCAGTCTCTCTGGGATCGCGTGCACGGCATTTTGCGCGAGAGCCCGCGCAAGCGGGCGATGAACACTCGGGCGCAAACGCCCGCTCTGCTGAAGGGCCTGATTTTCGGGCCGACAGGCGTTGCCATGTCACCCGCCTACACGCGGCGCAAAGGAAAACAGTACCGCTACTACGTTTCGACCGATGTCCTGAAACGCAACCCCACCGCATGTCCGGTCCGCCGGGTGCCGGCAGCCGAAATCGAAAACGCCGTCATTGACCAGCTGCGCGGATTGCTGCGCGCGCCCGAGATCGTCGTGCGCACCTGGCGGGCGGCACGGCAATCGACCGAGAAGGTTTCTGAAGCCGAGGTTCGTGAAGCGCTGGAGCAGCTTGATCCGCTTTGGGACGAACTGTTTCCGGCTGAGCAAATGCGGATCGTCCAGCTTCTGGTCGAGCGCGTCGACGTTCACCTCGATCGGCTTGATGTGCGACTGCGCACCGCGGGACTGACACAGCTGGTTGCTGAATTGCGCGGTCCGGCCGATTCCGACTCGACCCGGAGGGCAGCATGACGACCGGCGCAGATCACAGCGACGACAATGGTGGAACGATCCTCGTCCAAATCCCGCTGCGCTTACGCCAGCGTGGCGGTCGCAAGCTCGTGATCACCCCCGAAGGTCCCAGCGCATGGACACCGCCACGGGCGCGCGTGGACAGCGCCATGGTGAAAGCGATAGCCCGCGCATATCGCTGGCGCAAAATGCTGGAGAGCGGCATCCACGCTACTATTGCTGAGATCGCCGCAGCAGAGAAGATTAATGAGTCTTACGTGGGTCGCGTGTTGCGGCTAACGTTGCTGGCCCCGGATATCGTTGAGGCGATTTTAGGCGGACGACAGTCGGCGGATCTGCAGCTTGACGACTTGCTACAGAAGTTTCCCGTGGAGTGGCTCGCCCAACGTGATCGCTTCGGGCTCGTAACTTGAAACTTGAAACCGGACCGCCGTTCAGAGGCACTTGTAACGATCGGACAATGTTTCTCCTGCAAAACTGATGCAAACTGCATCAGTTTGTTGCGCATTTTCCCTGATTCGTGTACCGTGAACAATCAGAGAACATATAGGAGATTCAGTCGTGGCAACAACAAGATATAGGAGGTTCGGGCCCCGGCTAACCGTCAGCCTAAGCGACGACGATTACGACCGCCTCCAGGCCCTCGCCGACAAGGGCGAAGTATCGATCTCCTGGGTCGTGCGGCGCGCGATCGAGGATTACCTGCACCGCCATCCACAGCCTTTGGCCCAGAAGCCGCGGCCGGCGCACAGGCGTGAGCGGCAGGCAGTCTGAAGACGGTAGAGTGGCCTTGGGGGAAGGGATCATGCGTAAGTCAACGAAGAAATCAGCAGTAACCGCGCCGCGCGGCAGCAGAGCGGATGTGCTGGGCGCGCTCTATGACGAGCCGCTGCCGGCAACGCGCACTGGCGCGCTCTACACCGCCTTTCCTTATCCGACAAAAATCTCGCCGGAGGCGATTGCGCTGTTCATCGCCGCGCATACGAAGCCGGGCGACACGGTGTTCGATGGATTCGCGGGCAGCGGCACCACCGGACTTGCCGCTCTGCTGTGCGAGAAGCCGTCCGCCTCAATGCGCGAGAAGGCCAAGCGCCTCGGGCTGAAGGTTGCATGGGGCGCCCGCAATGCCGTCCTTTACGAACTCAGCGCTCTCGGCTCCTTCGTCGCACGCGCCCTCACAAATCCTCCCGAACCGAAAGCGTTCCTAAGAGCGGCTGAAGAACTCCTTGCCGCGGCGGAAAGCGAAAGCGGCTGGATGTACACCGCAAAAGACCCGGAAGGAAAAGTGGGCGCGATCCGGTACATCATCTGGTCTGATGAGCTTGTCTGCCCGGCGTGCAATCGGACGACGACGTTGTGGGACGCCTGCGTGTCGTTCAAGCCCGCCTGCATTTCTTCGGAATTTTCATGTCCCGCCTGTGGAAACAAAGCGGACCTTGACGATGTCCAGCGGCGCACTGAAACGGTGTGGGATGACGTTCTTGGCGACGACCGCACGCTAAGAGCGCGCAAGGCCATGCGCGTGCATGGCGTTACTGGCAAAAAGACATGGTCCAGGCCCGCAAACCGCGCCGACATGGAGCTTCTGAAAAAAATCGAATGCGAGCGCGTTCCCGCTGTTACACCCATCGTTCCCGTTCCGTGGGGTGACCTGTACCGCAGCGGGTATCACGAGGGCATTTCACACATCCATCATTTCTACACGCGCAGGAATTTGATTGTGTTCGCACGCTTATGGGAGCGGACGGCAGAATATAAGGCCGCATTGCGCGATGCTCTCCGCTTCTGGCTGCTCAGCTACAATGCATCGCACGCCACGATCATGTCGCGCGTCGTGGCGAAGGCGGGCCAGGACGACCTCGTGACCACCAGTGCCCAGCCGGGAGTGCTTTATATAAGCGGTCTTCCCGTCGAGAAAAATCTGTTCGCCGGGCTACACCGCAAGCTCAAGACGGTCGCGCAGGCATTCGAGGCAATCCACGGCAGCGCCGGCAAAGTCATTGTCCATCAGGGATCAAGCTGTGATGTGCATTTGCCGGATGGCAGCATCGACTATGTCTTCACCGATCCGCCCTTCGGCGGAAACATCCCTTATGCCGAAGTGAATTTCATCAACGAAGCGTGGCTGGACCGGTACACAGTCCGCAAGGACGAGATCATCGTCAGCAAGCACCAAGAAAAATCTATCAAGGATTACGAAGCACTGATGGCAAAGGCGCTGGGAGAGGCACACCGAATTCTCAAGCGGGGCGGCAAGGCGACGGTTGTGTTTCATTCCGCGACAGCCGAGGTGTGGAACGCCCTCCAGTCGGCATACACCGCCGCAAATTTCGGCGTAGAGCGCGCTAGCGTCCTCGACAAGACGCAAGGTAGCTTCAAGCAGGTGACGACCGGCGGTGCCGTGCGCGGCGACCCGGTACTGCTGCTGAACCGCCGTGGCGCGGCCGCGTCAAAGCCGGCCCAATCCGTCTGGCAGGTCGCTGCCCGGCTTCGTGACGAGGCACATTCCTCATCCAACCCGGACGAGAGAACGGCGCAGCGGCTTTATTCACGTCTCGTCACGCACTTCCTGACCAACCATCAAGAGGTGCCTCTTGATGCCGATACATTCTACCAATGGCTGGCGGCAAAGCGCGCCGGCGAGGTGACCGCCGGTGCCGAGACCTAATGCACGAGCCGAAATCAGGGCTGCCGCGCGGCGCTTCGAAGAGGCGCTGTCCGCGGGGCGGCGCAAACAGCTTGGCCAGTATTTCACGGGCATCCGCCTAGGAAAACTGCTCGCCCATCTTGCCCTCGCGCCGGACACCAGGACCGTCATCGACCCCATGGCCGGTCACGGGGATCTCCTTGACGCCGCTGCGGAAGCCGCCGATGAACGGGGCATCGCGCTTGAGCGTCTGGATGGCATCGAGTTTGACCCGCAGACGGCTCAGGCGTGCTGCGAACGCCTGACTCTTACCGGCCTCGTCCATACTCTTGTATGCGCTAGCGCCTTCGATTCAGCGACTCTCGTTGAGTTGGGGCATCGTCGCCGCTACGGCCTTGCCATCACCAATCCGCCCTACGTCCGCTACCAGTCCCGCAACGGTGCGCCCGATTCCGTCCGCGCCGGACTGAAAAGCATTATTGCGCAGGAGGTGTCAGGCGCCGAAAAAACAGTCTGGAGCGCACTCGCCTCCGGCTATTCCGGGCTTGCCGACCTTTCGGTGCCCTCCCTGCTTCTTGCCGCCTTGCTCATCAGGCCCGGCGGCAGGATCGCAATTGTCGCGCCCGCCACATGGCGCTCACGCGATTACGGCGATGTCATCCGCTATTTGCTGTTGCGCTGCTTCACGCTCGAATACGTCGTCGAGGACACGCAGCCTGGGTGGTTTTCCGATGCGCTAGTGCGGACGCATCTGATTGTCGCCCGGCGTCTTTCCGCACAAGCTGTGGCGCGCAAACTGGAAGACAGAACCGAATGGGGGTCTGCAAGCTGGGTTTCAATCGCCCCCGAAGCCGCCGATGAGCGTTCGCTTGTCGGCGTGGCCTTCGTCGGGAAGGCACCCGAGGCGCAGTTTGCGGAATGGCTTCACGGCGGTGCGGCCACGGCAAGACGCGGTATTCTTGCACGCCGGTTTCCGCTTCACGAGGAATGGCTGTCACTTAAGGCAAAGGCGTCGCGGCGCTCGTGGCTCCAGACTCTTGAAGGAAGCGCGGGGGACCTGCCGCTGTTTTCAGGGACGAACCCTTCGCCGGTGCCCGCGATCCCCGAAGCTGTGCGGGACCTCGTCGCCGGCGCCCCGCTTTCATCGCTGAAGACGCTGGGTGAGTCCGGCATCCAGGTCGGCCAGGGCTTGAGAACGGGATGCAACCGCTTTTTCTATGTTGATGCCAGCGGCGCAGCAGGCGGCGGCATGGTGCGGATCAAGGTATCCGCAGCCTATCAGGGCCGCGAAATTTCTGTTCCCGCGGCGGCCCTTCGCCCCGTTCTTCGCAAGCAGTCGGAGCTGCCGCTGATCGCGCGCGGCGTCCTGCCCGCGGGGCGGGTCCTCGATCTGCGGCGCTGGGCATTGCCGGAAGACATGGACATCGTTGCGCTGGCGGAAGCTACCTACCACCAATGCGGCGAATTGCTTCCGCAAGTCATGCCCGCCGATCTTGCCGCCTATGTCCGGCTCGCCGCGCAAACGCCGCTGGACGAGGCGGAGGGCGGCAAACGAGCGCCCGAACTGTCGGCTGTGCGTACAAATGCCCGGGCGCACCGCGAGGGAGCAGCCACGCCGCGCTTTTGGTACATGCTCCCGGACTTCATGCCGCGTCATATCCCGGCCGCGCTCGTTCCGCGCATCGTAAGCGATGCGCCGCGCGTTGAATGCAATCTTGAAGAGCCGATCCTGATTGATGCGAACTTCTCCACGTTCTGGGCGGACCGTACCTGGCCGCGCTTTGCTCTGAAAGCCCTGCTGAACAGCGCATGGTGCCAGCTACTGATGGAAGCGCTCGGTACGCCAATGGGCGGCGGCGCGCTCAAGCTCGAAGCCGCGCACCTGAAGCAGTTGCCGGTGCCCGCATTGCCTGTGGAGGCGCGGCGCGCGCTTGACGATGCCAGCCGGGCGCACGCGCGGGGGCAGGCATCCGCTCTTGAGGATATCGACGCCATTGTTCTCGGAGCCGTTCTTGGCCGGCCTGCCGCCGCGGACCACGTACGCGCTATGAAGGACCGGGCGGAGCGTCTGCGCCGCAGCCGTCTGAGGACTGCGGCATGACGGACCATATTGCGCAGGCCATAGAGACGATCCGCCGCTGCCTCGCCCTGCGCGAAGTCGGCAAAAATGAATCCGTTCTCAGGAGCGAGATTCAAAGCGCCCTTCGCGTGATCTTCACCGCCCCGGAAGACAAGAACTGGATCGATCATTACGTCGAGGGCGCCGAGGCGCTCACAAAGATCGCGAAAGCGGGCGGGGCGAAAGCGTCGCGGTTCATCGACAACCTCATCGGCTCGACGACGATCGAGTACGAATCCGATCTTCGTAACTTGTTCAAGCGCCAGGAGGGATACGGCCAGGTCAGGGAACACGCGGCAGGACTTATCAAGGCCGGCGTGCCGGCATCGCAGGTCCGCGGCATCCTATCCGATACAGTGGAATGGTTCGCCTATGACGCGCAGCTTGCGCCGGGAGTCAATCCCGCTGCTTGCACGCCCGACGACGTTACGCTTGTTCCGGTCGACGAGCTGAAGATCGCCGCTGCCGACGAACCGGCGGCCGGGCATCTTGTCCGGTTTATACGCAAGCATCTCGCGCGCGAGCAATCGCGGCCCTTGCGGGCAGAGTTCCTCGCCTCCGACCTTGGCCTCGACAGCAGCGCTTACATGCGCAGCAGCGGGCCGCTTCACAAGCTCGTTGACGAGGGCCGGGCCGCCGATCCGTCGATCGCGCTTGCGACTTCGCTGTGGTCGCAGTTCATCGACCATCTTGAAGGAGACGCGGGCGCGTTCCGCGCGAGTGCCTACCTCGATGAAGCGTATGTCGCAATCCTTGCCCGTCTTCTCGGCGCGAATGTCCTGGAAGGCCACGCCATCCTGAGCGCCGACCATGAACTCAAATCCATCCTGACTGGCGCGTTCTTCCGCGACCGTTACGAACTCGATAACATGGTCGAGGAGGATTATTTCGGCTGGCTTGTCCGGCCGGGTTACATAGACCGGCTGGTGCCGGTCGCGCGGGGAATCCAGCGCGACCTTTATGCTTACGATTTCAGCAGGCGCTACGAGGAAGACCTGTTCGGGCGTCTCTTGGCTCAGCTTGCACGCAAGAGCCAGCGCAAGCTCCTTGGGCAGGAGTGGACTCCGGCCTGGCTCGCCCGGCATCTGGCGGAGCGCTGCCTTGATAATCTGCCCAGCGAAGCGCCGCGCATCGTCGATATGTGCTGCGGGTCCGGCTCGATTCTCGCGGAGGTGTTGAAAGCAGCGAAGGAGAAGTTCAAATTCACCGCGCTTGCGGAACTGCATGACGTTGCGACCGGCTTTGACATCGACCCGCTCGCCGTTGCGCTATCAAAGACGACTTGGGTCGTGGCGCTGGCTTCGGAGATCAAGTCCGCTAAAGGGCAGATCGTAATTCCCGTGTATCATGCGGATTCTCTGTTCGCTGTGACTCCGGTTTCAGCGATTGTTCCCCTGATCGGCGAGAGCGACACAATTGATGTCGCGCTAGACGGCGCAACCGTCAAGCTGCCGCATGCGCTCGTCCAGCCTGAATATAGCGGCCTGTTCGACCGCATCATCGACTGGGCGTACGACGAAGCCCTTGACGCCCGGAAGAAAGGAAAGGCGCCGGCGCTTTCAAGGCATGATGCGGAAACCTTCGTGACCGGCGCCGCCGCTGCGGCCAAGACCGCCCTGCCGGAAGACCTCCGCAAGCCAATTGTGGACGCGGTGCATGCCCTCGCCGCCCGCATGTCCGCGCTTGCCGTTGCGAACCGCAACGGGATCTGGGCTTTCATTCTCCGCAACGCCTACCGCCCCGGTCTTCTTGCTGGGCAGTTCAACGGCCTCGTATCAAATCCGCCATGGCTTGCGATGAGCGGGCTTGCTGACAATCCTTATCGCGGGGTCTTAACCGGACGTGCGAAGCTGTACGGCATTCGCCCTGCGGGGCAGTCATTCCTGCACCTTGAACTTGGTACCACGCACTTGCTGCACGCCGTGGACCGTTATCTCAAGGCAGATGCGTCCATCGCTTGCCTTGTGCCCGGCTCGGTGTTCAACGGCCACCATCATGAGCGCCTGCGCCAGCGGGAATTCCTTTCGAGCAAGCGCCCCGTCGCACTCGAAATCACCGAAGTCTGGCAGGTCGCACCCGGCACCTTCAAATATCCCGGCGCCGCCATCATCGGGCGCAAGCGCGCGGATGCCGCCGGTCTTGCCACGACACCCGTCGCTGGATTCCTCGCCACGCCGGACACGCTGGAGCCGGTCGAATTTTCCATCCGCAGGATCGGCACGAAGCGCACAGCCTGGGTTATTGAAAAGGAAGGTACGCCGGTCGCGGCTTCGGGCGACGCTGCCGTTCCGCCGCAGGGCGCCGACCTCATGCCCCGCACAGCCGTCTGCGTCGAGATCGTCGATAAGGCGGGCGCAGAATGGCGCGTGGATACCCCGCAGCACGGCTCGGTGTGGCGGTTCACCGTGAAGGCCGCCAAGGAGCTGAAAGACGGGCGCTTCACAGGCCGCGCCGCGCCGGCATTCATCCACAGTATGGCGCAATCGGAAAATCTTTTGCCTTTCGTACTGGGGCCGCAACGCGCGCCGATCGCCATTCCCGCTATCAGAGAGAAAGACGGGAGCTGGCGTATAGTCGACGAAAAGGAAATCAGGGGCATGGGCCTGACGGAAACCGCGCGGCGGTTTCAAGCCATCAACCAAAGGCTTGAGGCTGTCGGGCAGGGTAAGACGCTCCAGCAGCGCATTGACGAGCGCGGTAAGCTGACGAAGCAGATCATCGGAAAGCAAGGCGGCCTCGTCCTATCGGGCGCGGGCGGCAAGCATATCTGTGCGGCGTACGTTCCCGCGAAAGAAGCCCGCAGCCTTGCCATCGACCAGACTCTCTACTGGCAGATATTCGACGATGAAGACCAAGCCTGGTACGTCACCGGCATGCTGAACAGCCACGCGATGACCGAGGCAATCAGCCCTTTCAACCCGAAGGGCGATTTCGGGGAGCGCCACATTCACACGTTGCCGTACCGGATGATGCCGCCTTATGATCCGTTCAACGACGATCATATCCGGATCGGCGCGCTCGCCCGCGATATCGCGAAAGCCGCGCAGGCCATCATCAAGAGCGACGCCTACCTGAACGATCCATCCCGGGCGCTCCCTGCTCGCCGGCGCAAACTCCGTGAACGCCTGCGCGATTTGCTGCAATTCCAACAACTCGAGGAGTACTGCGCCACTTCATTAGGCACGACAGCGTTCGGCGACGAGGCGGAAGGCGATGGCGAAGATTCCGGCGAGGCCTGGGATTGATCTTTCGATGGTAGCCTCTGCCCAACAAAGTCGGCGATGCGTTTGCTGGGATGCCTGCGACTACGACGACACGGCATTGAGAGTCTTGTGCACAGGCGCTTTGGACAGACGTTTTTGACGCGGACAGTGACGTGGATTCGTTATAGAGAAAAGCAGAATTACCCTTTCGCTCCCTCGACCGTTCCATGATCCTGACTGTAGCTGTGCGGGGCATACTCGCTGATCGTCCAAACACCCTTGGCGCCCGCGGCTGTTCGGAACGCCATCGTCGATCTGCTCGACGCTAAGACGAGCGAGGTGCGCATAGCTTCAGCGTATGTGACCCTGCAAGGAAGCAAGATCCTATTCGGTTGCCTCAACAAGTTTTTGGGGCATAAACAGATTGATGCTATACCGAAGCTGCTCGTCACCTCGCTCGATTTCGGGCTTACGGAGCCAGCAGCCTTATCCTTCTGGAATGCGCTACCAAACGCGACCGTGCGTGTGGCCGGAGCGAAGTCGGTCGCAAACGGATCGTTATTACCGACCCAAGCATACCATCCTAAAGTCTACGCCTTTGGATTGCTGCGCCGAGCGAACGTGTTGGTCGGTTCGGCCAACATGACAAGTCGTGGGCTGAGCATAAACGCCGAAGCCATGTGGGCCCAAAAAAATATCGCCTTATCGAGCTTGGACAAAGTCTTTGCAAACCTCACGACTGGGACCGAACCGCTCACTAAAAATCTGCTTACCGCCTACAAGGCTCTCCAAAAGAAGAAGCCACCGCCCAAGGCTTTGAAGGGCGAGATACAAAGTGTTCCGCCACCAGCTCCCATCGCCGCAGGTGATTTGCTCCCCTTCAGGGAAGCTGTCGAAAGTGGCGCAGTCAATCCCGCCGGCTATCGCGAATTCTGGGTCCAGGTGGAGGGTCTTCAAGGAGGCTCTGGTAATCAACTGGAGTTACCCCGCCAAGGCCATCGATTTTTCGGCTTTAGTTTCAGCAATTACAGCTTTCCAGATAAGAAGACGATCGGTGTAGTCACGCTCCGTGCCGGAGCGTCCATATGGAATGATCGACTTTTGACCTGGCACGGCAACAATAAGATGGAGCGCATCAACCTTCCGACTAAGGCGCAGGGTGGCTTTCAGTACAACGATTCAGCCACCATGTTCCGTAGGCTGCCCGACGGGTCGTTTGAGCTGGTGACCGAATCTTGGGAGTCTGATCTCGCGCGTTCTTGGCGCAGGGCATCCGCGGCTAGTGGACTACTCTTTCGATTGAGGTCGGCCACTAACAGCCGCCTAGTTGGATTGATCCCGTGAGCGACGCCCTCCAGGCGGTAACGAATATCGGAAGCCTACCGGTCGTTTTGGGAGGAAACAGCGGACACCCAGCCGGGGGCAGCGGTGTGATCCGTTCCATACCGCGAGAATCAAGAACCGCTGCGTAATCAACGCGCCCGTTTAGTGCCAGAGGTTCCCGGTACCCCAAACGGTCTTTCGAAAAGTCCGTAGGTTCGACTCACAAAAAACGACTCAATATCAATCGCTTATGAGTTCTGTACCAAATCCGCGCAGTCCGGAGGTCTGGAGAAAAACAGCCGCAGAGAAGGAATTTCGGGCCTCGGCCAGTGCCTCACAGTCCGGAGGTTTGCGCGGAAAGCCCCTGGTCATTGGCCTTCTGTGCGCAGGCGCGAGGCCGCGGAGAAAGTTAGACGCGAACCGAATGGCGGAGAGAGTGGGATTCGAACCCACGGTACGGTTTCCCGCACACACGCTTTCCAAGCGTGCGCCTTAAGCCACTCGGCCATCTCTCCGGGCGCCTTCTCATGACGGGGCATGCCGGTTTTTGC
>Ga0209963_1000222_pt1 | contig 164486 bp, 147 predicted proteins | sample ThiBio_1000_biof_2_FD_183957 | JGI IMG/M metagenome (GOLD analysis project Ga0209963, IMG submission 183957) | Wastewater bioreactor microbial communities from Cape Town, South Africa - Thiocy_cont_1000_biof (SPAdes) | ecosystem: Engineered > Bioreactor > Thiocyanate-remediating >... | reverse complement strand
ATCGAGTTGAACCTCGGCCATCGGCATCTCCACAGCGGTGGCCGGCTCGGCCGCGGCGCCGGCGCTTCGCAGGCCGGCGGGCATTGGGCTATTCTGCCCATGTAAGCGTTTACATCAAAGCGCGGGCGGAAGGGAGCCCCATGACCGCACCCCGGTTCGTTTTCCCCGACGGTTTCCATTGGGGCGCCGCCACTTCGGCCTACCAGATCGAAGGCTCGCCGCTGGCCGACGGCGCCGGCCCCAGCATCTGGCAGCGCTTCGCGCACACGCCGGGGATGATGGCCAACGGCGACACCGGCGACGTCGCCTGCGACCACTACCGTCGTTACCGCGAAGACGTGCAGTTGATGAAGGCGCTGGGCCTCGACGGCTATCGCTTCAGCATCAACTGGGCGCGCGTGCTGCCCGAGGGCACCGGCCGGGTCAATCCGAAGGGGCTGGACTTCTATTCGCGGCTGGTCGACGAGCTGCTGGAACACGGCATCGTGCCGAACGCCACGCTGTTCCACTGGGATCTGCCGGCGGCGCTGGACGATCGCGGCGGCTGGCTCAACCGCGACAGCGCGCACTGGTTCGCGGAGTACGCCGAGGTGATGTTCAAGGCGCTGGACGACCGCGTGCCGCGCTGGAGCACCTTGAATGAGCCCTGGGTGGTCACCGACGGCGGCTACCTGCACGGCGCGCTGGCACCGGGACACCGCAACAAGTACGAGGCACCGATCGTCACGCACAACCTGATGCGCGCCAGCGGCGCCGGCATCCAGACCTATCGCGCGCACGGCAGGCACGAGATCGGCGTGGTGTTCAACATCGAGCCGAAATACCCGTATTCCGAAGGCGCCGAAGACATGGCCGCCACCGCCCGCGCGCACGCCTACATGAACCGGCAGTTCGCCGACCCTGCGCTGCTGGGCAGCTATCCGGAGCAGCTCAAGGAGATCTTCGGCGAGGCGTGGCCGGATTTCCCGGCAGAGGATTTCGCGCTGACCCGCCAGCGCGTCGATTTCGTCGGCATCAACTACTACACCCGCGCGGTGGTTCGCCACGACGCGGAGGCGTATCCGCTGCGCGCGGCATCGGTGCGCCAGCCCAACCGCACCCATACCGAGACCGGCTGGGAGGTCTACGCGCAGGGCTTGACCGACACCCTGGTCTGGTTCAAGCAACGCTACGGCGACATTCCGCTGTACATCACCGAGAACGGTTCGGCGTTCTACGACCCGCCGGTCGCCGAAGGCGGCGCGGTGGACGACCCGCTGCGCTGCGACTACCTGCGCAAACACCTGCGCGCGCTGCACGCAGCGATCGCCGCGGGCGTGGACGTGCGCGGCTATTACGCCTGGTCGCTGCTGGACAACCTGGAGTGGTCGCTCGGTTTCTCCAAGCGCTTCGGCCTCTACCACGTCGATTTCGCCACCCAGCAGCGCACGGCGAAAGCGAGCGCAAAGCTGTACGCGCAGGTGATCGCGAGCAACGGCGCGGTGCTGGACGAATAACCGACCACCGCGCACCCGACAATCGGCGAATCTGCAGGAGCGCACCCTGTGCGCGATGCCTTTCGTCACGTGACGAAGAGCATCGCGCACAGGGTGCGCTCCTGCAGCAACGGTCGTGGCTCGGCCTGGGGCGGGCCGTGCCCGCCCTACCCGCGGCCGAGCACCAGCAGATGGCGTTCGGCAGGCAGGCCGGGCACGTGCAGCTCGTGCGTGGCGCGCACGACGAACCCGTCGGGGATGCCGGGCAACTCGTCCTCCGGCTGCTTGCCCTTCATCGCCAGCCAGATCCCGCCCGGCGCGAGCAGGTGGCCGCCCCAGGCCAGCATGTCGGCGAGGCTGGCGAAGGCGCGCGCGGTGACGCAATCGAACTGGCCGGCGACGTCTTCCACGCGCGATTGCTCGGCGCGCACGCCCTCCAGCTTCAGGCTGCGGATCGCCTCGCGCAGGAAGCGCACCTTCTTGCCGTTGGAGTCCACCAGCAGGATCTCGCGGCCCGGCGCGGCGATCGCCAGCACGATGCCGGGCAGGCCGGGGCCGGTGCCGAGGTCGGCCAGGCTGTGGCCGTGCACGAATGGCAGGATCGCCAGCGAATCGAGCAGGTGGCGGGTCACCATCTCGGCCGGGTCGCGCACCGCGGTGAGGTTGTAGGCGCCGTTCCAGCGTTCGAGCAGGGCGAGATAGTCGAGCAGACGCGGCACCGCATCGGCCGGCAACTGCAGGCCCAACGCGGCGATGCCCTGTTCGAGTTGTGCCTGCAAGGCGTCGCGCGCGGCCATCGGCCATCGGTCCTGTGGGAAAGCGGTCGGCAAGTATCCCGGCAAGCCCGGCGCAATGCCAGCAGGCGACGCAAAAGAAAGCCCGCCGAAGCGGGCTCGAAGTGGAGCAAATCCCCTGCGGCGCGGCGCTCTCAAGGGCGCCTGGCGCGATGCGATGCTCAGGCGGCGTCGAGATCGACCCGCGTGACCATCATGCCGCGCTCGCGCAGCACGTGATTCAACGATTGCTTGACCCGCGCCCCCAGATCGCGCCGATCGACAGCCTCGGTCGCGGGCTCGTCCCGCAGCGCGGCTTGCGCGCCATGGCGGATCAGCTGGTCGACCTGCTCGAACACGGCGTCGGCGCGCTCGGGTTCCAGCACCTGCCAGTACACCGTGCCGCGCACGTCGCGCGGCCCCAGCGGCGCCTGCAACTGCAGGGTCTGGCCGGACAGGTTGATCTTGTGCGCGACCCGGTCGAGCAGCGGCAGTACCAGGTGCGTGCCGGCCGGTAGCAGCCGGCGCGGCTTGCCGTGACGGTAGATGCTGTAGACCAGACCTTCCGGCACACGCCGCACGGCGCTGGCGAGCAGCACGGCGAGCAAGGCAACGATGAGGGTGGACAGCATGGTCATGGTCGTGAAATCAGTAACTTGGAGCCGATTTATTCGTCCGATACTGGAACTGAAGAATACAATCGATTGACTCTGTGTGACTTAACCGCGCTTTAACGCGCGGATGAACGTGTAACAAGACGCCTGAAACAAGTCAAGAGCGAGTCGCCGGATTGATGAAGCTGTCGACGACACGGGAGGACATGAACGGCCGCGCTGCGTCAGTTTTCGCTCCGGTTCGGTCGCGCGCGGGCCGACTGATCTTCCTTCCCCTGGGATCAAGCATCGAACTTGCCAAAACGCGGGGCATCGGCAGCCAAGGCGCAGCCGTGTGGCGTCCGTCACGCCCGGAGGACTGCCGGCGGGCGATGCCGGCGCAGTCAACGCTGCACGCCGTTGCCGTGGCGCAGCAAGACGGCCCGCAGATCGGCAAGCAGGCCGTTCCGGCGTTTCCCCGGGATTTACCGCCGCGCCGTCGCGCAAGCGCTGGTGCGGCGCAGCACGTGTCGTCGCAACAAGCTCTTTACAAGCCCGCGTGAAAACGTTTACGTTGGCGCCACCCAAGGGTTGGCGAACCCGGCGAAAACAGTCCCATGGCGGCAGCAACCATCAAAGACGTGGCGCGCGAGGCCCGGGTGTCGGTGGCCTCGGTGTCGCGCGCGCTCAATGGTGGCGGCGGCGTCACCGCAGCCACCAGCGCACGCATCCACGCCGCCGCCGAGCGCCTGCAGTACATCCCGCATGCGGCGGCGCGCATGCTGATCACCCGCCGCACGCACACCATCGGCGCGCTGCTGCCGGACCTTTACGGCGAGTTCTTCTCCGAGCTGATCCGCGGCATCGACCTGGCGGCGCGCGCCTGCGGCCTGCACCTGCTGGTCTCCAGTTCGCACGGCGGCGCCGCGGAAGCGGCGGCGGCGGTGCGCTCGATGCAGGGGCGCGTGGACGGCCTGCTGATCCTGTCCGAGCGGGTCGACGCGACCTTCCTGCGCGCCAACCTGCCCAAGGCGCTGCCGGTGGTGCTGCTCAACAGCGCGGTGAGCGGGCCGGCTTTCCACGTGCTCAACATCGACAACCACGGCGGCGCGGTAGCCATGGTGCGGCACCTGCTGCAGGCCGGCCATCGCAGCGTGGCGCTGATCGCGGGGCCCCCCGGCAACTTCGACGCCAGCGAACGCGAGCGCGGCTACCGCGAGGCAATGGCCAAACACGCCCCGCGCGCGGCGCTGACCGTGGTGGCCGGCGACTTCACCGAGGAATCCGGCTACCGCGCCGGCCACGAACTGCTGGCGCGCGCCAGGCGCCCGCGGGCCGTGTTCGCCGCCAACGACATGATGGCGGTGGGCTGCCTGGCGGCGTTCAAGGATGCCGGCGTGCGCGTGCCGGAAGACATCGCGCTGGCCGGCTTCGACGACATCCCGATCGCCCGCTACGTGACACCGGCCTTGACCACGGTGCGCGTGCGCATCGCCGACTTCGGCCGCCTCGCGCTGGAGCGCCTGGCCGACGTCGTCGAACACCCCGGGCAGGAATCACCTTCCGCCGACACGCCCGGTTTTGAAATCGTGGTCCGCGACACCTGCGGCGGAACCAGACCAGAAGAAAACTCCTGAACGACTCAGCAAGCTGCCCGGGGAGGGGAGCGATGAAAACTTCAACGCACTTCAAGAAGAACCTGCTGGCCGGATTGATCGGTACGTCGATCATGTCGCTGGCCGTGGCACCGTCGTTCGTGATGGCGGCGAGTTCCGACGCGAACCTGCGCGGCCATGCGCCTCCGAACGCCCTGGTGACAGCCAAAAACGTCGCGACGGGCTCTACTCGCGTGACCAAGGCCAACGGCGAAGGCAGCTACGCGCTGGTCGGCCTTCCGCCCGGCACCTATACCGTCGACGCTGGCCCAGGCACGGCGCAGACCGTCACGCTCAGCGTGGCATCGACCGCGACGCTGAACCTGACAGCCACCACCACGACCACCAGTACGCCCGCAGCGGCCAACGCCGTCAACCTCGGCGCAGTCACCGTCACCGCGTCGGCCTTGCAGGAGGTGAAGACTTCCGAAGTCGGCAACACCGTGTCGCTGCGCCAGATCGACACGACGCCGCAGTCCTCACGCAACTTCCTGCAGTTCGCCGACACCGTGCCGGGCATGGTTTTCACCCGCGACGCAAACGGCAACACCAGCCTGCGTTCGGGCGCCCAGGCCACCAGCGCGATCAACGTGTACATCGACGGCGTGGGCCAGAAGAACTACGTGCTGCAGGGCGGCGTCACCGGCCAGACCGGCAGCCAGGGCAATCCGTTTCCGCAACTGGCCATCGGCGAATACAAGGTCATCACCTCGAACTACAAGGCCGAGTTCGATCAGGTCTCGAGCGCCGCCGTGGTGGCACAAAGCAAGTCCGGCACCAACACCTTTCACGGCGACGTGTTCGGCGATTTCACCAACACCGCCATGCGCGCGAAAACACCTTCCGAAATAGCCAATCACAAGAAGACCGATTCGCACGAGAAGGATTACGGCTTCGATCTGGGCGGCCCGATCATCAAGGACAAGGCCCACTTCTTCATCGCCTACGAGGGCAAGGAGTTCGATACGCCGACCACGGTGGTACCGGGCCTGATCGGCGGCGGCTACGAAAGCCAGCTGCCCGCCAGCGCCAGCGCGCAGATCGGCCCGGCCAGCCTGCCGTTCAAGGAGAACGACTGGTTCGGCAAGATCGACTACGAACCCACCGACCGCGATCGCCTCGAACTGAGTGCCAAGTACCGCGACGAAACGCAAGTGTCGGGTATCGGCGGCGTCACCACGCCGTCGGCGGCCATCAACACGAACAACACCGACAAGCGCTATGACTTGCGCTGGGATCACAGCGCCTACAGCTGGTTCAATCGCTTGCAGGTGACGTACGAGGATGCGTTCTTCTCGCCCACGCCCGCCACGCGCGGGGCGGGAGCGCGCTACACGCAGGACGTCGACCAGGGCCAGACCATCCTGCAGACCGGCAACTCGCCGCTCGCGCAGCAGAACAAGGGTCAGAAGGGCCCGGCGTTGCAGGACGACCTGACCTTCAACGACTTCGAGTGGCACGGCGACCACGTGATCAAGATGGGCGTGAAGTACAAGGAGGTGAAGCTCACCGCGCAGGACGCCGGCGATGCGAACGCCTTGTTCAGCTACGCCGTCACCCCGGACGCCGGTACCGAGGCAACCCCCTACGAAGTGCAGTTCGGCTCCCCCACGCCCGGCCAGAGCCCGGTGGCGGTCAGTCGCGACAAGCAGTTCGGTGCCTATATCCAGGACGACTGGGCGGTCAACGACAAGCTGACCCTGAACCTGGGCATCCGCTGGGACTACGAGGAAACGCCTTCCTATCTCAACTACGTCACGCCGGCCAACGTGATCGCCGCTCTCAACAGCCCCGATCCCCATGGTGCGCCTGCCGGTCAAACCTACGCGCAGACACTGGCCCTGGGCGGCGTAAACATCAACGACTACATCAGCACCGGCAACAATCGAAAGGCACCGAAGGACAATTTCCAGCCTCGCCTCGGTTTTTCCTATGACCTCAACGGCGACCAGGCGCACGTCATCTTCGGCGGCATCGGTCGTTCCTACGACCGCAACCTGTACGAGGCGATCCAGGTCGAGCAGACCAAGTCGGTGCTGTCGCAACCCACCATCCAGTTCAACACCCCGATCCATCCGTGCACGGTGGGGGTCGGCACCTGCTACGCCTTCGATCCGTCGTACATGGACATCGCCACCCTGCAGGCGCTGGTGGCGGGCACCAACACCGGCAAGGAGGTGGATGCAATCAACAACAAGCTCAAGACGCCGTACTCGGACCAGATCAGCATCGGCATGCGCAACACGATCGGCGAATGGAATACCAGCGCCGCGATCGCCAACATCCGCAGCCACGACGGCCTGGTCTACACGCTGGGCAATCGCTATCCCGACGGCAGTTTCTGGCAGAACGGCAGCCAGCCCTGGGGCAACGGCATCCCCGGCTTCGGCAGCTTCATCATCGGCAACAACGGCCTGGAAACCCGCACCACCCAGGTCCTGCTGTCCGCGGAAAAGCCCTATACCAAGGAATCGCACTGGGGCCTGACGATTGCCTACACCCACACCCATTCGAGTCAGAACCACAACAACAACGACCCGACCGACCAGTACGCGTTCGACTTCGAGACCGTCGGCCATTACCCGTTTGTCGGCGGTGCCGTGGCCAAGAACCGGCTCGTGGTGACCGGCAACATCGATGGCCCCTGGGGCTTCGTGTTCGGCGGCAAGCTGACCCTGGCCACACCCGTGCCCAATGTCGGCATGGCCTTCTACGGCGCACCGGCGACCAACCAGGACAGCGGCGTGACCAACGGAGCCGGTGGCCGGGTGGTCGCCATCGCGCCACCGGGCAACGGCCGCTTCCTGATCGGCGGCAAGGTCTTCGGCTATCGCGACCTCGACCTGCAGGCCACGAAGAACTTCAAGATCTACGGCAACGTCAGCGGCTACGTGCGCATCGACCTGATCAACGTGTTCAACTTCAGGAACACCGTGGGCTACATCACCAACTACGGCAGCGGCGGCGTCTACAACCCGCAGGTGTCCTACAACCCGACCGGCGACATCACCGGCTATACCCGCACCTTGAGGGCCACCGCAGGCATCAGCTTCTAGGCCCGCGCTGCAGGCCGATTGGCTGCGCTGCGCCGGCCACGTGCAAAGCCCGCATCTTGCGGGCTTTGCTTTCGCCAACCGAGCCTGCGACGAGAGCTTTCATGACCGACACCCGCGTGAAGAAAATCGTCATCGTCGGCGGCGGCACCGCCGGCTGGATGACTGCAGCGGCATTTGGCGAGGTGCTCGGACGCGATTACGGCGTACGCCTGATCGAATCGGCGGACATCGGCACGGTCGGCGTGGGCGAAGCCACCGTGCCGCACCTGAAGCTGTTCAACAATCTCCTGCGCATCGACGAAATCGAGTTCATCCGCAAGACCTGCGCCACCTTCAAGCTGGGCATCCAGTTCAACGACTGGCGACGCATCGGCGATTCCTACATCCATGGCTTCGGCAACACCATCGGCCAGAGTCTCGGCCTGCTGTCCTTCCACCACTACTGGCTCAAGGCAGCCAGGGCCGGCTGGGCCGGCCCGCTGGGCGATTACACGCTGCATACGATGGCCGCGCCGCGCGGCAAGTTCATGACCTCGGCTTCCGATGTGCCGCCGACGTCGCCGCTGGCCGACATCGCCTACGCGTACCACATGGACACCACGCTCTACGCGCCTTTCCTGCGCGAATTCGCCGAGGCGCGCGGCGTGCGCCGCACCGAGGGCAAGGTGGCCGAGATCAGGCTGCGGCCCGACGACGGCTTTGTCGAATCGGTGGTGCTGGAGGGTGGTGAGGTCGTCGCCGGCGACCTGTTCATCGACTGCTCCGGTTTTCGTGGCCTGCTGATCGAGCAGGCGCTGCATACCGGTTACATCGACTTCAAGGACTGGCTGCCATGCGACCGCGCCATCGCGGTGCGCACCGAAAGCGACGGCGCACCGCCGCCCTACACGCGCGCCACCGCGCAGGCGGCCGGCTGGCAGTGGCGCATCCCGCTGCAGCACCGCACCGGCGACGGTTACGTGTACTCCAGCGCGCACATCAGCGACGACGAGGCAACCGCGACCCTGCTGCGCAACATCCAGGGGCGCCCGTTGTGCGAGCCGTTCCAGCTGCGCTTCACCGCCGGCACGCGGCGCAAGCTGTGGAACCGCAACGTGGTCGCCATCGGCCTGGCCAGCGGCTTCATGGAGCCGCTGGAATCGACCAGCATCCACATGATCCAGACCGGCATCTCCTGGCTGCTCAACCTGTTCCCACGCGAGGGCTTCAGCCCGGTGCTGGCCGAGCGGTACAACGCGCAGCTGAAGTTCCACACCGAACGCATCCGCGATTTCCTGATCCTGCACTACCACGCCACCGAGCGTGAGGACACGCCGTTCTGGCAGCAGTGCCGACACATGTCGGTACCGCCGTCGCTGCAGGACAACATCGACCTGTTCGCCGACAGCGGCCGCTTCTATCGCAACGCCGAGGAGCTGTTTGCCGAGATCAGCTGGGTGCAGGTGATGATCGGCCAGGGCATCGTGCCGCGCAGCTACCACCCCTTGGTCGACAAGGTACCGGACGCGCAGCTGCGTGATTTCATCAACGACGTCGGTCGCACGGTTGCCCATTGCGTCGAGCTGATGCCGTCACACCAGGCGTTCATCGACCGGCACTGCGCGGCCCCGGCCATCGCCTAGCGCCGGCCGCGGCGGGCGGCCGGGCCGCCTGCGCCGCCTGACTCATTCCTCACGACAGGTTGCACCGATCATGGGTTTTCGACGCTTGCGCTCCTTTCTAGCCCCGTTTGCGCTGGCGCTGGTGTTCACCGCCTTCGCGCCTGCCGCGGCGCAGGACGTTGCGAGCCGCACGCAGCACGCGCCGCTGGCCTTCACCGCCCTGCCCGCCGACCAGCAGGCGCAGCTGGACGAACTGGAGCACCGCACCTTCCAGTTCTTCTGGGACACCGCCAACCCCGTCAACGGGCTGGTACCGGACCACTGGCCGGGGCAGTCGTTCTCCAGCATCGCGGCGGTGGGTTTCGGCCTGACCGCGTACGGCATCGGCGCGGAACGGGGCTGGATCAGTCGCGAGCAGGCGGTCCATCGCACCCTGGTCACGCTGCGCTTCTTCGCCGACTCGCCGCAGAACGCCAGCGAGGACGACGCCACCGGCTACCGCGGTTTCTACTACCACTTCCTCGACATGCAGACCGGCCTGCGCCACGGGCGGGGCGTGGAGCTGTCCAGCATCGACACCACCCTGCTGCTCGGCGGCGTGCTGTTCGCGCAGAGCTACTACGACCGTGACACGCCGCAGGAAAAGGAGATCCGCGCGCTGGCCGACACGCTGTACCGGCGCGTCGACTGGCCGTGGATGCAGGCGCGCCCGCCGCTGGTCAGCATGGGCTGGACGCCCGGCGGCAAGTTCATCCCGCACGACTGGGAGGGCTACAACGAGGCCAACCTGCTCTACATCCTGGCGCTGGGCTCGCCCAGCCATCCGCTGCAGCCCGCGGCGTGGCAGGCCTGGACGCGCACCAACCCGCGCTACTGGGGCACGCTCTACGGCGAAACCTTTCTGACCTTCGGGCCGCTGTTCGGCCACCAGTACAGCGCCGCGTGGATCGACTTCCGCGGCATCCGCGACGATTTCATGCGCGGCCACGATTCGGACTACTTCGAGAACGCGCGCCTGGCCGTGCGCTCGCAGCGCAACTACGCGATCGCCAATCCCGCGGGCTGGACCGGCTACGGCGAGAACCTGTGGGGGCTGACCGCCAGCAACGGTCCCGGCGACTTCGGCGTCGCCGCGGACGGGCGCCAGCGGCGCTACTTCGGTTACGCCGCACGCGGCGTGGGCCTGCGCCACGTGATTGATGACGGTACCATCGCGCCCACGGCAGCGCTGGGCTCGATTGCCTTCGCGCCGGACCTGGTGGTGCCGGAATTCCTGCACATGAAACAGCGCTACGGCAAATACATCTACGCGAAGTACGGCTTCCGCGACGCGTTCAACCTGACCTTGCACGACGCCGACGCGCCGCTGCGCACCGGCCTGGTGATCCCCGGCTTCGGCTGGGTCGACACCGAGTACCTGGGCATCGACCAGGGCCCGATCCTGCTGATGCTGGAGAACTGGCGCAGCGGCCTGGTGTGGACGGTGATGAAGCGCAACCCGTATGTGCGCAAGGGCCTGCAGCGGGCCGGCTTCCGCGGCGGCTGGCTGGATCAGGCGGCGGCCACGCCGTGAGTTGGCGGCGCTGGCGATTGCTGGCGCCGGCGCTGCTGCTGGCCGGCCTCGCTGGCTGCCGCGGTGATCACGACGATCGCCGCACGCTGACCTTCTGGGCGATGGGTCGCGAGAGCGAGGCGGTGGCGCAGCTGATGCCGGCGTTCGAGCGCGAGCATCCGGACCTCCGCGTCGACGTGCAGCAGCTGCCGTGGAAGGCGGCGCACCAGAAGCTGCTCACCGCGATCGCCGGCGACACCACACCGGACGTGGCCCAGCTGGGCAATACCTGGCTGGCCGAGATGCACGCGCTGGATGCGCTCGTACCGCTGCAGCCGTACGTCGAGCGCTCGCACGTGGTGCAGCCGGCGGATTATTTCCCCGGCATCTGGGCCACCAACCGCATCGACGGTACCTTGGTCGGCATCCCCTGGTACGTCGACACGCGGCTGCTGTTCTACCGCAAGGACCTGCTCGCCGCCGCGGGCTTCGACGCGCCGCCGCGCGACTGGGCCGCGTGGTCGCGGCAGCTGGCCGCGCTGCAGGCACATGCGGCGCCCGACCACTACGCGATCCTGCTGCCGACCAACGAGTTCGAGCAGCTGCTCTCGCTGGGCCTGCAGCAAGACGAGCCGCTGCTGCGCGACGGCGGTCGCTACGGCAATTTCGAAAGCGCCGGGTTCAAGCGCGCGCTGGCGTTCTACGTGGAGCGGTTCAAGCGCCACCAAGCGCCATTGCTGGCCAACACCGAAGTGCCCAACCCGTGGGCCGAGGTCGGCCGCGGCGTGTACGCGTTCTACTTCTCCGGGCCATGGAACATCGGCGAATTCCGTCACCGTCTCGATGCCGCGCAACAGGACGACTGGGCCACCGCGCCGCTGCCCGGTCCGGACGGCCCGGGCGCCGGCATCGCCAGCGGCTCCAGCCTGGTGATCTTCCGCCATTCGCCGCGCAAGGCGCAGGCTTGGTTGCTGATCGAATACCTGTCGCGCCCGAGTGTGCAGCAGCAGTTCTACGCGCTGCTCGGCGACATGCCGCCGCGGCGTTCGGCCTGGCAGGGCGAGGCGCTGCACGACGATCCGGCGGTGCGCGCGTTCCGCGAGCAGCTGGAGCGGGTCAAACCGACGCCACCGGTGCCGGAATGGGAGCGCATCGTCACCGAGATGCAGCTGGTCGCCGCGCGCGCGGCCCACGACGAGCTCACCGTGGACCAGGCCGCCGCCGAGATCGACCGCCGCGCTGACGCGATCCTGGCCAAGCGGCGCTGGATGCTCGACCGCGGCGGGAGCGCGCGATGAGCCGCGCGACCACCGCCTGGCTGTTCCTGACTCCCGCGCTGCTGGTGCTGGGCGTGTTCTTCTTCGTGCCGGTGCTGGGCGCGCTGGGCCTGAGCCTCACCGATTACGACCTGTACGCGCTGGCCGACCTGCGCAACCTGCGCTTCGTCGGCCTGCACAACTACTGGGAGTTGCTGCATCGCCCGCTGTTCTGGACCGCGCTGGGCAACACGTTCTACTTCGTGGTGGTCGGCGTGCCGCTGTCGATCGGCGCCTCGCTGGGCACCGCGCTGCTGCTCAATTCGCCGCTGGCGCGGATGAAGGCGTTCCATCGCACCGTGCTGTTCGCGCCGGTGGTGACCACCGTGGTGGCGGTGGCGGTGATCTGGCGCTACCTGTTCAACACCAAGTACGGCCTGGTGAACCATGCACTGGCCGTGCTGGGGCTGAACCCGGTCGACTGGCTCGGCGATCCGCACTGGGCGATGCCCACGATCATCGCCTTCGCGGTGTGGAAGAACTTCGGCTACAACATGATCATCCTGCTGGCCGGCCTGCAGGCGATCGCGCCGGAGCTGTACGAGGCGGCGCGCATCGACGGCGCCTCGCGCTGGCGCCAGTTCCGCCACATCACCCTGCCGCTGCTCAAGCCCACCATGGTGCTGGTGACGGTGCTGACCGTGGCCGGCTATTTCCAGCTGTTCGCCGAGCCCTACGTGATGACCGAGGGCGGCCCGTTGCAAAGCACCATGAGCGTGCTCTACCTGATGTACGACGACGGCTTCAAATGGTGGAACTTCGGTGTGGCCTCGGCCGTCGCCTTCGCGCTGTTCGGCATCATCCTGGCGGTGACCGTGCTGCTGTTGCGGCTGGCTCGCCGCGGGGCGAGCGCATGAACCCGCGGCTCGCCCGCTGGCTGGTCAACGGCGCGCTGTTCGGTTGCGCCGCGGTGGCCGTGCTGCCGCTGCTGTGGATGCTGTCGGCGTCGCTGATGCCGCCCGGCAGCGCCAGCGCGTTGCCGCCGCCGCTGCTGCCCGCGCAACCCACGCTCGACACCTACCGCGCGCTGTTCGCCCGTGCCGGCATGGGCCGCTACCTGCTCAACAGCCTGGCCATCTCCGGCGCGATCGCCGTGCTGGCGCTGGTGTGCAACCTGATGGCCGGCTACGCCTTCGCCAAGCTGCGCTTCGCCGGGCGCGAGCGCCTGTTCCGCGCGCTGATCGGCGCGCTGCTGATCCCCGCCCAGGTGGCGATGCTGCCGCTGTTCCTGCTGCTGAAGTACGCCGGCCTGGTCAACAGCTATGCCGGCGTGATCGTGCCGGGTATGGCCACCCTCTTCGGCATCTACCTGGTGCGCGAGTTCGCCCGCAGCGTGCCGGACGAGCTGCTGGAAGCCGCGCGCATCGACGGCGCCGGCGAGTGGCGCATCTTCGTGCGGATCGTGCTGCCCCTGCTCAAGCCGATCATGATGACGCTGACCGTGTTCACCTTCCTCGCCGCCTGGAACGATTTCATGTGGCCGCTGATCGTGCTGACCGGGCAGGAGCACTACACCCTGCCGCTGGCGCTGGCCTCGCTGGCGCGCGAACACAGCGAAGACACCGAGCTGATGATGGCCGGCTCGGTGATCACCGTGCTGCCGGTGCTGGTGCTGTTCCTGGCCCTGCAGCGGCATTACCTGCAGGGCTTGTTGCTGGGGAGCGTGAAGGGGTGAGAATGCGCCCGCTTCAATAGGGCAATGCGCTTCTCGCTTCCGCCCCCTCCGGGAGAGGGGGCGAACGCGAAAGTCGCTTTATCTGATTAAAACCGGCCTGCGCGGAAATCCGCGATGGCCTCGTGGATCTGCGCCTGGGTGTTCATCACGAACGGGCCGTAGCGCGCCACCGGTTCGTTGAGCGGCTTGCCGGCCACGACCAGCAGGCGTGACGGCTTGTCGACGCCGGCCAGTTGCAGTTGTTCGCCGTCGGACAGCACGCCCAGTTCGCTGCGTTGCAACCGCTCGCCGCCGACCAGTGCCGATTCGCCCTCGAACACGTAGGCGAAGCCGTGGTGGCCGACCGGCAACTCCAGCGCGAACCGCGCACCGGGCTGCAGGCTGACGTCGAGGTAGACCGGCGCGGTGGCGATGCCTTCGACCGGGCCGGTGGCGCCGGCCAGCTCGCCGGCGATCACCTTGACCTCGACGCCGTCGGCCGGGCGCACCACCGGAATCCGCTGCGGGCCGATGTCCTGGTAGCGCGGCGCGGTCATCTTGTCCTTCGCCGGCAAATTCACCCACAGCTGGAAACCCCACATCAGGCCGTTTTCCTGCTGCGGCATTTCCGAATGCAGGATGCCGCGACCGGCGGTCATCCACTGCACGCTGCCGGGGGTTAGGTCGCCGCGGTTGCCGTGGTTGTCGCCGTGGCGCATGTGCCCGGCGAGCATGTAGGTGACCGTCTCGAAGCCGCGGTGCGGGTGTTCGGGGAAGCCGGCAATGTAGTCGTCGGCGCTGTCGGAGCGGAATTCGTCCAGCAGCAGGAACGGGTCGAGCATGTCCAGCGCGGGCTGGCCGATGATGCGCTTGAGCTTCACGCCGGCGCCGTCGGAGGTGTCGGTGCCGCGGATGCGACGGGTGATGGTGCGCTCGCTCATGGGGTGCTCCGGCTGGGAAGAGATGCCCGCCAAGATGGCCCTGTTCGTGCTCCAATCCAAGCGGTGCCGCCGGAACGGATCGTTCCGCTGGCGCGACGCCGGCTTTAGTCCAGCCAGCGAAAGGCCCGACGCAACTCGGCCATGGCGTCGTCCGGAAACCAGCGCCCATGCGCCAGCACCACGCGGCGCGGCTGCCACGCCAGCATCCGCGCCAGGCAAGCCCTTGCCTGCCGCTTGCGGCCGAGATAGGTCAGGCGCAGATCCCATGGCGCCTTGCCGTCTGGATCCAGTACGCCGCCCAACCGGGCCAGCCAGCGCATCGAACCGTGCAGCCTGGCGAGTTCGAAATTCTCGATCAGGTCGGTGAGGATCAGCGTACCGCTGGCGCGATGCAGGAACACGAACTCCTGCATGACGCGACTGCCGCGGAAGCGCAGTTGCTCGATGCTGCCGGCCCAGTCCGCTGGCGGCGCGTCGTCCAGATCGGCGTCGAAATGCACCTCGATGCGCTGGCTGGCCGCGCGCCGGCGCACCCCGGGCGAAGCCCACGCCGTGGCCTGCGGATAGCGCCGCTTCCACGCGGCGATGTGGGCGTAATGAAGCTGGTTGGGCGACACCAGGTGGCGCACCGGCCCGAGCGCATCGATCGCCTCGAACAGCGCCGGGTCCGGCGCGATCGGCGAGTGGCACCACAACCCGCCGTCCGGCAAGCGCACCACCGTCATGCGGGTGGGGAAAGGCATGCGCAGGCCCAGCGCGGCCATCGCCACGAGCGGGCCGTCGGCGATCCAGACGTCGGCGGCGACCGGCTTCAACGTGTTGAGCGGGGTGTACAAGCCGGATTCCGTCACGAATGTCCTCGCGAAACGCCGCAGGGGCCCGCGCACGGGCGATGGTTTACTCCGATTCCCGGTCCTCAATGCACCCAGTGACCGCTGCGCTGACGCGGCGGTGCGGCTTCGCTCTCGCTGGCGGGCTGATGCTGGCGCACCATCGCTTCCACTTCGGCCTCGGTGGCGGGGTTGGCCTGCCAATACTGGTTCACGGCGTGCAGCACCGCCGGCACCTGGCCCAGGCAATCGTCGTACTCGTCGTCGCTGAGCTTTTCGAACTCGGCGTCGGCACGCAGGATGCCCTCATCCACCGCCAGCGCCATCACCGGGCCGAGCAGCTCCATCAGCTGGGGATCTTCTGCCAGGCGGCCTTCCCACAGGGCGGCGCGCAGGTCGATGCCGCGGCTGAAGCCCTCGCACCAGCCGGCGGCCGACAGCACCGGACCGGCGTCGGATTCGACTTCACCCAGGATCGGCTCGTAGGCGTCCACGTCGAGCTCGGCGCTGATCGAATCGTTGAGCTTGGCCAGCAGCGCCAGCACGCGATTGCCCTCGTCCTCGTCCTCGAACGGCTCGTGCAATACCTCGCGCAACCATTCCTCGGGCAACACCAGCAACGGACCGACCGCCAGCGCCGAGAGCAGGCCGTGCACGCCATCGAGCAGCAGATCGCCCTCGCCGGTGTGCGCGCGCAGGTAGCGGTCCAGTTCGTCCAGTTCGTGGTCGTCCAGCGAGCTGGGCCATTCGTTCTTCGCAGTCATTTCGGTCAGATATCCAGTTCCAGCGTTACCGGGGTGTGGTCGGACGGGCGCTCCCAGCGCCGCGGTTCCCGGTCGATCCCCGCCGCCCTCGCGGCGGGTTTCAAGGCCTCGCCGATCAGGATCAGGTCGATGCGCAGGCCCATGTTGCGGCGAAACGCCGCTTGCCGGTAATCCCACCAGCTGTAGTGCCCGGCCTCGGGCTGAAACAGCCGGAAGCTGTCGTGCAGGCCCAGGTCGGTGATGGCTTTCAACGCCTCGCGTTCGGGCGGCGAGCACAGGATGTCCTCGCCCCAAGCCACCGGGTCGTATACGTCGCGATCGTCCGGGCAGATGTTGAAGTCGCCCAACACCACCAGGTTCGGGTGGCGCTCGTGTTCGCGCGCCAGGAACTCGCGCACCCTGGCCATCCAGTCCAGCTTGTAGGCGTATTTCTCGTCGCCGACCGCCTTGCCGTTGACCACGTAGAGGTCGACCACGCGCAGCGGGCCGACGGTGGCGGCCAGGATGCGCCGCTGCGGATCGTCCAGCCCGGGGATGTCGGTGACCACGTCGGCCGGCGGCTCGCGGGCGAGGATCGCCACGCCGTTGTAGGTCTTCTGGCCCGAATACACGGCCTGATAGCCGGCGGCGGCCAACTCGTCGACCGGGAACTTCGCGTCCTCCAGCTTGGTTTCCTGCAGCGCCACGATGTCCGGCTGCGCGTCGGCCAGCCACTGGCCCAGGTGCGGCAGGCGCACCTTCAGCGAGTTGACGTTCCAGGAGGCGATTTTCATGGAGATATTGTAAAGGATTGCCCCATCCGGCCCGGCGGCCCGCTGAACGGCACGCGGAGCGCCGCGACGCTTTGATGCACAAAGCCACCGAAATCGCGATTTCCAGTGTATGCTGCGCGGGCAAGCTGTCCGGAGCATCCGGTTTTCTTGCCCATCTTGCGGTCAAGTGCAACTCGCTCCGCGCCGCAAATCATCCATGCTTCAAAGGTAACGTTACATGTCGGATCGTCAGAGCGGTACAGTCAAGTGGTTCAACGACGCCAAGGGTTTTGGCTTCATCACGCCGGAAAGCGGTGATGACCTGTTCGTGCATTTCCGCGCGATCCAGGGCACGGGCTTCAAGTCCCTGCAGGAAGGTCAGCGCGTCACGTTCATCGTCACCAAGGGCCAGAAGGGCCTGCAGGCCGAGGAAGTCCAGGCCGTCTGAGTCCCACCGACCCAGCTCCTGAAGAAAAGCCCGCTTCGGCGGGCTTTTTTTTGCCTTGGGGGCGGGGAATAGGGAATGGGGAATAGGGAATAGGAAGAGCGGCAACGCTTCGCGACCGACCGCTTTTGCGATTCCCTATTCCCTATTCCCCATTCCCGGCCCTTCACGCCAAACCGTAGCTGCGCAGCAGGGCTTCCGGCTCGGGCTTGCGGCCGCGGAAGGCGATGAAGCTTTCCAGTGCGGGGCGGCTGGCGCCGACGGCGAGGAATTCGCGGCGGAAGCGCTCGCCAATGACCGGATCGATCACTCTGCCACCGTTTCCGGCGGCCTCTTCGAAGGCGCCGAACGCATCGGCGCTGAGCAGTTCGGCCCACAGGTAGCTGTAGTAGCCGGCCGCGTAGCCGCCGGCGAAGACGTGGGTGAAGCCGTGCGGGAAGCGCTGCCATGCCGGCGGATGCAGCACCGCGACCCGCTTGCGCACCTCTTCCAGCACTGCCAGCGCGCGCGCGCCGCGGGTCGGGTCGTATTCCAGGTGCAGCAGGAAATCGAACAGCGCGAACTCCAGCTGGCGCACCAGGAACAGGCCGGCGTGGAAGTACCGTGCCGCCAGCATGCGCTCGAACAACTCGTCCGGCAGCCGCTCGCCGGTCTGCCAGTGCCGCGCGAACAGGTCCAGCGCCTCGCGGTTCCAGCCGAAGTTCTCCATGAACTGGCTGGGCAGTTCCACCGCGTCCCACTCCACGCCGTCGATGCCGCCGATCGAGGGCAGCGCGATTTCGGTGAGCAAATGATGCAGACCGTGGCCGAACTCGTGGAACAGGGTCAGCACGTCGTCGTGGGTGAGCAGGGCCGGCTTGCCCTCGGTAGGCGGGGCGAAGTTGCAGGTGAGGAAGGCCACCGGCCGTTGCTCCTGGCCGCCGTCGTCGAAGCGGGCGCGGCAAACATCCATCCAGGCACCGCCACGCTTGCCGGTGCGCGCGTAGAGATCGACGTAGGCGCCGGCGAATACCTTGCCGGCGGCATCGCGCACGTCGTAGTAGCGCACCTGCGGGTGCCACACGTCGACGTCTTCGCGCGGGGCAAGGGTGATGCCGTAGAGCTTGCCGGCAAGGCCGAACAGACCATCGATCACCGCCGGCAGCGGGAAGTACGGCTTGAGCTGCTCCTCGTCCAGCGCGTACTCGCGCTGGCGCAGTTTCTCCGACGCGTAGCCGACGTCCCACGGTTCGAGCGTGTCGAGTTTCAGTTCGGCGCGGGCAAACTCGCGCAGGGCGGCCAGCTCGCGCTGCGCGACGGGTTTGGCGCGTGCGGCCAGGTCGTGCAGGAACTCCAGCACCTCGGCGGGCGAGGCAGCCATCTTGGTGGCCAGCGATTCCTCCGCCGCGTTGGCGAAGCCGAGCAGCTGCGCGGCCTCGTGGCGCAACGCCATGATCTTCTCGATGCGAGCGCTGTTGTCGAACTTGCCCGCGTGCGGACCCTGGTCCGACGCGCGGGTCTGATAGGCCCAGTACACCCGCTCGCGCAGGCCGCGATGGTCGGCGTAGGTCAGCACGGCCTGCACGCTGGGCTGCTTGAGGGTGACCAGGTAGCCGTCCAGGTCCTGGTCCTGTGCGTACTGGCGCAATACCGCGCGGCCGGACTCGGGAATGCCGGCCAGATCGCGCTCGTCGGTGACGTGTTCGTGCCACGCCTCGCTGGCATCGAGCACGGCATGGGAGAACTCGGTGGACAGCCGCGACAGCTCCACCCCGATCTCGCGGAAGCGCGAACGGGCCGGCTCGTCCAGCGCCACACCGGACAGCCGGAAATCGCGCAGCGCGTGCTCGATCAGCGCGCGCTCGGGCCGCGGCAGGGCGGCGAAATCCGTCGCGTCGGCCAGCGCCTGCACCGCCGCGTACAGCGCGCGGTTCTGGCCCAGCTCGATCGCGTGCTCGGTGAGCTTTTCCTCGGCCGGGCCGTAGACCGCACGCAACGCTTCGCTGTCGGCCACCGCCTGCAGATGCGACACCGGCGCCCATGCCCGCGCCAGGCGCTGTTCCAGCCGCTCCTGGGTCAGCATCACGTGGTCGAAGTCGCGCGGCGCGCCGGCCGCGACCAGCGCGTCGATGGTCGCGCGGTAGTCGGCCAGGAGAGTGTCGATCGCCGGCTCGACATGCTCGGGGCGGATCTGCGAAAACGCCGGCAGGGTGTCGTCGGCCAGCAGCGGGTTGTCGGGGGTCATGCGTGCTCCTTGTAAGCCGCCAGCGTGGCGACCGCGCCGGACGAAATCAAGCGCGGCCGCGTGACGGGCGCCGCGCCTCGCTAGAATGGCCGGATGAACCCCCTGCGCCGCTTCAAGGGCATCGCGCCCACGCTCGGCCAACGCGTCTACCTCCACCCCGCCGCCACGGTGATCGGTGACGTGGCGCTCGGCGACGACGTCTCGATCTGGCCCGGCGCGGTGCTGCGCGGTGACGTCAATGCCATCCGCGTCGGCGCCAAGACCAGCATCCAGGACGGTGCGGTGGTGCACGTCGCCCACGCCGGTCCGTACGGCCCCGGCCGTCCGTGCCTGATCGGCGAGGGCGTCACCATTGGTCACGGCGCGGTGGTGCACGCCTGCACGATCGGCGACTACTGCCTGATCGGAATACATGCCAGCGTGCTGGACGGCGCGGTGGTGATGCGCCACGGCTTCGTCGGCGCCGGCGCGCTGGTGGCGCCGGGCAAGGTGGTCGGCGAGGGCGAGCTGTGGCTGGGCAACCCGGCCAGATGCGTGCGCAGGCTCAGCGACGCGCAGATCGAACAGCTGCACTATTCGGCCGATCACTACGTGCGGCTGAAGGACGCCTACCTGGCGGACGCCTGAGCGCCCTCACATCTCCACGCCGCGCGCGGCGTTCGCCCGGCGGATGCGTTCGGCTTCGGCCTCGTGCTGGCGGGTCAGGATGTTGCGCGCGGCGGACAGCTTGCCGCCGAGCAGGGACAGCGTGAAGTTGTTGCTGTCGAACTCGCGCAGCAGGTCGATCTCGCGGCGCGCCTCCTCCAGTTCGTTGCGATTGATGGTGCGCTCGATCTCCTCCGACGCCCGGCCGAAGGATTCCCGCAGCGCCTCCTGCGCAGCGCGGTTGTGCGGGTCCAGTTGCAGCACGCTGAGGTAACTCGAACGCGTTGCTGCCGGCCGGCGCCACCAGGCGGCCATCGTGCATGGCCTCGCGCGCGAGCCCGAGCAGGATGGCGCGACCGCTGTGCTCGTCATCCAGCGATGTCCCGGCCGTTTCGGCAGCGATCGACCCGGCGAGCGAAGGCGCCGCCGTCGCGTTCTGCCGGAACATCGCAGCGCCCCCGGCCAGCACCAGCAGCACGACGATGGCAAGGACGTATCGATGCGATACGGCGGATAGAAAGCGGGACATGACACCTGCTGCGCAAACGATGGCCGCGCGCTGGAGCCGTTGTCATCGGCGCGCTCCCGGCGGGTCGCGCCATGGTGCCTGCGCTTTGTTTCAGTCGTGTGGCGCGGCGGTGACCGCGGTGACGTCCCGCCGTGCGCTCAAGCCGTCTGCCGGCGCAGGCTCCGGTACACCGGCTCGGTGTCCGGACGCTGGCCGTGCCACAGCACGAAGGCGTCGGCCGCGGTTTCCACCAGCATGCCGAGGCCATCGCAGGCGTAACGTGCGCCGGCCACCCTGGCCCAATCCAGGAAGCCGGCGGCTGCCTTGCCATAGGACAGGTCGTAGCACACTGCACGACTGCCGAGCAGGGCAAACGGCAGTTGCAGCGCCACGCCAAGCACGCCGGCCGAGGTGGCGTTGATGATCAGGTCAAAGCTGCCGATCGTGGCCAAGTCGTCCCAGTAGCGGGTACGCACCCGTGTCGGCTCGCCGATGGCGTCGGCCAGCGCATCGGCCGCCGCCGGCGAACGGTTGACGATAGTCAGCGACCGCACGCCGGCATCGAGCAGCGGCCAGACCACGCCGCGCGCGGCGCCGCCGGCACCCAGCAGCAAGGTGTCGTGGCCGCGCAGGTCGACCTCGTGGCGTTCGGCCAGGTCGCGCACCATGCCGTCGCCGTCGGTGTTGTGCGCCGCCAGCCGGCCGTCAGCCAGCCGGGTCAGGACGTTGGCCGTGCCGGCCCGCGTGGCCGCCACGCTGTGCTGGTCGGCCAGCGCGAACGCGGCCGCCTTGTGCGGCAAGGTGACGTTGGCGCCGCGGCCGCCAGCGGCGAAGAAGCGCCGCACGGTGTCGGCGAACCCGGCCGGCGGCACGTCGATCGCGCGGTAATCCAGCTGAAGTCCGCATTGCTGCGCGAACGCCTGGTGGATCGCAGGCGACAGGCTGTGGCTGATCGGGTGGCCGAACACGGCGAACTGCATGGTGGTTCCCTGCGGAGTGACTGTAGGAGCGCACCCTGTGCGCGATGCTTGTTGGCCAGGTGAAGAAAAGCATCGCGCACAGGGTGCGTTCCTACAAGGTCGCAGGCGGTGAGATGGGGCACCGGCAAGCTGGCAACACTTTCACGGGGAGCTGTCCCATGCGCACATCGAGCCTGCCTTCGCCGCATCATCCACGTCTGATTGCCGCCGCCAGCACCTGGCTGCTCGGCGGTGGCGTCCTGCTGCTGAGCACCCTGGTGCCCGCGCACACGCCGCTGCTGGGCTGGACGCCCGCGTTCTGGCTGCTGGCCGCGCCGTTGCTGGTGCTGCTGGCGCTGGAACCGGGCCTGCCGCGGCGCTGGCTGGGGCGGCGCCGACTGCGCGTGGTCCAAACCGTTCACGGTGCTGCGTGGTACTGATCCCTCAGGCGGCGCCCTGGCGCTTGCGCACCATCCGGCGCAGGAATTCGCGCATCACGCGCAAGTACAGCTCATCGCCGAGGTAGGCATCTTCCACGCCGGCGTCGATCGACGGGTTGTCGTTCACCTCGATCACCACCGGGCGGTTGCCGACCTGCTTGAGGTCGACGCCGTAGAGTCCGTCGCCGACCGGCTGGGTCGCCTTCAGCGCCAGCTTGACCACGGCCGCCGGGGCGTCCTTCAGCGCGATGGTCTCGAAGCCCCCGGACTTCGCCGTGCCGGTGGCGCCGTGGTTGTAGATCTGCCAGTGGCCGCGCGACATGTAGTACTTGCAGGCGTAGATCGCCTCGCGGTTGAACACGCCGATGCGCCAGTCGAACTCGGTGTAGACGTATTCCTGTGCCAGCAGCAGGGCGCTGTGCTGGAACAGGCCGCTGGCCGCGTGCGCCAGCGCCTGCTCGTCCTCGACCTTGACCACGCCGCGCGAGAACGAGCCATCGGGGATCTTCAGCACCAGCGGGAAACCGAGCCGCTCGACGACTTCCTTCATGCCCTTGCTGTCGTCGCGATAGAGGATCTCCGTACGCGGCACCGCCAGCTTCCGCGAGACCATCAGGTCGTTGAGGTAGATCTTGTTGGTGCAACGCAGGATCGAGCTGGGATCGTCGACCACCACCATGCCTTCCTTCTCGGCGCGGTGGGCGAAACGGTAGGTGTGGTTGTCGCTGGCGGTGGTTTCGCGGATGAACAGGCCGTCGTACTCGGCCAGGCGCTGGTAGTCGTTCTTGCCGATCGGGTCGACCTCGATGCCCAGCTCCTTGCCGGCGCCGATGAACGCCTTCAGCGCCCGCTTGTTCGACGGCGGCATCTGCTCGGCCGGGTCGACCAGCATGGCCAGGTCGTAGCGGAACTGCTTGCGCGCGCGCGGCTTGCGCCACAGCTTGCGCGAGAAGCGGTCCAGCTCCTCGGCGAACGCGTCCTCCTGCGCGTCGTCCAGCGAGTGCAGGCCGACCGGCTTGATCGAGCTGACCTGCCACACGCGGTCGCGCTCGAACTCGATGCGCAGGAGCGGGCAGGGGAACATCTCGAACACCTGCCGGGCCAGGTCCTGCAGCGCCGGATAGGCGGTCTCGCCGAAGTAGACCAGGATGCCGAAATCGGTGGTGTCGCGTCCGCCGGCGGGCAGGAAGTGGGTGAGCTTCTGGTTGAGGTCGTCGATGTCCAGGCCGTACAGCGAGCGCCGGCGCAAGTCGTTCACCGTGCGCACCGACGGCATCACCCTGTGCCCGCGCGCCTCGGCCAGCAGCGACACGTAGTAGCCGGTGCCCAGGTACTTGTAGCTGCGGCACAGGTTGATCACGTGGGTGCGCTCGTCGTCGGCGCCCACCGGCGTGCGCAGGTAATCCATCGCGCTCATCACGTCGACGGAGGGGTAGTACGAACTCCAGTCGGAGGCTTTCTCGACAACGACGACCAGGCGGGCCATGACATCTCTCGATCCAAATGGCATGCGCGGCCGGTCGCGCCCGGGGCGGGCGGCGGCGCAAAGTGCGCAGTCTGGCACAGCGCCGCGGCGACACAAGAGATGGCACTGAAGGAGACGTAAACGCCCGTCCGCGCCAGCCTGCGCAGTGCCTGCTAGAGTCCGCGGGATTGCCCCGCTCGATGCCACGGATACCACCCTCGATGCCGTCTTTTCCCGTCACCGCCCCGGCGCGCGTGCGCCGCGCGGATCTTTCCGATCTCGACGATTTGGTGACGCTGGAACAAAGCGCGTTCGACGGCGACCGCCTGAGCCGGACGCAATACCGCCGCCACCTGGACAGCGATTCGGCGCAGGTGCTGGTGGCGAGCGGCGGCCGCCATGATTTCTTCGGCAGCGCGGTGCTGTTTTTCCGCAGGCGCAGCCGGGTGGCACGCGTGTATTCGCTGGCGACGCGACCCGAATCGCGCGGCCTGGGCATCGGCGCGGCGCTGCTGCAGGCGGCCGCGGCGGCCGCGCGGCGCCGTGGCTGCAACCGGTTGCGGCTGGAGGTGCGCCGCGACAACGCCGCGGCGATCCGCCTGTACGAGCGCGCGGGGTTCCGCCGCATCGGTGCGTATCGCCACTACTACGAGGACGGCGCCGACGCCTGGCGTTACGAGCAGGCGCTGGACTGATCGCCCACGCTGCTGGTACGTCAACCGCCGAGTGGGTGGCGGATGCGCTGCTCGGTGGCGTCATCGGCCCGCGCCACCAGCGCGCCGGTACGCATCAGGTTCACCGTGTAGTGGCCGCCGTCGACCAGCGGCAGGAAGGCGCCGCTGCCGTAGACCGTGTCGAGTTCCGGCAGCCAGGCGGGATGCGTCTTGCCCAGCTTGACCAGGTCGAACGCGCCGGCCGGTTCGAAACTGATCACCGTGCGCGGCGCGGTCATTTCCTGCGCGGGATCGTCGTAGCGGCCGGAGAGCCGATCGAGCCGGTACAGCGGTGGCACGCCGGCCAGCAGCGCGGGCAGCTTCCACTTCAGCACGACCGCCTCGACGCGCCAGGCATCGCCGGTCAGTTCGACCTCGCGCGCGCTGCCGTCGGGCCAGGTCAGGTTGAGCGCCCAGTGCTGCGGCGAAAGGATGCGCGCGTCGATCTCGACTACCGACGCCTCCTCGCCCAGCAAGTGGTAACCGCGCAACGCCGCGCCGGTGCCGGCCAGCAGCAGGGTGAGCGCGAACGCCGCCACGCACAGCAGCGCGCGCCAGCCGGCGGCGGCGCGACGACGGGCTTGCAGGTGCCGGCGCAGCATCACCAGTTGCGCCAGGGTGACCAGCGCGAACACCGCGGCCAGCACCAGCAGCACGGTCATCGGCATGCGCAGCAAGGCGCTCCAGTCCATCGCATCCATCCTCGTCGTCGCGCGGCACGTGCCGCCGCGCCATGATAGCCGGCGCCCCATGGACGCCTCGCTATACTGGCCTTTCCCGAAGGAACCCCGCCATGCGCCGATCCCTGTTGTTGCTGCCGCTCGCCCTCGTCGTCGCCCTGCTTGCCGGCTGCGGCAACAAGGGGCCGCTGGTGCTGCCGCCGGCACGAACCGCGCCGACGCCGCCGACACCGGCCGTCAGCGCTCCGGCGCCGGCGACGCCGGCCAGCGTGGCCCCGAGCGCTTCCAGCGAGGCTTGAGATGGCGTCGGCGCCCCTGCGCTTTTCGAAGATGCACGGCAGCGGCAACGACTTCGTCGTGCTGGACTGCCGGCGGCAGGCGTTCGCACTCGACGCGGCGCAGATCCGCGCGCTGGGTGATCGCCACACCGGCGTGGGTTTCGACCAGTTGCTCAGCGTGGAGCCGGCGCGCGATCCGTCGTGCGCGTTTTACTACGGCATCTGGAACACCGACGGCTCGCCGTCGGGCCAATGCGGCAACGGCGTGCGCTGCGTGGCGGCGTGGTTGCATCGCGCCGGTGCGCTGGCGCTGGACCAGGCGGTGCGCATCGAGAGCCCGTCCGGGCCGGTGACGGTGCGCGTGCTCGCAGCCGACCAGGTTACCGTGGACATGGGCGAGCCGATCTTCGAGCCGGCGCGGATTCCGTTCGCGGCCGACGCCGTGGCCGCGCACTATCCGATCGAGGTGGGCGGCGCCGCGCTGGACATCGGCGCCGTCTCGATGGGCAATCCGCACGCGGTGGTGGCCGTCGACGACCTGGCCGATCCCGCGCTGGAGCGACTCGGCCCGCTGCTGACCACGCACGCGCGCTTCGCCGAAGGCGCCAACGCCGGCTTCGTGCAGCGGCTGGATCGCGGCCACCTGCGCCTGCGCGTGCACGAGCGCGGCGCCGGCTGGACCCGCGCCTGCGGCACCGGCGCTTGCGCGGCCATGGCCGTGCTGCACCGGCGCGGCGAGGTCGACGACCGCGTCACGGTGGCGCTGCCCGGCGGCAACCTGCGCATCGACTGGGCCGGCGCCGGCCATGCGCTGTGGATGACCGGCCCAGCGGCCTTCGTTTTCGAGGGCGAATGGCTGTCACCCGACGCGGGGCAGTCGCGGCCCGGTTGAAGCCCGCGCGCGTCCATCGCACACTGCGGCGGACAAGCCCGTTCGCCAACGCCCCAGGATTTCCGCGCATGACCGCCACCCTGCTCGACGACGCCACCCAGGCCCGCGTGGTCGCCGCCTATTTGAAGCGACACCCCGAATTTCTCAGCGAATATCCCGAGCTCGCGGCCAAGCTGACCATGCCGTCGCGCGAGAGCGGTGGTGCGGTGGCTTCGCTGGCCGTCTACCAGATGCAGAGCCTGCGCGACAAGAACGCCGAGCTGGAGCGACGGCTGGCCGAGCTGGTCGAGATTGCCGCCGAGAACGAGAAGCTGATGGAGCGGGTACACGGCCTGACCGTGGCGCTGCTGCGCGCCAGCACGATGGAGGTGACCGCACGCACGGTCATCGCGCGGCTCAGCGCGGATTTCCACACCGAGCGCGTGAGCCTGCTGCTGTTCGGGGCCGAACCGAGGCTGCCGCGCGCCGACTGGCTGCAGCAGATTGCCGGCGGCGCGGCGGCACTGCCCGAGTTCGCCGATTTCCTGCACAAGGGCGAGCCCAGCTCCGGCCGCCTGTCGGCCGACAAGCTGACCCGGCTGTTCGGCGAGCACGCGACCGGGCTGCAGTCGGTGGCGTTGATGCCGCTGGGCGACGCCGGCATCCTCGCCATCGGCAGCGCCGACCCGAACCGCTTCCAGCCCGGCATGGGCACGCTGTTCCTGAAGATGATCTCGGCCACCATCACCGCCGCGCTGGCGCGCTCGCGGGATGTCTCCTGAGCCGACGATGACCCCGGCCGGCCAAGTCGACGCCTGGCTCTCCCGCCTCGCCGGCGAACGCCATGCCTCGCCGCACACCGTCGCCGGCTACCGCCGCGACCTGGCCAAGCTGCTGCGCTTCATGGCCGCCGGCCAGGTGGAGACATTCGAAGCTCTCGACGGCGCGCGCATGCGTGCGTTCATCGCCGGCGAACATCGCGCCGGGCTGGCGCCGAAGAGCCTGCAACGCCTGCTCTCGTCCTGCCGCAGCCTGTTCCGTCAGCTCGGCCGCGAAGGCGCGCTGAGCCACGACCCGCTGCTGGGCGTGCGCGGCCCCAAGGTGCGTCGCAAGCTGCCGCAAGTGCTGGACGTGGACGAAGCCGCCGCGCTGGTGGAGACCGACAGCGGCGGCCAGCTCGCCGTGCGCGACCGTGCCATGCTGGAATTGTTCTACTCCAGCGGCCTGCGCCTGTCCGAACTGGTCGGCCTGCGCTGGCTCGACCTCAAGCTCGACGACGGCGAGGTGCGCGTGCTGGGCAAGGGCGGCAAGACGCGCATCGTACCGGTGGGCCGCCACGCCGTCGCCGCGTTGCGTGCGCTCGGCGCCGAGCAGGGCATGCCGCCCGATGGCCCGGTATTCCGCGGCCGCGGCGGCGCGCCGATCCACCCGCGCACCATCCAGCTGCGCATGAACAAGCTGGCCTTGCAACAAGGCATCCCCAAACACATCCACCCGCATCTGCTCAGGCACACCTTCGCCAGCCACATGCTGGAATCCTCCGGCGACCTGCGCGCCGTGCAGGAGCTGCTCGGCCACGCCGACATCGCCACCACGCAGATCTACACCCACCTCGATTTCCAGCATCTGGCCAAGGTGTACGACGCGGCACATCCGCGGGCGAAGCGCAAACCGTGACGCGCGGACAACTCCCTCCCCTGCAAAGCAGGGGAGGGCTGGGAGGGGTGCTCTTGATCTGAAAGTCAAAAGCCTTACCCCCTCCCAACCTCCCCCTGCTGCGCAGGGGGAGGAGCTCGACCACCGACATTGAAGCATCCCAGCCGCAACCCCATCTCATCCGCTCAGACATCTTCTTGCGGAGCTTCCATGGAATCCTTCCACGCCACCACCATCGTCTGCGTGCGCCGCGACGGCCGCGTCGTAATCGGCAGCGATGGCCAGGTCACGCTGGGCAACACGGTGATGAAGGGCAACGCGCGCAAGGTGCGCCGGCTCGGCAAGACCGGCGAGGTGGTGGCCGGTTTTGCCGGCGCTACCGCCGATGCGTTCACGCTGTTCGAGCTGTTCGAACAGAAGCTGGAAAAGCACAACAACAACCTCACCCGCGCCGCGGTGGAGATGGCCAAGGAATGGCGCACCGACCGCCGCTTCGGCCGTCTGGAGGCGATGCTGGCGGTGGCCGACAAGGAAGTGTCGCTGCTGATCTCCGGCAACGGCGACGTGGTGGAGCCCGAGCACGGTCTGATCGCGATCGGCTCCGGCGGCCCGTTTGCGCAATCGGCGGCGATGGCCCTGCTGGAAAACACCGAGCTGGATGCCCGCACCATCGTCGAGAAGGCGCTGAAGATCGCCGGCGACATCTGCATCTACACCAATCACAACGTGTCCATCGAGGAGCTGGGAATAGGGAATGGGGAATAGGGAGTAGTCAGAGCACTCCCCGATAGCCACGCCTTTTCCGATTCCCTATTCCCCATTCCCTATTCCCGGCGAAGCCCATGTCCGAACTCACTCCCCGCGAAATCGTCAACGAACTCGACCGCTACATCATCGGCCAGCACGACGCCAAGCGTGCGGTGGCGGTGGCCTTGCGCAGCCGCTGGCGGCGCATGCAGCTGCCGGCGGAGATGCGCAACGAGATCACCCCGAAGAACATCCTGATGATCGGACCCACCGGCGTGGGCAAGACCGAGATTGCGCGGCGCCTGGCGACGCTGGCCAACGCGCCGTTCGTGAAGGTCGAGGCGACCAAATTCACCGAGGTCGGCTACGTCGGCAAGGATGTCGAGTCGATCATCCGCGACCTCGCCGACGGCGCCTACAAGCTGACCCGCGAACAGGCGATCAAGCGCGTGCGCTCGCAGGCCGAGGATCGCGCCGAGGACCGCATCCTCGACGCCCTGCTGCCGCGCCGGCAGTCGCCGCCAACCGACTGGAGCCACGACGCGCCAGCCGCACCGGCGATCGACAGCGACACCCGCCAGAAGCTGCGCAAGCAGCTGCGCGAGGGCGCGCTGGACGAGCGCGAAATCGAGCTCGATTTCGCCATGAACGTGGGCGTGGAGATCATGTCGCCACCCGGCATGGAGGAAATGGGCGCGCAGTTGCGCCAGATGTTCCAGAACCTGGGCGGCGCCAAGACCCAGACCCGCAAGCTCCCGATCAAGGCGGCGCGCCCGCTGCTGATCGACGAGGAGGCCGGCAAGCTGCTCAACGACGAGGAGATCCGCGCCCACGCGATGGAGAACGCCGAGCAGAACGGCATCGTCTTCATCGACGAAATCGACAAGGTGGCCCAGCGCAGCGACCACGGCCACGCCGGGGTCAGCCGCGAAGGCGTGCAGCGCGACCTGCTGCCGCTGGTGGAAGGCTCCACCGTGTCGACCAAGTACGGCCCGATCAAGACCGACCACATGCTGTTCATCGCCTCCGGCGCGTTCTCGCTGGCCAAGCCCTCGGACCTGATTCCCGAGCTGCAGGGCCGGTTGCCGATCCGGGTGGAGCTCTCCGCGCTCAGCGTGGACGACTTCAAGCGCATCCTGCGCGAGCCGAACAACGCGCTGACCAAGCAGTACGTGGCCCTGCTCGGCACCGAGGGCGTCACCATCGAGTTCACCGATTCGGGCATCGACCGGCTGGCCGAGGTGGCTTTCCAGGTGAACGAGCGCACCGAGAACATCGGCGCCCGTCGCCTGCACACCGTGATGGAGCGGCTGCTGGAAAAAATCTCCTTCGAAGCTGCAGACAAGTCCGGCGAAAAATACCAGATTGACGCCAAACAGGTAGACAATTCCCTCTCCGCCCTGGTACGCGACGAGGATCTCAGCCGCTACATTCTGTAAAGCCGGCGGACAACCCCGATCTGCTAAAATGAGCATCGTGAACAACGTTATCGAACTGAAAAACACCGGCCAGCGCGCCCAGTTGCGCGAGGCGCAGCAGAAGCAGACGCTGGTCCGGTTGTGGCGCGAGGACCTCGAACACGGCAGCTTCTGCGGTTACGTGGGCGGGGTCGGGCGCGAGTTCTTCCTGCTCTGGGTAGTCGGCGACGGCATCACCTACGACGGCATGTACGTGATGCGCCACCGCGACATCTCCGAACTGGAAGCGCCCGACAAGCACCATGGCTTCTTCGAGAAGGCGCTGGCGCTCAAGCACATCCTGCCCCGGATGCCGCGCGGCTTCCCGCTGGACAGCATCCGCGAGGTGGTCCAGGCCGCCGGCGCCCAGGCACCGGTGATCGGCGTGCACGTGGACAGCGAGGACGAGTCCGAGGTCTGCTACATCGGCCGGCTGGTCAGCGTCGAGGACGACGGCTTCTACATGCAGGAGCTCAGCCCGGACGCGGAGTGGATGCGCGAAGTCTCGTTCTTCAGCTGGGACGAGGTCTCCACCATCAGCATGGAAGACAGCTACGCGCAGTCCCTGCTGGCCGTGGCCGGCCCCGCTCCCGCGCTGCTGCCCGGCGACGCCAGCGGCCTCGGCCGCGCGCCTTCGCCCTGATTGGGCCGGGAATGGGGAATAGAGAATAGGGAATCGCAAAGGCCCGCGAGCGGGTTTCTGCGGGGTTGCCGTTGTACCCCGACTCGTTGCGCCAACGGGTAAGCTCCCGGGTTCGTCCTGAAGGCCCGTTCGCCGTGGAGCACGCATGAGCCGCATCGTCGTCGTCGGCAGCATCAACATGGATCTGGTCACCCAGGCGCCGCGCTTCGTCGGCCCCGGCGAGACCATCCTCGGCGAGCGCTTCCTCACCGTACCCGGCGGCAAGGGCGCCAACCAGGCGGTGGCCGCGGCCCGGCTGGGCGCCCAGGTGGCCCTGGTCGGCGCGCTCGGTCGCGACGCCTTCGGCGACCAGCTGCACGCGGGACTGGCCGCCGAACACGTCGACCTGAGCCACGTCGCGCGCCTCGACGACTGCGCCAGCGGCACCGCCTCGATCACCGTCGCCGACGGCGAGAACCAGATCATCGTGGTGCCCGCCGCGAACGCCCGCGTCACGCCCGCCCAGGTCGATGCCGCCCGTTCGCTGATCGAACGCGCCGACGCGCTGCTGGTGCAGATGGAGATCCCGCTGGAAACCGTCGAAGCCACCGTGCGCCTGGGCCATCGCCTGGGCACGCCGGTGATCCTCAACCCCGCCCCCTCGCAAAAGCTGCCCACCGCCTGGCTCAAACTCGCCCGCTACGTCACGCCGAACCAGCACGAGTTGGCGATCCTGCTCGGCGCCGAGCCGACGGAGGATTTCCGGAGCCTGATGCGACACGCCCCCTGCCCGGTCGTGCTCACCCGCGGCGGCGAGGGTGCCTGGTATCGCGAACAAGGCGAGCCGCTGCACCAACCGGGCTTCAAGGTCGACGTGGTCGACAGCACCGGCGCGGGCGACACCTTCAATGCCGCGCTGGCGGTATTCCTGAAGGAAGGCCTGCCCGAAGCCGTTCGCAAGGCCTGCGCCGCCGCCGCGCTGTCGGTAACCGAGCTGGGCGCGCAAGGCGGGATGCCGGAGCGGCATGCACTGGAATCTTTTCTCGCGCGGCAGGCCGCGTGAATCACTTGCCGATGCAGAACGAACCGAAAATCGCGCCTAGCAAATCGTCGCTGCTGTAGGCGCCGGTGATTTCGCCCAGCGCGTGCTGGGCGGCACGCAATTCCTCTGCGGCGAGTTCGCCGGCGCGGGTGGTGGTAAGGGTGAGGGCGACCTGGTCCAGCTGGATGGCGACCTGTTGCAGAGCCTGCACGTGTCGGCGTCTTGCGCTGAAGGCGCCTTCGCCGCTGCCGGCACCGGCCAGCTGCTTGAGGCGGTCGCGCAGGGGATCGAGCCCTTCGCCGGTTTTCGCCGAGGCCCACAACCAATGGGCGTCCCCGTGTTGCTCGCCATGCGGCGCGAGGCCGTCGCGGTCGATCTTGTTGACCAGCACCAGGCGTTCGACGCCAGCGGGCAGAGTATCGAAGAAGCTGAGGTCGGCATCGGCGTGGTCCGCATCGGTGACCAGCAGGACCACGTCGGCACGCTGCAGTTCGCCGTGGGCTCGGCGCACGCCTTCGCGTTCGATTTCGTCGTCGGTGTCGCGCAGGCCGGCGGTGTCGGCCAGTTCCAGCGCGATGCCGTCGAGGCTCAAGGATTCGCGCAGCACGTCGCGGGTGGTGCCGGCGATGGGCGTGACGATGGCGCGGTCGGCGCCGGCCAGCGCGTTGAGCAGGCTGGATTTGCCGGCGTTGGGGCGGCCGATGATGGCGACCTTGAGGCCGTCGTTCAGACGCAGCCCGCGCTGCGCTTCGCGCAGCAGTTTGGCCAGCTCGGCGCGCAAGTCGTCCAGTTGTGCGCCGATGGCAGGGTCGGCGAGGAAGTCGATCTCTTCCTCGGGGAAGTCGATCGCCGCCTCGATGTGCACGCGCAGGGCGATCAGCGCTTGCAGCAGCGCGTCGACCTTGCGCGAGAACACGCCCTCCATCGACTGCAGCGCGGCCCGCGCGCCGGCCTGAGAGCGCGCGACGATCAGGTCGGCGACGGCCTCGGCCTGGGCCAGGTCGAGCTTGCCGTTGAGGAAGGCGCGTTCGGTGAACTCGCCGGGCCGCGCCAGCCGTGCGCCAAGCCCGCACACTCGGCGCAGCAGCAGGTCGAGCAGCACCGCGCTGCCGTGGCCCTGCAGTTCCAGCACGTGTTCGCCGGTGTAGGAGGCGGGGGCGGGGAAGTACAGCAGCAGACCGCGGTCGATCAGTCCGCCGTCGGCGTCGCGGAACGCGGCGAAATGCGCGTAGCGCGGTTGCGCGGGCCGGCCGAGCAGGGCCTGGGCAATCGCCGGGACGGTGGGGCCGGAGACGCGCACCACGCCCACGCCGGCGGCACCGGGAGCACTGGCGATGGCGGCGATGGTGTCGGTGGATGCGGCGATCATGGGGCGAACTTTACAGGGCGACTCCGGTTTGGACGCGCGAGCGTGACGCCGGCCAAGTCGGCAGCCGGAAACGAAGCAGCCGCGGCGGTTGCCCGTCGCGGCTGCTTTGTGGCTCGCCCGCAGGAGCTCAGGCCGCCTTGGGCCTGGCTTCGCCTTCGCGGTCGATGTGGTGGGTCACCCACCACTGCTGGCCCAGCCCGACCAGACCATTGACGGCGTAGTACAGGCACAGGCCGGCGGGGAAGAAGGCGAACATCACGGTGAACAGCAGCGGCATCACCTTCATCATCTTCGCCTGGGTCGGGTCCATGCCCGCGGCGACGGGGTTCAGCCACTGCGTGCCGAGCATCACGATGGCGTAGATGATCGGCAGGATGTACCACGGATCGGGCGCGCTGAGGTCGGGAATCCACAGGAACGGCGCGTGGCGCAGCTCCAGGCTGTACTCGAGCACGAAGAACAGGCCGTAGAACACCGGCAGCGTGATCAGCACCGGCAGGCAGCCGCCCATCGGGTTGACCTTCTCCTTCTTGTACAGCTCCATGGTGGCCTGCTGCATCTTCTGGCGGTCGTCGCCGTAACGCTCCTTCAGCGCCTGCAACCGCGGCGTCAGCTTGCGCATGCGCGCGCTGGAGCGGTACTGCATCGCGGTGAGCTTCCAGGTGAGGCCCTTGATCAGCAGCACCAGCAGGATGATCGCCACGCCCCAGTTCCTGGTGATCGCGTGGAACTGCGACAGCACCCAGTGCATCGGCACGGCGATGGCCTTGAACATGCCGTAGTCGATGGTGAGGTCGAGCCCGGGCGCGATCGCGTCGAGCGTGCCCTGCCGGTTCGGGCCCACGTAAAGCCGCGCCTCGGTGGTCAGGCTCTGACCGGCGGCCACGTTCAGCACCGGGCTCATAGTGCGGATCAGGTAGCGCGGGTGGGCGCTGTCGGGGTCGATGGTCTGGGTGACGTAGTGGTTGGTCTGTCCGGCCGGGGGTATCCACGCGGTGACGAAATACAGGCGCAGCATCGCCGCCCAGCCGCCCTTGAAGTCGCTGTTGAGCGCATCCTTCTTCTCGTCGAAATCCTTGAAGCCGAGCTTCTCGAATTTCTCCCCGGTGTACCAGGCGGCGCCGATGAAGCTGCGCTGCTCGGGGTCGGTGTAATGGCTGAACCAGCTGGACGGTTCGGGCGGCGCGACGCGCTGCAGCTGCTGGTAGGCGTTGCCCTGCCAGGGGGTGCTGCCGCCGTTGTCGATGCGCTGGCTCAGGCCCACCACGTAGCTGCCGCGCTTGAAGGTGTAGGTCTTGGTGACCGCCAGGCCGGCGGCGTCGCGCCAGGTCAGCGCGACCTGCAGCTCGTCCTGGCCCGGCGCCAGTGCGTAGCTGGTCCTTTCGCTGTGGAACAGCGCCAGGTGGTTGGGCTGGTCGGCCGGAGCGGCGTCGCTGCTGCTGACCAGGCCGTTCTGCGCCACGTAATAGTGTGCGGGGCTGTTGTCCAGCAGCACGACGGGCGGCGGGTTGGGGTTCTTGTGCGTCGGCGCCTGCTGCGGGTAGGCGAGCAGATCCGCGTGCACCAGGCTGCCGCCGCGGGTGTCGATGGTGAGGTGCAGGACGTCGGTGTCGACCGTGATCAGTTGGGCGCTCGCAGGCACCGACGTGTCGCCGACAGCGACGGCTGCCACTCCGCTCGCGGCGGCGCTCGACGGAACCGCCAGCGCGGTGGGCACGCTGCCGTCCGCCGAGGTCGGGACGGCTTGGCTGGCGGTGACCGCGGGCGTGGCCGGCGGCTTGGGTGCGTGGTCGTTTTCCCAGGCCATGAACAGCAGATAGGCCACGGCCAGCAGGGCAAACAGCAGGAAGTTGCGCGTTTGAGTCATCGCGTAGCAGATCCGGTAACGCCACGACGTGAAGATCTCGCCGCGGAAACTTTGGAAAAAGGTCAGCGCTCGATTGTGGAGGGGCCGTCGATTGGCTTCAATGGTTCGGCCGGGTCGGCCGTGCGGGCCGGCAGCTTTTGCCACAGGGCTTCCAGCTCGCCCAGCAACTCCGGTCCGGGCACGCCGGCGGCCTGTTCGCGCGCCATCACCATCAGGTCGATCGCGGGCAGCCGATGGCGCACGCGCCGGAACGATTCGCGCACCAGACGCTTGATCCGGTTGCGCTCCACCGCACGCTTGGACACCCGCTTGGATATGGCCAGGCCCAGGCGCGCGCCACCCAGCTCGTTGGCGCGATAGCGCAAATGAAAACAGCGGCCGCCTGCGCGTCCGCTGCTGTTTCGCAAGGCGGCGAATTCGCCGGGCCGACGCAGCCGCGCCTCGCGCGGCAGACCGGCGCTGGACATCACGCCGGGTCCGTTTACGGGATCAGGCGCTTGCGGCCCTTGGCGCGACGGGCATTGATCACCTTGCGGCCGTCGGCGGTGGCCATGCGTGCGCGAAAACCGTGGGTACGGGCGCGCTTGAGCTTGCTGGGCTGGAAGGTCCGCTTCATGGGATGCTCCGAAGGGAATGTGAGTAAAAGGTTTGAGAGTATGTCCGGTCGGGGCGGCGGCTGTCAAATCGCGCCATGCCGCGGCTCGCGCAAGCATGGCGCGGTCGGCTCGGGACCATGGGGGCAGCTGCTAGACTACCCCATCACCCTGCGCGCAAGCGCCCCAAGCTGTGGTTGATCGAATTCATGAGTGATCTGTGGCGGCGCTGCCTCGAGCGTCTGGAAGGCGATCTGAGCGCCGAAGACCTCCATACCTGGCTGATGCCGCTGCAGGCGCGCGACGATGCCGATGGCTTGCAGCTGTTCGCCCCCAACTCCTACACCCTCGATACGGTCCGCCAGCGCTACCTGGCGCAGATCGAGCAGGTGCTGGGCCAGCTGGCCGGCCATGCCTTGCCGGTGCGCCTGGAAGTGGGTTCCAGCTCCCGTCGGGCCGAGCCGGCCAAGGCGGCAGCCAGCGCGCCGGCGCGGTCCACGGCGCCGGCGCAGCCGTTCCACCACAACCTCGACCCGCACTACACCTTCGAGACCTTCGTCGAGGGCAAGTCCAACCAGCTCGGCAAGGCGGCCGCGATGCAGGTGGCCACCAATCCCGGGCGGGCCTACAACCCGCTGCTGCTGTACGGCGGCACCGGTCTGGGCAAGACCCACCTCATGCACGCCGCCGGCAACCTGATGCTGGAGCGCAATCCCGGCTGCAAGGTGATGTGCCTGAGTTCGGAGCAGTTCGTCGGCTCGATGATCGAGGCCTTGCGCGCCAAGAGCATGGACGAGTTCAAGCGCCGCTTCCGCTCGGTCGATGCGCTGCTGATCGACGACATCCAGTTCTTCGCCGGCAAGGACACTACCCAGGAAGAGTTCTTCCACACCTTCAATGCACTGTTCGAATCCAAGCAGCAGATCATCCTCACCTGCGACCGCTATCCCAAGGAAGTGGACAAGCTGGAGCCGCGCCTGAAGTCGCGCCTGGGCTGGGGCCTGAGCGTGGCGATCGAACCGCCGGATTTCGAGACGCGCGCGGCGATCCTGCTGTCCAAGGCGCACGACAAGAGCGTGGCGATGGACGAGAGCGTGGCCATGCTGCTGGCCAAGCGCATCCGCTCCAACGTGCGGGACCTTGAGGGAGCACTCAACACGCTGGCTGCGCGCGCCAACTTCTACGGCCGGCCGATCACCACCGATTTTGCCGAGGAGACGCTGCGCGACCTGCTCGCCACTCACGCCCAGGCAGTCACCATCGCCAACATCCAGAAGATCACCGCCGAATACTTCAACGTGCGCCTGCAGGACTTGCTCTCCAAGCGGCGCGTGCGCTCGCTGGCAAGACCGCGACAGATCGCGATGACCTTGTCCAAGGAGCTGACCGAGCACAGCCTGCCGGAGATCGGCGAAGCATTCGGCGGGCGCGACCACACCACCGTGATGCACGCCTGCAAGACGATCCGCAAATTCCTCGAAACCGACGTGCGCATGCGTCAAGACTGGGAACAATTGATACGCACGCTCACCGGTTGACCCGGAGGCAGGCCCGCGCGCCGTGAATGGGCGAGAATGCGGGGCAAGCTGGGGCCAAGCTGTGGATAATGCGGGGATGAATGAGCCTGCCAGGTTATCCACAAGTCATGCACCGCCTGGCCGGCCGGCGCTGCACACCGGAAAATGTTTGTAACACATTGATTGATCTTGTAAAAGTTGAAGAATCCCGGTTCTCCACAAGTACAGCAACAGCCACTACACTTCTTTTAAAAAGAAAGAACAGCAGGTAAAGGGAAGCCCACCATGCAATTCAGCATCCAACGTGAAGCTCTGCTCAAGCCGCTGCAACAGGTAGTAGGCGTTGTCGAAAGACGCCAGACACTGCCGGTATTGGCCAATCTGCTGTTCAAGGTGGCCGACGGTCAGGTCTCGCTGACCGGTACCGATCTGGAAGTCGAGATGATCGCGGTTACCGAAGCGGACAAGCTCGTCGACGGCGAGGTCACCATTCCGGCCCGCAAGCTGTTCGACATCGTGCGCGCGCTGCCCGACGGCGCCCATATCGAACTCAAGTTGAACGGGGACCGTGTGGCGCTGCACGCCGGACGCAGCCGGTTCACCCTGACCACCCTGCCGGCCAGCGAATTTCCGACGGTGGACCAGATCGAGGTGGTCGAAAAGGTCAACCTGCCCGAGGAGGTGCTGCGCGATCTGATGGAGCGCACTGCGTTCGCCATGGCCAACCAGGATGTTCGCTACTACCTCAACGGCATGCTGCTGGATCTGCAGGAGCACAGTTTGCGTTGCGTGGCCACCGATGGCCACCGTCTGGCGATGAAGCAGACCGAGCTGCAGAGCTCGGTGAGCACGCGGCGGCAGATCATCATCCCGCGCAAGGGCGTCAACGAGCTGATCGGTCTGCTGGAAGGCGGCGACGGCGAGGTGGAGTTGGAGTTCGGTCGCAATCATCTGCGCCTGCGTCGGGGCAATGTCACCTTCACCTCGAAGCTGATCGATGGGCGCTTCCCGGACTACGAGGCGGTGATTCCGCTGGGCGCGGACAAGACCGCCACGCTGGACCGCGAAGTCCTGCGCGGGGCACTTCAGCGCGCGGCCATCCTGTCGAACGAGAAGTATCGCGGCGTACGGCTGGAGCTGTCGCCGGGCAAGTTGCGCATCGTGGCCCACAACCCGGAGCAGGAAGAAGCGGTGGAGGAGGTCGAAGCCGACACCCATGTCTCCGACTTGGCCGTGGGCTTCAACGTGGGCTACCTGCTCGATGCTCTGGCGGCCCTGCGCGGTGACAAGGCGCGCCTGAGCCTTCGCGACGCGCAGTCCAGCTGCCTGGTGCAGGAACACGACAACGAGCAGGCCCGTCACGTGATCATGCCGCTGCGGCTCTGACGCGGCGCTCGTGCTCGTTGCGATCAGGCGTCGTCACCACCAGCGCCGGGGTCTCCGCAGGGAGCCCCGGCGTTGTCGTTTGGGGTGGTCCGCATGAAGCTGGAACAGTTGCGTATCTGCGGCTTGCGCTGCCTGACTGATGTCAGTTTGGCACTGGACCCGGCCATCAACGTGTTCGTCGGCGACAACGGCGCCGGCAAGACCAGCGTGCTGGAGGCCGCGTTTCTGCTTTCCCATGCGCGCTCGTTCCGTTCGGGCGCACGCGACGCGCTGGTGCAGCGGGGCATGGCGCAACTTGCCTTGTTCGCCGAGGTGCGTCACCGCGATGAACCCGGTGTCGAGCGCTTGGGCTTGGGGCGTTCGGGCGCGCGCTGGGAAGCGCGGATCAATGGCGAGATCGTCTCGATTGGCGAACTGGTGCAAACCTGTGCGGTGGTGTGCTTCGAGCCCGGCTCGCATGCCCTGATCGCCGGGCCCGCCGAGGAGCGTCGGCGCTATCTCGATTGGGGTGTGTTCCACGTGGAACAGCACTTCCTGGCGTTGTGGCGACGCTGCCAGCGCGCACTGAAGCAGCGCAACAGCTTGCTGCGCACGGGAGCGGTACCGTCGGACGACCTGTTCGAACCCTGGGAGCGCGAGCTTTCGCAGTCCGCGGAACTCATCGACTTGCAGCGCCGCGCGTACGTGGACCGCCTGCGGCCTTGCCTTGAATTCAGCATGGCGGCCTTGCTGCCCGAGTTGGGCACCATGGAATTGCGCTACCGCCGCGGCTGGTCGGACGAGCTGGCGCTTGCCGATCAGCTGGCGACCCAGCGCGGTCGGGACCAGGCGCGAGGGCATACCAGCCTGGGCCCACATCGCGCCGATTGGACGCTTTCGTTCGCACGGGCACCGCTGCGCGAGCATCTGTCGCGTGGCCAAGAGAAGCTCGCTGCGCTGGCCTGCGTACTGGCGCAAGCGACCTTGTATGCGCAGGAACACGGTGACTGGCCGGTGGTATGTCTGGACGACCTCGCCTCGGAGCTGGACCAGTCACACCAGGCGGCCGTGGTGGCTCAGCTGCAGGACGCCGGCGCCCAGGTGCTGCTGACCGGCACCGAACTGCCGCCGGCGTTGCAGGCAACCGACGCCCGGGTGTTCCACGTGGAACAAGGCCGGATGACCCGCCTGCTATAATTGAAAGGTTGCACCTTTGACAGGTTGCATAACCCTTGCCCGGCCGATCACGGCGCCGCGTCGGGCCGGGTCGCTGGCGCCAGGAAACGACCTTCGCATGAACGAATCCCTCAACGAATCCCACTACGATTCGAGCAACATCAAGGTACTCAAGGGCCTCGAGGCGGTGCGCAAACGCCCCGGCATGTACATCGGCGACACTGATGACGGCACCGGCCTGCACCACATGGTGTTCGAGGTCGTCGACAACGCGATCGACGAAGCTTTGGCGGGCTACTGCGACAGGGTCGTGGTGACGATCCACGAGGATGGTTCGGTCAGCGTCGCCGACAACGGCCGCGGCATCCCGGTCGACATGCACCCGGAGGAACACCGCTCCACCGCCGAGGTGGTGATGACGGTGCTGCATGCCGGTGGCAAGTTCGACGCCAATTCCTACAAGGTCTCCGGTGGCCTTCATGGCGTGGGCGTTTCCGTGGTGAACGCGCTCAGCGACCACCTGTGGTTGACCATTTACCGCGATGGCCATGAATACCTCCAGGAGTACTCGCTCGGCGAGCCGCTGTTCCCGTTGAAGGAAGTCGGGCCGTCGGACAAGCGCGGCACCACCGTGCGCTTCCTGCCAAGCCCGGCCACCTTTACCAGCAATATCGATTTCCACTACGAGATTCTGGCCAAACGCCTGCGTGAGCTGGCCTTCCTCAACTCCGGCGTCACCATCCAGCTCAAAGACGAGCGCGGGGAAGGGCGCTCGGACACGTTTGCCTACGAGGGCGGCATCCGTTCCTTCGTGCAACACCTGTCCCAGATGAAGACCGCGCTGCACCCGAACGTGATCAGCCTCTCTGCCGAGCAGGACGGCATCGTGGTGGAGGTGGCGATGCAGTGGACGGACTCGTACAACGAAACCATGTTCTGCTTCACCAACAACATCCCGCAACGCGACGGCGGTACTCACCTCACCGGCTTCCGCGCTGCGTTGACCCGCTCGTTGCAGAACTACATCGAGAAGGAAGGCCTGGCCAGGAACGCCAAGGTGGCCTTGTCTGGCGACGACATGCGCGAGGGCATGATTGCGGTGCTTTCGGTGAAGGTGCCCGATCCGAAATTCTCCTCGCAGACCAAGGACAAGCTGGTCTCCTCCGAGGTGAAAACTGCGGTGGAGCAGGCGGTCAACGAGAAGCTGGGTGAGTTCCTGCTGGAACACCCGAACGAGGCCAAGGCGATCGCCTCCAAGGCGGTCGATGCCGCCCGCGCCCGCGAGGCTGCGCGCAAGGCCCGGGAAATGACCCGCCGCAAGGGTGCGCTGGACATCGCCGGCCTGCCCGGCAAGCTGGCCGACTGCCAGGAAAAGGACCCCGCGCTGTGCGAGCTGTTCCTGGTCGAGGGCGACTCCGCCGGCGGCTCGGCCAAGCAGGGCCGCAATCGTCGAACCCAGGCCGTGCTGCCGCTCAAGGGCAAGATCCTCAACGTCGAGAAGGCGCGCTTCGACCGCATGCTGGCCTCGGCCGAGGTCGGCACCCTGATCACCGCGCTGGGCACCGGCATCGGCAAGGACGAGTACAACCCGGACAAGCTGCGCTACCACCGCATCATCCTGATGACCGATGCCGACGTCGACGGCTCGCACATCCGCACGCTGCTGCTGACCTTCTTCTACCGGCAAATGCCCGAACTGATCGAGCGCGGGCACGTCTACATCGGTCTGCCGCCGCTGTACAAGGTCAAGCAGGGCAAGCAGGAGCTGTACATCAAGGACGACACCGCGCTGAACGACTACCTGATTTCCAGCGCGGTGGACAACGCCGCGCTCACCTACAGCCCGGATGCGCCGCCGATCACCGGCGAGGCGCTGGAAAAACTGCTGCGCGGCTACCAGAGCGCGCTGGACCAAGTCGCCCGGCTGGCACATCGCTTCGACCCCGCCGTGCTGACCGCGATGCTGGAGCATCCGCCGTTGGTGCCGGCGCTGTGGACCGACGCCGAGGCCATGCAGGGTTGGCTGGACGCCATGACGCTCAAGCTCAGCGCGAGCGGACTGGGCAAGCCGCACTACACGCTGCGCCTGCGACCGGCGCACGCCGACGCTGCGGGCGCGACGCAGCCGGCGGCCATCGAGGTGATCCGCGAACAGCATGGCCTCAGCCACACGTGGTTCCTGCCCCAGCCGTTCTTCGGCAGCGCCGAGTTCCGTCCGATCCTGGCGATCAGCCAGCGGATCGCCGGCCTCGTCCTGGCCGATGCCGTGGTGCGCCGGGGCAATGCTTCACGCGGCATCCTCAGCTTCGTCGACGCCCGCAACTGGTTGCTGGAGGAGGCCAAGAAGGGGCGCAGCATCCAGCGCTTCAAGGGCCTGGGCGAGATGAACCCCGAGCAGTTGTGGGACACCACGGTCAACCCGGAAACCCGGCGCATGCTGCAGGTCGGCATCGAGGACGCGATTGTCGCCGACCAGATGTTCTCCATGCTGATGGGCGAGGCGGTCGAGCCGCGGCGCGATTTCATCGAGGCCAACGCGCTCAAGGTCGCCAACCTGGACATCTGAGGCGATACCGCGGCGCCTGCCGTCCCGCGGCAGGCGCCGGAAGCCGGTGATCCCGAACCGTTCTCGAACAAGCCATGGCGCGCGCCTGCCGGCAACGCCTGGCTCACGCCTAACTTGTTGATTTTGAACGATGTTTTATGCCGCAGCGCAGCTTGTTATCCGGGCCCGGATAGGGTTACGCTGCAAGACCTGCCTGTTTGCGCCGACACGTACCGGCCCCGCGATGAGGAACCCCATGAAACAGCTTCGAAGCTTCACTCTGCTCGCCACCGCGGCCCTGCTGCTTGGTCTGGTCGCCAGCCCGGTACTGGCCCGGAAGCAACACGACGACAAGTCCAAGCAGACGAGCGAGTACCCCGACAGCACGCGCACCGCGCCGAAGCTCGACCTCACCAAGACGCAGGACCAGAAGCAGCTGCAGGAAGGTTTCGATGCCCTCAACAAGGGCGATGCCGCCACGGCGGAGGCGACCCTGCAGAAGCTGCTTGACGACAGCAAGAGCAAGTACGCCCAGGCCATGGCGCTGCGCGGGCTGGCCGTGCTCAAGTACAACGCGCAGGACTTCAAGGCCGCGATCGGCCTGCTGCAAAAGGCGCTGGACAATGGCGTGCTGCCCAACGACGACTACTTCGCCATGCAGTACATGATGGCCGTCGCGCAACAAGCCGACGGCCAGTACCAGGCCTCGCTGGACACTCTCAAGAAGTGGCGTGCCGAGGGCAAGAAGGAAACCGCCGAATCCTACGCGGTCGAAAGCAACGACCTGTATCGGCTGGAGAAGTACCCGGAAGCCATTGCGGCCATAAAGAAGGCCAAATCGCTGACCGACAAGCCCGAGCCGCAGTGGGACCAGATCCTGATGGCCAGCTACGCCGCCAGCGGGCAGAACGACCAGCTGGTGCAGCTGGCGCAGGACAACCTCGCCGCGCATCCGGACGACCCGAAGGTCGTCGAGGCCGCCATCCAGGCGCTCCAGCAGGCGGGGAAATACCCCGAGGCGATCAAGGTCATGGAAGATGCCCGCGCCAAGGGCCTGCTCGGCAACGAAGCGGACTATGTGCTGCTGGCTTCGCTGTACTACAACCAGGCGCTGTCCAGCGATGAGCCCAAGCCGATGGCGGACAAGGCGATCGCCGTCATCAAGGAAGGCATGAGCAAGCAGATCATGCAGCCCAGCGCGGAGAACTACGTGCTGCTGGGCAAGGCCGATTACGTGGCCGGCGACATTCCGGCGGCCACGCAGGCGTTCGAGAAGGCGCTGCCGCTGGCCACCGACGGCGAGCCCGCGCTGCAGATCGCCAACATCGAACTGACCAACAGCCAGTACGCCAAGGCCAAGGCGATGGTCAACCAGGCCATCAGCAAGGGTGTGAAGCACATGGGCAACGCCTACCTGGTGCTGGCCGAGTGCGAGCGGGGGCTGAACAACAAGGCTGCGCGCGTCGCCGCATTGAAGAAGGCCGCGCAGCAACCGGAAAGCGCCGACCGCGCCAATGAGTTGCTCAAGAAACTGGGAGCTGCAGGCAAATAGCCATCCGGCGCAGTGCTGGCGAGCGTGGACGTCCGTTTCACGCCCCCCGGCGCTATACAAAAGCCATGGCGTGTTGTAACGTTGAAAACCTTTCACTGCGCATTGCTTCAGCAAACTCGTGGCGGGTTCCGTCAGGTCCAACCGGACGGCTCCCGACAGGTCACTGCGGCGATGCGATCCCCCGATTGATCAGCTTCCAGATAGTGACAGATGGCCTCTAGTAACGAAGAAACCGGGCGTTTTAGTTGGAAGCGGACCTGGGCATTGGCCGTGGCCATCGGGCTGCACGCATTTGCCTTCCTGCTGATCGTGGCGCCGATGGCACCGCCCAATCAGAACCACAAGGAAAAGGAAAAGATCGTCCAGGTCAGCTTCATCGAGCCGCCGCCGCCGCCGCCGCCGCCGCCGCCGCCGCCGCCGGAGCCGCCGAAGCAGCCGCCGCCGAAGATCATCCAGCAGGTCAATCCGCCGCCGACCCCGCCGCCGCCGACCCCGCCGCCGCCGGTGACCGAGGTTTCCGCCAATGCCGTGCAGGCCCCGCCACCGGCGCCACCGGCGCCACCGGCGCCGCCACCGGATATCGCGGCCGGTTCGGACCTGAGCTACGGCACCCGTCCGAGTCCGCCGTATCCGCCGATGGCCGCCCGTCAGCGCCACGAGGGTACGGTGACCTTGCTGATCCTGGTTGGCCTGGACGGATCGCCAAAGTCCGTCGAGGTGGAAAAATCCAGCGGCTATCGCGAGCTGGATCGGGCGGCCAAGGACTGGGTCATGCGCCACTGGAAGTTCAATCCAGAGGTGAAGGCCGGCAAGAAAGTGGAGGGCTATGCTCGTGTCCCCATCAACTTCAATCTCAGTGGCTAGAGATAACCACTTCAACCCGCCGTAATCGGGCGACAATCGATTACGGTCACAGTTCACGCTTGACTTTTCTAGGGTAGCGTTATGTTCCTTCAGACTCCTGCTGCAACCGGCAACACCAACGCCGAAGCCATGAAACAGATGGGCTTCGAGAACCTGATGCAGAACTTCGACTGGCTCGGCTGGGTGGTCTTCGTGACCCTGGTCGCGATGTCGTTCCTGTCCTGGTACTTCATCATCGCCAACGGCATTCGCAATGCCACCGTGAAGGCACGGGCGGACAAGGTCATCGACGGCTTCTGGGGCAATGGTTCGACCCAGGACGCCATCCGTGAGCTGGAAGCGCAGCCCAAGAGCGAGCCGTTCTCCAAGATCGCACTGGAAGCCGCTTCGGCCATGGCGCATCACCAGCAGAGCACCACCGGCACCACCGGTCGCTTGGCGGAGTCGCTGAGTCGTTCGGAGTTCATCGACCGCGCCCTGCGCCAGGCCGTGGCTCGCGAGAGCATGCGTCTGGAAGGCGGCATGACTCTGCTCGCCACGGTGGGCTCGGCAGCGCCGTTCGTCGGTCTGCTCGGCACCGTGTGGGGCATCTACCACGCGCTGATCGGCATCGCCGCAACCGGCAACGCCTCGATGAACGCGGTGGCCGGCCCGGTGGGCGAGGCGCTGATCATGACCGCCTTCGGTCTGTTCGCGGCCATCCCGGCGCTGTTCGCGTACAACTTCTTCAACCGCTCGAACCGTGTGGTCTATGCCCGCTTCGACGAGTTCGCGAACGATCTGCATGACTTCTTTGCAACCGGTTCGCGCATCGAAAGCACGAAGTGAGGGATTGACCCATGGCCGTAAGCCTAGGTGGTGATTCCACGGGTCCGATGTCGGAAATCAACGTCACGCCGCTGGTCGACGTGATGTTGGTGCTGCTGATCATCTTCATGATCACCGCGCCGCTGATGTCGCACTCGGTCACGATCGATCTGCCCATCGCCAACCCGAACGCCAAGACGCCTGATCCGAAGACGCCGCCGATCGATCTGGCGATCAAGGTCGACGGCAGCCTGTACCTCAACGATCAGCCGGTGACCGATGCGGAACTGCGCGCCAAGCTGCTGGTGGAAGCGCAGCTCACGCCGCAGCCCCAGCTGCAGATCCGCGCCGATCGCGAAGTGCAGTTCATGGTGGTGAAGAAGATCATCAGCGATGCGAAGGGTTCGGGCATGGTGCATGTCGCCTTCATGACCACCGACGCACCGAAGGGGTAATTCGAGATGGCGATTTCAACCAAAACCAGCGGCGGTGCGATGGCGGAGATCAACGTCACGCCGTTGGTCGACGTGTTGCTCGTGCTGCTGATCATCTTCATGATCACGGCGCCGATCCTGGCGCACAAGATCGAGGTCGATCTGCCGCAGCCGAACAAGGACGTGATCCCGCCCTCCAACCCGCCCAGCCCGATCAATCTGAAGATCGATCAGAGCGGCGCGTTCTACTGGAACGGCACGCCGGTGGACGAGCTGGGCCTTAAGGCGCAGCTGGCGGTGATCGGCCAGCAGTCGCTGCCGAACCAGCCGGAGATCCAGATCGCGGCCGACGATCACGTGGCCTACGAGTATGTGGCCCGCGTGCTGGCCGACGCCAAGAGCTACAACCTGGTGAAGATTGGCTTCAACGAAGCACGCTGAGTTCGACGCCGCACGATCCAGGCAAGAGCCCCGCTTCGGCGGGGCTTTTGCTTTGAGTGCTGAACACCGCGCCGCGCCCTGGGAGGCGCCCACTTGAGCAAGCGGTCGCTCGCGTGAAGCGCTTGCCGGACGAACGGCACGCCTCAGCGCAGGATCTGCAAGTAATGGCGCACGGTGGTGGCCAGCCCTTCGTACAGGGCCTCACCGATCAGGGCGTGGCCGATGGAGACCTCGGCGAGACCGGGGATCGCAGCCTTGAAGGTGCCAAGGTTGGCCTGGCTCAGGTCATGTCCGGCGTTGACCGCCAAGCCGGCCTGCTGGGCGCGGCGCGCGGTGTCGGCGCAAGCGGCCAGCGCCGTCGTCGGATCGCCGTCGCCGAAGGCTTGGGCATACGGGCCCGTGTAGATCTCGATGCGCTGCACGCCGATGGCCGCGGCCAGCTCGAAATCGCTGCTGTCCGCGTCAACGAACAGGCTTACCCTGCAGCCCAGCGCGTTCAGCTCGTCGACCAGCGGCCTCAAGCGAGTGGTGTCCTGGCGCAGGTTGAAGCCATGGTCCGAGGTGATTTGGCCGTCGCTGTCCGGCACCAGGGTTACCTGGGTCGGGCGGACCTGTCGTGCCAGTTCGATCAGACCGGGATAATCGCCGCGCGGGCCCGCGAACGGGTTGCCCTCGATGTTGTACTCGACCCGCCCGCGCAACATCGCGGCCAGCGCACGGACGTCATCGGGCCGCACATGGCGCTGGTCCGGGCGCGGATGCACGGTGATGCCGCCGCAACCGGCCTCGATGCAGGTCTGGGCGGCTCGGCAGATGTCCGGTTCGTGGCCGCCGCGCGAGTTGCGCAGGACGGCGATCTTGTTGAGGTTGACGCTGAGCAGGGTCATCGCGGAAACCATTCCGGGGCGGTGAGAGTCGGCTGGCAGGCCCGGCAATGCGCCATGCCGACGGGTGACAGTGCGCCGATCATTGGCTGTCGGCAAGCAGCGGCGCCGCGCGTACCTCGCGCGGCGCCCCGCGCCAGGCCAGCGCGGCGATCAGCTCCGGCGCGAGATCGAGCGCTTGCAGTTGCCAGGCGCCGACGTCTTCACCGTCGAAGCGCAGCAGTTGCAACGGTTGCGGTGGCGCTGCCACGCGCAGTCGCTGCAGACCGTAGCCGATGCCACGTCCATGCGCCTTGAGCAACGCCTCCTTCGCCGTCCACAGCGTGAGGAAGGCTTCATCGCGCGCGCCTTCAGGCAAGACCGCCAGCGCTGCCGCCTCCGCCGAGTCGAAGAAGCGCCCGGCCAGCGCCAGCGCACGCGGCCGTGCGCGCCGGCGCTCGACGTCGATGCCCGGTGCGATCCCCCGAGCGATCGCCACGACGGCGTGATCGCCGCTGTGCGACCAGTTGAAATCCAGTGCCGCGTCGTGAGGCGAATCGAGTCGTGGCCGGCCGTGCGCGTCCTGCACCAGGTTCAGCTCGCTGGCGTCGACGTCGAGATACGCCGCCAGCAATCGCAACAGCGGCCGGCGACCGGGTGCGCGGCGATAGCCGAGATGCCACACGTGCACCGTGTGGTCATCCAGCTGCGCGGCAGCAGCGGCGGGAACGGGCGGAAGTGCTTCGGTCATCCCCGCATGGTGCGGCCCGCCGCGCCGCGGTACAAGCGCGCGTGCCGGCCGGCGGCTGCGTCAACGCGGCAGGCTCGACGTACCCATCAGGAACTCGTCCACCGCCCGCGCGCACTGGCGACCCTCCCGTATCGCCCACACTACCAGTGACTGGCCGCGGCGCATGTCGCCGGCGGCGAATACCTTGTCGATGCTCGTGCGGTAGGCGGCGTTGCCTTCGACGGCCGCGGCGGCGTTGCCGCGTGCGTCCTTGTCCACGCCGAAGGCGTCGAGCACGGCCTGCGCCGGCGAGACGAAGCCCATCGCCAGCAGGACCAGATCCGCCTCGATCTCGAACTCGCTGCCCGGCAGCTCGCTCATGCGGCCCTCGTGCCACTGCAGGCGTACCGCGGTCAGGCTGCGCACGCGGCCCTTGCCGTCGTCGTTGAAGCGTTTGGTGGCCACCGCCCAGTCGCGCCGGCAGCCCTCTTCGTGCGAGCTGGAGGTGCGCAGGCGGAGCGGCCAGTACGGCCAGGTCAGCGGCTTGTTCTCCTGTGCGGGCGGCTGCGGCAGCAGCTCGAACTGGGTGATCGCCGCGGCGCCCTGGCGGTTGGCCGTGCCCACGCAATCCGAGCCGGTGTCGCCGCCGCCGATCACCACCACCTGCTTGTCGGTGGCGAGGATCTGCGAGGCCAGCGTGTCGCCGGCCAGCACGCGGTTCTGCAGTGGCAAAAAGTCCATCGCGAAATGCACGCCGTCCAGTTCGCGGCCCGGCAGCGGCAGGTCGCGCGGGGCTTCGGCGCCGCCGGCCAGCACCACGGCGTCGAAATCGTGCTGCAGCTGCTCCGGCGTGAGCGCGGTTTGTCCCACCTTTGCGTCGGCGGCGCGGCCCACATACACGCCGGAACGAAACTGCACGCCCTCGGCGCGCATCTGCTCGAGGCGGCGGTCGATGTGTTCCTTCTGCAACTTGAAGTCGGGGATGCCGTAGCGCAGCAGCCCGCCGATGCGATCGTTCTTCTCGAACACGGTGACGGCGTGGCCGGCGCGCGCAAGCTGCTGCGCGGCGGCCAACCCGGCCGGGCCGGAGCCGACCACGGCCACGCTCCAGCCGGTGCGTCGCGCAGGCGGCTGCGGGCGCACCCAGCCTTCCTCCCACGCCTTGTCGATGATCTTGTGCTCGATCGACTTGATGCCCACCGCGTCGCTGTTGATGTTCAGCGTGCACGCCGCCTCGCACGGCGCCGGGCAGATGCGGCCGGTGAACTCGGGAAAGTTGTTGGTCGAATGCAGCACCTCGATCGCGCGCTGCCAGTCCTGCCGGTAGACCAGGTCGTTGAAGTCCGGGATCACGTTGTTGACCGGGCAGCCCTGGTGGCAGAACGGGATGCCGCAATCCATGCAGCGCGCGGCTTGGATCGCCGCGGCGGCATCATCCAGTTGCGGGGTGAACTCGCGCCAGTGGCGCTTGCGCAGGTTCGGCGCCTCGCCGGGTTCCGGCACGCGGGGGTAGTCGAGAAAGCCGGTGATCTTGCCCATGATCGCTGTCTCCCCGGCCGCTCAGGCCGTGATGGCTCGTGTGCCGGGCGCCACTGCTGCCCGGCCTGCTTCACCGAGTGCGCGCTTGTACTCGTGCGGCATCACCTTGACGAAGTGCGTGCGCGCATTGACCCAGTCGTGCAGGATCGCCTTGGCGCGGAAGCTGCCGGTGGCGCGGAAATGGGCTTCCAGCAGACGCCGCAGGATCGCCTCGTCGGTCTCGCCGGCGGCGCCGCGCACCGGCGCGTGCCAGAGTTCGCGCGGCACGCGCAGTTCCTGCTCGACGGTGGAGAGCAGCGGTTCGAGCGCCACCATCGCGAGATTGCAGCGCGCCTGGAACTGCACTTCGGGGTCGTACAAATACGCGACGCCGCCGGACATGCCCGCGGCGAAGTTGCGCCCGGTCTCGCCCAGCACCACCACGGTGCCGCCGGTCATATATTCGCAACCGTGGTCGCCGACGCCTTCCACCACGGCGGTGGCGCCGGAGTTGCGCACGGCGAAGCGCTCGCCGGCCACGCCGTTGAAGAACGCCTCGCCGCCGGTGGCGCCGTACAGCACGGTGTTGCCGGCGATGATGTGCTCCGGCCCGAAGCCGTGGAAATCGTTCGGCGAGCGCACGATGATGCGCCCGCCGGACAGCCCCTTGCCCACGTAATCGTTCGCCTCGCCGACCAGGTCGAAGGTGATGCCGCGCGCCAGGAACGCACCGAAACTCTGCCCGGCCACGCCATCGAGCTGCACGTGGATGCTGTCGTCCGGCAAGCCGGCGTGGCCGTGGCGACGCGCCAGCGCGCCCGACAGCATCGCGCCGACCGAGCGGTCGGTGTTGCGGATCGCCACGATGAAGCTGCAGCGTTCGCCCTGCTCCAGCGCGGCGCGCGCCTTGTCGATCAGCGCGTGGTCGAGCGCGCGCTCGAGGCCGTGGTCCTGTTCGCCGACATGGCGCCAGGCCACGTCGGCGGGCACGGCCGGGCGGTGGAACACGCGGCTGAAGTCGAGGCCGCGTGCCTTCCAGTGCGCGATGCCCTGGCGCACGTCGAGAAGATCCGCGCGGCCGACCAGTTCGTCGAAGCGGCGGACGCCGAGTTGCGCCATGATTGCGCGCGCTTCCTCGGCGACGAAGAAGAAATAATTCACCACGTGCTCGGGCTTGCCGGCGAACTTGCGCCGCAGCATCGGGTCCTGCGTGGCCACGCCGACCGGGCAGGTGTTGAGGTGGCATTTGCGCATCATGATGCAGCCTTCCACCACCAGCGGCGCGGTGGCGAAGCCGAACTCGTCGGCGCCGAGCAGGGCGGCGACCACCACGTCGCGGCCGGTCTTCATCTGGCCGTCGGCCTGCACCCGGATGCGTCCGCGCAGGCGGTTCAGCACCAGGGTCTGCTGGGTCTCGGCCAGGCCCAGCTCCCACGGCGTGCCGGCGTGCTTGATCGACGACCACGGCGAGGCGCCGGTGCCGCCGTCATGGCCGGCGATCACCACGTGGTCAGCCTTGCACTTGGCCACGCCGGCGGCGACCGTGCCCACGCCGACCTCGGACACCAGTTTCACCGAGATCGACGCCTGCGGGTTGCAGCTCTTCAGGTCGTGGATCAGCTGGGCCAGGTCCTCGATCGAGTAGATGTCGTGGTGCGGCGGCGGCGAGATCAGCCCCACGCCGGGCACCGAGAAGCGCAGCTGCGCGATGTAGTCGGACACCTTGTGGCCGGGCAACTGGCCACCCTCGCCGGGTTTGGCGCCCTGCGACACCTTGATCTGGATCTGGTCGGCCGAGACCAGGTACGCCGCGGTCACGCCGAAGCGGCCGGAGGCCACCTGCTTGATGCGCGAGCGCAGCGAATCGCCGGGTTCGAGGGCGAGGTCGCTCTCGATGCGCTCGGCGCCAAGGATGCTGCCCAGCGTTGCACCTTCGCCGATGGCGATGCCGCGCGCCTCGTCGCGGTAGCGCGCCTCGTCCTCGCCGCCTTCGCCGGTGTTGGACTTGCCGCCGATGCGGTTCATCGCCACCGCCAGCGTGGCGTGCGCCTCGGTGGAGATCGAACCCAGCGACATCGCGCCGGTGGCGAAGCGCTTGACGATCTCCGCCGCCGGCTCGACCTCGTCCAGCGCGATCGCGGCGGCCGGGTCGATGCGAAATTCGAACAGCCCGCGCAAGGTCAGCTGGCGGCGCGTCTGGTCATTGATCAGCCGCGCGTATTCGGCGTAGGTCGTCGCGCTGTTGGCGCGGGTGGCGTGTTGCAGTTTGGCGATGGAATCGGGCGTCCACAGGTGGGCTTCGCCATCGGCGCGCCAAGCGTACTCGCCGCCGTTGTCGAGCGCCGGCTGCGCGTCGTCGGCCCACGCCGCCTCGTGCAGACGCAGCGCTTCGGCCGCCAGTTCGAACAGGCCGATGCCCTCGATCGTGCTGGCGGTGCCGCTGAAATAGGTCTCCACCAGTTCGCTGTTCAGCCCCACCGCCTCGAAGATCTGCGCGCCGGTGTAGGACATGTAGGTGGAGATGCCCATCTTGGACAGCACCTTCTGCAGCCCCTTGCCGATCGCCTTGATGTAGTGCGCGATCGCCTCTTCCGTGCTGAGCGTGCCGCTGTCGGCCGCTTGGCGGGCCAGCGTTTCCATCGCCAGGTACGGGTGGATCGCCTCGGCGCCGTAGCCGGCGAGCAGGGCGAAGTGGTGCACCTCGCGTGCCGAGCCGGTCTCCACCACCAGCCCGGTGCTGGTGCGCAGGCCGCGGTTGACCAGGTGCTGGTGCACTGCCGAGGTGGCCAGCAGCGCCGGGATCGCCACGCGCTCGCGGCCGGCGTGGCGGTCCGACACGACCAGGATGTTGTGGCCCTGGCCGATCGCGTCGACGGCCTGGGCACACAGCGAGGCCAGCCGCGCCTCGATGCCCTGCTTGCCCCACGCCGCCGGATAGGTGATGTCCAGTTCGAAGCTGCGGAACTTGCCGTTGGAGTAGCGCCCGATCTTGCGGATCTTGGCCATGTCGGCCACATCGAGCACCGGCTGCGCCACTTCCAGCCGCAGCGGCGGATTGACGTTGTTGATGTCCAGCAGGTTGGGCTTCGGCCCGATGAAGGACACCAGCGACATCACCAGCTGCTCACGAATCGGGTCGATCGCCGGGTTGGTGACCTGGGCGAACAGCTGGCGGAAGTACTGGTACAGCGACTTGTTCTGCTCGGACAGCACCGCCAGCGCCGCGTCGTTGCCCATCGAGCCGATCGCCTCCTGGCCGTCGTGCGCCATCGGCAGCAGCTGGAACTTGAGATCCTCCAGCGTGTAGCCGAACGCGCGCTGGCGCTGCACCAGCTGCTCGCCCGCGGGCGGTTCGACGCGGCCGACCGGCAGGTCGTCCAACCGGATGCGGATGTGTTCGATCCACTGCTTGTACGGCCGCGCGTTGGCCAGCTGGTCCTTGACCTCGCGGTCGTCGATGATGCGACCGGCCTCCATGTCGATCAGCAGCATGCGGCCGGGCTGCAGCCGCCACTTTTTCACGATGCGCGGCTCGGGCACGGCGAGCACGCCGGCCTCGGAAGCGAGGATCACCAGGTCGTCGTCGGTGATCAGGTAACGCGCCGGACGCAGGCCGTTGCGGTCCAGCGTGGCGCCGACCTGGCGACCGTCGGTGAAGGCGATCGCGGCCGGGCCGTCCCACGGTTCCATCATCGCCGCGTGGTATTCGTAGAACGCGCGGCGGTTGTCGTCCATCAGCGTGTGACGTTCCCACGCCTCGGGAATCATCATCATCATCGCGTGCGCCAGCGGGTAGCCGGCCATGGTCAGCAGTTCGAGGCAGTTGTCGAACGAGGCGGTGTCGGACTGGCCCGGGTAGATCAGCGGCCACAGCTTGGCCAGGTCCTCGCCGAGCACCGGCGAGGAGATTGCGCCGGTGCGCGCGTTGAGCCAGTTGACGTTGCCCTTGACCGTGTTGATCTCGCCATTGTGCGCGACCATGCGGTAGGGATGGGCGAGCTCCCAGGCGGGAAACGTGTTGGTGGAAAAGCGCTGGTGCACCATCGCCAGCGCGGAGACCGCGCGCGGGTCGGCGAGGTCGGCGTAGTAGGTGCCGACCTGGCCGGCCAGCAGCAGGCCCTTGTAGACCACGGTGCGGCTGGACATCGAGGGCACGAAGTACTCGCGCCCGTGCTTGAGGTTCAGCGCGCGGATCGCGTGGCTGGCGGTCTTGCGGATCACGTAGAGCTTGCGCTCCAGCGCGTCGGGCACCATCACGTCCGGGCCGCGGCCGATGAACAGCTGGCGGATCACCGGTTCGCTGGCTTTCACCGCTTCGGACATCGGCATCGCGTGGTCGACCGGCACGTCGCGCCAGCCCAGCACGCGCTGGCCCTCCGCGCGTACGGTGCGTTCCAGCTCCTGCTCGCAGGCGCGCCGCGAGGCGTGTTCCTTGGGCAGGAAGATCATGCCCACGCCGTACTCGCCCGGCGGCGGCAGGGTGACCTCCTGCCGCGCCATCTCCTCGCGGTAGAGCTGGTCGGGCAGCTGGATGAGGATGCCGGCGCCGTCGCCCATCAGCGGATCGGCGCCCACCGCGCCGCGGTGATCCAGGTTGCGCAGGATCTGCAGACCCTGCGCGATGATCTGGTGGCTGCGCCGCCCCTTGATGTGCGCCACGAACCCCACGCCACAGGCGTCGTGCTCGTGCCGTGGATCGTACAAACCCTGCGCGCGCGGCTGATCCATGGTCGGTTCCAGGAACAAGGGGGTGTCCCGACTATAGTGCGATGCAGCAAAAGGACGCAAGCGAATTCAATTGGCCGTCTATATGGCCGTTTGGAACGGTTCGCGGGTGCGGACAGGCGATGCCGGGCAGCGGACCGCCACCCGGGAACCGCGCGGCGAACCGGGTGGCGGCGGGCGGTTCTCGTCTTCGGCCGGTGGCTCTGCTAGCGTGGTCGGGCCGCACCGATCGGTACGGCGCTTGCTCGGGGAGGCGCTCGATTGATCCAGGGTTGGCTGCTGCTGCTGGTCTCGCTGCTGTACGTCGGGCTGCTGTTCGTGGTGGCCTGGGCGGGCGACCGTCGGCCGCTGTACCCGCGCCAGCCGCGCCTGCGGCCGATCGTCTATGGCCTGGCGCTGGCGGTGTACTGCTCGTCGTGGACGTTCTACGGCGCGGTCGGCACCGCCGCGCGCGACGGTTTGGCCTATCTGCCGATCTACCTCGGGCCGATCCTGCTGTTCGTGTTCGGCTTCGGCCTGCTGCGCCGGCTGGTACAGACGGTGAGGCAGCGCAACATCACCTCGATCGCCGACTTCATCGGCGCGCGCTTCGGCAAGTCGCACGGGCTGGCGGCGCTGGTCGCGGTGATCGCGGTGGTGGCGGTGGTGCCGTACATCGCGCTGCAGTTCAAGGCGGTGGCGATGTCCTACGGCGTGCTCGGCGGCGCGGCGTTCGGTGCGGTCAAGGCCGGCGGCGTGGACAGCGCGCTGTGGTGCGCGGTGCTGCTGGCGGTGTTCGCGATCCTGTTCGGCACGCGCAGCATCGACGCCACCGAACACCACCATGGCCTGATGCTGGCGATCGCGCTGGAGTCGCTGATCAAGCTGCTGGCCTTCGTGGCCCTGGCCGGTTACGCGCTGTGGCACGGCCCCGGCCTGGCCAGCACCCTGCGCCTGCCGCTGGACCAGCTGGAGATCGATCCCTCGCCGGGTTTCGTGGCGCAGACCATGCTGGCGTTCTGCGCCATGTTCTGTCTGCCGCGGCAATTCCAGATCGGCATGGTCGAATGCGAGGACACCGGCGACCTCACCCGTGCGCGCTGGCTGGTGCCGCTGTATCTGGCCGTGATCAGCGCGGCCGTGCTCCCGATCGTCGCAGCGGGCGCGCACATGCCGCAGGTGCGCGGCGGCGCGGCCGATGCCTGGGTGCTGACCCTGCCACTGGCGCTCGGCGACCGCGGCATGGCGTTGCTGGCCTTCATCGGCGGTTTTTCCGCGGCGACCGGCATGGTGATCGTGGCCGCAGTGGCGCTGTCGACGATGATCAGCAACGACCTGGTGATGCCGGCGCTGCTGCGCATCCGCGCGTTGCGGCTGGAACAGCGCAGCGACCTGTCGCAATGGGTGCTGGGCGTGCGGCGGGTGGCGATCATCGGACTGGCGCTGATGGCCTACGCCTATTACCGCGCCGCCGCGAATGCGGAGAACCTGGCGGCCACCGGGCTGCTGGCGTTCGCCGCGGTGGCGCAGTTCGCGCCGGCGCTGATCGCCGCGCTGTACTGGCGCGGGGCCAGCCGTCGCGGCGTGATGGTGGGCCTGGCCGGCGGCTTCGCGGTCTGGCTGTACACCTTGCTGCTGCCGGCGCTGATCCGCTCCGATGCATGGCTGCAGCATGGCCTGTTCGGCTGGGACTGGCTGCGCCCGCAGGCGTTGTTCCACCTGAGCGGCTGGGACCCGGTGATGCACGGCACCTTCTGGTCGCTGCTGGTCAACGTCGGCTGCCTGGTCTTCGTCTCGCTGCGCCTGCGGCCCAGCCTGGAGGAGCGCCTGCACGCGGCGATGTTCATGGAGGCCGACCCGGCCAGCGGCGGCGGCAGCGGCGACTGGCGCGGCCGCGTGGCGGTGGCCGACCTGCGCACCATCGCCGAGCGCATCGTGGGCGAGCGGGCCAGTGCACGCGCGTTCGACGAATACGGCCAGCGTCGCGGCAAGCCGCTGCTGTCCGGCGAAGCCGCCGATCGCGCGCTGATCCAGTACACCGAACGCCTGCTGGCCTCCGCCGTGGGCGCGGCCAACGCGCGGCGCATCCTGATCAGCGCGCTGTCCGGCAGCGGGCTGGACGTGGCCGAGTCGATGGCGTTGCTGGACGAAGCCTCGCAGGAGCTGCGCTTCAATCGCGAGCTCCTCTCCACCACGCTGGAGAATGTCTCGCAAGGCATCAGCGTGGTCGATGCGCAGATGCGCCTGGTGGCATGGAACCGGCGTTATCTGGAACTGTTCGACTACCCCGACGGCATGGTGCATGTGGGCGTGCCGGTGGCCGAGCTGATCGGCTGGAACGCCGAACTGGGCGAATGCGGCCCCGGCGAGGTGGACGGCCACGTGGCCAAACGCATCGAGCACATGCGCGCCGGTTCCTCGCACCTGTTCCAGCGCGTGCGCCCGGACGGCACCGTGATCGAGATGCGCGGCCGCGCGCTGCCCGGCGGCGGCTACGTCACCACCTACACCGACGTCACCGCCTACAAGCACGCCGAGCAGGCGCTGATCGAGGTGAACGAGACGCTGGAACAGCGCGTCGGGCAACGCACCGCGGAGTTGTCCGACGCCTTGTTGGCCACTGCGCAGGCGCGCCGCGCGGCGGAAACCGCCAACATCTCCAAGACCCGCTTCCTCGCCGCCGCCAGCCACGACCTGTTGCAGCCGCTGAACGCCGCGCGGCTGTTCACCTCGGCGCTGCGCCAGCATCCCGGGCTGGATGCCGAAGCGAGCGCGCTGGCCGAGCGCATCGACGCCTCGTTCCGCGCCGCCGAGGACCTGCTCGACGCACTGCTCGACGTCTCGCGGCTGGATGCCGGCAGCTACCGGCCCGACGTCGGCGCGTTCGCGCTGGCCGAACTGTTCGACTCGCTGCAGGCGCAGTTCGCCCTGGTCGCCGGGCAGCGAGGCCTGCGCCTGCGCGTGATGCCGACCTCGCTGGCCGTGCGCAGCGACCCGCAGCTGCTGCGCCGGATCGTGCAGAACTTCCTCTCCAACGCGCTGCGCTACACCAGCACCGGCAGCGTGCTGCTCGGCGCGCGGCGGGTGGGCGCGGAAACGGTGCGCATCGAGGTGTGGGATTCCGGTCCCGGCATCGCCGAAGAGCAGCGCGCGCGCATCTTCGACGAGTTCCAGCGCCTGGAACAACCCTCGCCGTGGGGCGAGAAGGGACTGGGCCTGGGCCTGTCGATCTGCGACCGCCTGGCCGGCATCCTGGGTCATCGTCTCGACCTGCATTCGCGGGTCGGGCACGGCAGCTGCTTCGCGGTGAGCGTGCCGCGCAGCGCCGCGGTAGCGCAGCGGCACCGGCGCGTGCAGCACGTGGGCAGCGACCAGCAGTTGCCGCTGACCGTGCTGTGTCTGGACAACGATGCGACCATCCTCGACGGCATGCGCGCCCTGCTCGGTCGCTGGGGCGTCGATTGCCGCGTCGCCGCCGACGTGGCGCAGGCAGCCGAGGTGCTGGCGCACGGCCCGGTGGACCTGATCCTGGCCGACTACCATCTGGCCGACGGCCTCGACGGCGTGCAGGCCCTGCAGCAACTTCGCGCCGCCACGGACCAACTGCCGCCGGTGGCGATGATCACCGCCGACGGCAGCAGCGAACTGAAACAGCGCGCCCGCACGCTGGGCTATCCGCTGCTGCACAAGCCGGTGCGCCCGGCGGCGCTGCGGGCGCTGCTGACCGCGTTGGCAGGCAAGCGCGACGGCCGCGAGCCCGCGTCCGCACCATGAGTGGCAAGGCGTCACCGGACACCGTGTGAACTTGCGTCAGTGCGCCTCGCGGCGAAACAGCAGCAGACTCCATGCCGGGCCGAACACGAACCAGAAAAAGATGCACGCGGCGCCAACCTTGAACCACAGCTCCAGTGGCTGGGTGGAAGGGCCGCGGCCCAGCACGCCGATGAGAGCGGCGATCAGTGCGAGGGCGATTGCCCAGGCGCCGACGCAACGCAGCCATAACGCGAACTCGAAACGCACGGCTGGCCAACCCAGCGTCGGCGCCTTAGCCGGCAGCGGTCCGCCGGCGAAGCGGTGGGCGAAACGGGCGTCGGCCCAGCGCACGGCCAGCGGGCCGAGCATCACCGTGAAGCCCACGTAGACCGCGGCAAGGCCATGCGCCAGCGTGGCCGGCGTACCGGCGCTCAAGTCCAGTGCGGCAAAGAGCAGCAGCAGGAGGTCGAGCAGGGGCAGTGAAAACATCAGGCGGCGGCCCAATTGCGCGCGGCGCCAGAGGTAGCGCGCCGCGAGGCTCGCCAGCAGCACCAGCCAGAAGGCCACCTCGCAGGCGACGATGAGAAAGTAGAGAACGTAGCTGTGGGTCGGCATGGGCTTCTTGGCGGGGAAAGCGGGCGGGTGCCGCCGCGTCACTCGTCCCCGGGCAGTGGTTGCATCGTTTCGGGCTCAATGGCCAGCTGGCTGGCGATCAGCGCCACCTGGGTGCGGTTGTTGACGCCGAGCTTGCGCATGATCGCGGTCATGTGCGCCTTCACGGTGGCCTCGGAGACGCCGAGCTCCCACGCGATCTGCTTGTTGAGCAGGCCTTCGGCGATCATCGTCATCACGCGGAACTGCTGCGGGGTCAGCGCGGCCAGTTGTGCGGCGGCGGCCGCCTCGCCCGATTCCAGTTCGCCGGCGGCGCCGAGCAGGCGCGACGGCAGCCAGGTGTCGCCATCCAGCACGGCGCGCACGGCGGCCACGATCTCCTCGCCGGAGCTGGATTTGGGGATGTAGGCCAGCGCACCGTGCGCCAGCGCGCGGCGCGCCACCTGCGCCTCCTCGTGGCCGGACACCACGATCGTGGGCAGCCCCGGATGCTGGCCGCGGATATGCGCCAGCGCGGAATAGCCGCGCGCGCCGGGCATGTGCAGGTCGAGCAGCAGCAGCTCGGCATCGGGGAACTGTTCGATCAGGCCGAGCAGCGCGTGCACGCTGTCGGCGCTGTGCACCCGCGCCTGCGGCACGGCCGTCAGCACCGCGCGCTGCAGCGCGTCGCGGAACAGCGGGTGGTCGTCGGCGATCAGGATGTCGGGCATGGGGCGAGGAGTGAGTGGTGAGGAGCGAGAAACGAGAGAAAGCGTAAAGCTTGTTCCTGGCATTTACTCACTTCTCACTCCTCTTCACTCACTTCTGTTTACTTGATCAACCGCTCGTCGACCAGCTTCTGCACCACGCCGGGATCGGCCAGGGTGGTGATGTCGCCGAGCTGGTCGGGCCTGTTCTCGCCGATCTTGCGCAGGATGCGGCGCATGATCTTGCCCGAGCGGGTCTTGGGCAGGTTGCTGGCCCACTGCAGATAATCGGGCGTGGCGATCGGGCCGATCTCCTTGCGCACCCAGGCCACCAGTTCCGTGCGCAGCTCGTCGCTGCCGGTCTCGCCGGCCACCAGCGAGACGTAGGCGTAGATGCCCTGGCCCTTGATGTCGTGCGGGCAGCCGACCACGGCGGCTTCGGCCACCTTCGGGTGGGCCACCAGTGCGCTCTCCACCTCGGCGGTGCCCAGGCGATGGCCGGACACGTTGATCACGTCGTCGACGCGGCCGGTGATCCAGTAGTAGCCGTCCTCGTCGCGGCGCGCGCCGTCGCCGGAGAAATAGTTGCCGGGGTAGGCGCTGAAGTAGGTCTCGATGAAGCGCTGGTGGTCGCCGTAGATGGTGCGCACCTGGCCCGGCCAGGAGTCGGTGATCAGCAGGTTGCCCTCGGCCACGCCTTCCTGCACGGTGCCTTCGGCGTCGACGATCGCCGGTTTGACGCCGAAGAACGGCAGCGTGGCCGAGCCCGGCTTGGTGGCGATCGCGCCGGGCAGCGGCGAGATCATGATGCCGCCGGTCTCGGTCTGCCACCAGGTGTCGACGATCGGGCAGCGCTGCTCGCCCACCACGCGGTAGTACCACTCCCACGCTTCCGGATTGATCGGTTCGCCGACCGAGCCGAGCAGGCGCAGCGACTTGCGCGAGCACTTCTTCACCGGTGCCTCGCCCTCGCGCATCAGCGCGCGGATCGCGGTGGGCGCGGTGTAGAAGATGCTGACCTGGTGCTTGTCGATCACCTGCCAGAAGCGGCTGTGGTCGGGGTAGTTCGGCACGCCCTCGAACATCACCGTGGTGGCGCCGTTGCACAGCGGGCCATACACCACGTAGCTGTGGCCGGTGACCCAGCCGACGTCGGCGGTGCACCAGTAGACATCGTCCTCGCGCAGGTCGAACACCTGCTCGTGGGTGTAGCTGATGAACACCAGGTAGCCGCCGGTGGAGTGCTGCACGCCCTTGGGCTTGCCGGTGGAGCCGGAGGTGTACAGCACGAACAGCGGGTGCTCGGCCTCGACCGGGGTGGGCGGGCAGTCGGCTGATTGGCCGTCCATCAGCGTGTGCCAGTAGCGGTCGCGCGGCGACTGCATGTGCACCGCGCCGCCGGTGTGGCGCACCACGATCACGGTTTCCACGCTGTTGGTGCCGGGGCGTTCCAGCGCGGCGTCCACGTTGACCTTGAGCGGGATGTGCTTGCCGGCGCGCAGGCCCTCGTCGGCGGTGATCACCACTTTGGCCTGCGAGTCGACGATGCGCCCGGCCAGCGAGTCGGGCGAGAAGCCGCCGAACACCACCGAGTGGATCGCGCCCAGCCGCGCGCAGGCCAGCATCGCCACCGCGGCCTCGGGGATCATCGGGAGGTAGATCGCCACGCGGTCGCCCTTGACCACGCCCAGGTGCTTCAGCGTGTTGGCGAACTTGCACACTTCGGCGTGCAGTTCGCGGTAGGTGATCTTGCGCGAGTTGGCCGGGTCGTCGCCCTCGAAGATGATCGCCACCTTGTCGCCGCGCTTGGCCAGCTGGCGATCGAGGCAGTTGGCCGACACGTTGAGCTCGCCGTCCTCGTACCAGCGGATGTGCAGGTCGTTCTTGTCGAACGAGACGTTCTTGATCTTCGTCGGCGGCCTGGTCCAGTCCAGGCGCTGCCCGACGCGGGCCCAGAAGCCCTCGGGGTCGCTCACCGACTCGGCGTAGAGGCGTTCGTAGTCGTCCTGGCGCAGGCGCGCTGCGGCGGCAAACGAGGGATCGACCGGATAGACCTTGGACATGGCTGGGCTCCTGCTGGCGGGTGCCGCGATGGACGAGGCGAGGTGTCGCGGCGGGCATCGGCGCCCGGCGACGTGCGGAAATCGAGTGTAGCCCGATCGTTGCGGAGGTGGTGTCGCGCCGTCGGCTCGACTTTGGTCGAACTTCGACCAATGGCGAATAGTCGCGCGCGCTGCAGCATGGCCATGCTCGGCCTGTCATCGACTCCCGGGGAGACGCACGCATGGCCACGCGACAGACCCACCACCGTTCCGCGCTTGCCCTGAGCCTGGCTTGCGCGTTGATGCTTCCGCTGGCGGCGCACGCGCAGGGCGACTCGCGCGAGCAGCAGCTCGAACAGCGCGTGGCCCAGCTCGAGCAGCAGTTGAACGAACTGAAGGCGATGATCCAGGCGCAGAAGGCCGCGCCCGCCCAGCCCGCGGCACCGGCGCAGGCGGTGGCCGCCGCGCCGGCTCCGGCGGCACCGGTGTTCAGCAGCGCGCCGGGCATCTCGGTGGCGCTGCACGGCTTCGTCAGCGCCAGCGCGTTCAGCCAGAACAAGAGCTTCACCTACGGCAACGGGCAGAACGCACTGTTCCCGGTGCCCGGCTCGAAGGGTTCGCTGTCCGGCGTCGACGTGCGCAACACGCGCTTCTGGCTCGACTTCAAAGGCGCCCAGTTCGCCGGCAACTGGAGCGGCGGCGGGCGCATCGAGATGGACTTCTTCGGCGGCTTCAACGGCACCGGCCCGTACAGCCAGCAGCAGCCCACGCCACGCCTGCGCCAGGCCTACATGGACCTGACCAATCCGGAGAGCGGCACCACCGTGCGCATCGGCCAGCAGTGGGACCTGATGTTCCCGGTGGACAACTCGCCGACCTCGTTGGCGCACATCGCGTTCCCGCTCGGCTTCGGCTCCGGCTTCGGCGGCTGGCGCTTCCCCGGCGTGGTGGTGATGCAGGATCTCAACCACGGCAGCACCGGCCCGCAGTGGCGGCTGGACGTGGGCGCCTTCGAAGGCACCTGGAACGGACCCGGCAACAACGTCAACTACCTCACCGCCGGCAACGCCGGTTTCCGTCCGCAGGTGGAGGCGCGATTGCACGTGCAGGACAAGACCTGGCTGGCGTATTTCTCCGCGCACTACAGCAAGGTCGACCTGCGCGGCGTGGGCGGCACTACACCGACGCCGATCCAGTCCAGCGTGAACAGCACCGGCTACGAAATCGGCGGCCAGTGGAAGCCCGGCCCGTGGACCTTCAAGGGGCTGGCCTACACCGGCAACGGCCTGGGCCAGGTGTTCGGTGCGATGTCGCAGTTCGGCGACATCAAGGAGCGTGGCGGCTTCGTGCAGGCCGGCTACGGCTTTACGCCGAACTGGAGCCTGTATGCGTTCTATGCCTACAGCAGGCCCGACAGCAAGGACGTGATCGCCTGGATGGGCAACGGTTCGACCGGCTTGCTGCGCAACCGCCAGACGGCGCTGAGCCTGCAATACACCGCCGGCTCGTATGACCTCAGCGCCGAATGGATGCACGACAAGCTCGACTCCACCAGCAATGGCACGGATCGCAACACCACCACCGGCAACCAGCTCAGCCTCAACGCGCTTTATCGCTTCTGAACCGCGCGCGGCGTACTGCGTACGCCGTTCGTTGATCACCCTCCCGTTGCGTCGGGAGGACGGGGTGCGGTCCGGTACGAGGGACGATCCGCACCTTGCCATCTTCTCCCCGGGTATCCGGGAGAGGCATCTCACTATCTCGGGAGGGGAACATCATGGCCACAACTGCCATTGACGCCGCAGGCGGCGGCGCCAAGCTCGACGTCAGCCACAAGCGGGTGATCCTGGCCTCCAGCCTGGGCACCGTGTTCGAGTGGTACGACTTCTACCTGTACGGTTCGCTCGCCGTCATCATCGGTCACCAGTTCTTCTCGGGGCTGAACGAGGCCAGCCAGCTGGTGTTCGCGCTGCTCGCGTTCGCCGCCGGTTTCGCGGTGCGTCCGTTCGGCGCGCTGGTGTTCGGCCGGGTCGGCGACCTGGTGGGGCGCAAATACACCTTCCTGATCACCATCGTGATCATGGGCCTGTCCACCTTCTTCGTCGGCCTGCTGCCCAGTTACGGCTCGATCGGGCTGGCCGCACCGGTGATCCTGATCGCGCTGCGCATGCTGCAGGGCCTGGCGCTGGGCGGCGAGTACGGCGGCGCGGCCACCTACGTGGCGGAACATGCGCCGCACGGCAAACGCGGGCTGTACACCAGCTTCATCCAGATCACCGCCACCTTCGGCCTGTTCCTGTCGCTGCTGGTGATCCTGGGCTGCAAGTGGCTGCTGGGCGACAAGTTCGACGACTGGGGCTGGCGCGTGCCGTTCCTGCTTTCCTCGCTGCTGCTGGCCATCTCGGTGTACATCCGCCTGCAGCTCAACGAATCGCCGGTGTTCAAGCAGATGAAGGAGGAGGGCAAGACCTCCAAGGCACCGCTGACCGAGTCGTTCGCGCGCTGGGGCAACCTCAAGCTGGTGCTGCTGGCGCTGTTCGGTGCCACCGCCGGCCAGGCCGTGGTGTGGTACGCGGGCCAGTTCTACGCGATGTACTTCCTCGGCAGCACCTTGCGCATCGATGCCACCACCACGCAGCTGCTGATCGCCGCCGCGCTGCTGATCGGCACGCCGTTCTTCGTGGTGTTCGGCTGGCTGTCGGACAAGATCGGGCGCAAGCCGGTGGTGCTGGCCGGCTGCCTGCTCGCCGCAGTGACCTACTTCCCGATCTTCAAGGGCCTCACCCACTACGGCAACCCGGCGATCGAGGCGGCCAGTGCCAGTGCGCCGATCACCGTGCTGGCCAACCCGACCGACTGCCACCTGCAGATCAACCCCACCGGCACGGCCGTGTTCACCAGCTCGTGCGACATCGCCAAGAGCACGCTGGCCAAGCGTGGCGTGCCGTACGCCAACCGGGAGGCCGCCGCCGGCGCGCTGGCCACGGTCACCGTGGGCAGCAACACGATCGCCGCGTTCGACGGCAAGGGCTTGTCCAAGGCGGAGTTCGCCGCGCAGAGCAAGCAGTTCGCCGCCAGCCTGGGCACGCTGCTTGACCAGGCCGGCTACCCCGCCAAAGCCGAGCCGGCCAACAGCAACTACCCGATGCTGGTGGTGCTGCTGACCTTGCTGGTGTTGTACGTGACCATGGTCTACGGCCCGATCGCGGCGTGGCTGGTGGAGATGTTCCCCACCAACATCCGCTACACCTCGATGAGCCTGCCATACCACATCGGCAACGGCTGGTTCGGCGGTTTCCTGCCCTCGGTGTCGTTCGGCATCGTGGCGCTCACCGGCAACATCTACTCGGGCCTGTGGTATCCGGTGATCATCGCGGCCATGACCTTCGTGATCGGCTTCTTCTTCGTGGCCGAGACCAAGGACGTGGACATTCGCGCCTGAGCGACATCCGTCACGACAAGCGGGCGCCGCGGTTCTCCCGCGGCGCCTTTTTTCCGGGCGCCTACGCGCGCCTGATCAGGCCGATGATCACCAGCAGCACCACCGCGCCGATCAGCGCGTAGACAATGCTGGTGACGATCGGGTTGCCCAGGCTGAAGCTCACGCCCAGCGCCGGCAACAGCCAGCCGGCGAGCAGGGCGCCGACGATGCCGACCACGATGTTGCCGAGCAGGCCGAAGCCGAAGCCGCGCACGATCACGCCGGCCAGCCAGCCGGCGATGGCGCCGATGATGAGCAGGACGATCAAGCCGGTGGCGGTCATGGCGAACTCCTTCGGTGGTGGGGGAATGGCGCCGGGCTAGCGTCCGTGGCCGCACGTGCAGCCGCCGTGAGGGCCGGATGTCGCGACGGCTGAGACCTCGCCGCGGCAGACTGTCGCGATGGACGACCTCACGCCACCACTGCCGCCGGAGGCCGCCGCGCCGGCCCTGGCGATCAAGGGCCGCGGCGCCGCCAGCAATCCCGAAGGCCGCTTCGAGAGCATCCGCCACCATGCGGAGGACGACGGCTGGCAAAGCGCGCTGCTCGACGAGGCCGCCCCCCGGCCGCCCACCTGCGTCACCGAAGAGCGCGCGAAGAGCGTGATTTCCCGCAACGACTCGCCCGACATCGCCTTCAGCCAGGCGATCAATCCGTACCGCGGCTGCGAGCATGGCTGCATCTACTGCTTCGCGCGGCCCTCGCACAGCTACCTCAACCTGTCGCCCGGACTCGACTTCGAGACGAAGATCCGCGCCAAGGGCAACCTCGCCGAGGTACTGCGTGCGGAGCTGGCCAAGCCCAACTACAAGGTCAGCCCGATCAACATCGGCAGCAACACCGATCCGTACCAGCCGATCGAGAAGCGCTGGCGGCTGACCCGCGCCGCGCTGCAGCTGCTGGCCGAATGCCATCACCCGTGCACCCTCGTCACCAAGAACGCGCTGGTCGAGCGCGACCTCGACCTGCTGGCGCCGATGGCGCGCGAAGGGCTGGTCCAGGTCCTCGTTTCGGTGAACTCGCTGGACAACCGCCTCGCCGCGAAACTCGAACCGCGCGCCAGCGCGCCGCACCGGCGCATCCAGGCGATCCGCACGCTGGCCGACGCCGGCGTGCCGGTGGGCGTGCTGGTGGCGCCGATCATCCCCGCGCTCAACGACAAGGACATGGAAGCGGTGCTGGCGCAGGCCTTTGCTGCCGGCGCCCGCAGTGCCGGCTACACCACGCTGCGCCTGCCCCACGAGCTGAAGGCGTTGTTCCGCGAGTGGCTGGCCCTGCACGCGCCGCAGCGCGCCGACCACGTGATGAGCCTGCTGCAGCAGATGAACGGCGGCCGCGACTACGACAGCAATTTCGCCACCCGCATGCACGGCTCAGGCGTATTCGCCGACCTCCTGCGCAAGCGCTTCGAGCTCGCCTGCCGCAAGCACGGTTTCCACCGCGTGCGCGAGCTTGGCCTCGACACCTCGCGCTTCGTGCCGCCGCGCCAGGCGTCGCCGCAGGGCGAACTGTTCTGACCGCATGGCTCATGCGGGGATTGGGCGAACGAGTTGGTCGCCCCAGTCAATCCGGTGCGCGATTCGCCGCGCGGTCGACCTTGCGGTCGCGGCGAATCGCGCTGAGGATCAGGCCGGCGCCGAGGACGCCCGCGACGATGATGAACAGCGCGGACAATATCGGCAGTCCGAACAGGCTGGCGCCACCTCCAATGCGCGCGGTGAGCGCCGCGCCGATCACCAGCGCGGCGATGATCACGCCGGTGGCGATGCGGTTGGCGATCTTCTGCAGGCTTTCCATCATGCGCGACTCTTCCAGCCCGTCGATGCGCACCCGCAGGCGGTTCTCGGCCAGTGTGCGCAGGATCGCGCCCATGTGCTGCGGCGTGCGCCGGGCCAGTTCCTGCAGGTCCAGCCATTCGCTGGCCAGGTTGGCCGGCGACAGCGAACCGAGCGCCTGCCGCCGCAGCATCTGCTGCAGGTGCCGCTCGACCACGGCGCGGGTGTCCAGCGCCGGGTCCAGCGCAGTGGTGACCGCTTCGAGGTTGAGCAGGGTCTTGCCCAGGATGGTCAGTTCCGGCGGCGGGCGCAGGCCGCAGGCAGCGCCGAGCCGGGTCAGTTCGAGGATCAGCCGGCCTTCGGAGAACTGGCGACTGGCGCCCTGCAGTCCGGCATAACCCGACACCAGCTGGTCGACGCAGCGCCGGTAGTGGCTGTGGCTGAAATCCTGCAGCGCGGTGCCCAGCGTCTCGCTGATCTCGCCGACCTGTTCGCTGTTGCCGCTGATCGCGCCGAGCATCAGCTTGAGCAGGTGGTGGCGGGTATGCGGCGGCAGCCGCGCCACCATGCCGAGGTCGAACAGCGCCAGGCGCTGGTCGTCCATCAGCAGCACGTTGCCCGGGTGCGGGTCGGCGTGGACCAGGCCATGCACGAACACCTGGTCGAGGTAGGCGCGCAGCAGCTCCTGGGCCTGCTCCTGCAGCGGATGTTCCAGCCGCCGCACCGGCGGCACGTGGGTGACCTTGATGCCGCGCACGCGGTCCATCGTCAGCACGCGCGCGGTGGTGAAATCGTCCAGCGGCTGCGGCACGTAGAGGTGGCGGTAGCCGCGCAGGTTGGCGGCGAAGCGGCGCAGGTTGTCCGCCTCCAGCGCGAAATTGACCTCGTTGGCCAGGCTGTGGCGCAGCTCCCGCACCCAGTCGGAAAAGCCATAGCGGCGCCCCATCTCGGTGAGGTGGTCGGCGGCGCCGGCGAGCTTTTCCAGGATCGCCAGGTCGTCGCGCAGGGTCTGCGCGATGTGCGGCCGCTGCACCTTGACCACCACCTCGCGGCCATCGCGCAGGGTGGCGGCGTGCACCTGGGCCATCGAGCCGGCGGCCAGCGGCTCGTCGTCGAAGCTGCCGAACAGCACGCCGATGCGCGCACCGAGCTCGGCCTCCACCACGGCCTTGATCTCGGCCCCCGGCACCGGCACCACGTTGTCCTGCATCCGCTCCAGCGCATCGAGGTAGGCCGGCGGCACCATGTCCGGCCGGGTCGACAGTGCCTGGCCAACCTTGATGAAGGTGGGCCCGAGCGCCTCCAGCTCGTCGACGAACTGCTCCGGCTGGCCCGGCGCCACCGGCCGGGCGTCCTGCGCCAATGCGGCCTCCTGCAGGTCCAGTTCCAGCCCGTTGAACAACCCGGCCTTGCGATAGCGCAGCAGGAAGGCGCCGATCCGGGCATACCGCGACGGGCTGATCGATTCGCTCACGCTTGCCTCCGCTGCCATGCGCCCAGCATGGGGCGCGCGACGGCAAGGGCGCGTCAATGCGTCCGGGTGCCGGGGCGGCGCACTTCACGGGGCGCTGATCGTCGCGCCTGTCCAATGGGCGTCGCCGGCGCAAGGCGTCGTCCCGACGGAGACCGCCATGTCCTCATTCGCGCTTTACCTGATCGGCATGCTCGTGGTGATCGGCGGGCTGGTGTATGTCGCCTACCTGCTGCACGTGCCCACCCAGTGGATCGTGGCCGGTGCCGTGGTGCTGCTCGGCGCCGGCATCATCGGCGCGGTGACGCACACGCGCCGGCGCGACCCGCCGGAGTCGTGACGCGCGGGGCGCGCACCGAATGACGAGCGGGAAGCTCGGCGGACTCAGTCCGCGGCCGGCAGGTATTTCCCGAACCACTCCAGCGCCCGCTGCAACACGTCACGCTGGTGGGCGGGGTCGACGAAGTGGTGGCCCTCGTCGGGGTACACCACCAGCGAGGTCGGCACACCCTGCGCGCGCAGCGCGTGCCACATCTCGAACGATTGCGGCGCCGGGCATTCGGCGTCGCGGTCGCCGACCACGATCAGCATCGGCGTCTTCACCTGCTTGACGAAGTTGATCGCCGAGCTCTTCGCGTACACCGCCGGATCGTCGTAGACGCTGGCGCCGAAGAACGGCGGCATCCACTGGTCGATCAGGTTCTGGCCGTAATAGCTCTGCCAGTTGGAGATGCCGGCGCCGGCCACCACGGCGCGGAAGCGCTGGGTCTGGGTCGGCGCGAACATGCTCATGAAACCGCCGTAGCTCCAGCCGGTGAGGCCGAGCCGGTTGTCGTCGACCGGGACTTTCTTCTCCACCGCGTCGACGCCGGCGAGGATGTCGCGCAGGTCGCCGTAGCCGAAGTCCTTGCGGTTGGCCTGCACGTACTGCTCGCCCTGGCCGAAACTGCCGCGCGGGTTCGGCTGGAACACGAAATAGCCCAGCGCGGACAGCGGCGCGGCACCGTAGCCCACGCCCGGCCAGCGCGGGATCACCGCGCTGGCCGGGCCGCCGTGCACGACCACCACCATCGGGTAGCTCTTGTGCGGATCGTAGTGGGCCGGATACAGCAGCCAGCCCTGCACGTGGAAGCCCTCGTTGTTCCATTCCACCGACTCGGCCTTGCCCCAGCTGGGCTTGAGCCCGGCGTTGAACGAGGTCACCGCGGGCGGCGGCGTGTGGCCCAGCGCGCCGGCATGCACTTCGCTGGCGCGGGCGTACGAGCTTTGCAGGAAGGCGACGTGCTCGAGGTCGGCGGACAGCGACATCGCCATCGCGGCGCTGCCGTCGCCGATGCTGGCCGGCACGGTGAAACGCACGCGGCGCTGCTGCGCGGCCGTGGCCGCCACCGCGTAATCGGCGAGCTGGCTCTGGCCGTTGCCGATCTGGCTGACCAGCATCGACCCGGGCGAGGTCCAGTGCAGCCAGCTCGGCGTGACCTTGATGCCGGGCGTGAGATCGACCAGCGCACCGCCGGTAGAGGGCACCGCGTAGATGTCGCCGCCGGTGGCGCCCTGGTCGCTCATCAGACCCCCGATGAAGGCGATCCGCGTGGCGTCCGGCGACCAGCGCGGCAGCGCGATCTGCAGGCCGTGCAGCGAACCGCTGGCGGCGTCGGCCGGATCGACCAGCACGGCCGCGTTCGCGTCGGCCCGGGCGGGTTGCACGTAGAGTTTGGCGATCCACCAGTTGTTGTCGCCCGGCGGCTTGGCTGCCGTATAGGCGATGCGCGAGCCGTCCGGCGACCAGTCGAACTCGTACGCGTACATGCCGGCGGGAGTCAGCTCGTGCAGCGCGCCGCTGGCCACGTCGAGGCTGGCCACGCGCTGCACCTCGACGCCACTGACGCCGATCTCGCCCGCGGGGCGCTTGGCCGCGGCCACCGCGCTGGCATGGCGGGTGGCGCCGGCCACATAGAGGAAGCCGAGCGACTTGCCGTCGTCGGTCCACTGCAGCGCGCGCACGTAGCCCTTCAGCGCGGCCAGCCGCGCCGGCGCGGCGTTGCCGCGGGTATCGGCCAGGTAGATGTCGTTCTGCATCACCCTGGTGCTGGTCAGGTCGACGTGGCAATTGGAGACGAAGGCGAGGTGGCGCGAGTCGGGCGCCCAGGCGATGCCGGATTCGGCGCAGCGGCCCGGCGTGGCCGCCGCGCTCACGCGGTGCGCATGGCTGCCGTCGGCGTTCGCCACCTCGATCGAAGGCTTGCCGTCACGCTGGATCACCCAGGCCAGCTGACGCCCGTCCGGCGAGATCGCGGTGGCCCGGATCGACTGCGCCTTGCCCAGTTCGGTCAAAACCTGCTCGATGCGCGGGTCCACCGCGGGCGCATCGGCGAAGGCATGCGGCGCCAGCGCCAGGCACAGCAGCGAAAGAGGAACGATCAGGTGTGCGCGCCTGGGCATGAGCGGTTCCGGCCGGGGGAATCCGTCGAACCTACAACCCGGTGCGGCGTGCGCCAAGTGCGGGAGGACATGGCGCACTTACCGCAGGAGCCCGCTCGCGGGCGATGCTCTTGCCTTTGCAAATCCCGAATCCCGGCTTTCAAGGCATCGCCCGCGAGCGGGCTCCTACGATTCCCCATTCCCCATTCCCTATTCCCTGCTGTCGGCTTCCAGGTGGTAGCGCGTGGCCAGCTCCACTTCTTCCTTCGAGCCGAGGAATACCGGCACGCGCTGGTGCAGGCCGGTGGGCTGCACCTCCATGATGCGCTGGCGGCCGGTGGTGGCCGCGCCGCCGGCCTGCTCGATGATGAAGGCCATGGGGTTGGCTTCGTACATGATGCGCAGCTTGCCGCCCTGCTTCTCGATCTTCGCATCCAGCGGGTAATAGAACACGCCGCCGCGAGTCACGATGCGGTGCACGTCGGCCACCATCGAGGCCACCCAGCGCATGTTGAAATCCTTGCCGCGCGGCCCGGTCTTGCCGGCCAGCAGTTCGCCGATGTAACGCTGCATCGGCGCCTGCCAGTGGCGCTGGTTGGACATGTTGATGGCGAACTCGGTGGCCTGTTCCGGGATGCGGATGGCACGGCGGCTGAGGATGAAACTGCCCACCTCGCGATCGAGCGTGAACTCGTGGGTGCCGTGGCCGAAGGTCAGCACCAGTACGGTGGCCGGGCCGTACACCACGTAGCCGGCGGCCAGCTGGGTGGTACCCGGCTGCAGGAAGTGCGCGGCCTTGGGCTCGGTCACGCCATCCGGGCAGCGCAGCACCGAGAAGATCGTGCCGACGGAGATGTTCACGTCGATGTTGGAGGAGCCGTCCAGCGGGTCGAACAGCAGCAGGTGCTGGCCCTTCGGGTAGCCGTCGGGAATCTGCTGCGGGTCTTCCATCTCCTCCGAGGCGCAGGCGGCGAGGTGGCCGCCCCAGGCGTTGGCTTCCAGCAGGATCTCGTTGGAGATCACGTCCAGCTTCTTCTGCGCCTCGCCCTGCACGTTGTCGGTGCCGGCTGCGCCCAGCACGCCGCCCAGCGCGCCCTTGCTGGTGGCCACCGCGATGCGCTTGCAGGCACGGGCGACCACCTCGATCAGCAGCGAGAGTTCGGCATTGATGTGGCCGGCGCGGCGCTCCTCGATCAGGAACTGGATCAGCGAAACGGGCTTCATGTCGGGTCCATGGCGTGGGAAACGCTCATTGTCGCATTTGTGAGGAGCTGGGAATCGGGAATCGGGAATAGGGAATCGGAAAAACATCGCCCGCAGCAGCTGCGGCGCAGGAAGCTTCGAGCTTGGCGAGTCCAGCTCTTCCTATTCCCTATTCCCTATTCCCGGCCTGCTGACAACACGTTGGCAGCAGAGGGGCGCCAAGCTGTGTCTCCAAGACGGAGGGACACGACATGCGCGACACGGTCTATTTCGTGGTGTTCGACGGTTTTGCCGACTGGCAGGCGGCGCTGGCGCTGTGCGAGATCCGCCGCCCCGGCGACTGGGAGGTGCGCACCGTGGGTTTCTCGCGGGCCACGGTGACTTCGATGGGTGGACTGACGGTGAAGCCCGATCTCACCCTGGCAGAGGTCGAGCTGGCGCGGGCGGCGTTGCTGATCGTGCCCGGCGGTCACTTGTGGCTGCGCGACGAAGGGCATGCGGCGGTGGACTTGATCGGCCGAATGCACGCCGCCGGCGCGCCGGTGGCCGGCATCGACAGCGGCGTGCTGGCGCTGGCCCGCAGCGGTCTGCTCGACCGTCGCCGCCATACCGGCAACTGGCCCGGCCAGCTGGCGGCGCAGGTGGCCGGCTACCGCGGTGCCGAGCAGTTCGACGCCGAGGTGCTGGCGGTCAGCGACGACGGCGTGATCAGCGCCAGCCACCTGGGCAGCATCGAGTTCGCCCGCGAGGTCATCCACACGCTGGACCTGTACAGCGCCACCGACCGCGCCGACTGGTATCGCCTGTTCAAGCACGCGCAACTGCCGCCCTGGTGCGTCGGCGAAGCGGTGGCGGCTTAGAGGAGGGCACGATGAACAAGCTGCTGCAACGCACCGTGATGGCCTATCGCCCGCTGTATCTGCACGGCCTGCTGCTCGACGGCCAGTACCGGCTGCCGCGGGCCGACCCGCCACCGGTCGTCGGCCCGGCCCGGCGCCCTCGACGTACCCTGCTGGCCACGTGCTTCCCGTTCGCCTTCCGCCCGCGAGGCAAGGGCGGTTGCCACGCCGAACCGATCCCCACGCCGGCCACTGCGCGGCATCGTTGAAACACGCCTCAACCTCTTCGCCAGGAGCCCACCGATGGACCAGCCACGCGTCACCTTCTTCCACGCCCCGAATAGCCGTTCCGGCGGCACCCGTGCCCTGCTCGAGGAGCTCGGCGCCGACTACGACCTGCATGCGCTGAACCTCAAGACCGGCGATACGCGCAAGCCGGAATACCTTGCGATCAACCCGATGGGCAAGGTGCCGGCGATCCGCCACGGTGACGCGCTGGTCACCGAGCAGCCGGCGGTGTTCCTGTACCTGGCCGACCTGTTTCCCGAGGCAAGGCTGGCGCCGCCGCTCGGCGACCCGCTGCGCGGGCCGTATCTGCGCTGGCTGGTCTACTACGGTTCGTGCTTCGAGCCGGCGGTGATCGACAAGTCGATGCAGCGCGAGCCCGCGCCGCCCTCGACCTGCGCCTACGGCGACTACGACACCATGCTGAAGACGCTCACCGACCAGCTCGAACGCGGCCCGTACCTGCTCGGCGACACTTTCAGCGCCGCCGACGTGTTGTGGGGCACGGCGCTGAACTGGACGGTAATGTTCAAGCTGGTGCCCGAGCTGCCGGTGATCCGCGCCTATATCGACCGCGTGCTGGCGCGCCCGGCGATGCAGCGTGCCGCCGCCGCCGATGCCGCGCTGGCGGCAGCGCAGTCGGCGTGAACCAAGGGCATGGTCGCGCGTTGCCTACGCGTTCGTCGCGGCCATGACCTTCGACGCTGGCCGGCACGCGCCGCCTCGGTAATCATGCGCGGATGCGCCGTGCCGATCGCCTGTTCCTCATCATCCACGCCCTGCGCGGCCGACGCACCGCGCTGCAGGCGCGCTCGCTGGCGCAGACCCTGGGCGTGTCGCTGCGCACGGTCTACCGCGACGTGGCCGACCTGCAGTTGTCCGGGGTGCCGATCGAAGGCGAGGCCGGCGTCGGCTACATGCTGCGCAAGGGTTCGGACATCCCGCCGCTGATGTTCAACGCCGACGAACTCGAGGCCCTGGTGGTCGGTTCGCGCTTCGTGCAGGCGTTCGCCGGCGTGCGCCTGGCCGAGAGCGCGCGCTCGGCGCTGTTGAAGATCGAGGCAGTATTGCCGCCGGACCTGCGCGAGCGCGCCGGCAGCACGCGCATCTTCGCCCCGGTGTGGCGCGACCAGTACCGCGAGGATTTCGCCGCGCTGATCGACCAGTTGCACGCGGCGATCGTCGGCAACCAGGTATTGCGGCTGGACTATCGCGATGAGGCCGGGCAATCCAGCGTGCGCGAGGTCGAGCCGTTGTGCCTGTCGTTCTGGGGCGGCAAGTGGACGCTGGGCGCGTGGTGCCGGTTGCGCGGGGATTTCCGCAACTTCCGCCCCGACCGCATCGGCACCGGCACGCCTACCGGCGAAGTGTTCGCCGACGTCGCCGAGCGCGGCCTGGCCGCCTACCTGCGCGCGGTGGGCGTGGACCAGCTCGCGCTGCGCTGAACGCGGTTCGCCGTGTTCAAGCCGCGGCCAGCGCGTTAGGCTTGACGGATTCGCCGGATCGCGCCGCGCTCCGCCTGCCGATTGCCTGCCAAGGAGCCCGTGTTGAAGATGACCTCCAGGACCACCCGCCTCGCCGCGTTGGCGCTGACGATCGGCTTGTTCGCCGTGGCCCCGGCGACCGCGGCCCCGGCGACCGCCGAGGGCAGCGCGGATGCGCAGTTCAAGCACATCTACACCACCGAGTGGGCATGGCGCAGCGGCCATCCCGGCACGGCGGATGCCGGGGCCGACAGCGGCCGGCTCGACGACGTCGGCGCGGCCAGCCAGCAGCGGCGGCTGGATTACTGGCAGCGCGTGATGAAGCAGCTCGACGCGATCGACGTGGCGCAGCTGTCGCCGGGCAACCGGGTCAACTTCGAGGTCTACCACGCGCAGATCGGCAATCTGCTGGCCGACCAGAGGTTCAAGACCTGGCAGATGCCGTTCAACAGCGACTCGGCGTTCTGGTCGGACATCGGCTACGAGCTCGGCGGCGGCCGGCTGCGCAGTGTCGACGACTACCACAAGTACCTCGACCGGCTGGACCAGATCCCGGCCTATTTCGACCAGCAGATCGCCAACATGCGGCTGGGCCTGAAGCGCGGCTTCAGCGTGCCGAGGGAGGTGCTGAAAGGTCGCGACGTTTCCATCGCCGCGGTGGCGGATCTGAAAGACCCCACCCAGAGCAGCTTCTACAAGCCGTTCAAACAGCTGCCCGCCACGATCCCCGCCGACCAGGCGCAGGCGCTGCAGGGCCAGGCGCTGCAGCGCATCCGCGACGAGGTGATCCCGGCCTACGCCAAGCTGCTGGCGTTCTTCCGCGACGAATACGTGCCGCAGGCGCGCACCACGCTGGCGGCCGAGGCGCTGCCCGACGGCAAGGCGTTCTACCGCCAGCAGATCCGCGAGTACACCACGCTCGACCTCAGCCCCGACGCGATCCACAAGATCGGCCTGGAGCAGGTGGCGAAGATCCACGCGCAGATGCTGGAGGTGATGAAGGACACCGGCTTCAAGGGCGACTTCCCGGCCTTCCTGGCCTTCCTGCGCAGCGATCCGCAGTTCTACGCCAAAACCCCGCAGGAGCTGCTCGACAAGAGCGCGTGGGTGGCCAAGGAAGTGGACGGCCAGATGGCCAAATTCTTCGGCCATCTGCCGCGCTCGCGCTTCGCCATCGTGCCGGTGCCGGCCGACATCGCGCCGTACTACACCTCCGGCCGCGGCGGCGCCGACGCCTACCTGGTCAACACCTACGATCTGCCCTCGCGGCCGCTGTACAACATGCCGGCGCTGACCCTGCACGAGTCGTATCCGGGCCACGCGCTGCAACTCGAGTTGGCCGAGGAGCGGCATGACCAGCCGGCGTTCCGCCGCAACGGCTACATCTCCGCCTATGGCGAGGGCTGGGGCCTGTATTCGGAATACCTCGGCAACGAGATGGGCATCTACAAGACGCCCTACGAGAAGTTCGGCTTCCTCACCTACCAGATGTGGCGCGCATGCCGGCTGGTGGTCGATACCGGCGTCCACCACCTGGGTTGGACGCGGCAGCAGGCGATCGACTACCTCACCAGCAATACCGCGCTGTCCGACCGCGAGATCGCCAACGAGGTCGACCGTTACATCAGCTGGCCCGGCCAGGCCCTGTCCTACGAGCTGGGCTACCTGAAGATCCGCGAGCTGCGCGAAAAGGCGGAGCAGGCGCTGGGCGCGAAGTTCGACATCCGCCACTTCCACGACACGGTGCTGTCCACCGGCTCGGTGCCGCTGCCGGTGCTGGCCAAGCGCATCGACCACTTCATCGCCGACGGCGGCCCGGAGCCGGATTTCGGCTGCGATTGCACGAAGGGGCGGGCCGACGGTTCCTGAAGAACGGTCGCGGCGGTCGCTGGCGGGAACTTCACAGATGAAGTAACATCCAGTCAAGCTTTACATGGAGAGCACTCGCCATGACCGCCCGCCTCGCCGAAGCCCCCTCGCGTTACACCCCGCCCACGGAAACCCTGGGCGGGCCCGCCCTGCGCGGCTTCTTCCGCCTCGCCGAGGCGTGGAAGCTGCGCGTGGCCGAGCAGCGTCGCCTGCTCGGCGATCCGCCCGAGTCCACCTTCTACAAGTGGAAACGCGAGCAGGGCGGCAGCCCGGGCCGCGACACGCTGGAGCGCATCAGCTACCTGCTCGGCATCTGGAAGTCGCTGCAGATCCTGTTCCCCGACCCGGCCCAGGCCGATGCCTGGCTGCACAAGCCCAACACCGCGCCTCTGTTCGGCGGCCACTCCGCGCTCGAGCGCATGCTGTCGGGCAACGTCGCCGACCTGTACGTGGTGCGCCAGTACCTGGACGCGCAGCGCGGCTGATCGCAACCCGCGATACATCCATCCGCGACGCTGCGATACCCCGCAGGAGCGCACTTGCGCGCGATGCTCCCTTTCGGCATTCGGGATTCGCAAAAGCATCGCGCACAAGTGTGCTCCCACGAGGCTGATGCCTGTCCACGGAAAACCGATGTCGCCCTCCTTGCCACCTGTCAAACGCATCCGCTGGAGCCACGCCTGGCGCATCGTGCCCAGCCGCTTTCCGCCGGTGGGCGTGTACGACCGCATCGCCGATCCGGCCGACATCGACGCGCTGTTCGCGGTCGAGGCGCTGACCAACCCGCGCCTGCGCGAGGAAGCCGATGCGCTGAAGCTGGTGCCGAAGGAGCATCGCATCAGCGGGCCGGGCTCCACCCCGGTGATGGCCGCGTTCACCCACCTCAACCCGGAAGGCAGCCGTTTCTCCGACGGCACGTGGGGCGTGTTCTACGCCGCGCACAGCGTGGCCACCGCGGTGGAGGAAACCGTGTACCACCGCGAGCGTTTCCTCGCCGCCACCGCCGAACCGCCGTGCCACATCCAGATGCGCTGCTACCGCACCAGCGTGGACAGCCGCCTGCACGACATCCGCGGCGGCTGGAAGGCCGAGCACGATCGGGATGCCTATGTGGCCAGCGTGAAACTGGCGCGAGTGTTGCGCGCGGCCGGTTCCAACGGCATCGTCTACGACAGTGCCCGCCACCCCGGCGGCGAATGCCTGGCCGCGTTCCAGCCCGACGTGGTCGCGCCCTGCGTGCAGGCGCAGCACCTCGTTTACCGCTGGGACGGCACCCGCATTGCGCAGGTGCTGGCGGTGAACGAGATCAAGCGGGCCAACGCCTGATCCAGGCGCCGAGCTGGCCCGAACAACCCGGCCGCCATCAGCATCCCCAGGCGAACAGGCCCGGCGTGCCGGGCCCGGGCAAGTGCACCGGGGTCAGGGCATGGCTTGCGAAATCCGCGCCGATCCCACCGGCGCCGCGCACGACGTGGCGACACCGCTGCGCGCCGGGTGGACCTCCTGAAGGCCGCTTGGAAGGAATATATGATGCATATATGATTCGTATACTTTTCCCGAGACGGAGTGCCCATGGGCATTGTCAATATCGACGACGAACTGCATGACCAGCTGCGGCGTGCCTGCACGGTGACGAGCCGGTCCATCAATGCGCAAGCGAACTTCTGGATCAGGCTCGGCATGCTGTGCGAGATGAACCCGGATCTCAGCTTTCAGGAAATCGTCGCCAACGAATTGCGGGCTGTCGGCGTGCAGCCCCGGCCGCTGCGATCGGGACACGCATGATCAAGCGTGCCGACGAGATCGCCTTGATGGCAGAGGCGGGCGCGCTGCTGGCGGAGGTGTTCCATGCGCTGGATCGGCTGGAGCTGAAAGGCAAGAGCACGCTGGAGATCAACGATTTCGTCGATCGCATGATCACGCACGACCTTCATGCGCGGCCGGCGAGCAAGGGGCAATACGGGTTCGCCTATGCGTTGAATGCCTCGATCGACGACGTGGTCTGCCACGGCGTGCCGGCAGCGAAGGACGTGCTGCGCAGCGGCCAGATCGTCAACCTGGACATCACGCTGGAGAAGCACGGCTATATCGCCGATTCCAGCACCACCTACCTGATCGGCGAGGTGGCGTATCCCGCGCGACGGCTGGTATCGGCCACCTACGCCGCCATGTGGCGGGGCATCGCGGCGGTGCGCCCCGGCGCGCGGCTGGGCGACGTGGGCCATGCCATTGCGCATTACGCGCGGGCCTGTGGTTACAGCGTCGTCAGGGAATACGGCGGGCACGGCATCGGCCGCGAGATGCATGAAGCGCCGCAAGTGCTGCACTACGGCCGGCCGGGGACCGGGCTGGTGCTGGAAGAGGGCATGGTGTTCACCATCGAGCCCATGTTGAACCAGGGCAGCGGCGCGGTCCGCTCGCGACCAGGCCAGTGGCCGGTATACACCCGCGACGGCAAGCTGTCGGCGCAGTTCGAGCACACCGTCGCCGTCACCCGTACCGGGGTGCAGGTGCTGACGCGGCGCCCCGGCGAGATGCCCCCGCGCGCGGCGGCGTGATGGATTGCGCTCGCGGCGAAACGCGGGCGCCGTGTCGCCGGCGCCGGCGCACCCCGCGGCTTTCCGCTGCCGGTGGACGCCTCGGAAGTGGGTGAAGCGACCTCAGGTATCCGCGTTGGTCGCCCAGCCGACCCGATCGCCGCGGGTGAACACGCGGTCGCTGGCCAGCACGTCGCCGGCGGCGTGTGCCGGCTGGTCGTGCAGGCGCGCGTAGATCGGGGTGAAGTCGGGCCGGGTCGCCTCGAACAGCTGCTCGAAGTCGTCGATCACGAAATAGGTCTGCTGGTAGGTGTCGATGCGGTAGCGCGTGCTCATCACGCGCTCCAGGCCGAAGCCGATCCGGTTGGGCGAGGGCGAATCGAGGCAGTAGATCGACTCGCCCTTGGAGCTGACGATGCCGGCGCCGTAGATGCGCATGCCTTCGGGCGTGTTCATCAGGCCGAACTCCACCGTGTACCAGTACAGCCGGGTCAGGTTCATCAGCGCGTCGGGGCCGATCGCGAAGGCCTTCATGCCGCCGCGGCCGTAGGCCTGCATGTAGTCGGCGAACACCGGGTTGAGCAGCAGCGGCACGTGGCCGAACAGGTCGTGGAACAGGTCCGGTTCGCTCAGGTAATCGAGCTGGTCGGGCTTCCTGATCCACCAGCTGACCGGGAAGCGCCGGTGGGCCAGGTGGTCGAAGAACACCTCGTCCGGCAGCAGGCCTTCCACCGCCACGATCTGCCAGCCGGTGGCCGCGCCGAGCACGTCGTTGAGTTCGCTGAACTTCGGGATGCCGCCTTCGCCCATGCCGAAGCGTTCCACCCCCTCCATGAACTCGCGGCAGGCACGCCCGGGCAGCAGTTCGCGCTGGCGCTTGAACAAGGTGTCCCACACCTCGTGGTCGGTCTTGCTGTAGCTGGCCCACGGCTGTTCGACCACGCCGGTGGCGTAGACCGGCACGTAGCCGCGATCGGTGTGCTGGTGTTCGATCTTGCGCGGCGCGGGGGTTTCCATGGCGGTCTCCGGAGACAGCGGGTTCGAAGCGCCAGCTTAGGCCCAATCGCGGGCACGAAGCTTGTTTTGTTGCCGAATACCGGGCACAGCTTGCATTATTCTTGCTCGCATCACGCCAAACGCCGGAGAATCTTGCCATGGCCACGCTGGACCGCATCGACCTGCGCATCCTCGCCGTGCTGCAGGGCGAAGGCCGCATCAGCAATGCCGAGCTGGCCGAACGGGTCAACCTGTCGCCCTCGGCCTGCCTGCGCCGGCTGCAGCGGCTGGAATCGGCGCAGATCATCACCGGCTACGCCGCCCAGGTCGATCCGCAGGCGGTGGGCCTGGGGCTGCAGGCGTTCGTGCGGGTGCAACTGGCCAAGCACGAACACGCCGCGGTGGAGCGTTTCGTGGAACGGGTCAACGGCTGGCACGAGGTCGTCGCCTGCCACGCGCTGACCGGCGACATGGATTACCTGCTGCACGTCTACGTCGCCGACTTGGCCGATTTCTCGCGCTTCCTGCTCGATCATCTGCTGAACGCCAGCGGCGTGGCCGACGTGAACTCCAGCTTCGTGCTGCGCACCGTCAAGCGCTCGCCCTCGCTGCCGCTGCAGCATTTGCAACGGTGAGGCGCAGGCGGCGAGTCCGTTCAGCGCCGGCATGGCCGCACGGCCGCCGACTAACGCTAAACTAACTCGTTGATGAGCCTCGACACCGCCACTTCCGCCGATCGCGACCTGCGGCGCCCGCTGCGTTATTTGTGGCGGGTGCCGTTGCTGCTGATGCATGCCGTGCTGGCGATCCTGCTGGCCGGGCTGGTGATGAGCTGGAACCGCGACCGGGTGATGCGCGACGGCCGCGAGCCGTTCCCGCACCGGCTGGTGCGCTGGTGGTCGCTCGGCCTTATGCGCATCTTCGGCTTGCGTGCGGTGCGTGTGGGCCAGCCGCTGCCCGATCCGGTGCTGTTCGTGGCCAACCACAGCTCGTGGATCGATATCGAGCTGCTGCACAGCCAGCGCGCGGCCTGCTTCGTGGCCAAGGCGGAGATCGCCGGCTGGCCGCTGGTGGGCTGGCTGGCCGCCAACGGCGGCACCATCTTCCACCGGCGCGGCAGCAACCATTCACTGGCCGCAGTCATGCAGGTGATGGTCGAACGCCTGCGCGCCGGGCGCTCGGTGGCGGTGTTCCCCGAAGGCGGCAGCGGCTACAACGGCGTGCTCAAGGTGTTCCACGCGCGCATCTTCCAGGCGGCGCTCGAAGCCGACGTGCACGTGCAGCCGGTGGCGCTGCGCTTCGCCCGCGACGGCCGCCGCGTGATCGACGCCGGTTTCCGCGAGCACGAGAGCTTCCTGGCCAACTTCCTGCGCCTGCTGGGCGAGCCGCCGATGGATGCCGAGGTGCATTTTCTGAGCGTCGTGCCGGCCAGCGCGGACGGCCGCCGGCGCATGGCCGAGCAGTCGCGCGAACGCATCGCCGCGGCGCTCGCGGATCGCCCTGCATGACGCTGCCGCAGGGCAAGGATTTCCGCCCGTCCTGGCCCCTGCGCAGCGGCCATATCCAGACCATGTTGTCTTCCAGCGGCGTGCGCCGGCTGCTGCTGCCGCGCGCAGCGAAGACCGTGCTGGAGGGCGCCGAGCCGGTGGTGCTCGACGGCGGCGGCGGCGTGCGGCTGAGCGGCGCCTACACCGCGCAGAAGAGCCGTGCGCAGTCGCGCGGACTGGCCGTGCTGTTTCACGGCTGGGAAGGCAGCGTCGATTCCACCTATGTGCTGCAGACCGGCAGCCGCCTGCTCGCCGACGGCTGGGACATCTTCCGGCTCAACTTCCGCGACCACGGCGACAGCCACGGCCTCAACGAGGCGCTGTTCCACTCCTGCCGGCTCGACGAGGTGGTGCACGCGCTGGGCGAGATCGCCACGCGCTGGGGCGCGCGGCCGATGGCGGTGGCCGGCTTCTCGCTGGGCGGCAATTTCGCGCTGCGCGCGGCGATGCAGACCTCGCGCGTGGGGATTCCGCTCGGCTACGCCTTGGCGGTGTGCCCGATCATCGATCCGGCGGTGGGGCTGTTCTCGCTGGAGGAAACGGCGCCGTGGTTCTACCAGGCGTACTTCATGCGCAAGTGGCGCCACTCGCTGCTGCTCAAGCAGAAGGCGTTTCCGCAGCACCAGTACTTCGAGATGTCGGAGCTGAAGAAGCACCTGCGCGGGCTGACCGAGGCGCTGGTGCTGCGGCATACCGACTTCCAGTCGCTGCAGCAGTATCTGGACGGCTATTCGGTCGCCGGCGACGCGATGCAGGCGATGCAGATTCCGGCCACCATCCTCACCGCTCGCGACGACCCGGTGATTCCGGTCGGCAGTTTCGAGCAACTCGAATTGCCGCCCAACGTGGAACTGGACATCGCCCCGTACGGCGGCCACTGCGGTTTCATCCGCGACTGGGGCATGGTCAGCTTCACCGACGACTACATCGCGGCGCGCTTCAACGCGCTGGCCGACGGCGCCTCGCCGATCGGCTGATCACCCGCCCGTGCAAGGGGGAGCCATGATCCAGGCACGCGACATCATCGGCCGGCGCGCGATGCGTCGGGGACTCGCGTTGTGGCTGGCCGCTTTTCCCGCCGGGCTGTGGCTGGCGGCGCCGGCCGTGGCCACGGCGTTGCAGCGTTCGTTCGAGCCGGCCGAACCGGCGCCGCTGGCGACTGCGTCCGACGACGCACGCTTCCACGCTGCCGTCGAAGGCGGCCCCGACGAGGCGGCCGCGCTCACGGCGAAACCCGGTGTCGGCTTCAGCGGCCTGCATTCGCTGCACTACCGCGGTGACGCCGGCGGGCCACAGCAGGTCGCGCTGTACGCGGTGAACCTGCCGGTGCGCGCGGACACGCAGCTGTCGTACCTGATCTTTCCCGTCTCCACTGCGGGCGATCTGCGCAACCCCGCCAACTACGTGGCGGTGGACCTCGTGTTCGACGACGGCAGCCGGCTGTCCGCCCGCGGCGCGCGCGACCAGCACCGTGTCGGCGCGTCGGCGCGCGCGCAAGGCGAGGGCCGCACGCTGTATCCGGATCAGTGGAACTGCCTTTCGGTCGACGTGGGCGCGGTGGCTGCTGGCCGCACCGTCAAGCGCATCGTGCTGGCGCACGACGGCCCGGCCGCCCGCTTCGAGGGCTACCTGGATGACCTGCGCATCGGCCCCGCGGCGGTCGACACGCGCCGACATCCCAGCGACTTTGTCGACACCCGCCGCGGTACCAATTCCAACGGCCGCTTCTCGCGCGGCAACAACTTTCCCGCGGTGGCCGTGCCGCACGGCTTCAACTTCTGGACGCCGGTGACCGATGCCGGCTCGAACTGGATCTACCAGTACCAGCAGCGCAATGGCGCCGACAACCGCCCGCGGCTGGAGGCATTCGCGCTGTCGCACGAGCCGAGCCCGTGGATGGGCGACCGGCAGACCTTCCAGCTGATGCCGGCCGCCCTGGCCAGCGGCGCACCCAGCGCCAACCGCGCGACGCGGGCGCTGAGCTTCAGCCATGCGAACGAGACCGCGCAGGCGCACACCTACCGCGTCGCCTTCGACGACGGCATCGTCGCCGAGATCGCGCCGACCGACCATGCCGCGATGTTCCGCTTCACCTTTACCGGCGACCGCTCGCAGCTGCTGTTCGACAACCGCGACGACCACGGCGGGATCGTGCTCGACCCGGCGACGCGCAGCTTCAGCGGCTGGTCCGACGTCAAGAGCCGGCTCTCCGCCGGCGCCACCCGGCTGTTCTTCTACGGCACGGTCGACCAGCCGGTCCGCGAGAGCGGTCGATTGACCGGCGAGGGTCGCGACCACGTCGCCGCATGGTTCGGTTTCGACACCGCGAAGACGAAAGTGGTGAACCTGCGCATCGCCACCTCGCTGATCGGCGTGGCGCAGGCGCGGTACAACCTGACATTGGAGATCGCGCCGGGCGACAGTTTCGACGACGTGCGCGAGCGTGCGCAGCGGCAATGGGACAGGCAGCTCGGCATCATCCAGGTGAAAGGCGCCAGCGCCGACGAGCTGACCACGCTGTACTCCAACCTCTACCGCCTGTTCCTGTACCCGAACGAGGCGTACGAGAACACCGGCAGCGCCGCGCAACCGCACTGGCAGTACGCCAGCCCGTTCTCCGCGCCCACCGGCCAGGACACCGCCACGCACACCGGCGCGCGCATCGTCGACGGCAAGCCCTACGTCAACAACGGCTTCTGGGACACCTACCGCACCGCGTGGCCAGCCTACGTGCTGCTCGCGCCGACGAAGGCCGGCGAGATGATCGACGGTTTCGTGCAGCAGTACCGCGACGGCGGCTGGATCGCGCGCTGGTCGTCGCCCGGCTACGCCGACCTGATGGTGGGCACCAGCGCCGACGTGGCATTCGCCGACGCGTGGCTGAAGGGCGTGCGCGGCTTCGACGTGCGCGCGTTCTATCAATCTGCGCTGAAGGACGCGACCGTGGTCAGCCCGCTCAAGGGCACCGGCCGCAAGGGGCTGCAACGCTCGATCTTCAACGGCTACACCGACAGCACCGTCGACGAAGGCCTGTCGTGGTCGATGGACGGCTATATCAACGACTTTGCGATCGGCAATCTCGCCGCCGCGCTGGCGGCCGCGCCGGCCGCGAACGACCCGTACGCCGCGCACTACGCCGACGACGCGGCGTACTTCCACCTACGCGCGCTCGGCTACGTCAACCTGTTCGATCCCGCCGTCGGCTTCTTCGTCGGCCGCGACGCGAAGGGCAACTGGCGCGAGGACGCGAAGCATTTCGACCCGCTGCGCTGGGGCGGCGACTACACCGAGACCAATGCCTGGAACATGGCCTTCCACGCGCCTCAGGACGGCGCCGGCCTGGCCGCGCTGTACGGCGGCCGCGCCGGGCTCGCGGCCAAGCTCGATGCGTTCTTCGCCACGCCGGGCGCGTTCCACGTCGGCAGCTACGGCGAACCGATCCACGAGATGCTGGAGGCGCGCGACGTGCGCATGGGCCAGTACGGCCACAGCAACCAGCCCTCGCACCACATCATCTACATGTACGACGTCGCCGGGCAACCGTGGAAGACGCAGGACAAGGTGCGCGACGTGCTGAGCCGCCTCTACATCGGCAGCGAGATCGGCCAGGGCTATCCGGGCGACGAGGACAACGGCGAGATGTCCGCCTGGTATCTGTTCAGCGCCGCCGGCTTCTACCCGCTGCGCATGGGCACGCCGGCATACGTGATCGGCGCGCCGTACTTCCCGCACATGGACATTGCGCTGGAGAACGGCCGGCACCTGGTGATCGACGCGCCGGCGGTGAGCGACGCCAACCGCTACGTGCAGGGCCTGCGCGTCAACGGCAAGCCCTGGAACAAGCTGACCCTGCCGCATGCGTTGCTGGCGCAGGGCGCCACGCTGGAATTCACGATGGGGCCGCAGCCCTCGCGCTGGGCCAGCGACGAAGCGGCGCTGCCGCCGTCGTTGACCACCCACGGTCGGCCGGAACCGTTCCACGATCCCATGGCCGGCATCCGCAGCGAGCCGGCCATCGCCAGTCTGGCCACGCTGTTCGACAACGACTCCGGCACGGAAGTCGTGTTGCCGACGTCGTCGACCACGATCGTCTGGCAGTACCCGCAGCCGCGCCGGGTCGCCCTGCTCACGCTGACTTCGACCGCACGGGGCACCGCACCGTCGAGCTGGCAACTGCAAGGCTCGGCCGATGGCCGCCACTGGCGCACGCTGGACACCCGCCGACACGAACGCTTCGCATGGCCGTTGCAGACCCGGGCGTTCGCCGTGCGTGCGCCGGGTGAATACGCGCACTATCGGTTGCGTTTCGACGCCGCCTTGGACGCACCGCCCCGCGGCCTGGCCGAGATCGAACTGCTCGGAACCCCGTAGCGCGGGCACGGCCCGCCGGCTGTTGCCGTCTCGCGGACGCTGCCTTTCGACTTCGCACCTGCGGCGCTACGCTCCGGGTGAACCGGAAAGCGGCGTGGAACGAGCAGAGGGATTCCAACCGTTCACCCTGAGCGGAGGCGCGCGCTCAACGGCTTCCCCCGAGCGCCCGCTGGCGCAACCAGCTGGCGATGCTCATGCGGTCGCGGCTGGCCGGCAGCACCTCGTGCTCGAACCGCGCCGACAGGAACAGCAACAGCGTGCCGGCATGCGGGTAGATGTCGCGCGTGCCGCCCTCGGGCAGGTAGAGGCGCAGCGCACCGCCGTCGCTGTCACGCCAGCCAGCGTTGAGATAGAACACCGCCGACACCACCCGCGCGTCGCTGTGGCGCAGCTGGTCGCTGTGGCGCGCGTAGCGGGCGCCGGGACGATACACCGCGTAATGCGATTCGCATTCCACCAGGCCCAGCATCAGCTCGCGGTTGAGCACCCCGCGCAGCGTGTCCAGTCGCTCGGTGAAGGCCAGCTGCGGCGCGCTCATCGCACCGGCGGCGAACCAGCGGGTGCGGTCGCCGCGCAACGCCGAGACGTCGCGCGCCGCGCCGGTGCCGCCCGGCAGCAGCAGCCGCGCGTCGTGCATCGCCGTGCACTCGGCCGCCAGCGCCGCCACCTTCGGCGGCTCCAGCAGGTCGTCCACGATGCACCAGCCGTCGCCCGCCAGCGCATCCGCGGCGGCGTGGAATGAGGGGTGGTCGACCGTCATCGGTGGTCTCGGCGGGGGGGTGGCAACGACGTTGCCCATCCGACGCCGGCATGCCCGGCCTGCGCAGAACAGGAAGAGGTGCAGCATACGCCGAACCCGGCACGGCGCCGCGGGGCCAGGCGCGAGGGCTGGCATCAATCCGCCGGCACGCAGCGCTCCTGGGCCCACGCGCGCAGCGCCTCCACCTGCTCGCGCATCAGTACCGAGAGCGGACGGGTCTGCTGCAGCGCGTGGAGCAGGGCGGCCTGGTCCGGGCCATTGCCGTGGCCGGCGGTGTCGTACAGCGCGCTGACGATGGATTGCTCGATCTCGGCGCCGGAGAAGCCGGTGCTGGCGGCGGCCAGCGCCGGCAGGTCGAACGCGGCCGGGTCGAGTTGGCGGCGCTTGAGGTGCAGGGTGAAGATTTCTCCGCGCACGGATTCGTTCGGCAGGTCGACGAAGAAGATCTCGTCGAAGCGGCCCTTGCGCAGCAGCTCGGCGGGCAGTTCCTGCACCGCGTTGGCGGTGGCCACGGTGAACACCTTGGCCTTGCGTTCGGCCATCCAGGTCAGCAGGTAGCCGAGCACGCGGCGCGACACGCCGCCGTCATCGCCGCCGCCGCTGGCCAGGCCTTTCTCGATCTCGTCGATCCACAGCACGCAGGGGCTCAGCAGCTCGATGCTGGCCAGCGCCTCGCGCAGGTTCTTTTCGGTCTCGCCCTGGTACTTGTCGTACAGCGTGCCGAAATCCAGCCGCACCAGCGGCACGCCGAAGCCGCCGGCGATCGCCTTCGCCGCGAGGCTCTTGCCGCAGCCCTGCACACCCAGCAGCAGCACGCCCCTGGGCGGGTCCAGCCGCGGCGTCGCTTCGGGCGAGAGGAACACCGCGCGACGACGCTGCACCCATTCGCGCACGCGCGCCACGCCGGCGATGTCGGCGAAGCTGGCGGTGGCGTATTCGTAGTGCAGCAGGCCGGAGCGGTTGAGCAGGTTGAACTTGGACTGCATCAGCACCGGCAGGTCGTTGGGGCCGAGCGCGCCGTCGGCGTAGATCAGCTTGCGCACGATGCGCCGCGCGTCCGGCGCGGTCAGGCCGAGCAGGTTGCGCACGATGGTGCGCGCCGCGTCGTTGTCCACCTCGATCTTGCGGCCCTGTTCGCGCTGCCAGCCGGCCGCCTCGCCGCGCAGGATGCCGGCCAGCTCCTTGATGTCCGGCAGCGACAGCGGCACGCGCAAGGCCAGCGCCTCCAGCCCGGGGGGCAGTTCGATCTTCGCGCCGACCAGCACGATGGTGTGCGCCGCCGAGCGCTGCCGCTGCACGATCTCGCGCAGCTGACGCAGGCTGCGGGCGTAGTCCAGCAGCGAATGGAAGTCGAACAGGAGGTAGATGCCCGCTTCGGTCTGGGCGCGGATCGCGTCCAGCGTGGCGGTGGCGTCCGGCGACACCGCGCCGCCGTCCTGCGCAAAGTCGAGGCGGCTCAGGCCGTCGGTCAGCGTCCAGCGCCACAGCGGACGCAGCGCCTGCGCGATCACGTGGCGGAAGCAGTCGATTACCCGCTGCTCGTCCACGGTTTCGATGACCAGCAGCGGCGTTGCCGCACGCACCAGCGTGGTGAGGTCGTCCAGTTCGCTCATGCCGCTCCCCTGAAAGGGCACCAGTTTAGCGGGCGGCGCTGTTTCCGGCTTCGCGCCGCGGTATACAGTGACCGGAACCTGCAACCCGGCGGAGACACTCCATGCATCTGCGCAGCGACAACTTTGGCGATGGCCAGCGCATTCCCGCGCGCTTCACCTTCGGCAAGATCGCCGATCCCTTCGCACTGTCGGACAACCACAGCCCCCACCTGGCCTGGCGCGATGCGCCGCCGGCCACACGTTCGTTCGTGCTGACCTGCATCGACACCGACGTGCCCAGTCGCGGCGACGACGTGAACCAGGCCGGCCGCACAGTGCCGGCAGACCTGCCGCGGGTGGAGTTCGTGCACTGGCTGATGGCGAACATCCCGGCCGAATGCGGCGAGCTGGCCGCCGGCGCCTGCAGCGACGCGGTCACGCCGCGCGGCAAGCGCGAGCCGTACGGGCCGCCGGGCAGCGTGCAGGGGGTGAACGACTTCACCGGCTGGTTTGCCGGCGACGCCGAGATGGGCGGCGAATACCTGGGCTACGACGGCCCCTGTCCGCCGTGGAACGATGCGCTGCTGCACCACTACCACTTCACCCTCTACGCCATCGACGTCGACGCCTTGCCGCTGGTCAAGGGCTACTCGCGTGCACAGCTGCGCGCGGCGATGGCCGGCCATGTGCTGGATCAGGTCACGCTCACCGGCACCTGCAGCCTGAACCCCGCGGTGGCCGGCTGAACGGGAATGACGCGTGGGCGCGGCGTGCAGGCGGCCTGCGGCCTCCTTCACGTCCGCATGGCGCGTGCTGTGGGTGAATGGCGTCCACCCACCACGAGGGATAGCCCATGTTGCACTACGCCCTGGTTTTCCTGGTCATCGCGATCATCGCCGCGATCCTCGGTTTCGGCGGCATCGCCGGCGCCGCGGCCGGCATCGCGAAGATCCTTTTCGTCATCTTCCTGATCCTGGCGGTCATCGCGTTCTTCCGCCGCGCCAGATAGCCCCTTTATCATCCAGGAGAATGCCATGCCGGAGCAGGTCATGAACCCGAAAGAGCACACCCCCAAACCCTCGGTCGACGAACGCATCGACGAGCGCGCCGAGCGCGTCAAGCAGGCCACCTCGCAGGCCGTGGCCAGTACCAGGGAAAAGGTCGACCGCGCCGCCGAACGCGTCGAGCAGGGGCTGCACCACGCCACCGACAAGACCGCCTCGGCGGCCCATCGCACCGTCGACAAGGCAGCCGAAGTGGGCGAACAGGGCCGCGCCGCCTACGAGCACACCCGCGAACGCGCCGACGAATTCCTGGAACAGGCACGGGAGTACGTGCGCGAGAAGCCGATGCAATCGATCGCCATCGCGCTGGGGGCCGGCTGGTTGCTTGGCCGCATCCTGCGACGTTGAGCCACTGATGCACGAGCAGGGTGACTCCACCCGCGAGACGGCGCCGGACCCGGCGCCGTCGTCGTCTGGCCTGTTCGACGAGATCGCCCGGCTGGGCGCGGCGCTGAAGCGGCTGTTCGGCGCGCAGAAGGATCTGCTGGCGGCGGAGCTGGGGCTGGCGCGCAGCGCGGTGTCGTGGCTGCTGCTGGCCGGGCTGGCCGCCACCGTGGCCGGGGTCGGCTTCGGCCTCACCGTGCTCGGCCTGCTCGGCGTGCTGTTGGCCAAGTGGCTGGGTTCGTGGGTGTGGGCCTTGCTGCTGCTGGCACTGCTGCAGCTGCTGTTCCTGTTCGGTGCGGTACTGCTGTTCCGCCGCTGCATGCACTGGATGAGCCTGCCCGCCACGCGCGGTCAATGGGGTGAGATGATGCGCGCAGGTGTGCGCGGGATCGAGGCGGAAGCCGGCGCCGAGCCGGCCACGCCGCCGCATGCCGCGCGGGGCGAGGAGGGGCGATGAATGTATTGAAGCAACTGGCCGAGGTGCGCATCGCGCAGGCGCGCATGGAGAGGGCGCGTCACGAGGTGGGCGTGCCGGCCGCCGCGCTGCTGGCGCGCGGGCGCGAGTACCCGCTCACCACCGTCGGCGTGGCTGCAGGCGCCGGTTTGGCGCTGGGCAGCCTCGACCTGCATCCGCTGCGGGTGCCGGGGCTGGCCTCGCTGGTCGGTGGCGGCCTGGTCGAGGTGCTGGCGCAGGGTGGCCATCTGCTGGCCGAGATGGCGGCAGTCGGCGTGGCGGCGCATGCCGCCGCCGGTGACGCCGCGCCGGATGGCGCGCCGACCCCGTGAGCGCCGAGCCGGAGCAGCCGCCGCCGAACGCGGACGACAAGCTGCACGAGATGACCTCCGCGGCGATGCTCTCGCACATGCCGGCCGATCCGCTGCTGGTCGGCAACCTGCCGCGGCCGCTGGCGCGCCGGCTGCACAGCGCGCGCGGCACGCGCCGCCACCTGCGCGCGATCCGCATGCTGCTCAACGCGATGCTGCTGCTGGCGCTGCTGTACACCGTCACGCTGACTCGCGCGCTGCTGATCCCGCTGGTGCTGGCCGCCTTCATCGGGCTGGCGCTCAACCCGATCGTGGCCACCGGCGCACGGGCGCACCTGCCGCGTTGGCTCACCGCGCTGGTGCTGATGATCGGCCTGGTGGCCGGCATCGGCAGCGGCGTCGGTCTGCTGGCGCAGCCGGCGCTCGGCTGGTTCCATGGCGCGCCGTCGGCGATCCGCAGTTTCGTGCCCAAGGTGCGCAACCTGACCAAGCCGCTGGAGGCGGCCAACCGCGCCACCCAGACCCTGGTCACCGGCACCACGCGCAGCGCCGCGCCGCCGCCGGCGCCGCTGTCGATCAGCGCCTGGGACGTCGTCTCCACCGCACCCAAGGTGCTCGCTGCGGTGCTCAGCGTGATGCTGCTGGTGTTCTTCTTCCTGGTCTACGGCGACACCATGCTGCGCCGGCTGGTGGAATTGACGCCAAGCTTTGCCTACAAACGGCACGCGGTCAGCATCGTGCGCAGTTTCCAGAGCGAGATCTCGCGCTACCTGCTCACCGCGCTGTCGATCAACACCGCCCTGGGCGCAATCACCGCCGGCATGCTGTGGCTGTATGGCGTGCCCGATGCCCTGCTGTGGGGCGCGGTGGCGATGTTCGCCAACTTCATTCCGTACGTGGGCGCGATCTTCACCACCCTGCTGCTGGCCTTCGTGTCGATGCTGTACGCCAAGAACGCCGAGCTGGACGTGTTCCTGCCGGCACTCACCTTCGCTGCCATCACCATCGTCGAGGGCAACCTGATCACCCCGCTGATCCAGGGCCGCAGCATGCGCCTGTCGCCGATCGCGATCCTGCTGTGGCTGCTGGTGTGGGGCTGGCTGTGGGGCATCCCCGGCGCGCTGCTGGCGGTGCCGATGCTGACCTGCGCCAAGCTGATCTGCGAGCGCGTCCGCGGCTGGGAGTGGTTCGCGCTGATCGTGTCGCGCTGATGGCGGCGGTCACGATCGCCGTGACCGGATCGTCCTGGGAGTGGCCGCATACGGCGGCAGCCCCGAGGAAGCGACGATGAACAAGCAGGCAAGTCTGGTGACACTCAAGGCCAAGCCCGGCCAGCGCGACGAGGTCCGGCGGGTGTGGGAGAAATACGCCCGCGACTACGTCGCCGGCAGCACGCTCGGCTTCCACTACTGCTACGACGACGCCGATCCGGACCGGATCTTCGTGTTCGGGCTGGGCGACCCGGCCAGCATCCTGGAGTTCGCGCAGCAGCCATGGTTCGTCGATTACCAGCACGACACGCACGCCCTGCTGGCCGAACCGGGCGAGGTCCGCCGCCTGACGCCGCAATACACGAAGAACGACACCACCCGGGATGCACCATGAGCGACCACGCGATCAACCTGCGCGACAAGCTGGCCCGGTTCACCGAACACTGGTCGCCGCGGGTCATTGCCGAGATGAACGACTACCAGTTCAAGCTGGTCAAGCTGCAGGGCGAGTTCGTCTGGCACGCGCACGCGGATACCGACGAGGTGTTCATCGTGCTCGAGGGCGCGCTGACGCTGCAGTTCCGCGACAAGTCCGTGCCACTGGCCGCCGGCGAGATGTACGTGGTGCCCAAAGGCGTGGAGCACCGCCCGGTGGCCGGGCAGGAATGCAGCGTGATGCTGGTCGAGCCGCGCGGCGTGGTGAACACGGGCGATGCCGGTGGAGCCTATACCGCGCAGAACGACGTGTGGGTGTAGCGCGCCGTCAGCCCGCGGCGTTCCTCAGGGTGATGTCGCGCCGGCCGCCGCCGGTGCGACGCCGTGCGCGCGCAGCACGGCGGCGATGTCGAAGCGCCAGAGGTTGCGCGAGCCGTTCAACGGCGACTGCAGGCGCCGTTGCAAGGTGGCGGCGTCATCGCGCGGTTTGGGAAAGCGCATCTCGTCGCGGCGGTTGCTCGACACGAACAGTTCGCCGAACGCCGGCCCCAGCGAGGGCGCGTTCTCCAGTGCGCGGCTGTTGACCTCGCCGCCCAGGCGCTCGGGTTTGCCCCAGCTGCCGTCGGGCCGGCGGAACACGATGTAGATGTCGGCGCGGCCCAGCGCATCGCCCTCGTCGCCGGCGTAGAGCAGGAAGCGCCCGGCGGGATCGATCGCCGGATCCATGCGGTTGTGCGCCAGCTCGCCCAGCGGCAGCCGTTCGGGCGCGGCATGGCCGTGATCGCGCGCCACGTAGATCTGGTACGCCTTGCCCGAATCCGCGCGATGTGCGGAAAAGTAGATGTCGCCGTTGGCCGCCACCGACGGGTTGTAGATCATCGCGCCATCGTTGAGTGCACCGTCGACGTGCACCGGTGCGCCCCATCCGCCGTGCGCCTGCCGCTCGACGTACCAGAGGTTGGTGCCGGCAAAGGAGCGCCCGTTCATCGTCGCGCTCACCGCCGCGGCGCCCGGTCGCGGCGGCCGGTTAGAGACGAAGTACAGGCGCCGGCCATCGGGCGACAGTGCCGGCTCGGAGTCGTGCCACTGACCGGAGAACGCGGCCACGCGTGGCGGCGACCAGCGACCGTCCACGCGACGCGAGACCATGATGGTGTCGTCGGCCTCGGCGAAATCCGAGCGCATGAAGTACAGCGTGTTCCCGTCCCGCGTCAGCGCGACCGAGGTTTCCTGCAGGCCGGTGGAGATGGTGCCGGGCCCGAGCAGTTCGCCGCTGCCCGCCGCGCGGGCGGCGGGCAGTGCGACGAGCGCGGCCGCGAGGCAGGCGGCCAGGGTGAGTTTGCCTGCGGACATGGTGGTTCCTGCGACGAATGGACTTAAAGGTCGCGATGCGCGTCGAGCCACGGCGCCAGCGACAGCTTCCAGATGTGGTTGTTGCCGTTGTCCCACGCGCGCATGCGCGCCAGGTCCGCCCGCGCCTGCGCGCTCGTGCGCGGGTAGCTCACCTTTGCCGTGTAGCTGCTGGTGAAGTACAGCGTGCGGCCGTCCGGACCCAGGTGCGAACCCCAGGGCTCGTAGCGGTTCACCGCGTCGCCGAGGTCGATCGGCTTGCTCCAGCCGTCGCCGTCGCGGAAGGCGAGGTACAGCCGGTCGGGCTGGTCCTTGCCGGCGTAGTTGGCGTCGAACACGATGAAGGACTGGTCCGGCGCGATCGCCGGGTCGAGTTCGTGCCCCGCCGGATCGCCCAGCGCGAGGCGTTGCGGCGGCTGGTAGTGGCCGTTGCGCCAGGCGGTGCGGTAGAGGTGGAACTCGTGCGTGGCGTCGTCGCGGCGCTGGTAGTACACGTCGCCGTTGGCCGCCACGCTGGGCGCGTACACGCTGGTGCCGACGTTCACTGCATCGGGCAGCCGCACCGGCTCGCCCCAGCCGTTGCCATGGCGATCGACGCGCCACAACTGGCCGCCGTGCAGCGCCGGACCACCGGCGGTGGCGGCGCGGTTGCTCGTGTACACCAGGAACGACCCGTCCGGCGCCATCGCCGGATCATGGTCCTGCCACTGCCCGGAGAACGACGCGATCCGCGGCGCCGACCAGCCGTCGCCGACGCGATGCGCTTCCATGATGAAACCGTTCCAGTGCGCCTGCTGATCGAAGTAGACGGTGTTGCCGTCCGGCGCAAAGGTCAGGCAATCCACCCCGGCCGGCCCGGAGATCGTGCCCGGTGCGAAGATTTCCGGCGTGGGGGATGCGTCCGCCGCGTGGAGGCGGACGCACAGGCCCAGCGCGGCAAGGGTGCAGGCGAACGCGGTGAGTGGGCGACGGCTCATGCAGGTTCCTCGGCAAGGCGGTGTGCCGAGCCTGCCGTCTCGCCACCGCGCCGTGCCACCGTTTTGTGACAAGCGGAAATCCGCGGTGACCAGTGGTTGCCCACGCGGGGCGATCGGCGCGACCGCGCCGCGCCAGCCGGGGCCGTGCCCGGTTTGTCGCCTGACTAGAAGCGATACGACCAGCCCAGCTCCAGCACCGGGTAGACCGTCCGGTCCCGCACATGGCGCGGCCCCTCGTCCACGCCGGTCGCGGCCGCCGCGACGCCGGCTTGCGCGTAAAAGCCGGTGTCCGTCGCGCGGTAACCGATGCCCAGGTAGGCCGCCAGCTGGCGGCGCGACGGCATGCGCGCCTGGTCCCACGCCTCGTCGAACGTTGCCGCGCCGCGCGTGTGCGGGCGGGCCATGGCGGCCACGCGGATATCGTCGATCACCGCCCCGACCGACAGCAGCAAGCCGTCATGGCGCGGGTGCCAGTCGAACTTGGCGATGGCCGCGTCGAACACGCCGGCAGTCGCCGCTCGCGCGCCGTCCTGACCGGCCGCACGCATCGTGCCCGACCCCTCCGCCGCATGTGCCGTGCCGCACGGCAACGCAAGCGCGGCGAGTGTCAGTGCGACCAGGGCAATCTTGTTCATGGCGGCCCCCAGCGAGCAGGCGCGGCCGCCCCCGCGGCCGCCGTCCGAACCCTTATCGCGCGATTCGCGCCGCCGTGCAGCCCGCGGTGCCCGAACTGCTAGCGACGTCAAGCCGCGAATGCGAACGGTTTGGCAAACGAGCGGCGCCGATTCAGCCGCGCGCGCCGCGCACCCTGTTGCTTGACGAACCCCACGGCGCCGCCGACCATCCCAAGTTCACCTGCCGCCAAGGCGCGGCCCACGATCGACGACCTACCCGTGCGTCACGAGGGCCTCGTGCCGGTCAGGTCCCACCCAGGAAAAGCCACACCGCATGTTCGAAAACGCCTTCAACAACATGGACCGCGTCATGCGGAACGACGAGGGCCTGGCTTCCGAGCTGGACTACGCCGAACAGACCTCGTGGCTGCTGTTTCTCAAGTATCTCGACGACATGGAGAAGGAATGGGAGGACGAGGCCGGGCTGGAAGGCCGCGAGTACACACCCATCCTCGACGAGCCGTATCGCTGGCAATCCTGGGCCGCGCCGAAGACGAAAGAGGGCACGCCCGACCTCAACGCCGCGCGCACCGGCGCCGACCTGATCGAGTTCGTCAACGGCGAGCTGTTCCCCTACCTGCAGACCTTCCGTGAAACCACGGAGGATCCGGATTCGCTGGAATACAAGATCGGCGAGATCTTCTCCGAGATCGCCAACCGCTTCCGCTCCGGCTACTCGCTGCGTGACGCGCTGGAGATCATCGACCAGCTCAACTTCGGCAGCCAGCAGGCCAAGCACGAACTGTCCGACCTGTACGAAACCCGCATCAAGCGCATGGGCAACGCCGGCCGCAACGGCGGCGAGTACTACACGCCGCGCCCGCTGATCCGCGCCATGATCGCCGTGGTGAAGCCACAGATCGGCGAAACCATCTACGACGGTGCCTGCGGCTCGGCCGGATTCCTGTGCGAAGCGTGGAACGCGATGCGCCGCGACGACCTCTCCGCCGCCGACTGGGACACGCTGCAGCGACGCACTTTCTACGGGCAGGAAAAGAAGTCGCTGGCCTATGTGCTGGGCGTGATGAACATGATCCTGCACGGCATCGACGCGCCCAACATCCGTCACGTCAACACGCTCAGCGAAAACGTGATGGACATCCAGCAGAAAGATCGCCACGACATCGTGCTGGCCAATCCGCCGTTCGGCGGCGGCGAGCGCAAGGAGGTGCAGCAGAACTTCCCGATCAAGTCCGGCGAAACCGCCTATCTGTTCCTGCAGCACTTCATCCGCAAGCTGAAAGCCGGCGGTCGCGGCGCGGTGGTGATCAAGAACACCTTCCTGAGCAACACCGACAACGCCAGCGTGGCGCTGCGCAAGGAGCTGCTGGAAACCTGCAACCTGCACACGGTGCTCGACTGCCCCAGTGGCACGTTCCAGGGCGCGGGCGTGAAGACCGTGGTGCTGTTCTTCGAGAAGGGCGCCAAGACGCGCGACGTCTGGTACTACCAGCTCGATCCGGGCCGCTCGCTGGGCAAGACCAATCCGCTGAATGATGAGGATCTGGCCGAGTTCGTGGCGCTGCAGGCGAAGAAGGACGACAGCGCGAAAAGCTGGTCGATGGCGGTGAAGGATCTGGACGTAGCGACGTGGGATTTGTCGGTGAAGAATCCGAACGCCCCGGAGGCCGAAGCGCTGCGCGGTCCCGAGCAGATCATTGCCGACATGCTGGCGCGGGATGCGGACACGGCGGAGATCTTGGAAGAGATTCGGAGGATGTTGTGAGCGCGGTGTTGACGACTGAACATCAGAGAAAAATAGAGTGGCAAAGCGTGACGCTCTCTGACGTGGCGCACATCGTAAACGGCGGTACGCCTAAATCAAACATCGCCGGGTACTGGGCTGGTGGCGTTCCTTGGCTCACTCCGAAAGATATGGGGAAAATGGGTGGTCGTGAAATTGCCGCGACGCCACGAACAATTTCCGAAAGGGGCTTGGCTAATTCGTCCGCGCGACTTATTCCTGCGAACTCCGTAATCCTGTCCACTCGCGCGCCAATCGGGCATCTCGCTATCAACAAGGTTCCGATGGCTTTCAACCAAGGGTGCCGCGGTATCGTACCTAATGCCGATTTGGACCACGTTTACCTCTACTATTTTCTTTCTGCACATCGCAAGCTCTTGGATGATCTTGGCGTTGGCGCTACCTTCAAGGAACTGTCAGCGACAAATCTACGATCAGTTCGCCTTCCACTCCCTCCACTGGACGAGCAGAAGCGGATCGTTTCGGTTCTCGATCAGGCCTTGGCCGCCCTAGACCGCGCCCGCGCCCATGCCGAGGCCAATCTCGCGGACTGCCGGAATCTATTCGCCGCCGCCGTCAGTGCGGTCGTCAAACGGGAGTCGAACAACCAGCAACGAAGGCTGCGACTTGGTTCGATCGTCACTCGACTGACCAACGGCTACGTGGGCCCCATAAGCAACGTCTACGTGGAATCCGGAGTTCCATATCTGCTTGCCCGCCAGGTGCGCGACAACACGCTTGTCTTTGACGGCCGAACCTATGTGACTCAGAAGTTCAACGACAAGCACAAGAAGTCGAAACTCAGGGCTGGCGATGTTCTTCTTGTTCAAAGCGGTCACATAGGACATTCCGCTGTGGTTCCAGCAGAGCATGAGGGACACAACTGCCACGCGATGATAGTCATCACGCCTGTCGACGATGTCGTTTCGGGTTCATACCTCTCCGCGCTATTCAACACCCCGGAGATGCAGGATGCCTTTCAAAACATCAGAACTGGTTCGACTGTTCCGCATCTGACCTGCAAAATGGTGAAGGAGCTGATGATCGAACTTCCGCCGCGTCCGGTTCAAGACAAAATCATTCAGGTAATCGAAACCCTCAGGGCCCGGAGCGAGATTGCCAAGCAACGATACAAAGCCGATGTAGCCGACCTCGCCAACCTCCGCCAATCCCTCCTGCAAAAAGCCTTCTCCGGTCAACTGACATGAGCGAAAGCTGTCGCCTGGGTTGCTTGTGACACATGCGTGCTACATTCTTGCGGGAAGAACCGCCCGGAGCGCCCCATGAGCACCACCACCATCCGTCTGCCCGACGAACTCAAGGCCCGCGTTGCCGAGGCGGCGAAGCAGGCGGGCACGACGCCGCACAACTTCATCCTCGAGGCGATCGCGGAAAAGGCCGACCTGGCGGCGGAGCAGGCCGCCTTCCATGCGTTGGCCGACCAGCGCTACGCCGAGTTCCTGGATTCCGGCAAGAGCATCCCCTGGGAGGAAGCGCGCAGCTACCTCAAGAGCCGCCTCGCCGGGAAAGCCGCGAGACGGCCGGTGGCCCGCAAGCTGGATCGATGAGGTGACGCGCGTCAGGCTGGCGCCCGGCGTGATCGCGGACTTCGATCGCATCGTGGAGCATCTGCAGCGTCACGAGAGCGAGGCCGCGGAGGCGCGGACGGGCGAAATCATCAGTGCGCTGGACGTACTCGCCGACAACCCGCTGATCGGCCGCCCGGCAGGCGACGACAAGCGCGAGCTGGTCATCGGCCGTGGCTCACGTGGCTACCTGGCGCTCTACCGCTACCTGCCACTGATCGACACGGCCCTGGTACTGGCCATTCGTGCGCAACGGGAAGGGGGATACGCAGGCCCATGAGCGAAACGGAAGCAGACACCCGCGCCAACCGCATCGACCCGGTGCTGCGCGAGGCCGGCTGGGGCGTGGTCGAGGGTTCGCGCGTGCATCGCGAGCTGATCTGCCCCGGCCGCATCACCAGCGGTGGCGGGCGCGCCAACCCGCTGTCGGCCGACTACGTGCTGAGCTACCGCGACCGCAAGCTGGCGGTGATCGAGGCCAAGCGCGCCGGTCTTGGCCACACCGATGGCGTAGGCCAGGCCAAGGACTACGCCACGCGGCTCAGGGCACGCTTTGCCTACGCCAGCAACGGCATCGGCTGGTATGCCATCGACATGACCACCGGCACGGAAGGCGAGCTCGCCTTGCCGTTTCCCACGCCGCAGGAACTGTGGGCGCGTTGTTTCCCCGAGGGCAACGACTGGCGCGACCGCTTCGGCGCGGTGCCGTTCGAGACCGGCGGCGGCAAATGGCAGCCGCGCTATTACCAGCACAACGCGATCACCGCGGTGCTGGAGGCGATCGCCAAGGGCGAGCAGCGCATCCTGCTGACCCTGGCCACCGGCACCGGCAAGACCTCCATCGCGTTCCAGATCGCGTGGAAGCTGTTCGAGTCCAGCTGGAACCTGAGTCGTGACCCGGTGCGTCGTCCGCGCATCCTGTTCCTGGCCGACCGCAACATCCTGGCTGACCAGGCCTACAACGCGTTCAGCGCGTTTGCGCCCGACGCGCTGTGCCGCATCAGCCCGGACGAAATCCGCAAGCAGGGCCGGATTCCGAAGAACGCCAGCGTGTTCTTCACCATCTTCCAGACCTTCATGACCGGCACGGACCAGGACGGCGAACCGCAGTTCACCTTCGAAGGCTATCCGCCGGACTTCTTCGACTTCATCGTCATCGACGAATGCCATCGCGGCGGCGCCCGCGACGAGAGCAGCTGGCGCGGCATCCTCGAATACTTTGCGCCCGCCGTGCAGCTGGGCATGACCGCCACGCCCAAGCGCGACGCGAACGTGGACACCTACCGCTATTTCGGCGACCCGGTGTACACCTACGCGCTCAAGGAAGGCATCGGCGACGGTTTCCTCACGCCGTTCAAGGTGCGCCAGATGGCCAGCACGTTGGACAGCTACACATACTCCGACGAGGACGAGGTGATCGACGGCGAGATCGACCCGGACAAGGAGTACACCGAGGCAGACTTCAACACGAAGATCGTCATCGACGCGCGCGAGGAAAGCCGCGTGCACGAGTTCATGGACCAGATCGACCAGCGCCAGAAGGCGCTGGTGTTCTGTGCCACGCAGGACCACGCCGCGCGCGTGCGCAATGCCATCAACCAGATCAAGGACAACCCCGATCCGCATTACTGCGAGCGGGTGACCGCCGACGACGGCAAGCTGGGCGAGCAGCATCTGCGCGAGTTCCAGGACAACGAGAAGACGCTGCCGACGATCCTCACCACCTCGAAGAAGCTTTCAACCGGCGTCGATGCGCGCAACGTGCGCAACATCGTGCTGCTGCGTCCGATCAAGTCGATGATCGAGTTCAAGCAGATCATCGGCCGCGGCACGCGCACCTTCGACGGCAAGGACTTCTTCACCATCTACGATTTCGTGAAGGGCTACGAGCACTTCAACGATCCGGAGTGGGATGGCGAGCCGTTGCCGCCGGATGAGCCGCGCGAGCCGAAAACGCCGACGAAACCGGATGACCTGCCGCCGCCCACCGGTGGCGTCGAGAACCCCCCGGAGCCCGTGGCGAAGATCGTGGTGAAGCTGGCCGACGGCAAGGAACGCTCGATCCGCTACCTCGCCGCCACCACGTACTGGCACGAGGGCCGGCAGATCACCGCGCAGGAATTCATGCAGCAGCTGTTCGGCGACCTCGGCAACCTGGTCGCCTCGGAAGACGAATTGCGCGCGGTGTGGAGCGACCCCGACCGGCGCGAAGCGTTCCAGCAGCGGCTGCAGGATCTCGGCTACGACGCCGACCGGCTGGACGACATGCGCCGCCTGATCGATGCCGCCGACAGCGACATCTTCGACGTGCTGGCCTATGTGCGCTTCACGCTGGCGCCATTGTCGCGCCACGAACGCGCTGGCAGCGCACGCGCCACGGGATTGAATGGTTACCAGCGCGAGATGCGCGCCTTCCTCGACTATGTGCTGGAGGCGTACGAGAAGCACGGCGTGGACGAACTGGCCTCACGCAAGATCGCCGACTTCCTGCGCATACGCTATGGCGGCACCAACGACGCCAAGCGCCTGCTGGGCCCGGTGCCCGCGATACGCGAAGCGTTCATCGCGATTCAGGCGCACCTCTACCAGTAGTTGCGGCGGTATGCCAAACCATGGAGTAGGCGGAAGCAGGTCGAATCACATGTTCGCAGAGAAAGTTCACTCTGGCCCTTGAGGTTGGCTCAGTAACGCGGGCGGGGCTTCTTCGGCGGTGGGCCGGGTTCGGTAAAGGCCATGCCCACGATGGCGGCATCGGCAATGATGGTTTCCAGCGCAGCCTTGCCCTCTTCGTTGACATAGAGCACCGCGGCGGCGGTCAGCGGGTCCTTGAACACGGCCGCGTCGACCGGCACCCGTTCCTCGATGAATGCTTCCTTCATGATCGAGCCGCTCGGACGCTTGGCCGAGCGAGCCTCGTCGATGCATGGGATGAGGTTCGTCACGTTGTAGAACCAGCGCGATTCACCCGCGCAATCCATCTCCAGGAACTGCCCGAAACGTGACAGGAAGGGCTCGAGCGCCGTCTTCGCCTTGTCGTTCATGACCAAGGCACCAGGCGTCAGCGCACTGACGTCCGCCAGTGGCTTGGGTTTCTTCTTTCCCGGTTCGACGAATACGTCGACCTTGGGCTTGCTTGACCAGGAGAGGCTGGCGCCAGTGGTGTCGAACATGCCCGACTCGACGTCCTTGTCGCTGGCAAAGACCAACGGAGCGAAGTCATTGACGGAGCCGCTTTTGAGTTCCCATACCTTCACTTCCAGCACCTCAGTAGTCGAAGTTGCCGTTGAGCGCGTTGGTAAATTCTGCGTGGTTCTTCAGCGCAACCCCAACACCGCCCTCGCCCCGGCCCGAAACCGCCGACTCAGATCCAGCCGCGTGCCGTCATGCAGCACCACCTCCGCACCGCCCTTGAACATCGGATGCACCTCGCGCACGCGCGCCAGGTTGACCAGGGTGCCGCGGTGGATGCGCAGGAACTGGGCAGGGTCGAGTTGGGCCAGCAGGTGGCGCAGGGTGTCGCGGTGCAGGTAGCGGACGGGGCCGACGTGGATGTGCAGGTAATTGCCGTCGGCGCGGATCCAGTCGATGTCGTCGACGGCGAGCACGCGGATGTGTTCGCCGTGGCGCACGCTGAGGCGTTGGGCGTAGCCTTCGGCGGGCGCGCTTTCGAGCGCCGGGCCGGCGGTGGCGTGCAGGCCTTGCCAGTGCTGGTTGACGCGCGCCATCGCCTGGTCGAAGCGGGCCTGTTCGATCGGCTTGAGCACGTAATCGAGCGCCATCGCGTCGAATGCGCGCAGCGCGTGTTCGGCGAAGGCGGTGGCGAAGACGACCAGCGGCAGGCGGTCGGGGGCCAGTTCGTCGAGCAGTTCGAAGCCGTCCATGCCGGGCATCTGGATGTCGAGGAACAGCAGGTCCGGGCGCAGCACGCGCACGGCCTGCATCGCCTCGGCGGCGTTGCCGCATTCGCCGACGACGTCCACCTCGTCGTGGGTGGCCAGCGCCTGGCGCAGGGCGAGGCGGGCCAGCACCTCGTCGTCGATCAGCACGGTGCGCAGGCGCGGCACGCTCATGTGGCGTGCTCGATGTAGGGCAGGCGGACTTCGGCGCGGGTGCCGCCGCCGGGGATGGCGCTGAGCACGAGTTGCGCCGCGTCGCCGAACAGCATGTGCAGGCGCGAACGGGTGTTGCCCAGGCCGATGCCTTCGGCGCTGCCGGCCGGCGGCAGGCCGAGGCCGTCGTCGTCGACGCGCAATTGCAGCTGGTCGCCGTCGCGCTGGGTGGAAATGCGCAGGGTGCCGGCGCCGGGCTTGTCCTGCAGGCCGTGGCGCAGCGCGTTCTCCACCAGGGGTTGCAGGATCAGGTTCGGCACCGCGGCGGTGAGCGTGTCGTCGGCCACGTCCAGCTCGGTGCTCAGCCGATCTTGGAAGCGCACCTGCTGGATGCCGAGATAGCAGGCGAGGAATTCCAGCTCGCGCGACAGCGGCACCTGCGGCGCGTGGCGTTCCTCCAGGGTGAGCCGCAGGAAGTCGCTGAGCCGCGCGATCATCAGCCGCGCCTGCAGCGGGTCGGCCAGCGCCAGCGCGGAGATCGCGTTGAGCGTGTTGAACAGGAAGTGCGGCTGCAATTGCATGCGCAGCGCCTGCAGTTGCGCCTGCGCCAATTGCGTCTCCAGTTGCGTGCGGCGCAGCCGCTCGTCGCGCAGATGACGGCGCGATTCCATCCCGCGCAGCACCACCAGGATCACCCAGCAGGTGAGCACGGCCAGGTGGAAGCTGTAGGCGAACTCCATGCGGATGTATGCGCCCAGCGTGTGCACCTCCATCCGCCCCGGGCCGCTCACGTTCCAGAACAGCACCAGGTGGGCGAGCAGTTGCAGCAGCGCCACGCCCAGGCTGGCCGGCACCTGCACGGCGAGGAAGTGGCGCCAGCCGTGCCCGGCGGTGCGCCGGCCCATCCAGCCGACCAGCGGCACCAGCGCCATCCACAACCAGAAGTTGGAAAGGTTCCAGCTCAGCGCGCGCAACCAGTTCGGCGGATAGCCCTCGCTGATCGAGGACAGCCCGCTGCTCAGCGCATAGGAGAGCGCCAGCCCGGTCCAGAAGGCAAACGCCAGTGCGTGATTCTTCCAGTGGATGGTGTCGTCGCCGGTCACACCATGCTCCCGCGCGCCGGTCGATGGGTGACGCGCCAGGACGGCAGTGTGCCGCCACGGCACCGGACGGAACAGTGCTGGACGGCAGGGCGCCAGCGTGGTCCGTCACGGCGAGGCATGGCGGCTCAGCGCGCCGGCCGCTGCCGCAGCCACGGCGCCAGCGACGCGCGATGGATGCGGTGGTCGGGCGCGGTGTAATACAGCATCGTGCGATCCGCGCCCAGGCGCGCCTCGCTGCCGGCCATGCCCAGGTCCACCGGCTCACTCCAGCCGCCGGGCACGGCGAAGGCGATGAACAGGTCGTTGCCGTTCGCAGGCGCCGGCGGTCGGTCGGAGCTGAACACCAGGAAGGATTGATCCGGCGCGACCGCGGGATCGAAATCCGAGCGGCCGGCGCCGGTGCCCAGCGCCAGCGCGACCGCCGGTTGGTAACGGCCGTGTTCGCGGCGGCTGACGTAGAGCCGGAAGCTGCCATCGGCGGGATTCGCGCGCATGAAGTAGATGCTGCCGTCGCTCGCCACCGCGGGCGCGAACGTCGTGCTGCTGCGGTTCACGCTGTCGGGCAGGCGCATCGGCGTGCCCCAGCCATCGCCCACGCGATCGACCCGCCACAGGTTGCCGCCGCGCCCGGGCCAGGCCTGGCCGCCCCACTGGCCGTCCAGCGCCTTGCCCGCACCGTTCGCCGGCCGGTTGGAGATGAACACCAGGTAGCGGCCGTCCGGCGCCATCGCCGGCTCCAGATCCATCCAGCGCTCCGAGAACGGCACGCGTTGCGCCACCGACCACGCGCCGTCGCGGCGGTGCGCCGCGAACAGCCGCCGCGTGGCGCCGCTGCCGCGCGCGAATACCACCGTGTCGCCGTCCGGCGTGAACGCGGGCGAGGCGTCGTGTTCCAGCACCCACGGCCCGGCGGCAAGGGGCGGCGCGACGGTCGTGGCTGCCCACGCCGATGCGGCGAGGGCGCTGCCCAGGATCAGGGCGAGGATCGGCAATCGGTAGTGGCTACGCATCGGAATGCTCCATGGCAGAAACGCTGGGAGAAATCGGCGGATCGTCAGTGGCGCTCGGCGGCATGTGCATCCAGCCATGGCGCCAGCGACACCTGCCAGATGTGGTCGGCGCCGTTGTTCCACGCGGCGTTCGCGCGCGGGTCGGACGGCGGCAGCTGGCGGTCGCTGTAGAAGTACAGCGTGCGATGGTCGGGGCCGAGCTGGGCGCCCATGCTGTGCTTGCCGCCGTTGACGGTGTCGCCGAGATCCTGCAGCGCGCTCCAGCCCTCGCGCGTGTGGAAGGCGATGGCGAGGCGGTACGGCTGCTGCGCCGTGCGCTTCGTCGCCACCACGATGAACGAGCGGTCCGGGGCGATCGCCGGATCGCGGATCAGAGCATCCGCCGTGCCGAGCTTCACCGCGTACGGCACCTGGTAATGGCCATCGCGCCAGATCGAGCGCAGCAGGTGCAGGCCCTCATCCGCGCCGACGCAGCCGATGAAGTAGATGCTGCCGTCGGCGGCGACGCTGGGCGCGAAGCTCATCGAACAGGTGTTGACGACATCGGGCAGGCGCACCGGCTTGCCCCAGCCATTGCCGCGGCGATCGACCCGCCACAGGTTCATGCCCTGGCCGGCGCGGCGCTGGCCCGCATGCACCGCATCGAGCGGCACCGTACCCGAGACCGGGCGGTTGGAAACAAACAGCAGGTAGGAGCCGTCCGGCGCCATCGCCGGGTCGAGGTCGCGCCAGCGCCCGGAGAACGGCGCGACGCGCGGCGTCGACCAGCGCCCGTCGACGCGATGCGATTCCATCAGCGTGAAGCTGTCGGTGCCGCGCATGAAGTACACCGTATCGCCGTCCGGGGTGAAGGCGGCGGCGCCATCGTCGGCGGCGCCGGCAATGCCATCTGGCGCGAACACGGTGACGTCGCCACCCTTGCCTGCCTGGCCCCCATGGGCCGCGCCTGCACAAGCCAGCAGCGCAGCCAGCCATGCGGTCGAAAGTTTCATGCGTCGGCTCTCCGGTCGGGTGGGAAGTGGTCGAGGCTGGTCGCATGCCGCGCCGCCCGCCACAACGGGGTGACCTGCGGCGCCATGGTGAGGATCTGCGGCGCTTCGGCGGGGACGAGCGGTCGGCTGGCCCGGTTGTTCATCGTCCGCCTGGCACCGCCGCGGACCGATCCGGAAACCTCACCACCGCGTTGCTGTCCGGCCATTCGTCGCGGCGGGTGGCGCCGTTGCCGATGGCACGCCACGGCTTCCCCAGCCGGGCGATGTCGTCGTACCGGCCCAGCCCGACGAACCAGCGGATTTCGAACGGCAGGCCTTCGCCACCCAGCGGAGAGCTGGCGTCGGCGACGTGAAAGTGCAGGTGCGGGCCGGTGGATTCGCCGGAGAAGCCCAGTGATGCGATGACCTGGCCTGTACGCACGCGTTCGCCCACGGCGACGCGGATGCTGCCCTTGCGCAGGTGCTCGTAGAACGCGTAGCGGCCGTCGGCAAGCTGCAGCGCCACGTAGTTGCCGGCATCGTCTTCGGGAACGTGATGCGTGCGCTGCGAGATCCGCGCCGGTTCGTCCATGCCGTCACGCACCGCCGCCACGCGTGCGTCCGCCACCGCCAGCACGTCGGCGCCATGGCCGTACCATGCGCGCGCCCGATCGGCATCGCCGTCGGCGTAGCGACCGTGCGCGTCCAGCTTCACCCAGTCGATGGCGAAGCGGCCGGGCAGGCGGGTCTGGCCGTCGACGCGATAGAACACGCGCCGGTGGCCGCGCGGCCAGTCCGCATCGTGGATCGCCAGCCATGGACCGCCGCGCAGCGGTGGCGCGAGCAGCGACGGCCGGGTCCGTGGCAGCACCTGCGGCGCGCTGCTGACCTGCGCGGCAGCGCGCGCGCCGTCCACGCGATAGCCGACGCGGTGGCGAAGGGCCTCGATGCGGGCGCTCGCCGGCAGCGCGACATCGATGAATACCGCCGCCCGCTGGCCCGGTTCGAGCGGCGCCAGCGGCGTGGCCGGCAGCGTGGACGGCCCGGCGCCCGACGGCACCGGCGCCGCATCGAGGATGACCGCATGCTGTTCCAGCGTTTTGCCGGAGAGCCGTGCGAGCGGCTGTCCGTCACGCCCGTCGAGCACGACGAATTCCTCCAGCGCCAGGCGATGGCCGGAGCGGTTGATCAGCTGCACCTCGTAGTCGAGTTGCTGGTGGCCCTCCACGCGCACCGGGGTGGGCGGCACCGCAATCGTCATGTCCAGCTCGGCGCCGTGCGCGCGGGTGATGCCGGCCGCGATCAGCATCAGGCCCAGACAGCAGGTTCGCATCACGGGAAGAAATGACATGGCGCGGCTCGCGGGGATGGTCCGTGCACGATGGCAGCGGCGCTCGCCGGTGTCGTCGATGCCGTGACGACCGGTGCCGTGGCGGTGACCAGCGGCGCGCGGGCCGGTACGGGCGGAACGCGCGCCTGCCGTCGCCGCCGAAGCCCGTATTGCGGCCGCTCGTCACCCGCGCTCTCGCGTTCGTCACCCATCCGATGCGCGGTGTACGCCGGCCGCGCAGCCTTGCCGGGCGGCATTTCGTCCGCGCAGGAGGAACGCAGCATGCGCAAGCAACGCAGATTTTCCCTCGGCATGGCGTGCGTCGCCACGCTGGTGCTGGGGATGCAATGGACCGCCGCGGTCACCGTCGCCAACGCCACCGGCGTACACGACGAAAGCGCGCGCAGCGAGGCCGCCGTGATGGCGGTCGACCAGCACTGGATGGAGGCCGAACTCGACGGCGACAGCGCCTGGCTGGACACCATGCTGCTGCCCGAGTACCGCTCGGTCAGCGCCGACGGCACGGTGCACACGAAAGCCGCACTCCTCGCCCACGCGGCGAAGAACCGGGGCAACGACGCCGAGCGACGCAAGGTCGAGGCATGGTTGAAAGCGCACCCGTCAGCCCAGTCGGTGGTGATCCGCGGCGACACCGCGATCCTCACCTTCTACGACCCGAAGCTGGGAGCGCGCAACGGCGTGCGCTCCTCCGACATCTTCGTCTACGAAAACGGCCGCTGGCATGCGCTCTACTCGCAGCACACCAAGGTGGGCGGGTAGTTCGCGCGATCAGTCCGCGGCCACGCGCACCACCAACTTGCCGAGGTTGCGGCCCTGCAACAGTCCGATGAAGGCGGCGGGTGCGTTTTCCAGGCCCTCGACGCGATCCTCGCGCAGGGTGATCTGGCCGGCGTCGAGCCAGGCCTGCATGTCCTCGCGGAAAGCGGCGAAGCGATCGGCGTAGTGGTCGAGGATGACGAAGCCCTGCATGCGGATGCGCTTCTGCAGCACGGTGGCCATCAGCTGCGGCCGGCGATCCGGCCCGGGCGGCGGCGTGTCGTCGTTGTAGTGGGCGATGAGGCCGCACACCGGCACTCGCGCGTGGTGGTTGAGCAGCGGCAGCACGGCGTCGAACACCGCGCCGCCCACATTCTCGAAGTACACGTCGATGCCGTCGGGGCAGGCTGCGGCGAGCCGCCCGGCGAGATCCGGCGCGCGGTGATCGAGGCACTCATCGAAACCCAGTTCCTCCACCGCGTGCCGGCACTTGTCGGGGCCGCCGGCGATACCGACCACTCGCGCGCCCTTGAGTTTGGCGATCTGGCCCACCACGGCGCCGACCGCGCCGGTCGCGGCGGCCACAGCCACGGTCTCGCCCGGCCGCGGCTGGCCGATGTCGAGCAGGCCGACCCAGGCGGTGAAGCCGGTCATGCCCAGGCCGCCCAACGCCAGCGAAGGCTGCGCCAGGTCGTCGAGCGCGGTCAGCGTGTCGCCCGCGGCCACGGCGTAGTCCTGCCAACCGGCGCTGGCCAGTACCAGCTCGCCGGGCTGGTAGCCGGGGTGGCGCGAGTCGACCACGCGGCTCACCGTGCCGCCCATCATCGGCTGACCCAGCGCCAGGCCCGGCGCGTACTCGGTGCCGGCCTCGTCCATCAGGTTGCGCATGTACGGATCGAGCGAGAGGTACAGCGTGCGCAGCAGTACCTCACCCTCGCCCGGTACGGGGATCGGGGCGCGGTCCAGGCGGAAATCACGCTCGGTGGGCAAACCGTGCGGGCGGGCGGCGAGCACGATGCGGCGATGGGTCGAGACGTCTTGCGGCATGCGAAGAACTCCGGCAGGGGAAGGGATGATCACCAGGCGATCCGATGGCCATCGCGGAAGAAGCGGCCGGTCGGTGCCGGAGTGGGCAGGCTGGCGGCCCACACGATGCCGGCGGCGCCGACGCTCACCGGGCGGCCGCCGGGGCCGCCGAGGTCGGTGGCGGTCCAGCCGGGGCACACGGCGTTGACCGCGATGCCGCTGCCTTCGAGCTCGGCCGCCAGCGTGCGAGTGTAGGCGTTGAGCGCGGACTTGGAGGTGCGGTAGGCCACGCAGGCACTCGTGCTCGATGCGCTGGCGGCGCAGCCGCTGGAGACATTCACGATGCGGCCGTAGCCGTGGCGGCGCATCAGCGGCAGCATGGCGCTGCACAGCCGCCAGCTGCCGAACAGGTGCGTCTGCATGGCCTCCAGCGCCGTCGCGAGGTCGCCGTCGCTGGCGTGCGCGTCGTGGTCGTAATAGCCCCCGGCATTGTTGACCAGGATGTCGAGCCGGCCGTAGGTGACCTCGATCCAGCGCGCCAGCGTGGCGACGTCGTCCGCGCGAGTCACGTCGAGCTGCACCGCGACGACCTCGCCGGCCGCACCGTGCAGCTGGCGTGCGGCATGCAGGCCCTTGTCCAGATCGCGCGCGCCCAGCAGCACGGTGATGCCGTGGCCGCTGAGCTGACGCGCCACCTCGAAACCGAGACCGCGGTTGGCGCCGCTGACCAGCGCCACGCGCCAGGTCGGCGTGATGGCCGGCGTGCTCGCCGGCACGCGGCGGGCGGGCCGGCTCATGGCGCGTTGCCGGTCTGCGCCAGCGCGCTGCAGCGCTCGTCGCCGCAAGCCTGCCAGCCGCCGCCGAGCGACTTGTACAGGGCCACCGCGCGGGTGTTGATCGCCGCCTCGCCCTGGGCCAGCTCGTCCTCGGCGGCGAGCTGGGTACGCTCGGCGTCGAGCAGTTCGAGGAAGCCGGTGGCGCCTTCCTCATAGCGCACGCGGGCCAGGTCGGCGGCGCGCTTGCTCTGCGTGGCCTGCTCGATCAGGTGATCGACGCGGATGCGCTGCTGGTTGAAACCGGTGACGGCGTTGTCGATGTCCTCGATGGCCTCCAGCACGGTGCGCTGGTAATTCGCCTGTGCCGCATCGGCGCGCGCCTCGCTGGCGTGCAGGTTGGCGCGCACGCGCTGCACGTTGAGGCCGGCCCAGTGGATGCTGGGCATCAGCGACCAGGCACGCGTCGACGGGCTGCCGAAGTCGTTGCTGCGCCCGGACAGAAAGCCGAGGAAGCCGCCCAGCGAGATGTGCGGGAAGAAGTCCGCCTTGGCCACGCCGATCCGCGCGGTGGCGGCGGCGTATTCGCGTTCAGCCATCCGGACGTCCGGACGGCGCGACAACACGTCGCCGGCGTCGCCGATCGGCAGGACCGTGGCGATCGGCGTGAAGCTCTTCGGCGACACGTCGATGTCGAGTTCACCCGGGCGCTCGCCCAGCAGCACGGCGAGGCGGTATTCGCTGGCGCTGGCCTGGGTCTGCAGCAGCGGCAGTTGCGCCTGCACCGCGCTGAGGCGGGCCTTCGCGCTGGCCACGTCCTGCTCCGCGCCGGTGCCGACCTGCTGGCGCACTTCGGTGAGGTGCACGGTCTGGCGCTGGTTGTCGATGTCGCGGCGGGCGATGTCCAGCCGCAGCTGGCTGCCGCGCAGCTCGAAATAGTTGCGTGCGACCTCGGCCAGCAAGCTGACCTGGACGTCGTGCAAGGCCGCTTCGCGCGCGCCGAGATCGGCGCCGGCCGCTTCCACCGAGCGGCGCACGCCGCCGAACAGGTCCAGCTCCCACGACGCATCGAAGCCTGCTTGGTAGGTGGTCGTGGTGACCCGTTGCTCGCTGAAGCCCGGCTGCTGGCCGCGACTGCGGGTGTAGCTCGCGTCGGTGTCGATGGTCGGAAAGCGGTCGGACTTGGCGCCGCTGAGCAGCGCCCGCGCTTCGTGCAACCGCGCCACCGCAATGCGCAGGTCGAGGTTGTTCGCCGCCGCGCGCTGGATCAGGGCGTCCAGCACCGGATCGTCGAACTGCTTCCACCACGCGGCCTGGAACGACGCGTTGTTTTCCTGCGCGGCGTCGAGGCCCTGCAGTTGCGGCGCGGCGATCTTCTCGGCGTGATAGTTCGGTCCCACGCTGGCACAGCCGGCCAGTGCCAGGGCCGCGCTGAGCGCGGCGATCTTCAGCATCTTTTTCATCAGTGATTCTCCAGCGCCAGCCGCGCATGCGCGGCGGCGCGTTCGGCCGCGCGCGCCTCGCGGCGCTCGACCAGGGCGCGAATGACGACGTAGAACAGCGGCGTGTAGATCAGCCCGAAGATGGTCACGCCGAGCATGCCTGCGAACACCGCCACGCCCATCGCGTGGCGCATCTCGGCGCCGGCGCCGCTGGAGGTGACCAGCGGCACTACGCCCATGATGAACGCGATCGAGGTCATCAGGATCGGGCGCAGCCGCAGTCTTGCCGCTTCCAGCACGGCCTCGTGACGGGGCACGCCCTCCAGCTGCAGTTCGCGGGCGAACTCCACGATCAGGATCGCGTTCTTGCACGCCAGCCCCACCAGCACGATCAGGCCGATCTGGGTGAAGATGTTGTTGTCGCCGCCGGAGAGCCACACGCCGGCGATCGCGGACAGCAGCACCATCGGCACGATCAGGATCACCGCCAGCGGCAGCGACCAGCTCTCGTACAGCGACGACAGCACCAGGAACACCAGCAGCACGCACAACGGGAACACCAGGATCGCGGTATTGCCGGCCAGGATCTGCTGGTAGGTCAGCTCGGTCCACTCGAAGCTGAAGCCGTTCGGCAGGTTGTCCCTGGCCAGCTTCTCCATCGCCGCCTGCGCCTGGCCCGAGCTGTAGCCCGGCGCCGGGCCGCCGTTGATCTCGGCGGTGGCGTAGCCGTTGTAATGCTGCACGCGGTCGGGGCCGGCACCCTGCTGCACGGTGACGAACGAACCCAGCGGCACCATCTGGCCCTGCGCGTTGCGCGTCTTCAGCTGCAGGATGTCCTGCGGCGTGTGGCGGAACGCCGGGTCGGCCGAGACGTTCACCTGGTAGGTGCGGCCGAAACGGTTGAAGTCGTTGACGTAGAGCGAGCCGAGATACGCCTGCATGGTCTGGTACACGTCGCCCAGGTTGACGCCCTCAGCCTTGGCCTTCTCGCGGTTCACGTCGGCGTCCACCTGGGGCACGCTGACCTGGAAGCTGGAGAACAGGCCGGCGAGTGCCGGATCTTTCCGGCTGGCCGCGATCAGGTTCTGTGTCTGCTGGTACAGCTCGTTGAAGCCGCGGTCGCCGCGGTCCTCGATCTGCATGCGGAAGCCGCCGATCGTGCCCAGGCCCATCACCGGCGGCGGCGGGAACACCGCGATGTACGCGTCCTGGATCGAGGCGAACTTCTGGTTCAGCGCGCCGGCGATCGCGCCGGCGGAAAGATCCGCGCTGCGGCGTTCCTCGAACGGCTTCAGCGTGACGAACACGATGCCGGAGTTGGTCGAGTTGGTGAAGCCGTTGATCGACAGGCCGGGGAAGGCCACGGCGTGCTCCACGCCCGGCTGCTTCAGCGCGATCGCGCCCATGCGCTGGATCACGTCCTCGGAACGGTCGAGCGAGGCCGCGTCGGGCAGCTGCGCGAATGCCACCAGGTACTGCTTGTCCTGGCCGGGCACGAAGCCGGTCGGCACGTGCGAGAAGCCGAACCAGGTCAGCGCGATCAGGCCGGCATACACCACCAGCGCCAGCTTGCCCTTGCCGACGACGCGCTTGACGCCGCCCACGTAGCGCTCCGAACCGCGATGGAAGACGCGGTTGAACGGACGGAACAGCCAGCCGAACGCACGGTCGATGCCGCGGGTGAGGCGGTCCTTCGGCGCGTCGTGCGGCTTCAGCAGCACCGCGGCCAGCGCCGGACTCAGGGTCAGCGAGTTGAACGCGGAGATCACCGTGGAGATCGCGATGGTCAACGCGAACTGGCGATAGAACTGGCCGGTGAGGCCGCTGACGAAGGCGGTCGGGATGAACACCGCGCACAGCACCAGCGCGGTGGCCACGATCGGGCCGGTGACCTCGCGCATCGCCTGGCGCGTGGCCTCCTTCGGCGACTGGCCGAGCTCGATGTGCCGCTCCACGTTTTCCACCACCACGATCGCGTCATCGACCACGATGCCGATCGCCAGCACCAGGCCGAACAGCGACAGCGCGTTGAGCGAGAACCCGGCCAGGTACATGATCGCGAACGTGCCGATCAGCGATACCGGCACCGCCACCAGCGGGATGATCGAGGCGCGCCAGGTCTGCAGGAACAGGATCACCACCAGCACCACCAGCAGGATCGCTTCGAGCAGGGTGTGCGCCACCGCCTCGATCGAGCCGCGCACGAATACGGTCGGGTCGTAGACGATGGAGTAATCCACCCCTTGCGGGAAATCCTGCTTCAGCTGCGCCATGGTGGCGCGCACCTCGTCGGAGATCTGGATCGCGTTGGAACCCGGCCGCGCGAAGATCGGCAGCGCCACCGCCGGCTTGTTGTCGAGCAGGCTGCGCAGCGCGTAGTTGTTCGAGCCCAGGTCGACCTTGGCCACGTCACTCAGGTGGGTGACGCCGCCGTTGGCGTCGGTGCGCACGATGATGTGGCGGAAGTCGTCCTCGCTGACCAGCCGGCCGCGGGTGTTGATGTTGAGCTGGAACGCGGAGTTGGACGGGCCGGGCGGCGCGTTCAGCGCGCCGGCGGCGACCTGCACGTTCTGTTCGCGGATCGCGGCGATCACGTCGCCGGTGGTGAGCGAGCGCTGCGCCAGCTTCTGCGGGTCCAGCCACACGCGCATCGAGTATTCGCCGGCGCCGAAGATCTGCACGTCGCCCACGCCGTCGAGCCGGCCCAGCACGTCCTTCACGTGCAAGCGCGCGTAGTTCGACAGGTACAGCATGTCGTAGCGCTGATCGGGCGAGGTGAGGTGCACCACCATGGTGAGGTCGGGCGAACTCTTCTGCGTGGTCACGCCGAGCCGTTGCACTTCCTCGGGCAGCTTCGGCAGCGCCTGCGCCACGCGGTTCTGCACGTCGACCTGGGCGTTGTTGAGATCGGTGCCGAGCGCGAACGTCACGGTAAGAGTGAGGCTGCCGTCACTGGTGGCCTGCGAGGAGGTGTACAGCATGCCTTCGGCGCCGTTGATCTGTTCCTCCAACGGCGTGGCGACGGTCTGCGCGATCACCTTGGGGTTGGCGCCGGGATAGCTGGCGTGCACCACCACGGTGGGCGGCACCACTTCCGGATACTCGCTGATCGGCAGCTGGAACACCGCGATGGCGCCGGTGATCACGAACAGCAGCGACAGCACGGCGGCCATGATCGGCCGGTCGACGAAGAATTGGGCGATGTTTTTCATGCAAAGAGTCCTCGACGAAGCCGGGTCACGGCTTCGGTCTTCTTTTGCTCCTCCCCCTGCGCAGCAGGGGGAGGTGGGGAGGGGGTAACGCTTTTGCTTTCCAGCGGGCTGGAGGGGCTTCACCCCTCCCCAACCCTCTCCTGCGGCACGTCCCGCGAGGGGGCTCCTTTCAGTCGCAGGAGAGGGCGCGGGTCATCAGCCTTGCGGTCGTTTCGGCGCAGTCGCGGCGGCCAGCTCCACGTCCTGTTTCGGTGCGGGGGCACCGCTCTCGACCAGCGCCTTGTCCGCGCTGTCCAGCCGGTAGCTCATCGCCACCTTCTGCGGATTCACCTCGACGCCCGGCCGCACGCGCTGCAGGCCGTTGACCACCACCAGGTCGCTCGGCTGCACGCCGCTGTCGATCACGCGCAGGCCGTGGAACAAGGCACCGGTGTCGACCTTGCGGTATTGCACCTTGTGGTTCTTGTCGACCACGTAGACGAACTGGTTGCCGAGGTCGGTGCCGATCGCGCGGTCGTCGACCAGCACGCGCGACTGCGCCGGGCCGCTCTGCAGCTGCACGCGGGCGTACAGGCCGGGCGTGTAGAGACCGTCGGCGTTGTCGAATACCGCGCGCAGGCGCATGGTGCCGGAGCCGCTGTGCAACTGGTTGTCGACGAAGTCGAGACGACCCTTGTGCGGATGGCCCGATTCGTCGGCCAGCCCCATTGCCGCCTCGATCCGCGCGTTGTGGCCGGCCTGTTTCGCTTCGGCGCGCAGGTGGTCCAGCTTCAACCAGGTCTGCTCGTCCACGTCGAAATACACGTAGACGGGATTGACCGAGACCACGCTGGTCAGCACGTCGCTGCTGGTGACCAGGTTGCCGGCGGTGACGCGCGCGTTGCTGACGCGGCCGTCGATCGGCGAGCGCACCTTGGTGAAATCGAGCTGCAGCCGCGCCGCGGCCAGCGCGGCGGTGGCGGCGCCGAGCCGCGCCCGCGCGCTTTGCGCGGCGGTGTCCTGGCGGTCGGCTTCCTGTTTCGCGATCGCATGCTGGGCCAGCAGCATCTCGGCGCGGCGCTGGTTGGTCTGCGCCAGGCTCAGTTCGGCTTTCGCCTGCGCCTGATTGGCGGCCAGCCGGTCGACTTCGGCCTGGTACGGCCGCGCATCGAGCTGGAACAGCACGTCGCCCTTGTGCACCATGGCGCCTTCCTGGAATCGCACCGACTCCACGAAGCCGCCGACGCGCGGCTGCACCTGCACCGTGTTGACTGCCTGCAGCCGGCCGGTGAATTCGGCGCTGTCGCTGACCTTGCGCGACAGCGCCTGCGCCACGGTCACCTCCGGTGGCGCCGCGTCGGCGGGGCCCTGGGCGCGGCTGTCGTTGCCATGCAGCAGCAGCCAGCTGCCGAAGGCGCCGGCGGCGACCAGGGGTATCAGCATCCATTGTTTCTTCATGACGGGCTCCCGACATTGCGTGGGCCGGGCAGGGGTTCCCGGCGAGGGTCGAGAGAATAGGTGTACTTTCCGGTATAGAAAACCCGGTTCTTGCGCATTACACTCGTGCGCCCCAGTCACGAATCGACGAGGAACCGAAGCAATGGAAGACTTTTCCGCCATATCGACCTTCGTCCGCGTGGTCGAGGCCGGCAGTTTCGCCGCTGCCGCCAGCCAGCTCGGCATGACTCCGTCCGGGGTCAGCCGGGCCGTTTCCCGGCTGGAGGCCCAGCTCGGCGCGCGGCTGCTGTTCCGTTCCACCCGTTCCTTGCGCCTGACCGATGATGGCTCCGCGTTCCACGCGCGCTGCAAGGAGATCCTCGCCGATCTCGCCGAGGCCACCGAGGCGCTCAACTACGCCAACAGCAAGCCCACCGGCAAGTTGCGGGTGGGCATTTCGCTGTCGGTGGGGCGCGCCGCGGTGATCCCGCGGCTGACCGAATTCGAGCAGCGCTACCCGGACATCCGGCTGGAGCTGTCGATGAGCGATTCGCCCTCGGACCTCAACGGCGAGGGCCTGGACTGCGCGATCCGGGTCGGCCAGCTGGAGGATTCCAGCCTGATCGCCCGCAAGATCGGCTACCTGCGCAACGTCGTGTGCGCCTCGCCCGAGTACCTGCGCAAGCACGGTGCGCCGCGCAGCATCGAGGATCTCAAGCATCACCGCTGCATCAACTACGTGTACCCGAATGGCCGCCCGCGGCAATGGCAGTTCGACACGCCCGGCGGCCCGCTGGAGGTCGACATCGACGCGCACATGCTGATCAACGACGGCGAATCGGTGCTGCAGGCCGTGGCCGCCGGGCTGGGCATCACCCAGATGCCGCGCATGCTGGCTGCCTGCATGCTGGACAAGGGCATGCTCGAGCTGGTGATGACCGACACCAACTCCACCGGCAAGCCGGTGTGGATCGTCTACCCGCAGAAGAAGCACCTCTCCGCCCGCGTGCAGGCCTTCATCGAATGGGTACGCGAACTGTTCGAGCGCACCAACCAGTGCACGGTGGCCACGCCCCGTGCGGCCAGGACCCCGATGGCGGCGCACGCCGAGGCGCACCGGGCCGAGGAGCTTGCAGCCTGAGCCGGCTCAGCGCGGACGGAACAGGGTGACGCGAGCGGCCCGTGGCGGGGTGTCGGCTGCCAGCCAGGGCTGCGCGGCGAGCACCCCCACGCAGGGGCCGTGGGCGGCGATGCGCAGCGCGCGGCGTTCCGCCTCGCGGCGCAGGGCGCCAAGCACCGTGTCGAGCACGGCGCCGCGGAACGGCGTGTACAGGTAGAACAGCGTGCCGCGGCTGACATCCGCCGCGCGCGCATCCAGGCACAGGAAGCGCGCCCGCGACAGCCGCAACGCGTCGGCGCCGGCCTGCGCGCACGCCATGTAGGCGGCTTCGCGTTCGATGCCCAAGCTGGCGGCTCCGCTGCAGATCGCCGCCAGCAGCGGCACGTGGCCCAGGCCGGAACCGAGATCGACCAGCATGTCGTTCGCGTCCAGCCGCGCCTGCGCCAGCAGGTCGAAGATATGCCGTGCCGGCGTGGGCTGGTAGGCCACCATGTCCGCCGGCAACGGGGACACGGCTGGCGACGGCGGGCGCAGTTGCAGCACGCCTTCGACCAGTTCGTCGCGCCAGTCGTAGCCGTCGCCGTCGGCATGTTCCGCTTCGTCGACGCATGCCTGCAGCAGCGCCGGCACGGCACCGTGGCGGATCGCCTCGCGTGCGTGCGCGAAGCTGGCGGCATTCAGGGCCTCGAAATCCTCGCGCAGCGCGGCGATGCGCCGTGCAGACGCATTCGGGGCGGGCGAGTCGCCCAGTTGCAGCAGTTCGATCCGGTCCAGCGCGTCGAGCCGCTCGCGCAGGGCGTCGGGTTTGCGCAATGCCGCGTCGCGTTCCAGCGCATCGAGCAGGGCGTGCAGCGACGGGGCACGCATCGGCGGGACGATCAACCCCCGGCCGGCATCAGCACCAGCAGCGCCACGCCGAAGGCGATGCGGTAGATCGCGAACGGCGTGAAGCGGTGGCCGACGATGTAACCGAGCAGCCACTTCACCGCGATGAAGGCGGTGATCGCCGAGACCACGAAACCCACGGCCAGCGCGGTCCAGTCCTCGTGGGCCGCGCCGCCGCCGTGCAGCACCTCCAGCAACTCGTAGCCGGTGGCTGCGTACATGGTGGGGATACCGACCAGGAAAGCGAACTCGGTGGCCGCCGCGCGATTGCTGGTGCCGAACAGCATCGCCGCGAAAATCGTCGCCGCCGAACGCGAGGTACCGGGGAAGATGCCGGCGATCATCTGCGCGATGCCGACCAGGATCGCCACCCGCCAGGTGACTTCGCTGCGCTCGGGCTGGCGCGCGGCCAGCAGCTCGGCGGCGATCATCCACAGGCCGCCGATCACCAGCGCCCATGCCACCGGCGTCACCGTTTCGGGCAGCTTGAAGCCGAGCTTCACCGCGATGAAACCGAGCACGGCGGTGATCAGGAAGGCCACGATCAGCTTCAGCAGGTAGTCGCGGTTGGCCGGATCGCGCCACTGCGTCAGCAGCTGCCAGATGCGCTTCCAGTAGATCAGCGTGACCGCCAGGATCGCGCCGGCCTGGATGCCGATGTTGAACAGGTCCGAACGCGCGCCGAGCCCGAATTTCTCGGCGATCAGCAGGTGGCCGGTCGAGGAGATCGGCAGGAATTCGGTGATGCCTTCGATGATGCCGAGCAGGATGACATGGAACAGATCGATCACGGGAAGGTCCGGTGCGGTAGGCAGCGGCATAGCTTACGGGGTTGGCCCGACGCTGGCACGGCGAGGTGAAAGCGCGCCCGTGGTGCGATAGTGGCCTTCCGTCGACCCGCCCGCCTGCCCGGAGGTACGCCATGATCGAACTCGTCATTCCCCAGCGCCGCCGTGACCTCGGCAGTTTCGAGGTTGGCCGCGTGCTGCCCTACTCCCGGCGCCGCATGGTCGGGCCCTACATCTTTTTCGACCGCATGGGCCCGAAGCAGCTGGCACCGGGCTTGCCGCGCGAGGCGGACGTGCGCCCGCACCCGCACATCGGCCTGTCGACCATCACCTACCTGTTCGACGGCGAGATCACGCACCGCGACAGCCTCGGTTCGGAGCAGCCGATCCGCCCGGGCGAGGTCAACTGGATGACCGCCGGCCGCGGCATCACCCATTCGGAACGCTTCGAGAAACTGCGCGCGCAGGGCGGGCCGCTGGACGGCATCCAGGCCTGGGTGGCGTTGCCGGACGGGCGCGAGGAAATGGAACCGGGCTTCTGGCATTACGCCAGCGAGGCGTTGCCGGTCTTCGACGGCGACGGCGTCGTCGGGCGGTTGATCGCCGGGCGCCTGGCCGGGGTGCAGTCGCCGGTGCAGACCGACTCGCCGCAGTTCTACGTGCACTGGCAGTTGCGCGCCGGCGCGCGGGTGTCGCTGCCGGCCGAGTATCCCGAGCGCGCGGTCTACGTGGCCGGCGGCGAGGTGGAGGTCGACGGCGAGCGGATCGAACCGGGCAGCATGGCAGTGCTGGCACCGGGGCGGTCCGCCACCATCGCCGCGTTGGGCGATGCCGTCGTCATGGCGCTGGGCGGCGAGCCGGTGGGGCCGCGCTACATCGACTGGAACTTCGTCTCCTCCTCGCCGGAGCGGCTCGACCAGGCCCGCGCCGACTGGGCCGCCGGGCGCATGAAGCTGCCGGACCTGGACCACGACGAGTTCATCCCGCTGCCGCCGAAGCTGGGGGCGAAGCCGGAGCCGATGTCCTGAGGAAGATCGGCTCGAACCGCAGGCCGGCATGATTCCGCGCACTGGAACAGTGCAAAGCGGTCGCTTCGACGGGTGCGGATGGTGCGAATGCCGGGGCGTCCGCCACGCGGCGGTGACGTCGATGCCGTCGCGGCAACGGTTTCCACTCATGGCATGGGGCTTGCTGAGGGACTGGTGAGGCCACGCGGGTGCGTGGTCATGTCGCGAACGCATGGACGTCTGGACGTCTGGACGGCCATCTCCGCGGCGCCACCGGTTCGAGGGCGGGCGCATGAGGCGAAGCGGAATGTCAGCGGTGGTCATGCTGTGCGGCGCCATCGCCATGCCGCTGCGGGCCGGCGAAGCGCCGGCCAGCCAGTGGGTCGGCAGCGCAGGCGCGGTCAGTGACTACCTGTTCCGCGGCATCTCGCAGACCGACCGCAAGCCTGCCGTGCAGGCCGGCATCGAGTTCGATCACGCCAGCGGCTGGTACGTCAGCGGCTGGGGCAGCAACGTCAGCTGGCTGTCCGATGCATCGACTGTCGCCGCGCCGGTTTCCAGCAGCGTGGAGCTGGACATCTACGGCGGTTGGCGCGGCGGTATCGGCGGCGACTGGAGCGTCGACCTCGGCGCGTATCGCTACCAGTACCCGGGCCGCTACCCGGCAGGCACCAGTTTGCCGAACACCAGCGAGATCTACGCCGCGCTGGCCTGGAAGAGCCTGTCGCTGAAGTACGCGTACGCACTCACCACCTTGTTCGGCTATGCCGGCAGCGAGCACAGCGGTTACCTGGATCTGTCCTGGAGCCAGCCGCTGGCGCCGGGCTGGCGGCTCGACGCGCACGTCGGCCACCAGCAGGTGGCGAACGTGTCCGGCGCGTCGTACAGCGACTGGAAGCTGGGCGTGACGCGCAGCTTCGCCGGCCACTGGTCGCTGGCGCTGGGCTACTGCGGCACCCATGCGCGCCGTTCCGTCTACACCAATGCGCGCGGCCATTACCTGGGTCGCGCCACGGCCGTACTGAGCCTGGCCCGCTCGTTCTGACCGATCTTCCACCGGAGCCGTCCCATGAAAATGATCACCAGCGTGATCCGTCCGCACAAGCTCGACGAGGTCCGCGAGGCGCTGGAAGGCGTCGGCGTGTCGGGGATGACCGTGACCGAAGTGCGCGGCTTCGGCCGCCAGAAGGGTCACACCGAGCTGTATCGCGGCGCCGAGTACGTGGTGGATTTCCTGCCCAAGCTCAAGGTCGAGGCGGTGGTGCCCGACGCGCTGCTCGACACGGTGCTGGACGAGCTCCAGCGCGCCGCGCGCACCGGCAACGTCGGCGACGGCAAGGTCTTCGTCACCGACGTCGAGCAGGTAATCCGCATCCGCACCGGCGAGCTCGACGCCGATGCGCTCTGACCCGCACCGCATGAGGTTCCCCATGAGAAAGTCCAGCCTCCCTCGCGGCATCGCCACGGGCCTGCTGCTCCTCGCCGCGCCGCTGCTGCACGCCGCCACGCCCGCGCCGGTGGTCGACAAGGGCGACGTGGCGTGGATGCTCACCTCCACCCTGCTGGTGCTGCTGATGACGGTGCCGGGGCTGGCGCTGTTCTACGGCGGCCTGGTGCGGGCGAAGAACGTGCTGTCGGTGCTGATGCAGGTGCTGACGGTGTTCTCGCTGCTGTTGCTGCTGTGGGTGGCCTACGGCTACAGCCTCGCCTTCGGCGGCGACGGCGCGGTGATCGGCGGCTTCGGAAAGTTGTTCCTGCGCGGTGTCACCAAGGACACGCTGTCCGCCACCTTCAGCGCCGGCGTGGCGTTGCCGGAGTATGTGTTCGTGGCGTTCCAGGCCACCTTCGCCGGCATCACCGGCGCGCTGATCGTGGGCGCGCTGGCCGAGCGCATGCGCTTTCGCGCGGTGCTGCTGTTCGCCGCGCTGTGGTTCAGCTTCGCCTACCTGCCGATCGCGCACATGGTCTGGTACGGACCGGACGGCTATCTGTTTGCGAAGGGCGCGCTGGATTTTGCCGGCGGCACCGTGGTGCACATCAACGCCGGCGTGGCCGGCCTGGTCGGCGCCTGGCTGGTCGGGCCGCGGCTGGGTTTCGGGCGCGAACCGATGAAGCCGCACAACGTGACCTTCACCATGATCGGCGCGGCGCTGCTGTGGGTGGGCTGGTTCGGCTTCAATGCCGGCTCCAACCTGGAGGCGAACGCCGGCGCGGCGCTGGCCTTCCTCAACACCTTGCTGGCCACCGCGGCGGCGGTGCTGGCCTGGCTGGCGGTCGAGGCGAGCCTGCGCGGCCACGCGTCGATGGTCGGCGGGGCCTCCGGCGCGGTGGCCGGCCTGGTCGGCATCACCCCGGCCTGCGGCACGGTGGGTCCGCTGGGCGCGATCGTGATCGGCGCGGTGGCCAGTCTGTGCTGCGTGTGGGGCGTGACCGGGCTGAAAAAGCTGCTGCGCGCGGACGATGCGCTGGACGTGTTCGGCGTGCACGGCATCGGCGGCATCGTCGGCGCGCTGCTGACCGGCGTGTTCACCGCGCCGGGGTTGGGCGGCACCGGTGCGGCAGGCTTCTCGATCCTCCGTCAGCTCGGCGTGCAGGCGTTGGGCGTGGGCATCACCGTTCTGTGGAGCGGCGTGGTTTCCGTGCTGGCCTTGCTGCTCGTCAAGCTGGCGTTCGGCCTGCGCGTGCCGCACGAGGCGGAGCGCGAGGGGCTGGACATTACCTCGCACGGGGAAAGCGCTTACGATGGGTGAAGCGGCCGGCCCGATCCTCACGGATTGACCCTGGTTGGTGCAATTGCATGAGCGATTGCACCAGCCTGAAACGTTCCGGCCCGCCCCGGAAACGCGCAAGCCGTTGCCGCGCAACGCTTCCACCCGCTGGCACACGGCTTGCTCAACCCGTTCATCCATCCCCATCGAGGCTGCTCCATGACCGCCCAGAAAGTGCTCGACCTGATCCAGGAACACGAGGTCGAATTCGTCGACCTGCGTTTCGCCGACATGCTCGGCGTGCACCACCACGTCACCTTCCCGGCGCACGCGATCGACGAGTCGACGTTCGAGGACGGCAAGATGTTCGACGGCTCCTCGATCACCGGCTGGAAGGGCATCAACGAGTCGGACATGATCCTGCTGCCCGACCCCGACACCGCCCACCTCGATCCGTTCAGCGCGCACGTGCAGCTGATCCTGCACTGCGACGTGCTGGAGCCGTCGACCATGCAGGCGTACGGCCGCGACCCGCGTTCGATCGCCAAGCGCGGCGAGGCGTACCTGAAATCCACCGGCATCGCCGACACCGCGTTCTTCGGACCGGAGCCCGAGTTCTTCATCTTCGACTCGGTGCGCTGGCAGAACGACCCCGGCCGCGTGTTCTACGAGATCGGTTCGGAGGAGGCGGCCTGGTCCTCGCGCTACAAGTATGACGGCGAGAACCACGGCCACCGCCCGGGCGTGAAGGGCGGCTATTTCCCGGTCAGCCCGGTCGATTCGCTGGGCGACCTGCGTGCGGACATGTGCAAGGTGCTGGAGTCGCTGGGGCAGAAGGTCGAGGTGCACCACCACGAAGTGGCCAACGCCGGCCAGTGCGAGATCGGCGTGAAGTTCAACACGCTGGTGAAGAAGGCCGACGAACTGCTGACGATGAAGTACGTCATCAAGAACGTGGCGCACCAGAACGGCAAGACCGTCACCTTCATGCCCAAGCCGCTGGTCGGCGACAACGGCAGCGGCATGCACGTGCACCAGTCGCTGGCCAAGAACGGCGAGAACCTGTTCGCCGGCGACCTCTACGGCGGCCTGAGCCAGACCGCGCTGTGGTACATCGGCGGCATCTTCAAGCACGCCCGCGCGATCAACGCGTTCGCCAACTCCACCACCAACAGCTACAAGCGCCTGGTGCCGGGTTTCGAGGCGCCGGTGATGCTGGCCTACTCGGCGCGCAACCGCTCGGCGAGCTGCCGCATCCCCTACGTGGCCAGCCCCAAGGGCCGCCGCATCGAGGTGCGCTTCCCCGACCCGATGAACTCCGGCTACCTGGTGTTCACCGCGCTGATGATGGCCGGACTGGACGGCATCTTGAACAAGATCGACCCGGGTGCGCCGGCCGACAAGGACCTGTACGACCTGCCGCCGGAAGAGGAGAAGAACATCCCGCAGGTGTGCTCCAGCCTGGACGCCGCGCTGGAAGCGCTGGACAAGGACCGCGAGTTCCTCAAGGCCGGCGGCGTGTTCACCGACGACTTCATCGACGCCTACATCGAGGTGAAGATGAAGGAAGTGACCAAGTACCGCGCCAGCACGCATCCGCTGGAGTTCCAGATGTACTACTCACTCTGAGCAGGCGGGTCACGCGGTGAAGGCAACGGGCGCCTCGGCGCCCGTTGCCTGGCGATGACGCCGATCAGGGCGATTTCATGCGCAGTTCCTCCCGGCCCGTGGCACCGATTCGTTGCCACGACGCGGGGCGTCGGGTCAGACTGCGATCGGCCTTGCAGTCCGGGCATGACACCGACCTTCCTCCTGCGGAGTGCTGACCATGAGCGGGCAACCAGGTCCTGCGCTGCGGCGGATGCCGATGATCTTCTTCGGCCACGGCAATCCGATGAACGCATTGCAGGACAACGACTGGAGCCGCGGCTGGGCCGCGCTAGGCCAGCGCCTGCCGCGCCCGCGCGCGGTGCTGTCGGTGTCCGCGCACTGGTACGTGCCGGCGACCCTGCTCACCGCGATGGCCCGGCCGCGCACGATCCACGATTTCGGCGGCTTTCCGCGCGAGCTGTTCGAAGTGCAATACCCGGCGCCGGGTGATCTCGACCTGGTGCGCCGCGTGCGCGAACTGCTGCAGCCGCTGGACGTGGGCGAGGATCGCTCGTGGGGGCTGGACCACGGCACCTGGTCGGTGCTGCGCCACGTCTATCCCGACGCCGACGTGCCGGTGGTGCAGCTGTCCATCGACGAGTCGCAGCCGCCCGCGTTCCACTACGGCCTGGGCCGCCTGCTGCGGCCGCTGCGCGACGAGGGCATCCTGCTGATCGGCAGCGGCGACGTGGTGCACAACCTGCACGCCTATGCCTGGGGCCGGCATCCGGCCGAACCGTTCGACTGGGCGCTGCGCTTCGAGGCGATGGCGCGCGAGCTGATGTTGCGCGGCGATCACCAGGCCCTGGTGGATTACGAGAAACTGGGCCGCGACGCCGAGCTGTCGATACCGACGCCGGATCACTACCTCCCGCTGCTGTATGTGCTCGGCGCCAGCGACGAAAGCGACGCGGTGACGTTCCCGGCCGAAGGCATGGACGGCGGCTCGATCTCGATGCTGAGCGTGCAGTTCGGCAGCGCTGCCTTGTAGGGTGAGCAATGCCCGCCTACGCGGGGGGCGCCGGAGCTTTCTTCGGGGCGGCCGCCAGCCACGCCCGGGCCGCCACCATCAGCGTTTCCACGCCGGTCTGCAGGGTCGGATGAAGCACCGGCAGGAAGCGCGGGTTGTGGTTGGTCGGGATCTCGTTGAGCCGGTTTGCGGCCTTGGCTTTCGCGTAGGTGTCCGGGTCGGTGCCGCCGACGAACCAGAACACCGAGGGCACGCCCCACTCGGCGCCGAACGAACCGAAATCCTCGCTGGCCGAGGTCGGCCCGGTCTGCCGGATGCGCTCGGCCGCAAAATGCCGGCGGAAGGCCTCGACCACGGTCGTGGTCGCCGCGTCGTCGTTGGTCACCAGCGAATAGTTGTCCAGCGGCGTGATCTCCGGCGGCTTCGGCGCACCCGAGGCCGCCGCCTCGGCGTTGACGATGCGGGTGATCGCCGCCAGCACGCGCGCGCGCACGCCCTCGTCGAAGGTGCGCACATTGAGCTTGATGATGGCCTCGTCGGGGATCACGTTTTCCTTGGTACCGGCCTGCAGCGAGCCGATCGTGAGCACCGCCGCCTCGGTGGGCGCCAGCTCGCGCGCGACGATGGTCTGCAGCCGCAGCACGGTCGAGGCCGCCATCACCACCGGATCGATGCTGGCCTGCGGCATCGAGCCGTGCGCGCCGCGCCCGAACAGGCGGATCTGCAGGCTGTCGGCGGCCGAGGTGATCACACCCTTGCGCCCGCCGATGGCACCGGCCGGGCCGACCATCACGTGCTGGCCGAGCACCACGTCGGGTTTGGGGAAACGCTGGAACAGGCCGTCGTCGATCATCGCCTGCGCGCCCTGGGCCGTTTCCTCCGCCGGCTGGAACACCGCCATCAGCGTGCCCTTCCAGCTGTCGCGGTTCTGCGCCATCAAGGTGGTGGCACCGACCAGCCAGGTGACGTGCATGTCGTGGCCGCAGGCATGCATCACCGGCACGGTGTTGCCTTCGTGGTCGACCGCGGTGAGCTTGCTCGCATAAGCCACGCCGGTGGCTTCCTCGACGGGGAGCGCGTCCATGTCGGCGCGCAGCATCACGGTGGGTCCGTCGCCGTTGCGCAGCAGGCCGACGACGCCGGTCTTGCCCACGCCGGTGGTCACCTCATAGCCGGCCTTGCGCAAATGCTCCGCTGCCAGCCCCGCGGTGCGGGTTTCCTGCATGGAGAGTTCCGGGTGCGCGTGGATGTCGGTGTACAGCGCTTCGAGTGACGGCAGCAGTTCCTGCAGGCCGTGGGGCAACGCATCGGAGCTTGGCGTCGAGTGATCGGTCATGGTCGTGGTGATCCCTGTGTCGAATGATGCAGGTGCATAGGTCGGTGCAGGTCGCGGGAGGCGGCATCCGCGCCGCCCATGATGTGCCCGCCGACCGTTCCGAATCGGTGAAAAGCTGCCGCGGGGCCGTTGTCAGCATTTGCACCAAATGGAGACATTGCCCATGATGGTGCAATGAGCGATCCGGCGTGGCAGGCATGGGCACAGCAGCTGGCGACCGGCATCGTGCTGGCCGACGCCCGGCTGCGTCTGCGCTGGCTCAATCCGGCGCTGGTGGAAGGGCTGGAACTGGGCGTGCGCCACCCGCTGGGGCAGCCGCTGACGTTGCTGTTTGCCGACGGTGACGAGGCCGCGGCGCGGGCGGCGCGGGTACTGGCCGCGCAGCGGCCGGCGCAGTGGCGCGCGGTGTCGCTGGCGGCGGCGAACGGCCGCGAGATCCGCGCGGACATCGCGCTGCAGCCGTTCGACGACGGCCTGCTGCTGGAGCTGCACGTGCTGGCCGAGCCGCTGGCGGCCAGCTCGCCGCTGTCGGCCACCCTGCGCGGTTTCGCGCACGAGGTGAAAAACCCGCTGGCCGGCCTGCGCGGCGCCGCGCAACTGCTGCAGCGGCGGGTCGACAACGACGACCTGCAGGCGCTGGCCGGCATGATCATCGACGAGGCCGACCGGCTCGGCGCGCTGGCCAACCGCCTGCTGCACCACGACGGCGCCGCGCGACTCGGGCCGGTCAACATCCATCAATTGCTGGAGCGCCTCGCCGACCTGCTGCAGGCCGAACCCGCGCCCCCGCAGTGGCGCCACGACTACGACCCCAGCGTGCCGGACCTGCTCGGCGATGCCGATCGCCTGCACCAGCTGCTGCTCAACCTGGCGCGCAACGCGCTGGAAGCCGGCGCGCGCACGCTGACCGTGCGCACCCGCGTCGAGCACGGCGTGCGTCTGGGCGAACGGATGTTGCGCACGGCGCTGCGGCTGGAGCTGATCGACGACGGCACCGGCATCCCGGCCGGCCTGCGCGACACCTTGTTCGAACCACTGGTCTCCGGTCGCGCCGACGGCACCGGTCTGGGCCTGGCGCTGTCGCGCGAGATCGCCCGCGAACACGGCGGCGAACTTCGCGGCGCCAGCCGCCCCGGCGAAACCGTGTTCACCCTGTATCTGCCGCTGGAGAAGCCGCATGACTGAGACCATCTGGATCGTCGACGACGACCGCGGCGTGCGCTTCGTGCTGGCCGAGGCGCTGCGCGATGCAGGCCTCGCGGTGTGCGAGTTCGGCGACAGCGAGGCGGTGCGCGCGGCGCTGCGTGACGAGCGCCCCGCGCTGCTGCTCACCGACGTGCGCATGCCGGGCGAGGATGGGCTGAGCCTGCTGCGCGACCTGCAGCAACGCGCGATCGGCCCGGTGATCGTGATGAGCGCCTACACCGACGTGGCCACCACCGCGGCGGCGTATCGCGCGGGCGCGGTGGACTACCTGGCCAAGCCGTTCGACCTCGACCACGCGGTGGCCGTGGTGCAGCGCGTGCTGGCCGGCGCGGCGAACGTGGCCGCCCCGGCTGCCGCCGCACCGGTCGTCCGCCATGCCCTGCTCGGCGACAGCGCGCCGATGCGCGAGGTGTTCCGGCTGATCGGCCGCGTCGCCGCCAGCGACCTCAACGTGCTGGTCACCGGCGAAACCGGCACCGGCAAGGAGCTGGTGGCGCGCGCGCTGCACGAGGAGAGCGCCCGCCGCGAGCAACCCTTCATCGCGCTGAACACCGCCGCGATCCCCAGCGAGTTGCTGGAGAGCGAGCTGTTCGGCCACGAGGCCGGCGCGTTCACCGGCGCCACCCGCCGCGTCGCCGGCCGCTTCGAGCAGGCCGAAGGCGGCACGCTGTTCCTCGACGAGATCGGCGACATGCCGCTGATCCTGCAGACGCGGTTGCTGCGCGTGCTGGCCGGCGGCGAGTTCTACCGCGTCGGCGGGCGCGAGCTGATCCGCTGCGACGTGCGCATCGTCGCGGCCACGCACCAGGACCTCGCCGCGCGCGTGGCCGCCGGCGCCTTCCGCGCCGACCTGATGCACCGCCTCGACGTGGTGCGCATCGAACTGCCGCCGCTGCGCACGCGGCGCGGCGACATCGCGGCCCTCGCGCAGCACTTCCTGGCCGCCACCGCGCAGGAGCTGAAGCTGCCGCCGAAGCGCTTCTCCCGGGCCGCGCTGAAACAGGTCGCGCAGCGCGACTACCCCGGCAACGTGCGCGAACTGGAGAACCTGTGCCGGCGGCTGGCGGTGATCGCGCCGGGCAGCGAGATCCTGCCCGCCGACCTGGGCAGCAGCGCCGACGCCGTGCGCGGCGGCGAATGGACCGACGCGCTGCGCGATTGGGCCACCCAGGCGCTGGCCGACGGCGAGGCGGACATCCACGCGCGCGCCCGCGAAGCACTCGACCGGACCCTGCTGCAAGCCGCGCTGCAGGCGCACGAAGGGCATCGGCAGAACGCCGCTCAGGCGCTCGGCGTGGGCCGCAACACGCTGACCCGCAAACTGGGCGCCTCGCGCACGCGGCAGCGCTGAGGTGGGCCAAAGGCCGGCGGGCACCGCCCGCCGTGATCGCTTGCCCCGAATCCCGCACAGAGGGCATCGCCCGCGAGCGGGCTCCTACGAGGGCGAATGGCCCAGGGTGATGTGCAGGCGGTGCGTCGCGCCATCGGTGGCGAGGGTGACGGGTTCGGCGGGGTCCAGCGTCCGGCCGTCCATTTCCACGCGCAACACCCCGCGGCAGACGTGGTCGGGGTTCTGCACGTCGATCTCGTGAAGCGTGCCGTGGTGGCGGTAGCTGATGCGGAAGCCGGGCCATGCCTTCGGAATGCACGGCTCCACGCGCAGCCGCTCGCCTTGCAGGTGGAAGCCGAGCAACGCCTCCAGTCCGGCGCGGTACAGCCACGCGGCGGAGCCGGTATACCAGGTCCAGCCGCCGCGGCCGAGGTACGGCGCGACCGAATAGACGTCCGCGCAGACCACGTACGGCTCGACCTTGTAGCGCGCCACCGCCTCGGCGCTGTCGCTGTGATGGATCGGGTTGAGCAGCCCGAACAGGCCGCCGGCACGATCGCCGTCGCCGAGCCCGGCCCAGGCGAAGATCGACCAGATCGCGCCGTGGGTGTACTGCCCGCCGTTCTCGCGCACGCCGGGCGGGTAGCCCTTGATGTAGCCCGGATCCTTCTTGCCGTCCTGGTCGAACGGCGGGGTGAACAGCCGCGCGACCTTGTGTTCGTGGTCGACCAGCAGGCGGTCGACCGACTCCATCGCCTGTACCGTGTGTTGGCGATGGCTTGCTGCGCCGAGCACGCTCCACGATTGCGCGATGGTGTCGATGCGGCACTGCTCGCTGTCCTTCGAACCCAGCGGCGTGCCGTCGTCGTAGTAGCCGCGGCGGTACCACGCGCCGTCCCAGGCCTCTTCCAGCGCCGCGCACAGCGCCTTGGCGTGGTCGCGCCACGTCGTCGCGCGCGCATCGCCGCGCGCGTCGGCTTCCGGTGCCAGCGCGTCGATGGTGGCGAGCAGGAACCAGCCCAGCCAGCTGCTCTCGCCACGGCCCTCGGCACCCACCGCGTTCATGCCGTCGTTCCAGTCGCCGGTGCCGATCAGCGGCAGGCCGTGTGCGCCGCGGGTCAGGCTGGTGTCGATCGCCAGCGCGCAGTGCTCGTACAGCGTCGCCTGCCGGTCGGACACGTCCGGCTGGAAGAACGCATCGGTGGCGCCGTCGGGAATCGCCTGGCCCTGCAGGAACGGCAGCTTCTCGTCCAGCACCGCGCGGTCGCCGCTGACCTCGACGTAATGCATCGCCACGTAGGCCAGCCACACGCGATCGTCGCGGATCTTCGTGCGCACCCCCTGGCCGCGCGGCGGCAGCCACCAGTGCTGCACGTCGCCTTCGGCGAATTGGCGACCGGCCGCGCGCAGCAGGTGTTCGCGGGCGAGATCCGGCCGGCTCACGCACAGCGCCATCACGTCCTGCAGCTGGTCGCGGAAGCCCCAGGCGCCGCTGGCCTGGTAGTACGCGGTGCGCGCCCACAGCCGGCAGGCGGTGACCTGGTAGGGCAGCCAGTCGTTGAGCAGGATGTCGAGCGCGCGGTCCGGCGTGCCGACCTGCACGGTGTCGAGCAGGTCGTTCCATTGCGTCGCGATGCGGGCGAGCAGCTCGTCGACATCGGCGTGGCGGTACTTCGCCACCAGCGCGCGCGCGGCGTCTTCGTCGTCGCCTTCGCCAAGCAGGAAGATCAGGTCGAGTTGCGTGCCCGGCGGCAGTTCCACGCGTGTCTGCAGCGCGCCGCACGGATCCAGTCCGGCGCCGAGGCGACCGTCCAGCGGGCGGTCGTGTCGCAACGCGGCCGGCTGCGCGGTGCTGCCCAGCGCGCCGAGGAAGCTGGCGCGGTCGCCGCTGAGCGACTGCTGCGCGCCAGCGAGGTCGAAGAACGCCACGCGATCGGCGTAGTCCGCGCGCCAGCGGTTGCGCGCGAACAGTGCACCGCTGGCCGCGTCGCGCGCGGTGACCACGAACGGCGCCGGCGTACTGCCGTTGGCGCCGAGCGCCCATTCGACGTAACCGGTGATCGACAGCCGCCGCGTGCGCGTGGAGCGGTTGACCAGGCGCAGCCGCGACAGCTTGACCGGATCGTCCGGCGCCACGCACACGGTCAGCGCCAGCTCGATGCCGTGGGCGTCGTTGCGCAGCTCGGTCCAGCCCTTGCCGTGGGTCGCCGTGCAGCGCGCGCCGGGCACGCGGATCGGCAGCATGCCGGCGCTCCACAGTTCGCCGTTGTCGCTGTCGCGCAGGTAGATGATGTCGTGCGGCGGGTCGCTGACCGGGTCGTTCGGCCACGGCGTCAGCGCGTTCTGCTGGCTGTTGGTCGACCAGCTGTAGCCGCCGCCCTCGGCGGTGACCAGGCAGCCGAAGCCGGGATTGGCCAGCACGTTGATCCACGGCGTCGGAGTGGGCCGCGCCGCGTCCAGCGCGATGCGATAGGCGCGGCCGTGCTCGACGAAACCGCCGTGACCGTTGGCGAACTCCAGCGCCGGCTCGTGCGGGTCCGCGGCGGTGGCGGCGGTTTCGGCGCGGATCGGCGCGGCTGCCGCGGGCGTCGCTGCGGCGTAAGGTGCCGCGGCAGGGCGGGGATCGGTGTCCGCGACCACGCGCGCGGCGGCAAGCAGGGCGTCGCGCTGGTCGGCGGCGATGGCCTCCTCGCGCAAGCAGAACAGCTGCGCCTTGGGCAGGCCCTCGCAATCCTTCAGCTGCGCCTGCTGCGCGTCGATGCGCGTGGCCACCGCGTCGCGTATGCCGGCGTCGTCGCCGAGCCGCTCCAGCACCACCACGTCCACTGCCAGTTGCTGCGCGCGCCACCAGCGCTGGGCCAGCAGCAACGCATCCAGCCGCTGCAGCGCCGCGGCGCCGTCCACCCGCAGCAGCGCGATCGGCCGATCGCCGGAGATGCTCATGCCCCACAGCGCGCTCGGACCGCCGTGGCCGCGCGCGCGCTCGGCGGGTGCGGCGCGCTGGCGCGCGTCGCTGACCAGCAGCGCGTCCTGCCAGCGGGCGAAGCGCGCCGCCTGCGCGTCGTCGATGCCGAACTGCTGACGCTGCCCGCGTGCGCGCGCGGCGGCGTCGGCGAACAGGCGCTCGGCGGCCTGCGCGTCCTGGATGCGCGCGTGCAGGGCCAGCGCGCCCTCGCGCGAATCGGCCAGCTGCGTCCACAACAGCAGCACGACGCGCGCGCCCGGCGCCAGGCTGAAACCGCGGCGCAGCGCCCACACCGGGTCGAGCACGCAACCGGTGCTGCCGGACAGTGCCGCGCCCGGACGCATCGCCAGCGCATCGCGCAGCGTGCGACCGCGGCCGAGGAAGCGGGCGCGGTCGGTTTCGTACCCGGGGGCGCCATCGGCGGCGCCGAGCAGCTGCAGGGCCTGCGCCGCCCACACCGTGGCCTGGCTGTCGCTGCGTCTGCGCCGGGTGGCCAGCAGCAACTGTCGCGCCTCGTCCCAGTCGGTCTGCACGAACATCTTGGCGTAGGCCGGGTGGCTGTCGTCGTCGCCGCGCGGACCCAGCACCAGTTCGGCGTAGCTGGTCAGCGACAGGTGGCGATGGCGGTCGCCGTGGTTGCTCAACACCAGTCGGCGCAGTTCGATGTCGGCATCTGCCGCCACCGCCACGTCGAGTTCGTGGTGCAGCGACTGGTGGCGGCCGGAGTAGTGCGCCAGCCCGGGCGAGAAGCGCACGGCATCGTCCGGCCGCGCCACGCCGAGCGGTTGCGCGGTGACCGACCACACTTCGCCGTCATCCTCGTCACGCAACAGCAGGAAGTTGCCCCAGGGGTCGGTGACCGGGTCCTCGCGCCAGCGCGTCACCGCCAGCTCGCGCCAGCGCAGGAAGCCGGCGCCGTTGGCGCCCAGCATGGTGGTGAGGCGGCCGTTGCCGAGCAGGTGGCGGGGCGGTGGGGATGCATCGGTGGACATGCGGACGGCTCCTGCGGCTGCAGCGCAGTTGAATCTGGCGAGGTGGCGAATGGCATGCGCCCGGGCGCGAAACCTTGCGGCGCCATCGCGCCTGCACAAGCGGTCGCGCAGGCATGGCGCGAATCCGGGCCATTCGGCGAAACCGCTCTAGCCTGCGGCGCGCGCCGGCAATGCGGCGTGAAATCGCCGCCCTACACGTCACGTGCGCACTCGCCGCCGCATACTGGCCGGCGGTCCGCCGTTTCACCCGTCGCTGCCAGGATGCTTCGATGCCCTCGCTGTGTTCGCTCCCCGATGACGCCATGCTCGACCGCCTGCAACGCGCGGCCTTCGGCTATTTCGTGGAGACGATGAACCCGCGCAACGGGCTGATCCCGGATACCTCGCGCGCCAACTCGCCGGTGAGCATCGCGGTGGTGGGCTTCGCGCTGTCGTGCTATCCGGCGGCGGTCGCGCGCGGCTGGATCGAGCGCGCCGAGGCGGTGCGCCGCAGCCTGCTGGCGCTGCGCTTCTTCCGCGACAGCGACCAGAGCGGCAGCCCCACGGCTACCGGCTACAAGGGCTTCTATTACCACTTCCTCGACATCGACCGCGGCACGCGGGTGTGGCAATCGGAGCTGTCGATGATCGACAGCGCGTTGCTGATCGCCGGCATGCTCACCGTTGCCGCCGCGTTCGACGGCACCGATGCCGACGAAACCGAGTTGCGCGAGTTGGCGCAAGCGCTGTACCGGCGCGTCGACTGGCGCTGGTCGCAGGACGACGCGCGCACCATCTACCAGGGCTGGAAACCGGAGAGCGGCTACCTGCACTACGGCTGGGAGGGTTACAGCGAGGCGATCATCCTGTACGCGCTGGCGCTGGGCTCGCCCACCCACCCGATCTCGGCCGACTGCTATGCCGGCTGGACCTCCACCTATCAGTGGGAGAACCTCTACGGCCAGGATTTCCTCTACGCCGGCCCGCTGTTCGTGCACCACTACTCGCAGGCGTGGCTGGACCTGCGCGACGTGCGCGACCCGTTCATGCGCGAGAAGCGATCGGACTATTTCGAGAACAGCCGCCGCGCGGTGCAGGTGCAGCGCCGCTACGCGGAACTCAACCCGCACCAGTTCGTCGGCTACGACCGCAACTGCTGGGGCCTGTCCGCCTGCGACGGCCCCACCGACGAGGTGCAGGGGGTGGCCAACGAGCAGCGCCACCTGTTCGGTTACGCCGCGCGCGGCGTGCCGTATGGGCCGGATGACGGCACGCTGTCGCCGCCGGCCGTGCTGGCCTCGCTGCCGTTCGCGCCGCAGCCGGCGCTGGCCGCACTGCGCACCATGCTGCTGCGCCATCCGCAGATCCTCAGCCAGGATCGCCTGGCCACCAGTTTCAACGCCAGCGTCGATGGCGGCGATGGCCGGCCGTGGATCTCGGCCGGACACTACGGGCTGGACCAGGGCATCGTCTTCATGATGATCGAGAACCACCGCAGCGAGTCGATCTGGCGCCTGATGCGCGGCTGCCACCCGCTCGCCAGCGGGCTGCGCAAGGCCGGCTTCAGTGGCGGCTGGCTCGATGCGCCGGCCGGAGGAGTCCGTCGATGAGCACCCGCTACGACGCCAGCATCAGCACCCCGTACGACGACTTCGAACGCGAGCGCCTCGCCGCGGCGGGGCCGACGTCGTGGGTCAATCCCGTACCGGACGCGCCGTACCAGCTGGTGATCCTCGGCGGCGGCTCGGCCGGACTGGCCGCGGCGGAAGCGGCCGCCGCGCTGGGCGCGCGCGTGGCGCTGGTCGAACGCCACCTGCTCGGCGGCACCTGCTTCAACACCGGCTGCGTGCCGTCCAAGAGCCTGCTGCGCAGCGCCGCGGTATACGCGCAGATGCGCGACGCCGCGCGCTACGGCGCGCAGCCGCCGGCCGCGGTCACGGTGGATTTCGCCGCCGCGATGGGGCGCCTGCGGCACATCCGCAGCCACCTGGCCGGCACCGTGTCGGTGCGCCACCTGGCCGAGCGCGGCGTCGACGTGTACTTCGGCAACGCGCAGTTCACCGGCCCGGACATCCTCAGCGTCAACGGCCAGCCGCTGCCGTTCCGCCGCGCGCTGATCGCCACCGGCGCGCGCCCGCAGATCCCCGACATCCCCGGCCTCAAGCAGGCCGGCTTCCTCACCAACGCCACCGTGTTCGATCTTGTCGAGCTGCCGCCACGGCTGCTGGTGATCGGCGGCGGCCCCCTGGGCTGCGAGCTGGCGCAGGCGTTCGAGCGCTTCGGCGCCAAGGTCACCATCGTGCAGAACATGCCGCTGTTCCTGCCGCACGAGGAGCGCGATGCGGCGCAGACCCTGTCCGAGGCATTCGCCCGCGACGGCATCGAGGTGCGCCTCAACACCGAGGTGGTCGCGATCCGCACCGAGGGCGCGGAGAAAGTGGTCGACCTGGTCACCGACGACTACCACAGCACGATCCGTGTCGACGCCATCCTGGCCGGCGTCGGCCGCCGGCCGAACGTGCACGGGCTGGCACTGGAGGCGGCCGGCGTCGACTACGACGAGGCCACCGGCATCGCCGTCGACGATCATCTGCGCACCAGCAACCCGCGCATCTTCGCCGCCGGCGATGTCTGCCTGGAGGCCAAGTTCACCGACATCGCCGAGGAATCGGCGCGCATCGGCGTGCGCAACGCGCTGCTCGGCGGACGCGAGCGGCTGAGCGAGCGAGTGGTGCCGTGGTGCACCTATACCGATCCGGAGATCGCCCACGTCGGCCTGTACGTGCGCGAGGCGAACGCGCGCGGCATCCCGATCAAGACCTACACCGTCCCGATGCACCAGGTCGATCGCGCGATCACCGACAGCGAGCAGGACGGCTTCGTCAAGCTGCACGTCGGCGAAGGCAGCGACCGCATCCTGGGCGCCACCATCGTCTCGCGCGACGCCGGCGACATGATCAGCCAGGTCACCCTGGCGATGGTTGCCGGCGTGGGCCTGCGCACGCTGGCGAAAGTGATCCACGCCTACCCGACCAAGACCGAGGCCATCCGCCTCGCCGCGATGGCGTACAACCGCCGCCGGCTGAGCGGCCGCCTGCTGGCGCGCCTGCGCCGCTGCCTCCCGCGCTGAGCGTGCATCTCACGCGCTCTTGCCGCCGGGGCGCCTAGAATTACCTCTTTCGACTTTCCACCTCACAGCAAGGAACTTCCATGCAACTGGGCATGATCGGTCTCGGCAAGATGGGCGCCAACATGGCGCAGCGGTTGCTCAACGGCGGTCACCAGGTCACCGGCTTCGACCCCGACGCGGACGCGCGCAAGCAACTGGAAGGCAAGGGCGGCGGCGCGGCCGCGTCGCTCGAGGCGCTGGTGCAGGCGCTGCCCGCGCCGCGCGTACTGTGGCTGATGGTGCCCTCGGGCAAGATCACCGACGACACCATCGCCGCGCTGCTGGGGCTGCTGGACAAGGGCGACACGATGATCGACGGCGGCAACTCCAACTACAAGGATTCGCTCGGCCACGCCGCGAAATGCGCCGACAAGGGCGTGCACTACGTCGACTGCGGCACCAGCGGCGGCGTGTGGGGCCTGGCCGAGGGCTACAGCATGATGGTCGGCGGCGACGAGAAAGTCGTCGATGGCCTGAAGCCGATCTTCGAAACCTTGGCGCCGGGCAAGGACAAGGGTTGGGGCCGCGTCGGCCCGGCCGGCTCCGGCCACTTCACCAAGATGGTCCACAACGGCATCGAGTACGGCCTGATGCAGGCCTACGCCGAAGGCTTCTCGATCCTCAAGCACAAGCAGGAGTTCGGCCTCGATCTGGCGCAAGTCGCCGAGATCTGGCGCTACGGCAGCGTGGTGCGCTCCTGGCTGCTGGACCTGGCCGCCGACGCGCTCCAGAAGAACCCGCAGATGGACGGCGTCGCCCCCTACGTGGTCGACTCCGGCGAAGGCCGCTGGACCGTCGACGCCGCGATGGAGCTGAGCGTATCGGCCCCCGTCATCACCCTCTCGCTGATGGAACGCTACCGCTCGCGCGACGACGACTCCTTCGCCGACAAGCTGCTGTCCTCGCTGCGCAACGAGTTCGGCGGGCACGCGATCAAGAAGGAGTGAGGCTGGCGCGTGGCGCCGGCGGCGGGGAGCAGCCTCCCCGCACTCCGTCATGCCTGTGAAGGCAGGCATCGCACTTCGCCCGGCGACGAGTCCCTTCGTAGGAGCACGCTCGCGCGCGATGCTCTTGTTGCGCTACAAAGCGAAGAGCTTTCGTCTGCCTTCGGCAGCCGAGTCACTTTCTCTTTGCGTGGCCAACGGCGGCGTAGGGCGGGCACTGCCCGCCGGCTTTCCCCGCATTCAGAATCAAGAGCGGTCGATCGCCTTCGGCGACCGAGTCGCCATCCAACCTGCGCGCTCTCTCTCACTCCTCACTTCTCATCACTCACTCGCTATCTACGAATGACCTTGTGCAAGCACGGCAAGTTCGTGGGCAACCCTTTCGCATGCCGCAACCAGGCCGGCCACGATGCGCTCGTCCACGTCGAGCACTCCCTCGTACTCGGCGACGTTGCGCATGTGGTGGCACTTGTCCAGCACACGCCACACCTCCGGCCCCAGTCCAAGCGTATGCGGCAACGCCTGGAACACGATGTAGCGCTGTCGGGCGCGGTAACCGTGCCGGCGCAGTGCGGCTAGGCACAAGGCGTGTGCGGCGTTGTAAGCCAGGTCGAAGCGGCTTTCCAGGGCGAGCGATGTGTTGCGTGCGTCGACCAGTCGCGCCGTGCCAGAGCGGAGCAGCCCCGCGAACTCCATTGCATCCATCGGTTCCGCCGCCAGTGATTTGCCGGTGCCGGACAGGTTCTCAAGCGGCGAGGTCATGCTCGCTCCCGATCACCCACAGTCGTGGTTGTGCCAGCACGCGGGTCACGAAGCTGTTGCCCGCAGCGCGGCGCTTGCGCAGCTCGGCGGGGGTGTAGAGCGTGGGATGGATCTCGCGGCCCAGGCGCTCGATCAGCGCGTGCAACGCCGCCATGAGGTCCGCATAAGCCAGCGTATCGGACACCAGCATCAGGTCGATGTCGCTGGCCGCGGTGTCGCTGCCCTTGGCCACCGAGCCGTACACGAAGGCGGCCGAGATCTGTGGAGTCAGCGGCGCCAGCGCTTCGCGCAAGGGGGCGACCAGGCCGAAGGTCTTGCGCACGATGGATACCAGTTCGGCATGGATCGGCGCGGCGGGATCGGCGCGATAGCGCTTCTGGTTGCCGACGGGTTCCACCGTCAGCAGGCCGCTGCCGGCCAGCCGGGCGACCTCGCGTTGCACCGCGCCGCTGCCGGCACCGGTGGTCTGGATCAGTTCGCTGACGGTGAAGCTGCGATCGGGCTGGCCGAACAGGCAGCCGAGGACGCGCTGCTGGGTGGTGGTGAACAAGGCATCGGACAGGCTGGTGCTGGCGTAGAGCGCCGCGGCCTCGCTGATTCCGCTGTTTGCCTTGCTGCCCATATTGGGCATGGTAATGCCCGAAATGGGCATGAACAAGGGTGAGGTGCGATGCCTGCCCTGGCAGGCGATGCATGAGAGCACTGAGTCAGTGTTGACTTCGGGCCTGACGTTGACGGCTCTTTGCTTTCGCAACCGCGCAGCGGTTGCGTACCGAGTGCGGGCCACGATGGCCCGCTGCTCTACCCGGGGCCCCTGTGCGGCGGTGAGTCGGGGACGACAGGCCGCGTGGCGGGAGTCGACATGGATGTCGACTCCTTTTCGCCAGGGCAGGATGCCCTGTCGAAAAGCCCGGCCCCGGCTCACGGACTTGCCGGGCAGGATGCCCGGCAAGCGCCAAGCGGGGTGGCCTTTCTCTTTGGTTATCTTTCTCTTTGGCCACACAAAGAGAAAGTAACTCGGCTGCCGCAGGCAGACGAAAGCTCTTGCTCTGTGATGCCGGTGCGCGAGAAAAAGCATCGCGCGCAAGCGCGCTCCTACAAGGGCGTGCGCTGTTGGCGTGCCGGGTTCAGTCGTTGCCGCAGACGCGAGGGCTGAAGTGCGATGCCTGCCTTCGCAGGCATGACGGAGGTGAGGGAGCGTGGTGTCGATGTGGCGGGCCGGACGGAAGCCATCGGATGAGGCCGGCGCCGGCTACAGCAACTCCCCCTGCGCCGCCGCATAACTCAACCGCCCATCCACCACGCGCGCTGCCGACGTGTACGGATGCTCCGTCGTGTGGGTGGCGTCGAGGATGTGGATGACTTCGATGCCGCGCAGCTTGAGCACGTCGGAGACGATCGAGCGATGGCAGCGCCACCACACCACCTCGGCGCACATCATCGCGGTGCGTTTCCGGGCGGCCAGCGTCAGCAGTTCGGCGAGGCCTTCGGCGAATTCCTCGGTGGCGGTGTAGTCGGCGTAGCCCTGGAAGGAGGCGTTGCGCCAGGCGGTGTTGGGCGAATCCGGTTGCGCCTTGCGGCGACCACCGAGTCTGGGAACCCATTGATAGGTGATGCCGTGGGCGGGCAGGGAGCTGGCCAGCGCCTCGCTGGCGAAGTGCGGGTGGCGGCGTGAGCCGGGGAAGCGGCGCACGTCGGCGATGGCCTGGATGCGGTAGTCGTCGAGCAGGCCGAGGAACTCCTCCAGCGGCCGGGTGGAGTGGCCGATGGTCCAGATCGTGGCGGGGCTTTCGGGCATTGCGTCAATCGACTTTGTGCAGCGCCGCGCCCTTGTGCATGGCGACGTGGTCGGTCTTGTCGCTCTTGATCTCGTACTGCGGGTCGTCCTCGCTGCAGTGGCGGGTGTGGCCCTTGTACTCGGTGTCGCGGGTGTGCACCTTGATGATGTGGCCGCTGACGTGGCCGGCCTCGGAGTTCCAGCGTACGTGGTCGCCGACCTTGAATGCGTGGCTCATGGTGGATTGTTTCCTGTCGCAAAGACGTCATTGGGCGCCGCGGGGTGTGCAGGCGGAGTCAGCGCGCTACAGGATGCCCTTGGCACTGCTGCCGAAAGCGGTGATCAGGCGGGTGATGATCCACTTCGGCGAGAGGTTGACGTCGGGGAAGTCGCCGACCGGCTGGTAGCACTCGTAGAAGCGCGGATCGCTGGCGCGCAGCGGCGGGCAGCCGGGCTTGAGGTCGAAGCTGGTGGCGTAGCGGAACGGCCACAGGTCGAAAAACGGCAGGCTTTCGGAGACCGTGCCGATGGCCTGGTTGATGTCGGTGAGCACCGGCACCACCGGACGGCGCGGCGCGATGACCCAGGCGTTCTGCGGCTCGGTGTCGCGCAGGATGGATTGGCGCAGTTTGTCGGCGAAGGCGTGGTCGTAGACGATCACGCCGGACTCGGTGTTGTAGTGGTCCGAGCGCGGGTCGAAATTGTGCGAGCCGACCATGCTGAAGTCGTCGTCCACCACGATCGACTTGGCGTGCAGGCCGCTGCGCCGCCCTTCGCTGCGCAGCGGCGCCGGCCGGTTGCCGCTGCCGCTGCCGAGCAGGTGGAAGCGCGTGCGCGAGGCACTGGCGGGGGTGGCGGTGGCCGCGGGCACCTGCGCGGTGTCGGCATCCAGGTTGGCCAGTTCGTAGTCCACCGCGGGGCCGGGAGCGTGCGGTTTCATTTCATGGATTTCGAAGCCGAACTTCTTCAGGTAGCGCTTGCGGTGCTTGTACGACATCGCGTAGACGGCGAAGGCGTCGGTGGAGGCCAGCGAGTTGGTCGACACGATCACCCGCGGCGGGTCGGCGCGCCGGTGCAGGCGGCGGAAGATGCCCTGGGCGCGGCGGCTCATCACCAGGTACGGCGTCTGCAGCAGCACTTCGTGGCGGGCCTCGCCGATCAGCTGCATGATGTGGCGGGTAAACGCCGCGGTGCGCTTGCCGCCGGGATCGTCGACTTTCGCGGGCAGGTCGCTGAAGTATTCGACCTGGCTGACCTTGAGCGACGGGTCCACCAGCCAGGCCTGCAGCCAGGCCGGGTCCTCGGCGGCCTGCAGCAGCTGGGCGACCCGCTGGGGCTTTCGGTAATGCGGTTGCGGCCAGCGCGGCGCGGCGCGGTCGGAGACGATACGCCGGTTGACGTCGCGCAGGTGGGTCAGCGGCACCGCGCGCTTGTGCCGCCAGAACAGCTCGAAACTGTCGGCCATCGTGGCGGCGGCGGGACCGCCGACCATCACGTCGCGGTCGACGTAGTTGAAGGTGTCGTCCCAGTTGAAGTAGCGGTCCTGGTAGTTGCGTCCGCCGGCGATGCCGATGGCGTCGTCCACCAGCAGCAGCTTGTTGTGCATGCGCTGGTTGAATTGCATGAAACAGCACAAGATGCCGGCGGCGAAATCCAGCGGCGGCGTGCGCGCCTTGTGGAAGGTGGGGTTGTACAGGCGAACCTGGAGGTTGGGGCTGGCGCGCGCGAGCTCGTCGAGCAGGTCGAGGTCGTTGAAGGAGAACAACTGGTCGGCCAGGATGCGCACCCGCACGCCACGGCGGGCAGCGCGCACCAGTTCGTCCAGCACCAGCTGGCCGACGTCGTCCTGGCTCCAGATGTAGGTCTGCACGTCGATCGAGCGGCGTGCGGCGCGGATCAGGTTGATCCGCGCGGCCAGCGCCGGCTCGCTGTCGCCCAGCAGGGTGACCACGTGCACCGGGTGCTCGGGGGTGGATTCGGCCAGCGCCTGGTCGGCGGCCCGCAGCAGCGGCGAGGGCTGCGCGCAGTGGTCGGCCTGGTGACAGCTCTGCTGACGATCGACGGTGGCCGCCACCACCGCGTCGGCGCGACGGATCTGCGCCTTGGACAGGGTGCAGCCCTGCAGCACGGTGGCCAGCAGGAGCAGCGGCAGGAGGAAGCGGCGAAGGTCATGCAACATCGCCGCATGATAACGGTTGCGTGCCACCGCCCCGTGACGACGGGCGGCGTGTGAAGGTCAGGGCGACCAGAAGGCGTCCAGTCGCGCCTGGCCCGGCTCCAGCGGGCCATCCAGATGCAGCACGGCCAGCGCGCCGGGCGGCATGCCGCGGAACTCGTCGGAGCGGCCTTCCACCAGCAGGGCGACCAGCCGTTCGACGCCGGGGTTGTGGCCGACCAGCAGCACGGTATCGGCGTCGCTGTGCTGGTCGAGCAGCAGCAGCAACTCGCCGGGCGTGGCTTCGTGGATCTCCTCGGCGATCCGCGGCGCAGGTGCGGCGTCGATCGCGGCCAGTGCCAGCCGCGTGGTTTCGCTGGTGCGCCGGGTCGGCGAGCACAGCACGCGCTGCGGGCGCAGGCCGTGCGAGGCGAGCCACAGGCCGGCAGCCTGCGCCTCCTGTTCGCCGCGCGTGCTCAGCGCACGTTCGCGGTCGTCGCCGCCGTCGGCCATCGGCACGGCTTCGGCATGGCGCAGCAGGATCAGTTCGTGCATGGAAGGCTCCGGCGGAAAGTGAAGAGGCGTGGGCCGCGGTCAGGACTGGCGCTTGATCCAGCGCAGCAGGGATTTCCAGTCCTCCTGGTGGCTGCGTACCTGCTCGCTGTGGTAGTCGAAGATGCCCTTGCCCAGTGCGGCCAGCAGCACATAGGCCTGGCTGTCGCGCAGCTGCGCCACGATCGGGAACGGCGACTGCTCGGCGAGCTGGGTCAGCGCATCCTGGCTGGCGTGGGTCCACGGCTTGAGCCGGTTGGCCACCAGTCCCACCGGCAACTTGCCGCGATGGATGCGGTTGATCGCGCGCAGCTCGTCGGTGAAGGCCAGGGTGGCGTCGAGGTCGAACGAGGAGGGCAGCACCGGCACCAGCAGCACGCTGGCCTGCTCGAGATAGGGTTCCAGCTCGCGCTCGCGGGCGCCGGCAGGAGTGTCGATGAGCAGCTGCGCGGTATCCGGCGGCAGTTTCGCCAGCGAGCGGCGGCCGCCTTCGAGGGCCAGCACGCCGGGGACGTTCTCCGGCCGGCGCGCGGCCCAGCGGAAGCTGGAGCCTTGCCGGTCGGCGTCGATGATGGCGCTGTGCTGCCCTGCCTGGGCCCAGTGCGACGCCAGTTGCGTCACCAGCGTGCTCTTGCCGCACCCACCCTTGCTGCTAGCCACCAGCGTCGTAAGCATCGGATCGCCCCTGCCACGGAAGGTGGGTCCAGCCTAGCGGGCGTGGGGGCAATGGGGAATAGGCGGGGAATAGGGAATGGGGAATAGGGAATCGGAAGAGCGGCTTGCGACCGGGCTGGTGCTTGTCGCTTCGGCTGTGGCTATTCCCTATTCCCTATTCCCTATTCCCTATTCCCGGTTCTCGATCCGCCGCAGGCGGATCGAGCGCAATGCCGGCGTCGCGCAGGGCGGCCAGCTGCAGGCTCATTTCGGTGCCGCCGTTGCGGGCCAGCACGAGCAGATGGCGGGCCAGCGGGGCGTCGTCCTGCACGTTGGCCAGCAGCTGGTTGAAGCTGCGCACCTGCCAGACCAGGCTGCGGCGGGCATCTTTCGCCGCCTGTACCTGGGTCGGGTCGTCGGCGAGCACTTCGGCCAGGTGCAGGCCTAGCGAGCGCGCCAGCGGGCTGGAGCCCCACTGCAGCAGCTTGGCCAGGTTGAGGCAGTCGGCCTTGATCGAGGCGTCGTCGTCCGCGTTCTCGCACAGCTTGGCCACCAGTTGCAGGCTCGGCTGCGGCTGCGCGCTGGCGAGGCCGAAGATCAGCACGGTCTGCATGCCGACTGCGCCGGCAGCGTGGCTCGGGTCCAGCGTGGCGGCGGGCGGCGGCAATACGCCGACCGAATCGGCCAGCGCCTGCAGGCTGACCCCGGCGTAGTCGTCGTACAGCTTGGCGGCGGCGGCGCGGCGCAGGTCCTCGCGGGCTTCGTCCTGCTTGTGGTCGCGCGCGTCGGCGCCCAGCTTGACCAGCCACACGGCGGCGTTGTCCGGCGCCTGTGCGAGCAAGGCATCCAGCGCGGCAGCGTTGGGGCAGTTGCCGGCCTGGGCCTCGCAATCGGCCAGTCGCGCCCAGCTGATCGCCGGGCCGGTGCCTTCGGCGGTGGCCGCGCGCTCGATCAGGGCATGGAAGCTGTTGCCCGGCGGCTGGTTGAACAGAGGCCGGGCCAGCAGCGCGGCACCGAGCAGCGGCATCGCATCGGCGCGCGGCGCCAGCACGCTGACCAGGTCGCGCTGGAAAGCCAGCTGCGCCCGGTCACGCGCCTGCGCCGCCTTGGACGTGGTCGCGGCGGTTTTCGCGGCGGCCGGGGCCTTGGCCGCCAGCACCGGCGCGGCGAACAGCAAGCACATGCAAGTCACGGCAACACGGCGCATTCCAGGCATCGCGAACTTCCCTTGGCGGCAAAGGCGCCAGCATAGCGAGTGCAGATTAAGCCCGCCTGATCGACGCGCCAGCCGCTGGCCGCCGGCGCGACCGGGCTTGTTAGGATGCCTGTTCGGGCGCAGGACGACGCCAACCATCGCTCGGGAGAGTGTCGTGAATCATTTTTCGTTGTGGGCCGATGGCGCCCCATGGTTTGCCGGCTGGGGCACGTTGGCGCTGATCAACGCGGCGTTGGCGCAAGGCAAGAACCGCAGCGGCCTGCTGTGGTTCCTGCTCTCGCTGCTGCTCGGCCCGCTCGCCACCTTGCTGCTGGTGCTGCTGCCGAAGGTGCGTTCGAAGATGTTTTGACGGCAGAGAATGGGGAATAGGGAATAGAGAATCGGAACGGCAGGTGTTGCTCTTTCGATTCCCTATTCCCCATTCCCTATTCCCGGCCTCACTCCCCCAGCGCCTCGCGCATGAACTCCGGCTGGGCCAGGGCGGCCTTGTGGATCTCGGCGTTGTAGTAGCGGGTGGGGAATTTCTTGGCTGAAGCGCCACGTTCGCGGAAGCCGGAGAGGTCGCCGCCCTTGCGCGCCATGGTGCAGCTCCACCAGCCGGTGGGGTAGCACGGCTGCGGGAACGGCAGCGTCTTCACCGCGGCGAAGCCGGTGGTGCGCATGGCCGAGCGCATCGAGCGGATCAGGTCCAGGTGGGCCAGCGGCGATTCGCTCTGCTGCACCAGCAGGCCGCCGTGGCGCAGCGCCTTGTAGCAGCTGGCGTAGAACGCGGCGTTGAACAGGCCCTCGGCCGGGCCGACCGGGTCGGTCGAGTCGACGATCACCAGATCCAGCGATTCCGGCTCGCACTCGGCCATGTACTTGATGCCGTCGATGAACAGCAGCTCGGCGCGCGGATCGCTGTTGGCCTCGCACAGTTCGGGGAAATACTGCTCGGCCAGGCGGGTCACGCGCTCGTCGATCTCCACCTGCACCGCGTGCTCGACTTCCTCGTGGCGCAGCACCTCGCGCAGCGTGCCGCAATCGCCGCCGCCGATGATCACCACGCGCTTGGCGCGCGCGTGGGTGAACAGCGCCGGGTGGGTCATCATCTCGTGGTAGAGGAAGTTGTCGCGGCTGGTCAGCATCACGCAGCCGTCGATCACCATCAGGTTGCCCCAGTCGGTGGTCTGGTGGATCTCGATGGACTGGAACGGGGTCTTTTCCGCGTGCAGCAGTTGCTCGGTACGAAAGCCGATGGACGAACCGGACGCCTGGTGCGCCTCGGTGAACCAGTGGGCTTCGGTGAGGGGGGCGGGCTGCGACATGGGGATGTTTCCGCGGAGCGTGGGCAAAGAGGGCCAATTGTACCGGCAACCGCCGCTGACGTCCCGGCCGCCGCCGCCGTGCAGCGCGCCGCGCGGCCATTACAATGGTGGCCCGGTCAGCCGTCGCGAAGGCGTGACGAAGGCCGGCAAGCCCATCCGGCCCCGCGGCGTGCGAGGCTTCCGGCCGGTCGGCTTTCCGCTCCATCGAGCAACCTCGTCAAGGCTCGCCGCTGCGACATCCCCTGCTACGTTCCCCGAGGGAGGCCCCATGTCGAAGCCCTGGACCATTGCCACTGCCTGCCACACCTATGCCGTCCCCTACTGGAGTGACGGCTACGCCGACATCGATGCCGCCGGCGATCTGCTGATGCGCCCGCGCGGCGCCGAGGGCCCGGCGCTGCCGCTGCCGGCGATCGTCGATCGCGCCTGCGCCGAGGGCCTGCGCCTGCCTCTGCTGGTGCGTTTTCCGGACATCCTCGCCGATCGCCTCGCGCATCTGCAGGGCGCGTTCGCCCGCGCCATCGCCGAGCACGACTACGCCGGCGGCTACACCGCGATCTACCCGATCAAGGTCAACCAGCAGCGCAGCGTGGCCGGCGAACTGGTCGCCGCCGGCGTGCAGGGGTTCGGCCTGGAGGCGGGTTCCAAGCCCGAGCTGATGGCGGTGCTGGCGATGGCGCGGCCCGGTTCCATCGTGATCTGCAACGGCTACAAGGACCGCGAATACATCCGCCTGGCGCTGATCGGCAAGAAGCTCGGTCTGCGCGTGCACATCGTGATCGAGAAGCTGTCCGAACTCGACCACGTGTTCGCCGAGGCGAAGGCGCTGGGCGTGGAGCCGCTGCTCGGCGTGCGCGTGCGCCTCGCCTCGATCGGCGCCGGCAAGTGGCAGAATACCGGCGGCGACAAGGGCAAGTTCGGGCTGTCGCCGCAGCAGGTGTTGCGCCTGGTCGAACGGCTGGACGCGGCCGGCCTGAAGCACACGCTGAAGCTGCAGCACTTCCACATGGGCTCGCAGATCTCCAACGTGCGCGATATCGCCAACGGCATGCGCGAGGCCACCCGCTACTTCGTCGAACTCTCGCGCCTGGGCGTGCCGCTGGAGATCGTCGACGTCGGCGGCGGCCTGGGCGTGGACTACGAAGGCACCCGCTCGCGCAGCCACAACTCGATCAACTATTCGCTGGAGCAGTACGCCAGCACCATCGTGCAGTCGCTGGCCGAGGCGGTGGCTGCCGAAGGCCTCGCCGCGCCGCATGTGCTTACCGAAGCCGGCCGGGCGATGACCGCGCACCACGCGGTGATGGTGGTCAACGTGACCGAGGTGGAACAGGTGCCGGCCGGCAGCCTGCCGCCGCCGCGCGAGGACGAGCCGGCGGTGCTGCGCCACCTGCGCGAGGTGCATGCGGCGCTGGCCGAGCGCCCGCCGCTGGAGCTGTTCCACGAGGCCCAGCATCACCTGGCCGAAGGGCAGTCGCTGTACGCGCTGGGTCAGCTCTCGCTGGCCGATCGCGCGCACCTCGACGAAATGTTCTACGCCGTCGCCAACGCCGTGCGCACGCGCCTGCTGCCCGCCGAGCGTGCGCACCGGCAGGTGCTGGACGAGCTGGACGAGAAACTGGTCGACAAGTACTTCACCAATTTCTCCGTGTTCGAATCGATCCCTGACGTGTGGGCGATCGACCAGGTGTTCCCGATCGTGCCGATCGCCCGGCTCCACGAGGAGCCGACCCGCCGCGGCGTGATCGTCGACCTCACCTGCGATTCGGACGGCCGCATCGACCACTACGTGGAGGCCGACGGCGTCGATGTCAGCCTGCCGCTGCACGCGCTGAAGGACGGCGAGAGCTACCGGCTCGGCATCTTCATGGTCGGTGCCTACCAGGAGACACTGGGCGACATCCACAACCTGTTCGGCGACACCGATGCGGTCAACGTGCGCGTGGACGGCGACGGCTACGTGTTTGCGCACAAGCGCCGCGGCGACACCACCGACCTGATGCTCGACTACGTCGGTTACGACCTGGAGGCCTTGCGGCAGAGCTATCGTGCGCGCATTGCCGACGCGGGCGCGAGCGGCGAGGAGGCGGCGCGCCTGTACGACGCGCTGGATGCCGGGCTCACCGCGTATACCTACCTGGCCGAAGACGGCGATTGAGCGCCTGCCCCAAGGTCCGATGGCGCTGCCCGCGGTGGCGCCTACAATCCGGTTGATGGGTGCGTCCGGGTCGGCGCGCCCGCCCGGACCCTTCTCAAGGAGCAGCGCATGAACAGTCTCGACGGCAAGGTCGCCCTTATCACCGGTGCGGCCAGCGGCCTCGGCAAGGCGATTGCCGAGTTGTACGCGAAACACGGTGCCAGCGTGGCGATCGCCGACATCAACCAGCAGGCCGCCGATGCGGTGGCGGCGCAGATCGAGGCGGCCGGCGGCAAGGCGATCGGCGTGGCGATGGACGTCACCAGCGAGGACGCGGTCAACGCCGGCACCGACCAGGTGGTCGCCGCGTTTGGCCATCTGGACGTCCTGATCTCCAACGCCGGCGTGCAGATCATCAACCCGATCGACCAGTTCGCCTTCGCCGACTGGAAGAAGATGCTGGCGATCCATCTGGACGGCGGCTTTCTCACCACCAAGGCCGCGCTAAAGCACATGTACCAGGATGACGGTACCGGCAAGAGCCGCGGCGGCATCGTGATCTACATGGGTTCGGTGCACTCGCACGAGGCCTCGAAGCTGAAGGCGCCCTACGTCGCCGCCAAGCACGGCCTGCTTGGCCTGGCCCGCACGCTGGCCAAGGAAGGCGCGCCGCACAACGTGCGCTCGCACGTGATCTGCCCCGGTTTCGTGCGCACCCCGCTGGTGGAGAAGCAGATCCCCGAGCAGGCGAAGGAGCTCGGTATCAGCGAAGACGAGGTGATCCGCAACGTGATGCTGAAGGACACCGTCGATGCGACCTTCACCACGGTCGAGGACATCGCGCAGACCGCGCTGTACCTGGCCACCTTCCCGTCCGCCGCGCTGACCGGGCAGTCGATCGTGGTCAGCCACGGCTGGTTCATGCAGTGACCACGCCGTCGCTGGCCCCGACGGTGGCGGAGCGCCTCGAGGTGGCGAGAATCGGAGCGCAGGACGGGCACGGCCCGGCCTACCGTTCGGGGCGATTCTACGCGTCGCGCGCCACCTGCAGTCCTGCCGCCGACTGGTTCACCGGCATCACCTCGATGCGGTTGATGTTGAGGTGCGGCGGCAGGGTCGCGATCCACCAGATCGTCTCGGCGATGTCGGTAGGGGTGATCGGATGGGCGCCGGCGTAGAGCTGGTCCGACGCCGCCTGGTCGCCGCCGGTGCGCACCAGGGTGAATTCGGTTTCGGCCATGCCCGGTTCGATCGAGGTCACGCGTACGCCGCTGCCGTGCAGGTCGGTGCGCAGGTTCTGCGAGAACTGGGTGACGAAGGCCTTGGTGGCGCCGTACACGTTGCCGCCGCGGTAGGCGTAGCTGCCGGAGATCGAGCTGATGTTGATGACGGCGCCGCGGCGCTCGATCAGCTGCGGCAGCAGCAGGTAGGTGATCGTGGCCAGCGCGGTGACGTTGGTGTCGATCATCTGCTTCCACTGCGCCAGGTCGGCTTGCTGCGCGGGTGCGGTGCCCAGCGCCAGACCGGCGTTGTTGACCAGCAGGTCGATGCCGGCGAACGCCACGGGCAGGGCGGCGTGGGCCGCGCGCATGGCCGCTTCATCGCGCATGTCGAAGGCGGCCGCGTGCACGCGCGCGGCGCCGTGGCGGTCCACCAGCTGCTGCAGTCGATCGGCTCGCCGGCCGCTGGCGATGACGCGCCAACCGCCCGCCACCAGGCGCTCCACGGTGGCGGCACCGAAACCGGCGGTGGCGCCGGTGACCCACGCGGTCATGCCGTTCATGCGCTTACTTGCCTTCTTTCAGGGCGATCGCCGGGATGCCGGCGGCGGCGAGTTTCTGTTTGGTCGATTCCAGCTCGGTGGCCGAGCGGAATGGCCCCAGCCGCACGCGGTGGTAGGTCTGCCCGCCGACGTTCACCGTCTGCACGTTGGCGACGAAGCCTTGCAGGGCCAGCTTGGCTTTCTGCGCCTCCGCAGCCGAGGGGTCGGGGAACGCACCCACCTGCAGCAGATAGCCGTTGCCGCCGCTGGCCGGTTCCACCGCCTCGGCCGGCGCGGCGGCGACGCTCTGCACGGCCACGCCGGGCGTGCTGGCAGGCGTCGTCGCGGGTGCCGGCGTGGCGGCCTGCTGTTGTTCGGCCTTGGCTTGCGCGCTGATCTCGGCGTCGGGGATGCGCACTTCCTTCTCCGACAGCACCGAGTAGAAGTCGTACTGCGGCTTCTTCGGCGCGCTGTCGCCGGCGGCCGGTTCCAGCACGCCCGGCTCGCTGCCGCGCTGGGCGGTGGCTTGCGGGTTGGCCTGCGGTCCGGTCGGCGTGCGCAGGCTCGTGAACAGGCTGCCGCGCATCACGAATGCCATCATGATCGCGCCGACGAGGACGCCGATCACCGCATAACCCCAGCCGGGGAAGCCGTTGCCGCCGTTGCGTACGGCCTGCCGGCCCTTGCCCTTGCGTGCTGCCATTACATCTTCTCCGGGGCACTGAGGCCCAGCAAATCCAGTCCGTTCTTCAGTACCTGGCGCGTGGCCACCACCAGCGCCAGTCGCGCGTTGCGCAGGCTCGCATCCTCGACCAGGAACTGGTGCGAGTTGTAATAGGTGTGGAACGCGTTGGCCAGTTCACGCAGCCAGGTGGCGATCAGGTGCGGTTCGAGATTGACCGCGGCCGCCTCGACCTGTTCGGGATACTTCGACAGCTCGGTCAGCAGGATCTGCTCGTGCTCGTTGTCGAGCCGGTCCAGGTGCGCGAGGCCATCGGCGAGGTCGAAGGCAAAGCCTTTCTCCGGTGCCTGGCGCAGCACGCTGCAGACGCGCGCGTGCGCGTATTGGATGTAGTAGACCGGGTTGTCGTTGGACTGCGAGCGGGCCAGGTCGACGTCGAACACCAGCTGCGAATCGCTCTTGCGCGCGATCAGGAAGTAACGCGTGGCGTCGCGGCCGACCTCGTCGATCAGGTCGCGCAGGGTGACGTAGCTGCCGGCGCGCTTGGAGATCTTCACCTCCTCGCCGCCCTTCATCACCGTGACCATCTGGTGCAGCACGTATTCCGGCCAGCCTTTCGGGATGCCGCAATCGAGCGCCTGCAGGCCGGCCCTCACCCGCGCCAGCGAACCGTGGTGGTCCGAGCCCAGCTCGGTGATGGCACGCTGGTAGCCGCGCTGCCACTTGCTGAGGTGGTAGGCCACGTCGGGCAGGAAGTAAGTGTAGGTGCCGTCGGACTTGCGCATCACACGGTCCTTGTCGTCACCGAACGCGGTGGTGCGCAGCCACAGCGCGCCGCCTTCCTCGTAGGTGTGGCCGTGGGCGATCAGCTCGCGCACGGTCTCCTCCACCTTGCCGTCGGTGTACAGCGACGATTCGAGGAAGTAGGTGTCGAAGGCCACGCCGAAGGCCTGCAGGTCCAGATCCTGCTCGCGGCGCAGGTAGGCCACGGCGAAGCGGCGGATCGCCTCGAGGTCGTCGACGCCGCCGGCCGCGACCACCGTCTCGCCGTCGGCCACCACCGACTCGCGGTCGAGGTAGGCGCGCGCCACGTCGGCGATGTAGTCGCCGCGGTAGCCGTTGTCGGGCCAGTTGCTGTCGTCCGGGGTGATTCCGCGCGCGCGCGCCTGCACCGAGATGGCCAGGTTGGCGATCTGCACGCCGGCATCGTTGTAGTAGTACTCGCGCTTGACCTTCCAGCCGCTGGCATCGAGCAGGCGGCTCAGGCAGTCGCCGATCGCCGCGGCGCGGCCGTGGCCCACGTGCAGCGGGCCGGTCGGGTTGGCGGAGACGAACTCCACGCCGACGGTCTTGCCGCCGCCGTTGGCGTTGCGGCCGTAGGCGTCGCCCTCGGCCATGATCCGGCGCACTTCGGCGTGATGGGCGCCGGCGGCCAGGAAGAAGTTGATGAAGCCCGGACCGGCGATCTCGACCTTTTCCACCAGCGTGTTGGCCGGCAGCGCGGCTACGATTTTTTCGGCCAGGTCGCGCGGCTTGGCGCGCGCAGCCTTGGCCAGCAGCATGGCCGCGTTGCAGGCGAAATCGCCGTGCTCGCGGCTGCGCGCACGTTCGATCACGAAGTCGGGAATGGCCAGCTCGGCCGGCAGGGTTGCGTCGTGCTGCAGGGCGTGGATGGCTTGCAACACCAGGTTGCGCAGCTGTGCTTTCACGGGTGAGATCGGTTTCGTGATGGAACCGGCAATCCTAACAGACCAGCGCACGCACGCCGTCGGCGAAGCCGGCGCGGGGCGTGGCGCGGTCTCGTGTTGCGCCGCGTCGTGGCCTCCTGTGGATAACTCTGTGGGGAAATTTGTCGGCGTGGAAAGGGTCGGGGTGGCCGGCAGAAGGTCTTTGTCTGGTCGGAAGAAATTGGCGCATAAAATCAAATGTTTAGATAGGCAACTTTACGCAAGACTGGCGATCGCGGCGGCAACCGATTGTCGTTGCGATTTGTGCATAAGTTTCGACCACTTGGCGGCTGCTTCTAGGCGCGCGAACAGGTAGGCGCATCGCTTGCCGCAGCGCAGCAGGGCCCATCGCCGGGCGAAGGTGGAGGGGAGCTGCGCGGTGTCGGCGACTCGAACGGCTGCGTTCAGAGCAGTCCGCGGGCTGCCATCGATACCGGTTCGCCGCTGCCGATCACCAGGTGGTCGAGCACGCGTACGCCGACCAGTTGCAGGGCATCGCGCAGTTCGTGGGTGATCGCGCGGTCGGCGGCGCTGGGTTCGGCCACGCCGGAGGGATGGTTGTGGGCGAAGATCACCGCACAGGCGTTGTGATGCAGGCAGGCGCGCACCACTTCGCGCGGATGCACGCTGGCGCCGTCGACAGTGCCGCGGAACAGCTCCTCGAAAGCCAGCACGCGGTGGCGGTTGTCCAGGTAGAGGCAGCCGAACACTTCATAGGGCAGGTGGCGCAGGCGGGCGCGCAGGTAGTCGCCGCTGTCGCGCGGGTTGCCCAGGCTGGGCCGTTCCAGCAACTGCTCGGCCAGGCTGCGCCGGGCCAGTTCCAGGGCCGCGGCGATCCGCGCACGTTTGGCCGGGCCCAGCCCGCCGGCTCGGATCCGCTGCTCGGGCCGAGCCAGCAAGGCGGCCACCCCGCCGGCGTTGGCGAGCAGCTCGCGACCCAGCGCGATGGCGTCCTTGCCGCGGCTGCCGCTGCCCAGCAGCACCGCCAGCAGTTCCGCGTCGGACAGCGTGGCGCTGCCGCGGGCCAGCAGCTTTTCGCGGGGTCGTTCGCCTTCGGGCCAGTCGCGGATGCTCATCGACTCAGCTTGGCGGGCGTGCGCTCCCGCACGCAGCAGTGGCGCGGATTGAATCTTAGTAAGCTAAGCGTCTGCCCGACTGTCAGGCCCGCCTTACATGAGTCTCGCCCAACGCCGCATCCTGCTGGGAGTGTCCGGCGGCATCGCCGCCTACAAGAGTTGCGAACTCGTTCGCCGCCTGCGCGAGCAGGGCGCCGAGGTGCGCGTGGTGATGACCGCGGGGGCCGAGCATTTCGTCGGCGCGGCCACCTTTCAGGCGCTTTCCGGCCAGAGCGTGCGCAGCAGCCTGTGGGATGCACAGGCCGAGGCGGCGATGGGCCACATCGAGCTGGCGCGCTGGGCCGAGCGCATCCTGGTGGCTCCGGCCACTGCCGACGTGATCGCCCGGCTGGCCCACGGCCATGCCGATGACCTGCTCGGCACACTGTGCCTGGCCAGCGCCGCACCGCTGTACCTGGCGCCGGCGATGAACCAGCAGATGTGGGCGCACCCGGCGGTGCAGGCCAACCTGACGCTGCTGCGCCAGCGCGGCGTGCAGGTGCTGGGGCCGGCCGCCGGCGAACAGGCCTGCGGCGACATTGGCTCCGGCCGCATGCTGGAGCCGCACGAATTGCGCGATGCGCTGGCCGCCTCGTTCGGCAACGGTGCGCTGGCCGGGTTGCAGGTGGTGGTCAGCGCCGGACCGACTTACGAGGACATCGACCCGGTGCGCTTCATCGGCAACCGCAGCTCCGGCCGGATGGGTTTCGCGGTGGCCGCGGCCGCGGCCGAGGCGGGCGCCACGGTGAGCCTGGTGGCCGGGCCGGTGAGCCTGGCCACACCCGTCGGGGTGGCGCGGCGCATCGACGTGCGCAGCGCCACGCAGATGCAGGCCGCGGTGCTCGAAGCCAGTCGCGCGGCGGACATCTACATCGGCGCGTCGGCGGTGGGCGACTATCGGCCGGCCCGGGTCTCGGCCCTTAAGCTGAAGAAGAATGCCGGCGCCCCGCTCTCGCTGCAGCTGGAAGAGAATCCGGACATCCTGGCCAGCCTGGCCGCGCAAAGCGGGCGCCCGTTCCTGGTCGGATTCGCCGCGGAGACGCATGATGTGGCCAGTTATGCGCGCGGCAAGCTGCGCAGCAAGGGGCTGGACATGATCGCGGCCAACCAGGTGGGCGACGGCCTCGGTTTCGAGGTCGCCGAGAACGCATTGACGCTGTACTGGGCCGACGGCGAGCTGGCCTTGCCGCGCGCCGCCAAGAGCGAGCTGGCGCGCCAGCTCGTCGCGCAAGTGGCCGAACGCTACCGGGCGGCGCGCCGATGACGCTCGACGTCGAACTGAAGATTCTCGATCCGCGCCTGGGCGACAGCATTCCGCTGCCGCAGGCCGCCACCCCCGGCAGTGCCGGCATGGACCTGCGTGCCGCGCTGGAACAGCCGCTCACCCTGGCGCCCGGCGCGAGCGCGCTGGTGCCCAGCGGCATCGCCATCCACATCGGCGACCGGGGCTGGTGCGCCTTGATCGTTCCACGCTCCGGGTTGGGCCACAAGCACGGCCTGGTGATGGGCAACCTGGTCGGGGTGATCGACGCCGACTACCAGGGTCCGCTGATGATTTCATGCTGGAATCGCGGCGACGCGCCGTACACCATCGCGGTCGGCGACCGCATCGCGCAGTTGCTGCTGGTGCCGGTGGCGCAGGCGCGGCTGCAGATCGTCACTGAATTCACGCCCAGCGAACGTGGTGCCGGGGGCTTCGGCTCCACCGGTATCCGATAGCATGGGCACCGACACTCGGCGCGACCCGGAGCGGTCGCGCCACCGCGCAGTTTCAGCCGTGGGGGCGGAGCATGGCACCAAAAATCGCGAAGCGGCGGCTGGCCCGGCCTGAGGTCGACTGGTCGGCCATGCTGCCGCTGGCCGGCGGCACCTTGCTGCTGCTGCTGGGCCTGTTCTGCGCCTGGCAGACCTGGCTGATCGCCGACGAGCATCACGCCGACGAGCGCGTCCACGCGGCGCAGGCGCAGGCGGTCAAGGCGGTGGGCGACGAAGTCGCGCGCCAGCGCGGGGCGGTACAGAAGGCGCTGGCGCTGGTCGACCCGGCGACGGTGCTGAACGATCCGGCGCAGTCGATCGCCACCTTGCGCCTGCGCCTGCCGCAAGCGCAACAGGTGGACATCTACAGCGGTGACCTCAAGGAGGTGTTGCGCGCCAACTACCGCGAGTTCGGCTATGCCAAGGCGGCGCAGTTGATGGCCGCACAGACGGCCGAGGGCGCGCCGCCGGTGCAAAGTGTCTACTACGGCAACGGCGATCGCCGCCTGAGCATGGTCGTTCCGCTGGGCGCGCCGGATCAGGCGCAGGCCTGGGTCTGGGTGGAGTTGCCGTTTGCCGGCGTCCAGCAGGCTTTCGACGCGATCCCGCCGGCCGGCGGCCGGCTCGACCTGCGCCAGGGCGACGAGCCGGGCAGCGTGCAGTTGTTCTCCAATGGCAGCGCCTCGGCGCAAACCGGCAGCAACAGCCTGCCGGTGCCTGGCACCGCGTTCCGCGTGGGCGCGGGTTTGCCCGATGCGTTCATCGTGCTGCCGCATTCGTGGTGGTTGAGTGGCCTGTTGAGCCTGCTGGGCTTGGCCGGCGCCGGGTATCTGCTGTGGCTGCGCGGTCGGCGGTGGGCCTCGTCGCCGGAGCAACCGGCCGAGGCGGAGCCGCTGGTGTCTGAGGTCGAACTGCCCCGCAAGCGCGCGCGCCCGCCGGTCACCGCCGAGCCGGCGGCGGCGCCGGCCCCCGCCCCCGCTCCTGTGCGTCCGTCCGCGGCCCGGGCGGAAGCCGCGTCGTTGCAGGTGGACCCGAGCATCTTCCGGGCCTACGACGTACGCGGGGTGGTCGGCAAGACGCTGGACCGCAATGTGGCCCGGCTGCTGGGCCGGGCGATCGGCGCGGTGATGGCCGAGCGCGGCCTGCGCGAGATCGTGGTCGGTCGCGACGGTCGCGTCTCCGGCCCGGAGTTGGCCGGCGCGCTGGCCGATGGCCTGCGCGAGGCCGGTGTCGACGTGATCGACCTGGGCGCCGTGCCCACGCCGGTGGTGTATTTCGCGGCGTACCGGTTCAACACCGGCTGCGGCGTGGCGGTCACCGGCAGCCACAATCCGCCGGACTACAACGGCTTCAAGATCGTGATCGGCGGCGAGACCCTGGCCGAGAGCGCGATCCAGGACCTGTACCAGCGCATCGCCAGTGGCACGTTGAGCCAGGACGGCCACGGCGGCCTGCGCCAGGTCGACGTGGCGCCGGATTACATCGAGAAGATCGTCTCCGACGTGCTCGCCGAGCGCCCGCTGAAGGTGGTGGTCGACTGCGGCAACGGCATTCCCGGCGCGATTGCGCCGCAGGTGCTCGAAGGCGTCGGCTGCGAAGTGGTGCCGCTGTACTGCGATGTCGACGGCAGCTTCCCGAACCACCATCCCGATCCGTCCGACCCGGCCAACCTGCAGGACCTGATCCACGCCGTGCGCCAGACCGGAGCGGACCTCGGCCTCGCCTTCGACGGCGACGGCGATCGCCTGGGCGTGGTTTCCCGCGCTGGCGAGATCATTTTCCCCGATCGCCTGCTGATGCTGTTCGCGCGCGACGTGCTGTCGCGCCAGCCCGGCGGCACGGTGATCTACGACGTCAAGTGCACCAGCCACCTGAAGGCGCAGATCCTGGATGCCGGCGGCAGTCCGCTGATGTGGCGCACCGGGCATTCGCTGATCAAGGCCAAGATGCGCGAGACCGGCGCCGAGCTGGCCGGCGAGATGAGCGGGCACTTCTTCTTCAAGGAGCGCTGGTACGGCTTCGACGACGGCATCTACGCCGCCGCGCGGCTGCTGGAGATCCTCGCCGGCGACCTGCACGGGCGCAGCCCGGAGGAGATCTTCGCCACCCTGCCCAAGAGCATCTCCACGCCCGAGCTGAAGGTGGACCTGGCCGAAGGCGAGCATTACCGCTTCATGGACCGGCTGCGCGAGCGCGCCAGCTTCGAGGACGCCTCGGTGATCAGCATCGACGGCCTGCGCGTGGACTGGCCGGACGGCTGGGGCCTGGTGCGCGCCTCCAACACCACGCCGGTGCTGGTGCTGCGCTTCGAGGCCGACACCGAAGCGGCGCTCAAGCGCATCCAGCAGCTCTTCCGCCAGCAGATGCTGGCCGTCGACCCTGCATTGAAACTGCCCTTCTGAAAGCAGTGGGCTTCGACGTCGCCGAGCCCACTCCCGCTTATTGCGAAGCCTTGTCCTGCTGGGCTTTCAGCTCGCGATAGCGGGCCAGCTGCTTGACCTGCTCCTGCACCGTCTGCGCGCGCAGCGTCTGCTGGCGTTGCAAGGTGGCGCGCAGGGCGGTGACGACGTTGCGCTGCGCGGCGACGCTGTCGGTGAGGAACTTCGGCACCGGCTTCTTGGCGTTCTCGATCTCCGCGGCGCGGGCCAGCAGGTCGGTCAGTGCCTTCTCCTGGCTGCGCAGGTTGATTCGGGTGGTGCGGATCTGCTGGTCGACGGTGTCCAGCGTCTGCTGCAGCGAGATCTTGTACGACTCCTCGTCCGGGTAGGCATTGAGCATCTGCGCCTCGGCGTTGGCCAGTTCCTGCGCCGCGCGCTGTTTGGCCGCCTCGGCCTCGGCCAGCTTGGCCGCCGCGGCGCGCTCCTCGGGGTTGAGCTGACGCGACACGTGGCTCACCACCATGCCGCGGTCGTTGACGAGGTCGTAGCCGTACTTCATCGCGTCGGCGGTGAGGCTGTCGCTGTAATGCACCAGGCCTTGGCTGTCGTACCACTTGTAACGCACGCTGCCGGTGTTCTGGGCTGACACGGCGAGGCTCGCGCCCATCGCGACGGCAGCCAGAATGAGCAGTGATTTGCGCATGGGTTCTCCTGTTGGCCGGAGTATAGCCGGGTCCGCCATGCTGGCTGGTTGCCGGCGGCGCTGCTGTGATCGGGTTGGCTGGAGTCTATTCGTCGGGGCATGAACCGGCGGCGTATGCCGCGCCGGTCAGCGGTGTACGCCGTAGCGGGCGCGGTAATCGAGCAATCGTGCATGTTCGGCGGCCAGTTGCGGCTGCGCGCCGGCATATTCCAGTACGTCATCCAGGCAAGTGATGGCGATCACCGGGATGCCGTGCTCGGCGGCGACTTCCTGCGCGGCGGAGCGGTCGCCCTGGCCGCGCTCCTGGCGATCCAGCGCAATCAGCACGCCGGCCGGTGTGGCGCCGTGGGCGCGGATCAGCGCCAGCGATTCGCGCACGGCGGTGCCGGCGGTCATCACGTCGTCGACGATCAGCACGCGCCCGGCCAATGGCGCGCCGACCAGGCTGCCGCCCTCGCCGTGATCCTTGGCTTCCTTGCGGTTGTACGCCCACGGCAGGTCGCGCCCGTGCTGTTCGGCCAGCGCGATGGCGGTGGCCGCAGCCAGCGCGATGCCCTTGTAGGCCGGGCCGAACAGCATGTCGACCTCGATCCCCGCCTCGACCAGTGCGGCGGCGTAGGCCCGACCCAGGCGTGCCAGCGCGGCGCCCGAATCGATCCGACCCATGTTGAAGAAGTACGGGCTCTGCCGGCCGGATTTCAGCGTGAACTCGCCGAAGCGCAGCACCTGCCGGCGCAGGGTGAGTTCGATGAAGTCGCGTTGGTAGTCGTGCACGGTCGGTCTCGCTGGCATGGCGGCGGTGCGCGCATGGTACACGCGCCGGTCCCGGCGGCCGGGGTTGTTATGATCGCCCCATTGGTCGACCGGGAGTACCCATGCGCATCATCAGCCTCAACGCCAACGGCATCCGCTCGGCCGGCAGCAAGGGCGTATTCGAGTGGCTGCGCGCGCAGAACGCGGATGTGGTCTGCCTGCAGGAGACCAAGGCTCAGGAAGACCAGCTTACAGACGCGATGTTCCGCCCCGACGGCCATCACTGCTTCTACCGCGACGCCACCAGCAAGAAGGGCTACAGCGGCGTGGCGATCTACGCCCGGCGCGAGCCCGACCAGGTGCTGACCGAGCTGGGCTGGGACGAGTTCGACAACGAGGGCCGCTATATCGAGGCGCGCTTCGGCAACCTCAGCGTGGTCTCGCTGTACTTTCCGTCCGGTTCGTCCGGCGACGAGCGCCAGCAGTTCAAGTTCAAGGCGATGGAATGGATCACGCCGATCTTCGACGCGTGGCTGAAAAGCGGCCGCGACTACGTGATCTGCGGCGACTGGAACATTGTGCACACGAAGAACGACATCAGGAACTGGAGCTCCAACCAGAAGAACTCCGGCTGCCTGCCGGAGGAACGCGCGTGGCTGGACCTGCTGTTCCATGAGCGGGGCTGGGTCGACAGTTTCCGCGCGATCAAGCCCGACGCGATCGAATACACCTGGTGGTCGAACCGCGGCCAGGCGCGGGCGAACAACGTGGGATGGCGGATCGACTACCAGGTGGTCACCCCGTCGCTGCGCGAACGCTTGCGCGCGTGCTCGATCTATCGCGACCAGCGCTTCTCCGACCACGCGCCGTACACGGTCGACTATGCCGACTGACACGACGGCGCGACGGCCGGCGAAGCCATCGGTTTGGCATGCCTTCACCCAGCCGGTGGCATGGACGATGTGCCTGTTCGGCTTCTCCTCCGGCCTGCCGTTCCTGCTGGTGGCCGGCACGCTGGCGTACTGGCTGAAGGAAAACGGCATCGAGCTGGCCGACATCACGATGATTGCCAGCGCGGGCATGACCTACGCATTCAAGTTCCTCTGGGCGCCGCTGCTCGACCACGGGCACGTCCCGGTTTTCGCGCGCCTGGGCCAGCGGCGAGGCTGGCTGCTGTTCGCCCAGTTGGGCGTGGTGGCCGGGCTGCTCGCGATGGCGGCGCTGACGCCGCAGCATCTGGCAGCGTTCGTGGCGGCCACGCTGGTGGTGGCGTTCTTCGGCGCCACCCAGGACATTGCGGTGGATGCGTACCGCATCGAAATCGCCCCGGTCGAGGACCAGGGTGCGCTGGTGGCAACGTATTCGCTGGGCTATCGCATCGGACTGCTGGTGGCCGGCGCGGTAGCGCTGATCCTGGCCGACCACATCGCCTGGCGCGTGGTCTATCTGACGATGGCGCTGGCGATGCTGCTGCCGATCGGCACCACACTGGTGGCGCGCGAGCCGGCCGTGCTGCGCGTGCGTGCCGCGCGCTGGCGCGACGCCATGCGCGAGAGCGTGATCGACCCGTTCGCCGATTTCTTCCGCCGCTACGGCTGGGCGCTGGCCGGCGTGACGCTGCTGTTCCTGCTGCTGTTCAAGATGCCCGAACAGGCGACCATCGGCGGCATCATGAGCCCGTTCTACCGCGACATGGGGTTCTCCAAGACCGAGATCGGCACGATTACCAAGATCTACGGCATCTGGATCGGCATCGTCGGCGTGTTCATCGGCGGTGCGGCGGTGGCGCGCTGGGGCGCGTGGCGGCCGCTTGGCGCCACCATCGTGCTGTGCGGCTGCAGCAATCTCATGTACCTGCTGCTGATTGCGCACCCGGGCAATCTGGCGATGCTGACCCTGGTGATTTCGGTGGAGAACCTCACCCTGGGCATGCTGGGGCCGCCGACGGTGGCGTTCCTGTCCTCGCTGGTCAACCAGCAGCACACTGCAACCCAGTACGCGTTGCTGAGTTCGCTGGTCAACCTGCCGGGCAAGCTGCTCGGCTTCTTTGCCGGCGGCATCGCCATGACGGCGGGCTATGGCGGCTACTTCGTGCTCACGGTGCTGGCGGTGATCCCGGCCATGCTGCTGTTTGCCGGATTGTGGCGACGCTTTCGCGGATTGGAGCGCGCACGGGCGATTACCTGAGAGATTGTGGTCGTTTCACGTCAACGGGCCGGGTCCCCGGTGGCCCTCAGCGGCGAAGGTCACAGCGCAACTGCCAAGTCAGCCACGGAAATCGCCACGGCGCGACACCGGTTCGTCGCGGATGTGCAAACATGCCGGGCACAGGGGCAGGTGCTGCAGGGAGTGACGCTTGTGCCGGACATGATCATCCACCACATCGATGGCTTGCTGGCCGAGCGCATCGCGTCGCTGGCCAAGCTGCGCCAGTGCCCGGTCAATGACGTGATGCTGGACGCGCTGCGCGTCGGCCTCGGCATGTCGGTGGCGCAGCGATACAGCGAGAGCCTGCGCGATCCGCACGCCTTGGCCGTACTCGATGGTCACTGGGAAGCCGCCGAGCGCGGTGCATTCCAGGAGGCGTTGCTGGCGCTGGCTCGCACGCGGCCGACCCAGCTGGCGCCGGAAAGCATCCGTTACGACGCGCCGGGCGCTGGCGCGGAATAGACCGCCCCGAGTACCCGCGGCCCGCGCGCACCGGTCACGGCTGGCAGGTTGCCCGGCAGCTGCAGCAGGCGTTGGCGCGCCAGCCAGGCGAACGCCGTCGCTTCGAGAAAATCCGGGTCGACGCCGCAGCGGGCCGTACTGTCCAGCCGGCGTGGCGCCAGCGCCTCGCTCAGGCGCTGCATCAGCCGTTCGTTGTGCACGCCGCCGCCGCAGGCCAGCACCTCCGCCGCCTCCGGCGCATGCTGCATCACCGCCGCGGCCGCGCTGCGCACGGTGAGCTCCAGCAGCGTCGCCTGCACGTCGGCGGGTGCCAAGTTGGCGAGTGGCGCATGGGAGGCCAGCCAGTCCAGATGAAAGTACTCGCGCCCGGTGCTTTTGGGCGGCGGCAGCGCGAAGTACGGATCGGCCAGCAGGGTGTCGAGCAGCTCGGGCCGGACCTGGCCACCGGCCGCAAAGGCGCCGTCGCGATCGAACGGTTCGCCCCGATGGCGCAGGCACCAGGCGTCGAGCAGGCCGTTGGCCGGTCCGGTGTCGAAGCCGCGCACGCTGCCGTCGGTCGCCAGCACGGTGAGGTTGGCGATGCCGCCGAGGTTGAGCACGGCGCGCGCGCGGCCGGGCACGGCCAGCAGCATGGCGTGTACCGCCGGCAGCAGCGGTGCGCCCTGGCCGCCCGCCGCGACGTCGGCGCGGCGGAAGTCCGCGACCACCTCGATGCGGCAGCGCTCGGCGATCACGCTGGGATCGCCCAGCTGCAAGGTGAAGGGATGCTCGCCGCCGGGCCGGTGGCGCAAGGTTTGTCCATGCGAACCGATGGCGCGCACCGCCGTGGCCTTCGTGCCGGCGTGATCGAGCAGATGCAGAGCTGCCTCGGCAAACTGCTGCCCGATCTCGACGTCGAGCCGGCCCCACGCGTCCACATCCAGCGACGCCTCGCCCTGCGCCACCGTCAGCATGCGCTCGCGCAAGGCGTGCGGCCACGGGTAGGCGAGACAGGCGAGAGTCTGCGGTTTGCCTTCACGAAAACGCACCAACGCTGCATCGATGCTGTCGGCGCTGGTGCCGGAGATCAGCCCGATGTAGAGCGCCGAATCGTCTTCAGCCACGCGCAAGGGCAGCTCAGTTGTCGTGATTGGCGGGAGCGTTGGCGCGGGCCAGCCGGATCCGGTTGTCCAGCTCGGTCAGCCGGGCCAGCTGTGGCTTGACCACCTGCGACTCGAAGCGGGCCAGCTGGGCAGCGGGCAGCGGTTCGGGCTTGGGCAGGGTCACCGTCTGCGGGTTGCGCTGCACGCCGTTGACGCGGAACTCGTAGTGCAGGTGCGGGCCCGTGGCCAGTCCTGTCATGCCGACGTAGCCGATCACCTCGCCCTGGCGCACCCGCTCGCCCACGTGCTGGCCCTTCACGAAGCGCGACATGTGGCCGTAGGCGGTGCTGATGGTCTTGTTGTGCTGGATCACCACGAAGTTGCCGTAGCCGCGCTCCCAGCCGTGGTACTTGATCACGCCGTCGCCGGCGGCATGGATCGGCGTGCCGCTGGGGGCGGCGTAATCCACGCCCTTGTGCGCCCGCATGCGGCCGAGGATCGGGTGCATGCGCGCGGAAGTGAACTTGGACGAGATGCGGGTGAAGTCGACCGGGATGCGCAGGAAGGATTTCTGGATCGGACGTCCATCCTCGCTGAACCAGCCGTAGTTGCCGTCGGCTTTCTTGAACCGGTACGCGGTATAGCGCTTGCCCTGGTTGACGAATTCGGCAGCCACGATGTCGCCCTGGCCGTAGCGCACGCCGTCGCGGTAGATGTCGTCGTAGATCATGGTGAAGCTGTCGCCGACGCGCAGATCCTGCACGAAGTCGATGTCGTACTTGAACAGATCGGCCAGCTTGCCGATCATCGCCGCGTTCACGCCGGCCTGGTCGCCGGCGGCATACAGGCTGCTGCGAATCACGCCATGGGCCACCTGCTCGCGCCGGTCGATGTCGCGTGGCTGCAGGGCCAGCGTGGGTTGCGCGCCGTCAAAGCGAACGACGGCGCGGTTGGCGGCATCCGGATCGAAACGGAAACCCTTGAGGCTGCCGTCGCTGCCGAGCAGGAAATCGAACTCCTCGCCCGGGCGGATGCTGTGCAAGGCATCCTTGTGATCGCCGGCGGCGTCCATCACCTTCTGCAGGTCGCTCATGCCCAGACCCTGGGCATTGAAGATATCGGAGAGGGTTTGCCCGGGTTTCACCCGCACCACCTGCCAGTCATCGACGGTGGACACCGGTGCCTGGACCAGGGTGGCCTTGGGCAGGGCCAGCGGCAACAGCGTGTGCGCCACGGGGGCGGGCGCCGGGCGCATCGCGTTTGCCCACGACGGCATGATGAAGCCGGACAGCAGGGTGATCAGCAGCGCCGTACCGGCAAGCATCCAGTGCTCGCGATGCCAGCGGATCGGCTCGACATCGCTCGAGCGATTGAACGACCAGTGTGCGCAACGCTCGTAGAAGCGACAATGAAGACGCTGTGCCTTGCGGCATATGGCCTGCTTGCGCGCCTGCAGCGCGCCCATGTTCTCTTCGGCCATGCCGTGTTCACCCCGTACCGCCCAAGCAAAAACTCGGCGTACCATAACGGCGATGTGCAGAGAGCGTCAATGCCTTTGCCATCAATGGTTTGCGATCCATTCCTGATTAACGCACAATTAACTTCCGTCGCACGCGGCGAATGGCTACGGCCTCTCTGTTTCGTCTCGACGGGTTCATCCTCCATGCTTCATCCAGCGAGAAATCCATGAGCGAGCCCGAGCACGCCCTGTCCACGATTGCGCGTGGCGCCGACGAAATCATCAAGCGCGAGGAGCTGGTCGAGCGCCTGAAAGAAGGTCGCCCGCTGCGGGTCAAGGCCGGCTTCGATCCGACCGCGCCGGATCTGCACCTGGGCCATACGGTGCTGCTCAACAAGATGCGCCAGTTCCAGGATCTGGGTCACCAGGTCATTTTCCTGATCGGCGACTTCACCGGCATGATCGGCGACCCGACGGGCAAGAACGTCACGCGCAAGCCGCTCACCCGCGAGGATGTGCTGGCCAATGCCGAGACCTACGCCGAGCAGGTCTACAAGGTGCTGGATCGCGAGAAGACCGAGTTGCGCTTCAACTCCGAATGGTTCGACAAGATGTCGGCCGCCGACATGATCCGGCTGGCCGCGCAGCACACCGTGGCGCGCATGCTCGAACGCGACGATTTCACCAAGCGCTATGCCGCGCAGCAGCCGATCGCCATCCACGAGTTCATGTACCCGCTGACCCAGGGCTACGACTCGGTAGCCCTGAAGGCGGACGTCGAGCTCGGTGGCACCGACCAGAAGTTCAACCTGCTGATGGGTCGCGGGCTGCAGGAGCATTACGGCCAACGGCCGCAGATCGTGCTGACCATGCCGCTGCTGGAGGGGCTGGACGGCGTCAACAAGATGTCCAAATCGCTCGGCAACTACATCGGCATCAATGAACCGGCCATCGACATTGTCACCAAGACGATGAAGATCGGCGACGAGTTGATGTGGCGCTGGTTCGAGCTGCTCAGCTTCGAGGTGTCGCTGGACGAGCTGGCGCGGATGAAGCGCGAGGTCGAGGGCGGCCGGCTCAATCCGCGCGACGCCAAGTTGCGCCTGGCGCGCGAGCTGGCGGCGCGCTTCCACGACGCTGCCGCTGCCGAACAGGCGATTGCCGGCTGGCATGCCGTCGTGCGCGGCGAAGGCGACACCGCGCTGCTGCCGCAAACCGACATTGCCGTGCCGGCCGAGGGTTTGCGCCTGGCTGCGTTGCTCACCGCCGCCGGCCTCACCGCCAGCAACTCCGACGCAAATCGGAAGTTGAAGGAGCGCGCCGTGCGCATCGACGCGGTCGTGGCGGAAGACGCGCAACGGGTTTTCCATGCCGGCTTCGAGGGTGTCCTGCAGGTCGGCAAGCGCAATTTCGCGCGGGTGCGGCTGGTCGTCGCCTGAACTGACAACCACATTTGCGCGGAAGGAATTCGCCGTCGGCGCAGAAAACGCTTGCCAAAAAAAACGCAGGCCGTATGATTCGCGGCCCACGCCGGCTCGACGCCGCGGGCCGCGACATGCAACACCTCGACGAACTTCGCTGAAGGTGTTGACGGCCTCGGAAAGCGATGTAGAATGGGCGGCTCACCCGGGACGAAAGGTCACGGGGCGATCACCGAAAGGGTGATCGGGCAAGAAGATCTTTGACAGTGTGCGCAGGTGAATTGTGTG